>Ga0209380_10001896_pt1 | contig 13750 bp, 12 predicted proteins | sample HubBroMetageWFT6_FD_188347 | JGI IMG/M metagenome (GOLD analysis project Ga0209380, IMG submission 188347) | Warmed and freeze-thawed soil microbial communities from the Hubbard Brook experimental Forest, New Hampshire - Hubbard Brook CCASE Soil... | ecosystem: Environmental > Terrestrial >...
GGCCTTGCTTTCTGGCTTGCTGCTGATTCTCTTCGGAGGCATCACCGACCGCCTGATTCCGCTGTTCGCCGTCGGCGCATTCTCGGCATTCACGTTGTCTCAGGCGGGCATGGTCATGCACTGGAAGAAAAAAGGGGGGCTGCGTGGCGCACGCCGCAACATGATGATCAATGGTGTGGGTACTGTGGCGACCGGACTGACAACGTGCGTCGTGATTGTCGCGAAGTTCGCTGAAGGCGCATGGATCGCTACCCTCGCCATTCCTAGCTTGGTCCTGCTGATGTTAGCAATTCACCGTCACTACCAAAAGATTGAGAGCGAGATTGATACTCGATCGCGCGCGCAGCTATCCGGCATCACGCCACCCGTGGTGGTCGTGCCGATGCAAAGTTGGAGCAGAGTTGCTGAAAAAGCGCTACAGCTTGCGTACACACTTTCGCAGAACGTCCTCGTGCTCCACATTACATCCGAGTACGCAGGTCATACTCAAACCGACAGCGCCTTAATGCAAAAATGGAGCGAGTTCATTGCGCATCCCGCTGCAGAAGCGGGCCTCACTCCTCCGCAATTGGTGGTTTTGCCCTCGCCTTATCGTTTCGTCACCAGTTCGATTGTCGAGTACATCCTTAACCTTGAGCGTATCCACCCAGATCGGCTGATCTCGGTGGTACTTCCGGAGCTGGTGGAGCGGCGGTGGTTCTACGAGTTTCTGCACAACCAGCGCGCGACGCTGCTGAAGATCGAGCTCTACATCAAGGGCAATGGGCATATCGTCGTCACTAATGTGCCCTGGTATCTGAGCGCATGATAACGATACGTGGGCAAACCCTTCCAATTGAAACGGAAACCAGTTTTTTGCAGAACACTCGCTCCACATTCTGATCACGGTGCGAACCAGCTCGCAAGGACGCCGTTGCACCATCGACAAATCCGCGGCTCAGCCTGTCGATGAGCTAGCGATCGGCGGCTATTACCTGTGTCAGGAGGGTTCCGCCAAACCCGGCTCTTCAGACAGCTAAGCGGAGTGACGGGTCGAGGATGACCCCGAGAGCGAAATCGAGGCATCGATGTAATGCTCGGCAACGTTCAACGACAGCGATTCCTTCTCGATATCCAAATTCAATCGCACACTATAAGTTCTTATTGCCAGAGTATTCTTTCACTTTATCGAACTTCTTAAACATAGCTTAGAGGCTTTCGCCCCTAGCTATTGATTTGGCGTCCCCGGCGGGATTTGAACCCGTGTCTGCGCGGTGAAAAGGCGCTGATATCAGCTCACTCTTAAGCTCTTCTGGAGTTCCCCTAACCAACTCTTTCGTCTACAGCATCCGAGCGGGGTGGTACATCTGGACGACCGAGGCGTGTGGGGTCCGCTGATAGTAGTGTATGCATAGACTTTTCCTACGTCGGAGCCTTCGGTCTCCCCTAGGTCGATGTTCCAGGACCTCACGGGCGTTCCGACCGATCACTTGGCCGTATGCCTCCAGGAAATTCCGTCGAGCAATGCGATGGAGATGGGTCAGATCCTGCAGGCCGTCGCGAGTCAATAGGGTGGCGATTTAGCATGAAACCGTTGGTAGTGCACGCGTTTTTCGTAGGCCAGCCTGGAACGGCAGGCTATCCACGACTGATGCAGACTTGCGCGGTAGGGGCCGTTCAAGAAGAAACCAATTCGTTTTCCAAAGAGACACCATCCCTAAGCCTTCGACTTAGGTCGGTGCAGTTTGCCCAGGCTGATTCGTATATCATTCGCAGAAGCTCGAACAGGGTTCGATCTCGTTCGGTCTGCGTCTCACTACAGTTCGAATGCGCCGGGTGACAACCAAGTGTGGCCTTTGTGCGCGCCGTCACAGAGAGTTCGCCACCTTTGAAACTTGTAAGCGGCATCGCGAGGTCATGGCCTTCGGGGCTAGATACTAGTACTTGGCGTTGCGAGCCGCTTGCGCTAGGCTTAGTGCGGCTTTGCAGACGAGGGAGGATATCTAAATGAGTCCAGAAGCTCCGGTTCAAACGGTCTTGTATTGTTCGGAATGCGGACGGGCGCTCGGGCAGTCTGACTTGGTCCAAATCGCCGGGACTTGGGTATGCGCCGATTGCAAGCCGGCATTTCTGAGCCGGGTGATGGCGAGCGGATCTGCTGGGGCATCGCCCCTAGCCTGGCGTTATGGCGGATTTTGGATTCGCTTCGGCGCGCGCTTCATTGACGGCCTTATTTTCACGGTTCCCACGGTGATCTTCTTCGCCATGTTCATACCAAATCTGATCCGCGCGCAGAGGCAAGGAGGCCACCCGGCCGGCCCACCAAACCTGTTTGCGCTTTCCGGGTTCATCACTTTTTTTCTGATTATGTTCGTCGCGGGAGGTTTCTACGAGATTCTGATGCTTAAGTACCGCAGCGCCACTCTCGGAAAGATGGCCTGCGGGTTAAAGGTCATCCGCCCGGACGGCAGCAGTTTGAGTTGGGGTGTATGCTTTGGGCGTTTCTTCATGTGGAATGTTGTTACGAGCGGTATCCCCTACTTAAATTCCGTCCTTATGCTGGTTAGCTCGATCATGTTGGGGGTGGACGACGAGAAGCGAGCCTTGCATGACAGGGTATGTGACACAAGAGTGATATACAAACAGAGTGCAGCGTGAACCTTAGCATCAATCCCTTCATTACCGGCTCTGGCCTGGCGGGCTCTTCTGCAAGCGATGACACCGCCGCATCGCCTATTGGAGCCGCTGCGGTAACCTGTCCTCACTGTTCACTGGACATACCGGCTGATTCACAATGGCAAAGTTGTCCCTACTGCCAGAAGTGGCTGCAGATTCGCGTCTGGCCGATTGTTCGCCAGAATACAAATGCAGTGTCGGCGATTTCAGACCAAGCGACCTGCTTCTTTCATCCAGACAAGGCGTTCCAGGCCTGCTGCCAGCGGTGTGGCCGATTCGTATGCGGGCTCTGTGATTTGCAGTTGGGAGCGGAGCACGTCTGCCCTGCATGCTTCGAGCGCGGGCGCGGCGGTTCTGGTACGGGGGCTGGCAAGGCGGAATGGCGGTATCGAGATGTGCTCTACGATTCCATCGCGGTGACGGTCGGCTGGGCGTGGATCATCTTTTGGCCGACAATTGTTGCCGCAATTCCAGCTGTCATTTTCCTGCACGTGAAGTATCGTGGGGCACCGCGGTCGTACCTGATTCCGCGGTCCGGGTGGCGTTTCTGGAGTGCGTATGTAGGGCTCGCTTGGTTCCCGCTGTTGTTGGGCAGTTCGATTTTCGTAAGCTGGATGGCGAAGAGGCACTAATTGAAAAGTGCGTTCCGCAAAATATCGCGCGTGGGCAGCCTAACTGGCGGCACGAAGTGGTATTTGAGCGAGGACTGTTTGCTTGCAGCAAAGCGAATGATGTACGCAGTCGAGTACCGGCGATTTTACTTGCGCGATTTAGAGTACGTTATGGTGTGGCGTAGCGGTTTGTGGCTCTGGCGACTGGTCATTCCAGCCGTGCTGCTTGTCGCTCTCGGGGCTTCCCTTTGGCTGTGGGTGAACTCCATCGCTGGCGAGATTTTCACCAGCGTCGGCATCGCGTGGGTGGCGTTGGAACTAGCGCTCGGGCCAACGGCCAGATCGCGCATCCGCACTACAGGAGCAACCATCGACTTGCCACTGGTGAGGCGAACCCGCCGCGCACAAAAGGTCCTCGCCAAAATTGATGCGGCGGTTCGCGCTACTCGCAGCGTTATTGAGCAACCGACCACTCCCGCGAGCATTGCTTTACCGGCGGAGCGCCATACTCAAACGATGTCCGAGACGTCTGCGACCACTTCTATCGCGACCGCAACACAGACGAATGGCTCCTGAGAAACCATCCGTACTCCTCCAGCGACCCTCCGCAGCGGGTTTACGCCATGCCCGCTGCTTGTTTCATCCGCTGCGTGAAGCGGCGGCAAGGTGCCCCCACTGCGGAGGAACGTTCTGCCGCGAATGCGTCACGGACGAGGAGGGAAAACTGGCCTGCCCACCGTGTTTGCGTCGGTTAGCGCGTCCGCCCGTACCGAAGGCATCTCTCGCACGTTTGTTCCGAGAGGTCTTTGCTGGACTCACTGCTTTTGCCTGTCTGGCAGCGCTTTTATTTGGTTTGCTGCGTTGGCGAATGAATACACCGGAAGAGCACTTTAACTTGGGCCGGGTTGTCGAAGACCGGCTGTCCACACAAAACAATGAGTGAAGCTGTTCTGGCTCAGTCCCCGCGACGTACACACGTAGCGCCTTCGCGCGCTCGCCGGAACCGCCTCAGCTCGTTGGAAGCATTGGAACGCGGATTTGCCCTCTTTCGGTCAACATTCACGCGCCAAGCGTGGCGTTATTACACCGGCACCGCACCGCTCGTGCTTTGTTTCATTCCGATGTGGGTGGTCGACGGACAGATTCGGATATCAGATGGAGCGCTATTGATGGAGGCCGCTCTGCTTGCCGGTGGGTACCTTTTGCGCGTGCGGATGGTCGGCAGTTACATGCAACATGTTCGGGAGCGAGCATTTGGCACACCGACATCGGAACGTGCAGGCGCGGCCGCGCAAGCGGCGGCCATGGGACGTGTGCTTGCGTGGAAAATCATGCTGAGTGCCGGCGCGTTGACTACGCTGCCTAGCATCGCAGGGGCATCCTGGTTCTACAGCGCATGCCAATTCGCCGGCCTTGAGGCGCAGGAGGATGGCACCGAGAGGCATTCGTTTACCGGCTGCCTGGCACTCGCGAGTCAATGGTTTGGCGGTGGCCTGCTCCTCTTCCTAATGCTCTTTCCTCTCTGGATCGCCGTGTGGCTGAATGGCCTAATCCTGGCGATGGTACTCCCGCAGCTTCTGCACTCAATCTTTGGAGTAAATACCCTCCTCTCTACACAAATGGGTATCTATGCTCTAGTCCAAAGTTCCGCATTCTGGCTTTCGTTGTTCGCGGGCGCATGGTTGGCGCTTGATCCAATCGTTAAATGCACCTTCGTTATTGTTTATCAGCATTTACGGTCACGGCGCGAAGGAGACGACCTGCGTGGGTTGCTGGCGAGCCTGCCGCGCGAACAGCAAAAGAAGGAGCAGATGATTGCATTCAACGCGACGGGTGGCAGAATGGTATCCGGTGCGTTGTTCATGCTGGCTGCAATTCTGGCTGGTGTTTGCCTGACGGCGACCGCGCGCGCGTCGCAGGTCCCGCTAGTCCGAAGCACGCCGGAAGCGCTAGACCATTCCCCTCGCGACGCGCGGATTCAGAGGTTGCGCCAAGCCCTGAATCAAGAGTCGCAGCGCGCAATTTATCGCTGGCACGATGCCGAGCATTCGAGTCCACCCACTTGGTTCGACAAGCTGCTGGCCAAGATCGGGCACACTATCGAGCATGCTTGGAATACGTTGTGGAATTTTCTTCGCAAACTGTGGCCCCGCGGCTTGAGCTTGTCGCTCGGAAACGAAAAGCACGGCGGCTGGCAACTCAAAGACGTTCGATTATGGCTAGCGCTAGTCGCGATTTTGACTCTAGCGGCGGCAGGGGTGCTCTTTTGGTTGCGGCAACGAAGGGAGATGGCATCGCTTTCCATCCCGGCGGCTCTCGCGCCGATTCCCGATCTGAGCGAGAGTGCAGCGACGAGTGAACGATCGGAGGATGAGTGGTTCGCACTCGCAAGCCGACTGAAAGGGGAAGGCGAACTGCGCTTCGCGCTGCGCGCAGCATACTTCGGTTTGCTGGCGGGGTTGGCGCAGCGTGAATGGCTGACGATTCGCCGCGATCGCACGAATCGCGAATATCTCAATGAGTTTACGCGCCGATGGTTGCGGCGCCCGCAGGCGGCAATCGAGGCGCGGACGGAAGTCACTGAGAGACTACGCGGCAGTTTGCGGCAGTTCGATCAGGTTTGGTACGGATCTCGTGCGGTGACGCCAGAGGCGGTCGCCATCTATCTCCAAAATCAGCGGGAATTGCTCAACCATGTTTGACAATGGGGCAGGCGAAGGCATGATCCTGAATTGGCGAGGTCCGCTGCTGACTGCGGCGATTTTCGCGGTTGTATTTGCGACTCTGCTGCTAATGGCGCGTCAGAACGAGTCGAATACCAGCGATATGGGATCCAGCCTGCGCGAGGATCCCTACGGCGCAAGCCTGTTATTCGATTCGTATGCGCGCGCCGGATATCAAGTGAAGCGCAGCCAGGATGAAGACTCTCTGTCCGATGAAAACGCGTTGAGCACGACAGCATTCTTTATCGGCGGCCGTTCCTTTGATTGGACAATGGAAAAGAGAAATCTGCCGAACGGAGAGAAGTTTAGCAAACGAGTGGCAGATTTTCTTGGGCGCGGCGGCCGGGTCGTGCTCGTCGCTCCCGCTTGGGAACTAAAGTCCGAGTCTCAAGGATGGGAAGTCGAAAACAAGTGGGACAAAACTCCAGATGAGTCCGTACCAACTTGGCTCTCCCCCGATCCCGGTGCGGTTCCGGCGGGCAGCGAGAAGATATATCTCGCCGCCGATGCCCCCTGGCTCCAAACAGATGCGCAGTGGACCGCGCTGTACAAAGGGGACAAGGCCGATACAGCCGCACATGTTTATGTGGCAATGCGGCGAGTCGGAAATGGCGAACTCATCGCCGCGAGTCAAGAACCTTTCCTGCTGAACGAAGTGATCAAGACGCATCCCAACCCGGTGCTGTTGGATTTTCTTGCGGCTGGTCGGCCAGTAATCTGGGTCGATGAAACGTTACACGGGATGCACCAGGATCAGGGTGTGCTGTGGCTAGTGCAGCGATATCGGCTGCAGGCTGCTCTGCTGCTCTTCTGGGCGACTCTCCTATCAATGCTCTGGAGTATGAGCGGCGATTTAGTACGACGCCCTGCGCCTAACTCTAATGAGCAGATGGTGCGTCATGGCGAAGTCGCTGGCGTAGCGGCGCGACGCCTGCTTCAACGAAGCATCGCGAAAGAACGTGTCGTGACAGAGTGCTGGGAACAGTTCCGCCGCTGCTGGCCGCAGGATGCGCAGGCCATTTCCTCAGATCCAGTTTGGGGTGCCCGCCTGCGCACCGCACTCGCTCAGGCTCCTCTAGTGGGTTATAAGGAACTAAGCCAGTTGATAGCCGAACGCCACACATCGGCAAAGGGTCATGTCGACCGCGATGCGCCTGATCGTTCCGTACTTAACCAATGATGACTTCCTTTGGAGGCAGAGATTGCATGAACGAAAAGCGTGTACTCGGTTCAGACGGACAGTCAGAGTCTGGGGGTGAGGCAGTGCAATCGTCCGAGGCGTTCGCGACGATCACGAGTGGAGTGCGTCGTGTTCGAGAGGCCCTGAGCCGGGTCGTCGTCGGCCAAAACGAAGCTATCGATCTCGCGTTGGTAACGCTACTTGCTGGCGGACACGCGCTTATAGAAGGTGTACCGGGTGTGGGCAAAACGCTGCTAGTGAAAGCTCTCGCACGCGCTGTTGCTGGCGATTTCCAGCGCATACAATTCACACCGGACCTGATGCCGGCAGACGTCACCGGGACAAGTGTTTTCGACCTGAGGGCGCAGGAATTCCGGCTGGTGCGCGGTCCTATTTTCACGAACTTTTTGTTGGCGGACGAAATCAATCGCGCACCTGCGAAAACGCAATCGGCTCTACTGGAAGCTATGCAGGAGCGCCAGGTAACGATCGATCGCCAGACGTCTGCACTGTCCTCAGTCTTTGTCGTTTTTGCCACTCAAAACCCAATCGAGCATCAGGGCACGTATCCGCTCCCGGAGGCTCAGAAGGATCGTTTTCTCGTAAAGATTCACATGGGTTACCCGGCGGCGGAGGATGAAAACGAGCTAGCGAGGCTCGTGGCCGCAGGCGATTCTCCGGAGCGGCGTTTAGCAGAGGACCTTCGCACGCCGGTTTTGCAATCGGGTGAACTCGAACAGTTGCTTAAGGCTGCAGCCCATGTGCGCGTCAGCGAGGCCATCAGCGGTTATATCGTCAACCTGGCTCGACAGACGAGGCAGCACCCAGCAGTTTGGGTTGGTGCCGGTCCGCGAGCAACCCTCGCGTTGTTATCGGCGTCGAGAGCACTCGCGGCGCTTGAGGAACGAGAGTTCGTGTTGCCGGAGGACGTGAAGACGCTTGCTGCCCCTGTACTGGAGCACCGCATGCTGCTGCGGCCGGAGTTCGAGATGGAAGGTCTCCAGATTCGCGAGGTAATCGAGGCTGTATTGGAGGCGGTCGAAGTGCCGCGATAGGGCGCACCCGTGCGCGCAGTAGAGGATCACCAGAGAAGCAAGCGAAATCATGACGGCTGGAAACAGAGGCTCTGAAGCTTTTGGTCAAAAAGGCGTGGCGGTGACGGCTACGGTCGAAGCCACAGGGGAGGCTGCGCGCTTGAACCCGCTTCTGAATGCCAAGACTTGGCAGAGAATCGGGCTTCGCCCAACAGGATTGCTCTTCGGTCCACAGGGCTCGCTTGTGTGGATCATGGGACTGCTGGGTGCTGGGGCGTGCATTGTGCCATGGTTCACGCGGGGATGGCTGTGGTTCGGGCTGATCGCCACGTCTGCATCGTTCCTGGCCTGTTATGACGCGATTGCCCTGCTCGTTACTCGCGGACGATATGTACCGGTTCTTCTGCAGCCGGACAAAGGCCTTCGAGGACGCGAGGGGGAGAACATTCGGGTTCAGTTTGCCCTCACGGGCTCCGTGCGGCGCTGGCTGCGCAGCGATATCCGCGTGGCGATTATGCCGGCGACGCAAGATAGCGAAACCGCTATCCGGATCGAAGTCCATGCACAGCGGCTGAAGCTTGAGCAGCCCGGTTCCATCGTAGGTGGCTCGAGTTCAGAAAGCGCCGGAAATATTCAGTTTTGGCCGTGGACTGTGGAAATCGCTTTGCTTAGGCGTGGATTGTGGCCTGGGCCGCGAGTTGGCATCGAGCAGCAGTCGGGTTTCCGAATCTGGCGTTTGCGGCGATGGTTTGATGTACCCACGCCTTTGCGCATCGACGCAAATTTGCGGCCCGGACGGCAGGAGATTCTTCGCAGCCGGGTTTACCGAATGCTTGTGGCGTCCCAGCAGACGCCTTGGGCCGGGCACGGCCGCGACTTCGAGCGCTTGCGGGAATATCAACCCGGCGATACTTATTCGGAGATCGCCTGGAAGTCTACGGCGCGCCGTGGCGCGCCGGTCACCCGGCTCTTCCAGTGGGAACAAAAGCAGGAAGTATATTTTGTGGTGGACCAATCGCGGGCGTCCGCGCTTGCACTTCATCCGGCCACGGACGGCGGTAGCTCCGTTCCACAAGAGCGCGCACCGCGGCGAATGCTGGATCTCGCAGTCGAAACAGCGATGGTGGGAGCGACCGTTGCGCTGGAACTCGGTGATGAGTTTGGTCTGGTCACTTACGTGGACGGAGCGAAGTCCTGGTTGCACGCGGGAACGGGCCAATCCCAATTCCATAGATTTCGTGATTACCTGCTGAACATCGAGCCTTCGCCTGCAACTGCAGATTACGAGGCGTTGTTCGCCGACATTCGCGTCCGACTGCGTCGCCGCGCTTATCTGGTATTGCTCGCCGACTTAACGGAACGCTCCATTTCGGATTCGTTACGCCGCGGAGTCGGCTTGGTCCGCTCATCGCATGCCCTTTTGATGACCAGCATCTTGCCGGCTCACGTGCGGCCAGCATTCTCGCCAAGGAAAGATATGAACACGGATCAAGATGTGTATGCGGCGCTCGCGGGCGATAGAGAAAACCAGCGGCTCGCCGCGTTGGCGCGGCAGTTGCGCCAGCTGGACGTGCAGCTCCGGTACGTTCCTATGGAGAAGTTCCTGCGAACCGCCGTGGAAGGATATCTGGAGAATAAGCGGGAGCAACGGCTGTGATATTGGATCTCGAACGATTTCAGGCGCAGGCGGGGCCACGCTGGCGTGACCTCGAATCGCTGCTCGCTGTGTTAGAAAGCCGTCCGGACCGGCGGGTGAATCCACCGGAAGCTGAACAACTGCAAGAGCTTTACGCCCAGGTTGCCGCGGATTTGAATCGCGTCACTCACGGGGCGTTGGCGCCCGAGCTAAGACAGTATCTAGAGAGACTGGTGGCGCGAGCCTATGCGGAGCTATATTATGCGCCGCCGATGCGCTCCGAAGTCTGGCAGCCACGCCGCTGGCTGAGGATCTTTACGGCGTTCCCCGAAACGTTCCGACGCAACGCCCGCTATTTCGCGCTGGCTGTGCTGATCACGCTGTTAGGTTGTGCGTTCGGCGGACTGGCGGTCCGCTACGATCCTGCGTCGGTGGATGTGTTGCTTCCGGCCGATTATCTACGCAACCCCGGCCAGCGCGTGCATGAAGAAGAGCAAGGACAGGGGCGGCGCTTGGATTCCGCACAGACCGAAGCAGCATTTTCGGCCCAACTGATCAGGCACAACATCCAGGTAGCGTTGCTCGCAGCGGCACTCGGCGTAACGTTCGGCATCGGAACGGCGCTACTCCTCTTCGAAAATGGTGTATTGCTCGGGGCTGTAGCGGTTCATTACACGCAGCAGGGCTTCGGGCTATTCCTGACTGCTTGGCTGTTGCCACACGGCGCATTTGAGATTCCCTCGATCTTAATTGCCGGACAGGCGGGGTTTTACTTGGCCCGCCAGCTTTTGCGTCGGCGAGAAGATCGCAACAGTCGACAATCGATGAGGGAATGGCTAGTACTGGTTGCCGGTCTGGCGATGATGCTTGTTTGGGCCGGACTTATGGAAGCATTTTTCTCTCAGCATCACGCGCCAGTTCTGCCATATGACTTCAAGGTTGCGGTTGCTGCAGCGGAACTCGTGCTGCTGGCGATCTATCTACTAATGATTGGACGAAGAGAAATCAGCGCGGAATCGCGCTCTTTTGTTCCTTCGGAGAACAGATGACCAATACTGCGTCAACCCGCGCGTTGACAGCGGCCGAACTGACCATTGCGACTCCAGAAGGTGTGCTCTTTCGATTGCCCCTGGCCGGTCCCGCGTCCCGCCTGTACGCCATGTTGCTCGATGTAGCGATCGTGCTGGGGACGGTGAACGGAATAGGACTGCTTGTTTACTGGATGTTCGCGAAAGCACCGGGCTTTGGAGTCATGGTGATTACGCTGGCGGAATTCGCAATTGGATTTGCGTATGGCGCATTGCTCGAAGGTTTTTGGAATGGGCAGACGATTGGAAAACGCCTATTCCATTTGCGCGTGATTGATCAGTCCGGACTTCCGTTACGGATCGAACAGGCGTGGGTACGGAATCTGATGCGCGTCTTTGATGCGCTGCCGTTCGCGTATCTGGTCGCAGGAATTTCCGTGCTGAGCAGTCCCGTAGCGCAACGCTTCGGCGACCGCGTTGCGGGGACGCTCGTTGTGCGTCAGACACCGCTGGCCTTGCCAGGGGAGGAATTCTGGACGCGGCAGAAGTACAACTCCTTCATTGAGTACCCCACAATTGCAATGCGTCTTCGTCGAGCAGCAACGCCGGAACTGGCCAGCCTGATTCAAGATGCGCTGAGACGTCGCAACGAACTAGCGCCTTACGCGCGCCGAGAAATTTATCGCGAACTGGCCAAGTATTTGCAGAGCGAAATCTCTCCATTTCCCGACGAATTAGTTGAGCGGCTTAGCGATGAACAGTATTTGATTAACGCTTCTGGCATCCTGTTCGGAGATCAACGCCCGTCGCGAGGTAAGGGTTGAAACTCGCCGGCTACCGCTGAATTGGTTCTGTCCCTTCACTTAGGATCTTCAGATAACGTGAGTATCCGAAGACGCGGGCTCGGCGCTTTCCGGTGACCTCCTTAGCTATGCCAAGGTGAACGAGGTGATCCAAGGCAACTGTCACTGTCGGGATGGACAGCTTAAGCTCTTCGGCCACAGTGCCAATAGCCACCAGCGGTTTCTGCTGCATGTACTCATGAACACGTAAAGCAGAAGCTGCCGCGCGTCCGATTTTCTGAATGCGGTTTCGATCCTTCGCGAAGAGTGTCAGAATTTGTTTTGCGGCCTCAGCGGCAGACCGCGCTGTCATCTCCGTCCCCTCTAGAAAAAACGCTAGCCACTCTTCCCAGGCACCGTGTGTTCGTATGCGCTGAAGGAGGTCGTAGTACCGGTCGCGGTTCGTCTTGAAGTACAGGCTGAGGTACAGGAGAGGCGCTCGCAATGCTCCCTTAGAACAAAGCAGAAGTGTAATCAACAGCCGACCGAGTCTGCCGTTTCCATCGAGAAACGGGTGGACCGTCTCGAACTGTACGTGAATCAATCCGGCTTCGACCAGGATGGGTAGCTTGTGTTTCTCATCGTGGAGAAAACGCTCAAGACTGTCGAGACACTCCATCAATCGTTGTGGCGGAGGCGGAACAAACGCAGCATCGCCGGGACGAGTCCCTCCGACCCAGTTTTGCGACCGCCGGAATTCGCCCGGTGTTCTATTAGCCCCACGCCCGCCGCGCAGTAGGATGGCATGAATTTCGCGAATCAGCCGGAGCGAGAGAGGAAAGCCCCCCGCGATCCGACGAAGCCCATGTTGCATCGCCGCGACGTAGTTTGAGACCTCCTCGACATCATCAATCGGAACGCTGGGTTCCGCGTCATTTTCAAACAGCAATAGATCCGAAAACGACGATTGCGTCCCCTCGATCTGCGACGACAAGAGGGCTTCTTTCTGGACATAGAGGTATAGGAAGAACTTGGTGTCGGGGAGCAACGTGGTCAGGCCATCGAGTCGGCCTAATGCCTGGTTGGCTCGGTCAAGATGCTGGTACAGGCTCGCCAATTCCACAGGCGGATCGGGCGGTAGCTCTGGCGGGATGAAGGCCCGCACTGGCTCTCCAGTGACCGTGGTTGTGACGTAGGTCCCCAGCCTCGACTTGTTTTCAGTGACCACTCGCGTTATGAAGGATTCCTTTAGTAACTATCTGCGCTATTAAAGGATAGCGTATTATGTCTTAATAAGCAAAGGCTGCTTGAGTTGTACGAAGAAGCACGCGAGGTTGGCCAAGACTGGGACCGTCTGCGATTTGGCGCTGAGCAGGAGGTTTGATCAATAAGACCGGGATGAGAAATCTAAACTGACGCTTTAGATTTCTCAACACTCGAACTTAATGGCGCTTTCCACTTCGCTGCGGAATAACCTGTGCCTCGGCGACGCTGAAACCGTTGCGCGGAAAGTGCTGTACGTCGACGAGTCCTCGGCGGACTTTCGCGAATTCTGCGCTACCACATGACAAGATGTTGCGCTCGATCGAGCTCTTGGCGACCAGGCGTCGAACAGGATTTCTTCCTTCGACTTCCACCAGCGGTGACGCCCTACAAGAAGCCGTCCGACTATGTATGGGCCACCGATGCGAACCGTGCTGGAGCCAAGCGCGGGAAGCAACCCGTCTGGCTAAGCGCGGTGATGCGCGACTACATCCAGCCGATGGCCCGAAAGTTGGGCATCCAGAAGAAGGTGTCGTGGCATACCTTTCGACACGCATTTTCCTCGATACTCAAGGGCAACGGTGAGGACGTGAAAGTAGTGCAGGAGTTGTTGCGACACTCAACGTCAAGGATGACGCTGGACACCTACACTCAAGCTCTGGAGCCTGACAAGCGGGCGGCGCAAAGCAAAGTTGTAGGTATGATCCGGCCGAAAGAGCGTGTATTTTCTGTGTATCGCGATGCAGATGGAGTTTCCGTGTAAAGCGTTGATTAGATTTGGCGTCCCCGACGGGATTTGAACCCGTGTTACCGCCGTGAAAGGGCGATGTCCTAGGCC
>Ga0209380_10001899_pt1 | contig 13749 bp, 15 predicted proteins | sample HubBroMetageWFT6_FD_188347 | JGI IMG/M metagenome (GOLD analysis project Ga0209380, IMG submission 188347) | Warmed and freeze-thawed soil microbial communities from the Hubbard Brook experimental Forest, New Hampshire - Hubbard Brook CCASE Soil... | ecosystem: Environmental > Terrestrial >...
GGCGCCGGCGAGCCCGAGGACCAGCACGACCAGCGCGCCTGAGGCCATCGCATCGAGCAGGAGATCGCGTAGGTGATCGATTTCCCGCATGTCCTGCGACACCAGGAGGATCTCCCCCGACGGCAGCCGGTGCAGCATGCCGCGAAACCGAGCAGCCCCGTTGTCTCGCGGTAGCGTGAAGTCGAACGGCCGGTCCATCGCCGGCAACGGCGTCGGCAGCGTCGCGCTGCCGCCTGCCTCCCAGTGCCCGTCGCCGTCAAACAGCGCGATCGGGCGGCGGCCGTCCGGATCGAGCACCGCTCGCGCATTCAACTGCCTCATGCGTTCGCTCGAATGCGCAGCGCTCCGAGACGCCATTTCGTTGCGGAGCCAGTCGTCGACCCCGCCGGCGAGGTATCCGGCGGTCTGCCAATACATGAACCCAAACAAGATCAGGGAAGCCGCCCCGAACAAGGCAAGGAACAGCAGCGCGAGCCGGAAGCTCGTCGTGCGCGGAATATCACTCAGACCCACGGAGAACATATCCTGAGCCTCGAACCGTGTGGATCATCTGCGACAGTCCGCCTTCCTCGAGCTTGCGGCGCAGCCGGCCGATGTGGACATCGATCACATTGGTCTGCGGATCGTAGTGATAGCCCCAGACTTCCTCGAACAGCATCGTCCGCGTGACGACTCGACCGGCGTGCCGCATCAGATATTCGAGCAGGCGATACTCGCGCGGCAGCACCTCGATCAGCCTGCCGGCGCGCCGCACTTCCCGGGTGAGCAGATCGACCTGCAGGTCGCCCGACCGCAATACAGTCTCGGGTTGGGGCGTGGACTGCCGACGGATCAGCACCTCCAGCCTCGCGGTCAGCTCCACGAATTCGAACGGCTTGGTGAGGTAGTCGTCGCCGCCGGCCCGGAGGCCGCGGACGCGTTCGTCGACCCCGGACAAGGCGCTGAGAATCAGGACCGGCGTCTCGATACCGATCGTGCGCAAGGTCGCGAGGACGCCCAAGCCGTCGAGATCGCCCGGCAGCATGCGGTCGAGCACGATCGCGTCGAATTTGTCCGCGGTCGCCTTGAGCAGACCGTCGCGGCCATTATAGACGCATTCCACGTCGAAGCCGTGGTCGCCCAGTGCGGCCGCAATTTCCGCGGAGCTCCGCCGGTCGTCTTCTATGACCAGGACTCTGGCCATGTCTCTCCTTTACCCGATGCCGAGGCGACGCCAAGTGTGTATCGAGCTGCTTCTAGCCCTCCGGCTAGCACAGCCCCGCAAAGTCGTTCAGCTGCTTGCCGATCGCCAACTCCTGGTGGCCTGGGCGGAATTGCAGCCGCAGGTGCGGCATCGTATCGCGCCGGGCGGTGAAAATGGCAGCGCCGTCAAGAAATAGGAAGTTTCCCGCCGCAAAGCTCGCGCCGCTCATGAAAGCTCTCCACATTCTCAGAATGAACCATCGCGCCATTCGGTGCGTTTAATAGCGGCTCCGCATCGCCGTATGTTGCATCGCCCAGGCAACATGCTCATCTCCTGGAAGTAAATTCCCTGTTAGGAAAAAGGGGGTCCTCGCTTTGCGCGTGCTGGTGGCCGAGGACGACCAGCGGACGGCGAGTTATCTGGTCCGCGGCCTGACTGAAAGCGGCCATATCGTCGATCATATCGCCGATGGCGAGGCAGCGCTCGCGATGGCGATGGAGGGTATTTACGACGCACTCGTCCTCGACCGGAAGCTGCCCGGAATCGACGGGGTGGCCCTCGTCCGGCGCTTTCGTCTTCGGGACCGGCGGACGCCGGTCCTGATGCTGAGCGGTGTCGCGACCACGGCCGATCGTGTAGAGGGGCTGCGTGCCGGATGCGACGATTACCTCGCCAAGCCATACTCGTTTTCCGAGCTTCTGGCGCGATTGGAGGCACTTGGGCGGCGAACGGACCGCTCGCGCCGGCACGCGATCCTCAAGGTCAGCGATCTCGAACTCGACACGGAGAGCCGAACCGTTACGCGGGCCGGCCGGGCTATCGATCTGCAACGCCGCGAGTACCTGTTGCTCGAGCTGCTGCTGCGCCACGCGCGGCAAGTGGTAACGCGCTCGATGCTGCTCGAAGCGGCGTGGACATACGATTTCGACGCGCACGGCAACGTTGTCGACATGCACATCCACCGCCTCCGGCAAAAGGTCGATGAGGGCTTCGCCTGCCGGTTGATCCATACCGTGCCGGGCGCTGGCTACACGGTCCGCGAACCGGACGAAGCGCCGCCGCCGCAAACTGAACTTTTGGCCTGATTAAAGCCGATTTCATCATCCGGCGAACGCCGGTCCATGCTCCCACTCGAGATTGCGCCTGATCGGCCGTCGCTAGCGGCCGATATAGAGGAGCAGCTCCGCATGAAGAGTATGATGACCGGCCGCCTTGGCGCCGTTGAGCCACAGCCCGGTGTTCGCCGCAAAGTGGGAACGGCTACAGGATTCCTGGCGGCCGTTCTGCTGGGCGTCGCGACCATCGCAGCGCCGAACCTAGCCCAAGCCGCCGGACATGGCGGCGGTGGCGGTTTCCATGCCGGCGGCGGTTTCCACGGCGGCGGTTTCGCTGGCCCCCACGCTGGCGGAGCTGGCGGGTTCCACGGCGGCGGTTCCGCTGGCCCCCACGCTGGCGGGTCTGGCGGGCTCCACGGCGGCGACCTCCGTGCATTTCGCGGTGGAGGATTTTCCGGCGGCGGCGTTCACGTCGACGCAGCGCCGGGCGCGGGAATGGGTGGAGTTCATGACGACAGGTTTCGTAATGGATCGGCTGGCGGCGGCGTGATCCTGCGCGGAGGCGCGCGGGAGGGCGAATGGCACCAGGGCTGGCACAACGGCCGCTACGGCTGGTGGTGGGGCTACGACCCGTATCTTTGGTCGGATGACGGCCTGTACGACGATCAGGATTCCTACGGGCAAGCGAGCGGGTATTACTGTTCAGATCCCGCCGGCTACTACCCTTACGTGACACAATGCAACTTGCCCTGGCAGAATGTCCCGGCCAGCTGAGCGCAGTACGGCCTCGCCCGTTGCCTTTCACGCGGCCGGGTAAGGGTTCTGATTCCGACGGCGGCCGACCGTGATGTTTTCAATCGAAGGCTGCTTTGGCCGTCGAACTTAAAATCGATTTCACCATAGGGCCAGGCTCACGCCATCACCGCATCCTAGATCACCTGTTGTGAAGCGGCTGTCAGTCGCGCTCACGATCTAAATGGAGGGTGCGATGAATAAGCTGCTGATCCCCGCAATTTCATTAGGCCTGCTCGCGGGCGCATTCCTGTCGCCGGCGATGGCCGCCGGACCGAGGGCCTCGGATAACAATGACTGGCCCGGAATGTCGCAGCCGGTCAACGGGGGCAATCCTTCCGGCTATCAGCCCGACTCCGCGGCCAAATGCGGGGCTTATGACACCTACTGCTATTACAATGGCCGATTGTCATTGGATAACAGCGGCCGCAACAGCTGACCGAGTGCGGGGTGGATGCCTGTGAGCCGCCGAGCCGCTGTATGGGACAAGGGAGCTTGCAAACAATGCCTAGAGAGCCATCGCCGCCGAATTCTTCCGCTCGCTCGGAATGGTTCCGTCGCCTTGATCGCATCGCCAAGGATCTGAACGTCCTCTTAGCCTTGTTCGCGATTGGGCTTGCTACGCTGGACCTGACCTTTCTCGTTACTCAGCGGCTGATCGATCGATTGCCGCAGGCAACGCAGCTCGTTCACGTCGCGGAGCCGGTGGCGCAATCCAGCTTGGCCGCCGGTCGACGAGATCTTCCATAAGCGCTCGCGGCCATTATCTCCCGAAGCCAGCCGTTTCAGCATCGGCCCGAGCCGGCGGCGATAATCGCGGGTCAGCGATCAGGAGGCCGCGTGAAACAGATACCCATCGGTGCCAAAGGTGAATTCGCGCTGGTGGTCCAGGCCGAGCATCTGGCAAATCAGTTCAAGGATTCGGCGCTGCCGCCCGTGCTGGCGACCCCGGTCATGATCATGATCATGGAGAATGCGGCGCTCAACGCGATCAAACCGTACCTCGATTCCGGCGAGAGCGCGGTCGGTACCCGGGTCGACATACGCCATCTGGCGCCGACGCCCGCTGGTGTGGGCGTCGTCGGCGAGGCCGAGGTGACGCGCGTCGATGGTCGGCGCGTCGAATTCACCGTCCGCGCCAGGGACCAGACCGAAGAGATCGGCGCCGGAACGCACGAACGCGTGATCGTCGACCTCGCGCGGCTGGCGCGACGCCTGAACGCAAAACACGCTCCGTAAAGGCTCGACGCTTCTTGCCCCAGCCGCTGCCGCCGGCGCCTGCTCAGCCGGATTAAATTCGATTTCATCCTCGGGACAGAGGCATGCCACGCGCCGGACGCAATATGGCGTGTTTACCGGCCGGTACCCGGCACGGCTCGAACGGCGAGAAGACACCATGGCAACAGATACTCTCAACCTCCTTTCCGGCAGCTTCTGGCTGACCTCTCTCGCGGCGATCCTGCTCGCGCTACGTTGGTTTCGCGGGCTTCAGTACAGCGATCGGCTTGTCGTCGCTAAGGTCCGACCACGTTCTCAACGCCGCTGATCGGATGACCGCCGTCGCCTCGCAACGCCAGCGGCAAATCCCGATCGCGGAAAAGATGGGTAGGGGGTTATGGCCCGCGACCCGTTCTCGACAGCCCGATCGGATCTCGTAATCACCCCAACCTGGTAGGCACGAATGGACGATTCGCCCCCTACTCATTCGCTCACCGGCCGCGATGTCGCTGGAGCGTGGGTGTTTTGCGCGGTGATCGCCGCGCTGGCGCTGGGGTTTGCAAGCGCGACGCAAGGGGGCATGCCGCCAGTCGCCACCGTAGCCGCAAAAGCCGCGCCATGTGCGTCCAAGCCGACATCGGTTTGCAAGCCATTGACCGAAGCGGCGGGGGAAGAGCTGAGCACCGTAGCGGCGGTGCACCGCCCGACGGTGCCGATGTTGCGTCCCGGCGGCCGGTCTTGCTGATAACGCCGATTTAATCTCGGGGATAATGAAGAGCGACATCCGATCGCTACATTGGGGGAACACGATTTCGATGCCGGATCTGGCCTTCGGGCAAAAGAGGGGAGAGTGTTTTGACACGGCTGAAGACCGCGTTTGCCGGCCTGCTTCTGACCGCGGCCCTGATCGGCGGCGGCGCCTACGCCTTGTCCTTCGCGCAACCTGAAACGCACGCTGCACCAATTCCAGCGGCCCCGCCGACCGTCCCGGTTGTGGCGGAGCCCGCCCAGAGCGGGGATGTGCCGATCTACCTGCGCGGTATCGGCACGGTCGTCGCGTACAACACCGTGACCGTCCGTACCCAGGTCCAGGGCCAGATCACGCAGATCGGCTTCACCGAGGGCCAGAGGGTGCATGCCGGCGACCTGCTGGCGCAGATCGACCCGCGCCCCTTCCAGGCACAGCTCGACCAGGCGATCGGCAATTCGGAGCGCGACAAGGCGCAGCTTATCAATGCGCAGGCGAACCTCGCGCGCGACACGCCGCTGCTGGCGAAGGGCTGGGTCACGCCGCAACAGGTCGACCTGGACAAGGCCAACGCGGGCCAGTTCGTCGGCGCGATCCAGGCCGACCAGGGGGCGATCGAAAACGCGCGGGTTCAGCTTGACTTCACGCGCATCACCTCGCCGATCGACGGCGTCGCCGGCATCCGCCAGATCGATATCGGCAACGTCGTGCATCCGACCGATGCGACCGGCATCGTCGTCGTCACGCAGATGCAGCCGATTTCGGTGGTCTTCACGCTGCCCGAGTCGGACCTGCCAGAGATTCAGGCGCGGGAAGCCAAGGGGACGCTGACCGTGCTCGCCTACAGCCAGCACGGCAACACCGAACTCGACCGCGGCACGCTGCTGCTGGTCAACAACGAGATCAATCAACCGACCGGTACTCTGCAGCTGAAGGCGACTTTTCCGAACCCGGCCGAGCGGCTGTGGCCAGGGCAGCTGGTCGACTCCCGGCTGCTGATCCAGACCCGGCATGACGGGCTGACGGTTCCGGCACCGGCGGTGCAGCGTGGCCCGAGCGGCAGCTACGTCTATGTCGTGAAGCCCGACGGAACGGTCGAGAACCGCGCCGTCACGGTCGGACAGATAGGCAGCAAGCACGCCCTGATCGATACCGGTCTCCAGCGGGGTGAAGAGGTCGTTGTCGATGGCCAATCGAAACTGCAGCCCGGCACCCACGTCACCCTGCTCCAAGGCCAGGCCGCACGGGCGGCCGCGCAAGAAGCCACCGATACGGCGCAGCAGACGGTCATTCCATGAACATCTCGGCGCCCTTCATCCAGCGTCCGATTGCAACCATCCTGCTGATGGCGGGACTGCTGCTGTGTGGCCTTGCCGCCTATCCGCTGCTGCCGGTTTCCTCACTGCCGCGGGTCGACTACCCGACGATCAGCGTCACGACTCAATTGCCGGGTGCCGATCCGGAGACGGTGGCCTCCTCGATCGCGACCCCGCTCGAACAACAGTTCGGGCAGATCCCCGGCATCACCCAGATGACGTCGTCGAGCACGCTCGGCGAAAGCGTCGTCAACCTGCAATTCGACATGAGCCGCAGCATCGATGGCGCCTCGGCCGACACGCTGGCGGCGATCAACGCGGCGCAGGGCCAGCTGCCGCAGGGCCTGACCTATCCGCCGACGATCCGCAAGGTGAACCCGGCCGACACGCCGATCCTGGTGTTATCGCTGACCTCTGACGCTTTGCCGCTGACCACGGTCGACGCCTATGCCGAGAGCATTCTGCTGCCGAAGATCTCGCAGGTGTCGGGCGTGGGTCTGGTCGGCATCGGCGGGCAGCAGAAGCCGGCAATCCGCGTGCAGGTCGACCCGCAGGCGATCGCATCGCGCGGCATCAGCCTCGAGACCGTGCGCACCGTGCTCGGCGAGGCCAATGTCGATCTGCCGAAGGGGACGCTGAACAGTCCGAGCGAGACCTACACGCTCAACACCAACGACCAGTTGCTGCAGGCCGATCAGTACAACCAGCTGATCCTCGCCTATCAGAACGGCTCGCCGGTGCGGGTGAAGGACATCGGGCAGGCGATCTCGGGACCGGAGAACGACCTGCAGGCAGGCTGGACCAACCAGCACCGCGGCATCATCCTGGCGATCCAGCGGGAGCCTGGCGCCAACGTCATCTCCACCGTCGACCGGATAGAGGCGATCCTGCCGCAGCTCGAGGCCTCGATCCCGACGTCGATCCACGTCTCTATCCTGTCCGACCGCACCCAGACCATCCGTGCCTCGGTGACCGACGTGCAGCTCACCCTGCTGCTGACGGTCGGCCTCGTCGTCATGGTGATCTTCCTGTTTCTGCGCAACGTCCGGGCGACGATGATCCCGGCGGTCACCGTGCCGTTGTCCCTGATCGGCACCTTTGCCGTGCTCTACGAGCTCGGCTACAGCCTCGACAATCTGTCGCTGATGGCGCTGACGATCGCGGTCGGCTTTGTCGTCGACGACGCCGTCGTCGTCATCGAAAACATCCACCGCTATCTGGAGGCCGGTCTCGGCCCGGTCGAGGCGGCGCTGAAGGGCGGCGGCGAGATCGGCTTCACGATCGTCTCTATCACCTTGTCGCTGATCGCCGTGTTCATCCCACTGTTCCTGATGAGCGGCTATGTCGGGCTGCTATTCCGGGAATTCGCCGTGACGGTCAGCGTGTCGTTGATCCTGTCGCTGATCATCGCGCTGACCCTGACGCCGATGATGTGCGCGCGGCTGCTGCGGCCCGAGCACGAGGCCGGACACGGGCGCATGTATCGGCTGCTGGAAGCCGGGTTCGACGCTCTGCTGCATGCCTATGAGCGCGGGCTCCGGGTCGTGCTGCGGCACCGCTTCGTTACCCTGCTCACGATGTTCGGGACGATGGCGCTGACCGGCTATCTCTATGTCGAGATTCCAAAGGGGTTCTTTCCGCAGCAGGACACCGGCTTGATCATCGCGGTGCCGGAGGCGGCGCAGGATATCTCGTTCGCGGCGATGTCGCAAAAGATGGAGACGGTGATCGGGATCATACTGAAGGATCCGGCCGTCGCCACGATCGGCGCGCAGATCGGCGCGAGCGGGTCGTCGACGCTCAACGACGGGCGTATGTTCATCGCGCTGAAGCCGCAATCGGAGCGCCGGGTCAGCGCCGACCAGGTGATCCGCCGACTGGACCAGAGCCTTGCCGGCGTCGAAGGCATGGCCGTCTACATGCAGGCGGCGCAGGACATCACGATCGGCGCCCGCGTGTCGCGGACGCAGTACCAATACACCTTGATCGATGCCGATGGCGGCGAGCTGGCGCATTGGGCGCCGATCTTTCTCGACAAGCTGAAGACCATCCCCGGCATCACCGATGTCGCGAGCGACCAGGCGAATGCCGGACCGGAGCTCGACGTGACGGTCAAGCGCGACGTGGCGTCGAGCTACGGCATCCTGCCGTCGACGATCGACAACACGCTCGATGACGCCTTCGGCCAGCGCATCGTGTCGACGATGTTCACCCCGCTGAACCAGTACCACGTGGTCATGGAGGTCGGGCCGCGGTTCCAGCTCAGCCCGCTGGCGCTGAGCCGCATCTATGTCCCCTCCCAGACCGGGCAGCAGGTGCCGCTGGCGCAGCTGGTCGACAGCGTCGTCAAGCTGCAGCCGCTAATCATCAACCACCAGGGCCAGTTTCCGTCGGTGACATTGTCGTTCAACCTGGCCCCGGGCACCTCGCTCGGCACGGCGGTCGCCGGCATTCACCAGCTCGAGCGGCAGCTCGGCAAGCCCGCCTCCTTGGCGACGAGCTTCCAGGGCAACGCGCAGGCGTTCATCTCCTCGCTGTCGAGCGAGCCCATCCTGATCGCGGCGGCCCTGATCGTGATCTACATCATCCTCGGCGTGCTCTACGAAAGCTTCGTCCACCCGATCACGATCCTTTCGACCCTGCCCTCGGCCGGGCTCGGCGCCCTCTTGATGCTGATGGCCTTTCACTACGACCTCAGCGTTATCGCGATCATCGGCATCATTCTCTTGATCGGCATCGTCAAGAAGAACGGCATCATGCTGGTCGACTTCGCGCTCGATGCCGAGCGCAACCAGGGCATGACTCCCGAAGAGTCGATCTACCGCGCGTGCGTGCTGCGCTTCCGTCCAATCCTGATGACGACGATGGCCGCGCTGTTGGGCGGCGTGCCGCTGATGCTCGGCACCGGCACTGGTTCCGAGATCCGCCAGCCGCTTGGCTACAGCATCGTCGGCGGGCTGCTGCTGTCGCAGATACTGACGCTCTACACGACCCCGGTCGTCTACCTCTACCTCGACCGTCTCGGCGGCTCGCTCGGCCGCCTGCGAGCGCGTCTGACGGGTCGGGGCGGGCGGCATGCCGTCACACCGGCATGGAAAAATTCGGACGGAACCTTGCACCGGCCGCCGACAATGGGTGATTGACCATGCGTAAATATCGTCTCATCACACCGATATTGCTCAGCCTCGGGCTCATTGCGCTTCCTGCGTTGCTGCCGCAAGCGAAAGCGGCTGTCCCGGAAGCGCAAGCTCCGGCGGCGGGCATGGCCCGGGTATGGTTCCTGCGAGTGTCGGACTCGCCGAACGGCAATGTCGACGGTGCGGCACCGGTCGTATTCGCGAATGGCACAGCGCTGGGCACGCTTCCGGCAGGAGCCGACTTCTATCGCGATTTTCCGGCCGGCACTTACCGATTCACGGTGCAGTCATACGGCCTGCCAACCCCCCAGGCAGACACTGTGCAGCTGGCGCCAGGCACGCAGACCTATTTGCAGGTGCAGTGGACGCCTACCTGGGAGGAAGGCTACGCGCCGGGCACGGGCGATGACTCCCACAGCTTCTTCGTCCTGACGATGTCGCCGCAACTCGCCGGAGCATACCTCCCCAGCCTGACTTATCTCGGTCAGCGCTGAGCCTTAAGGGGCAGGCCGATCGCGCTCGCGCGCCTGCCGCGCGCTTCTTAAATGGGAATTCATCCTCGGGAGATCGGAACGCGTAGGGCGATGCGATAGATAAACGTCGACGGGCCGGTTCCGGCCGCGGTCGCAGTGCACTCGAGAACAACCGAACTCGAGTAAAACCATCGCACGAGGTGAGTCATGAAAAAGCAGATCTATGTCGCGCTTATCGCCGCTGCCGTTGCCGGCGCTCCGTTCGCCGCCTTCGCGCAAGAAGGGCCGCGCGCGGCCTCGTACAACAACTGGCCGGGGATGACACAGGACACCGCTCCCGCGAGCGTTCCCACGGTGTCTCCGTTCGAGGGGGCCCGCCCGTCTTCGGAGAACAACTGGCCAGGCATGTCGCAGGTTCCGGCTGCCAACACCGTTTCGTCATCCGACCCCAACTTCCAGGGCCCGCGGCCGTCGCCGAACCACTGACCCGCAACAGCGCCCGGCCGGGCACAGCGTCCGGCCGGTCTCTAGGACCCCTAGGGGTTCGTCGCCTGGCAGGGTAGCTTGGGCGGATCGGCATCAGCAGCTGACCGGCCCTCGCATATCAGGGGCTATTCGGATGTATGCCGATACGGTGACGCAGCGAGTATCGCTGTCCGCATGCACGGTAGAGGCGGCACGCGACGTGCTCGCGGGTCGGCGCCGGGGATGGCATCAGCATCTTGCCTTCGCCGGCCCGGCCGTGGTGGCGTCGATCGCGTACATGGATCCAGGTAACTTCGCCACCAACATCCAGGCCGGTGCAAAGTACGGCTATGGGCTGCTCTGGGTGGCGCTGCTTGCCAACCTGATTGCGATGCTGTTTCAGGCGCTCTCCGCCAAACTCGGCATCGTCACCGGGCGTAATCTCGCAGAGATGTCGCGCGAGCAGTTTCCGCAGCCGGTCGTCTGGGCGATGTGGGTCGTCAGCGAAATCGCGGCGATGGCGACCGACCTCGCCGAATTCCTCGGCGGCGCGATCGGCTTGTCGCTGCTGCTCAAAATTCCCCTGTTGGCGGGGATGTCAATAACGGCGGTAATCGTCTACGGCATCCTGACCTTTGGCAGATACGGTTTTCGTCCGATCGAGCTGATTATCGGCAGTCTCGTTGCGGTGATCGGGCTGTGCTACCTGATCGAAGTGTTCATTGCGCCGGTGAACTGGGGCTCGGCGGCATCGCATACCGTGCTGCCGCACATCGCCGACACGCAGGCTCTCGTGCTTGCTGTCGGCATCATTGGCGCGACCGTCATGCCGCACGCCGTCTACCTGCATTCCGGGCTGACGCAGACGCGGATTCCGGCTCGCGACGACACCGAAAAGTGCAGGATCATCCGCGCGTCGAACCGGGAAGTCGTTGTCGCGCTCGCGATCGCCGGGCTGGTCAATATGGCGATGATTCTGATGGCGTCGGGCGCCTTCCACACCGGGCACAGCGACGTCGCGGAGATCGAGACGGCCTATCACAGCTTGACGCCGCTGCTCGGCACGGCAGCGGCCAGCATCTTTCTGGTCTCGCTTCTCGCATCTGGCGTGTCGAGTTCGGCGGTCGGCACGCTGGCCGGCCAAATGATCATGCAGGGATTTGTCGGTTTCTCGATCCCGATCTGGCTGCGGCGACTGGCGACAATGCTGCCGGCCTTTGTCGTGGTTGCTCTTGGCGTCGATGCGACGAACGCGCTGGTGATCAGCCAGGTCGTGCTCAGCATTGTCCTGCCGGTGCCGGTAATCGCACTCGTGATGTTCACGCGGCGCCCGGACATCATGGGCCGGTTCGCCAGTCGCGGGTTGCCGCACGCTGCTGCGATCGGCGCCACGGTTATCGTGCTGGCGCTTAACTCATTCCTCGTCTTGCAGATACTGGGCATCCCGATTTCGACATAACGAAACGCGACGACGCTCGCGGCAGTCGACCCGCGCCGAACCTGGGAGGAGATGCCCGTGTCCGCCGCTTCCGCCAGACTCACGCTCCGCGCTTCTGTCCCGTCGGGCGCGTCTGGTCGCTCGAGATGTCCGCGATCGACTAGGCGCCAGAACCCGGGGCGCCGTTCCCCTAATTAAAATATAGTTTATCCCGGAGCGAAGCGCCGGATAGCGGCGCCTCTCATATTGCACCCACTAGCCAATACCTTTGGCAAGGAGACAACGATGTCCTTGACAGTCGGACGGGTGACAATCCCGGACAGCAGGCTGGCGCGTGAGATTACCGAGCTGGTGCGAGACACGGAGCCGCCGCTGCTGTTTCATCACTCGAGCCGAGTTTATTACTGGGGCGCGCTTACCGGCAAGCGGCGCAGCCTAAGCTTCGATCCCGAGCTGCTTTACGCCGGCGCCATGTTCCACGACATGGGCCTCACCCCCAAGCATGCGAGCGCGCATGAACGTTTCGAGGTGGACAGCGCCAATGCTTCCCGTGACTTCCTCCGCAGCCACAGCATCGCCGAGAGGGATATCGAGACGGTCTGGACGGCGATCGCTCTTCACACCACGCCCGGCATCCCACCGCACATGCATCCCGTCATCGCGCTCGTCACCGCCGGCGTCGAGATGGACGTGCTCGGTATCGCGTTTCCCGAGTTCACCGAGGCCGAGCGCGAAGCAGTCATCCGCGCGCACCCGCGCCCCGGTCGCTTTAAGGAAGAGATCATCCACGCCTTCTACGACGGCTTCCACCATAAGCCCGAGACGACCTTCGGCACTGTCAACGCCGACGTGCTCGCCGACAAGGATCCGTCGTTTCTGCCCGAGAATTTCTGCCGTGTGATCCGCGCCTCCGCCTGGCCCGGCTGAGCAAGCCATCCACCACCCAACCCGAGGTACCCGACATGTCAAAAACAAAGCGTTTCACCAATGCCACCGGCGCTCCGGTCGCCGACAACACCAACATCATGACCGCCGGCCCGCGCGGCCCCGCGCTGCTGCAGGACATCTGGCACATCGAAAAGATGGCGCATTTCGACCGCGAGGTGATCCCCGAGCGCCGCATGCACGCCAAGGGCTGGGGCGCCCATGGCACCTTCACGGTGACGCACGACATTACCCGGTATACCAAGGCAAAAATCTTCTCGAAGATCGGCAAACAGACGCCGATGTTCGCGCGCTTCTCGACCGTCGCCGGCGAACGCGGCGCCGCCGACGCCGAGCGCGACATACGCGGCACAGCGCTGAAGTTCTACACCGAAGAAGGCAATTGGGACATTGTCGGCAACAATACGCCGGTGTTCTTCTTCCGCGACCCGCTGCGCTTCCCCGACCTCAACCATGCGATCAAGCGCGACCCGCGCACCGGGCTGCGCAGTGCGGACAATAATTGGGACTTCTGGACATTGCTGCCCGAGGCTCTGCACCAGGTCACCATCACGATGTCGGACCGCGGCATCCCGAAGAGCTTTCGCCACATGCACCTGTTCGGCAGCCACACCTTCTCGATGATCAACGCGGCGAACGAGCGCATCTGGGTCAAATTCCATTTCCGCACGCAGCAGGGGATCGCCAACCTGACCGACTCCGAGGCCACGGCGCTGGTCGCCAATGATCGCGAGAGCCACGGGCGCGACCTCTTGAACGCGATCGACGCCGGCGACTTCCCGCGCTGGACCCTCTTTATCCAGGTGATGACGGACGCGCAGGCGAGGACCCATAAGCACAATCCCTTCGATCTCACCAAAGTCTGGTCGCAGAAGGACTATCCGCTGATCGAGGTCGGCGTGATGGAGCTCAATCGTTATCCGGATAACTACTTCGCCGAGGTCGAACAGGCGGCCTTCTCGCCCGCCAACATCGTGCC
>Ga0209380_10001900_pt1 | contig 13744 bp, 10 predicted proteins | sample HubBroMetageWFT6_FD_188347 | JGI IMG/M metagenome (GOLD analysis project Ga0209380, IMG submission 188347) | Warmed and freeze-thawed soil microbial communities from the Hubbard Brook experimental Forest, New Hampshire - Hubbard Brook CCASE Soil... | ecosystem: Environmental > Terrestrial >...
AGGCCCTACGAGCCAAACTGCCGAGCACGAAGATTGAGTTTGATGCCGGTACCAGTCCGCAATCCGCCGCGAATCTGGCGAAGAACTCTGACATCGCAATCGTCTTTGCGTACCAATGGTTGGCAGAGGATATGGATTTGCCGAGCCTGTCGCTGCCTGATAACCAGGATGCCTTGATCGAGCAAGTTGTCGCTGCGAATCCCCGCACCATCGTTGTGCTCGAAACCGGTACGGCTGTCACCATGCCTTGGATCGACAAAGTGGCTGGAGTCGTCGAGGCTTGGTACGCGGGCAGCGCTGGAAATAGGGCGCTAGCGAATGTTCTGGTTGGCGATGTCAATCCGTCGGGCAAACTCCCGATGACATTCCCGAAGAGCGAGAAAGATCTTCCGCGTCCGGTCATTTCGCCGCTGCCAGCAGAGGATCAAGGGCAACAAAGCGGAAATTCAAGCACTCATGTTTCGAGCTACACCGTTCACTATGATGAAGGCCCAGAAGTTGGCTACAAGTGGTATGAAGCGCAGCACAAGCAGCCGCTGTTTCCATTCGGCTTCGGGTTGTCATACACGACGTATGCATATTCCGGACTGAGTGTCGATCGAACAGCGAAGACCGTAACTTTCACAGTCAAGAACACTGGTAAACAGACAGGCACGGAAATCGCAGAGGTTTACGCCCAGCTTCCGAAAGGAGCAGACGAATCATTCAAACGCCTGGCAGGATGGAGTCGTGTCACGCTCGCTCCCGGCGAATCAAAGACGGTGACTGTCGCCATTGATCCAAGAGTCCTGCAGATCTTCAACGAAGCGAATAACAGCTGGAGCCTTGTCCCGGGCGATTACGCAGTGTTCGTGGGGCCATCTTCAGACAGCACACCTCTTGTGGGCAGTCTTGTGATTCGTTGAAGCTCTTATGTCGATACTTTCGGGCCTAGTCGAATTTCGCTGCTTCTACCGGAAAATACGAACCCCAGTCAACGGACCCGTCTGGCCTCGCTTGCGTGCCATTGTGCTTATATCGGCGGCACTCGTTTTGTTATGTCGATGGACCGTCGCCGCTCCTCCCGATGCCTCTTGGTCTGGCGTGCTCCGGGACAACTCGGGGACGCCAATCGTTGGAGTCACCGTTATCCTTTCGGACGGTTCCGGCAAGAGCGCATATACGGCAAGAACAAAGGCTGGCGGAGAGTTTGCGCTTTCAGCAATTGCACCCGGAACTTATAAAGTCGCGGTGGTTACGCAGCAAGGGATCTATCAGGCGCCGCAATCCCTGGTCGTCGCGGAAGGCGCCACACTCAACACAAATTTGCAGTTGTCCATAGCGGACGCCAGTCTCGTTCTGGGGCAGGCGCAAACTGCGGCCGTTTCTCAGGGAAGCGGAGGAGAGCACCTCTCTCGTTCAGAAGTATCGAGTTTGCCCCTCAACTCGCGCGATTTCAGCAAGCTGCTCTTGCTGGCGGCGGGGACCATGACCGACACCAACGGGGCTGCGAATTTCACCCAGCAGTTTGCCGTCAACGGTCAGCGCGGCGTGACCTCCGTGTTTGCCATGGACGGAGCCGACACCACTGATCCTGAAATGGGTGGCGCTACCTTCTCAACCTTCAATGTCGATGCCATCCAGGAAGTGCAATCGAGTTCCGGCGTGATGTTGCCCGAAATCGGTCACGGGGCCGCAAGTTTCACCAACGTAGTGACGAAGTCGGGAACGAATGCGATCCATGGCACCCTGTTCGAGTTCTTCCGCAACGCTTCACTCGATGCACGCAATTACTTCGACCACGTTGAGCTGAACGGTCGCCGCATACCGCCGTTCAATCGCAATGAGTTCGGTGGAACGGTCGGAGGTCCGGTGGTGCTGCCTGGCTACGACGGACGGAATCGCACGTACTTCTTTGGCGAATACCAGGGGTTCCGGCAGGTTCTTGGAACCACGCAGGTGCTGTCGGTGCCCACATTGGCGGAACGCCAGGGGATCGACACCACCAGTTTCCCGGGGGATACGCTCATCGTTCCAGTGAATCCGGCGATCAAGCCGATACTGGATGGGTATCCTCTGCCGAACGCTCCCGCTGGTCCCTTTGGTGCGCGAACCTATGAAACATCGTCCAAGGTTTCGACGGATTACGACCAATTTTCCGTGCGATTGGACCAAACTCTCTCCAGCAAGTCGCAGCTATTTGGGCGCTTCAGTTACAACCAGATCACCGGTCCGGTTACCAATCCCGATCAAACCGCCATCAATCCGAGCTTCGGCATTCAGTTCTTTGATCACCAGCGCAGCGCGGACTTGAGTTACGCGCGCGAGATCAATCCCCACCTGACCTTGCAGGCTTTGCTCGGATATATCCGCAGTACACCCAATTTTCCTGCTGCCAATCACACACAACCGGGCATCCTCTTTGGTGATGGCCTGTTTGAGGGCTACGGCGCTCCCGCGGGATCGATCTTTGGCTCCTACGGCAATCTTTATCAGTTCCGTTTCAATATGACGGGTGTGCGCGGAAATCACGCGATGAAATGGGGTGCGGAGATCCGCATAAACCGCGACACCACGGTTTTCGGCACTGCTCCCAATGGCGCCTACTCGTTTGGAGGTGGAACGGCGTATTCGCCGGTTGCGATCCAGTCACTGAGCGGCCAGCACAACATCAACGTTGGTGATCCGCTGCCCGATTCGCTCACCGGCCTGCTCACTGCCACACCCTACTCTTACAACATCAGCCTTCCGGCCGAATTCACTCCCGTCGGCAGCACGTTCGACGCAGCGGGAGTCCGTCGCCAGGCCTACAACTTCTACTTTCAGGACGCGTGGAAAGCGACGTCGCGCCTGACGCTTTCCTATGGCCTCCGCTATGAAGTCGACAGTCGCATCGCTGAAGCGACCAAGCGTACGTCGTTGCCCGAGTTTTTTGCCAACGGCGAACGCACTTCGTATTGGAACCATCAGGCCAACATGCTTTTCGTCGTGAACCCGCAACCGCCTTACCAGTTCGACTGGAACGGATGGGGCCCGCGATTGGCGGCGGATTATGCCCTTGCCAAGAACACGGTGGTACATGCGGGGGGAGCGATCACCACCGGCCTCATGAACCTCTGGCAAGAAAATTTCCTAACGGCTTCGGTACCGTATCTGTTCAATCCTTTTATCACCGCGCAGCCGGGCAGCGCAGTCCCGTTCCAGAACAGCGTTGCCGTCATACCCCTGCCGCCGGCTTACGACATCTCCGGCAACCTCATCTTTCCCAACGGGCAGAGCAACGACGCTAAGCCCAACACTGTGATGGATCTCCAGCGCTACCAGGATGCCGTCGCCGCCGAGGTTCCAGGTCATCAGGCGCAACTGCCGGCCTTGTCCGCAGTGGCCAACAATTTCCGCAACGGCTACATCGCCAGCTGGACTCTCTCCGTTGAGCACAACTTTCGCGATTTCGACGCAACCGTGGCATACGTGGGTACTGCGGGAATACATCTTCCCTATGTCTTCTATCCCAACAGCTACACCGGCGCCGATCCCGCGTTTGCTCCGTTCACCAAGTTCGACGCTGCCGGAAAGCCCATCGGTGGCGCCAGTACGATCTACGTGGTTTCCAGCGAATCGCATTCGTCCTACAACGCATTGCAGGCCAGCCTGAGCAAGAATTCGGCACGTTGGGGCACGGGTCTGCAAGTCAGCTACACCTACTCCAAGTCGCTCGACGATACCAGTTCGGTTCAGGGTGGATCGATCGCAGGCGCCGGTGTCATCTTGCAAACATCTCCTCAGGATCCGTGGAATCCGGCTGCCGAAAGAGGACTATCGACCTTCGACGAGACACAAGTATTTACCTTTAGTTGGATCCAGGTACTCCCGCTCAATCAAGTGAGTTTTCTTCGTTCCGCTCCGCGCTCCTTGATCAACGGTTGGCAGTTTCTCGACATCACGACCTTCACGACTGGTCCGCCTTTCACCGTTTACTCCGGAGTGCAGCAGACGGGGGCAGGCGCCAGCGGAGCCGATCGCCCTGACCTGGTGTCGATGCCGAAACTTTCCACCAGCGGCGTCGTGCCCGCCGACTACTTCGGCCGGGGAACCGACAACGCTTCGTTTTTTAGCATCCCCATCAACGTCCCAGGCGGTACCGGACCTAACCAAGGTTATTTCGGAACGCTCGGTCGCAACACGTTTCGCGGGCCCGGTTATCGCAATTTCGATATCGCACTGATCAAGGACACGCCTTTTGGTAGCCGCGGCGGCGCCGAACTCGGCACCCTGGAGTTTCGCGCCGAATTCTTCAACATTTTCAATTTCGTGAACTTCGGTTTGCCCTCGAATGTATTGCGCGGCAGCGGATTCGGCTACATCAGCAAGACTTCAGGAACATCACGACAGATCCAATTCTCGTTGAAGGTGCTCTTCTGATTCTCCTATCTTGGGAGTAAGCCTGCGCGGAACACTAGTCGCAGCACCTGGTCTGAACCTCAGGGCAGAATCGCCTTCTGGGAACTCACGCCGATGCGGGACTGGATGGTCGAGCCACAGGGGGCTGGGCCCCCTTTTCGGCCCACTTCAAACCACTCTATCGGAAGCGCTCTCCTTTCACTCCTGCACAAAACACGAGCTCTCTGCTTGGGAGCGCTTCCGATAGAGTCCTAGGGTTTCTTGCCAGCTTACCTTGGGTGGCTGACAGGCGGATCGCAATTCGCTTGACGCTCACCGTGTGGATAGAAGTGGGTCGCTCTCCCTTCAACCGGCTGTGGGCAACAGGATTGCACCAAGTCCAAGTTAGAAGTTCTCCATCAGCCAAACGTTGTTGTTGCGCGTGGTTAGGACGACGGCGAGGTGACGGCCATCAGGAACTAGCAGACTGTACGCGAGCTAGAACGACGTCATTGGCCCTACCTAGAGGACTGCAGGGTTAACAAGTAGATTTCCTGCGTGCGGCGGCCGCGGTGGAGCAGGAGGGAGTCATCGGGTGTCAGCGCCATCCATGACAGACCCGGCTCGGGAAAGTCTTTCAAGTCTACGATAATGCATCTCGATATCGTTAAACAGGCACACCTGCTCCAGGCTGTCGCTATGAAACTCGGGACCGTTATCCAGCACGAGTTCCCGCATGACTCCATGAGCGGGCCAGTCCGATCGGATATCGGGGTAGACCAACTCGGTCTTACCGCATCCCGGTGGACCCTCCACCAGCAGTGGCTTACGCATGCGGGCCGCCAGATACACGACATCCAGCGTTACCGGATCGATGATGTACCGTGCGGCGCGCAGCTTCGTGGCGAGTTCGCTTGCAGACGAGAACACGTCGGCTTCCTTTCGGCATGAAACTACATCGAAAGCGTTGCGCTTGCATTTGCCGGTGCGCGGATTTTGCGTTAATTCTGCAGACTTATACTTGGGTTCCGTTGATGCGGGAGAGTGGGATCGAAGCTGCGAATAGCCTTCCTTGGGTCCAAGGCCTTGATTCTGTTGACTGGCCGTCTCATGCCAACGCAACTGCGGCCACAATCGGATCGTGGGACTCAGAACTCAGCGATTTATTTCACCAATCACATTTTGACTGGACAGAAGAGATTCTTGCTGGTGACTCCGCACGCTGCAAACCGTTGCCAACCGTCCGTTGCAGCTGCTTCACCAAATATTTTTCACCAATCACACTTTGACTGGACGCAATTGTCGCTTCGCTCTGGATACCGGAATTCGCCAGCCGTTGCCAGTTATCTATTCCCGCCCCGTCGCCAATATTTTTCACCAGTCACACTTTGACTGGACACAGGATTCTCTTCCTTTCGAACCGCACTATGGTTGGAGTTACCTCAGACAAATCTCCGTCGTCGTGTGGTGTTTTGACAGCCATGACGGTTCGCACTACAAAGTGCCCACTGTGACGACCGAAACCATTGGGCTTAGCACCCTGTTAGCGGAACTTTCCCTACGACAGCTTCCCTGTGGAGGTTGGGCCGCGCTTGCATCGTCCTCTCAGCCCGCAATTGAGCCAACGTGCTACTCCGCGCTCGCACTCGGCTCGGTCCCTGCAGGCGACATCGCACGTGCTCAGGACTTTCTGCTGCACACCCAGAATCCCAATGGTAGTTGGCCAGTCTTCCCCGGAGACGATCAGGAGGGTGGCTGGGTCACCTCGCTGGCTGTACTGGCTCTTCGTGAAGTGGTGTCGGCCATACCGGGCAGAATGCGCGGGTTCCACTGGCTGCTGAACTGTGCCGGCAAGGAATCGAACTGGTTCTGGAAATGGAAGTTTCGCACCGCCGATCGCCATGTTCGTTTCGACCCCGACAAGTACGGCTGGCCATGGTTTCCTGACACGGTTAGCTGGGTTGTGCCCACTGCATTCTCGATCCTTGCGCTAAACCAGATCCCGTGCTCTTGCGATAGGGTTGAAAATGCTTCGGCGCGCATTGATTGCGGTATCCAGATGCTCTTCGATCGTGCCTGCCCTGGCGGAGGATGGAATGCCGGGAACGGGGTTGTCTATGAAACTGTGGTTGCACCACACCCTGATGACACGGCGATCGCGCTCTTGGCACTGCGTGATCGAACAAAGGAGCCTATTGTGCAAGGCTCCGTCGACTACTTGGAACGAGCTGCGCCAACTCTCACGACGCCGTGGAGTCTCGCTGGACGAGTCTCGCTCTGGCCGCACACCGCCGGCCGATTAAGTCGCTTTGCAGCTCGCTTGCTGCTCTTCCCGATCTCCAAAGCACCGACGACACAAGCACGCTGGCATTGGCCTGCCTCGCCCTGGACTACCGCTGTTGCCTGTCAGCTTTCGGGGTGATCGTGTGAGCATTACTCGCCGAGATTTTCTGGTTGGGAGCGCTGCGCTGGCAGCTGGCACGGCGGTCACTACACCTTTCCTTCTGCCCAAATACCATGCGGATCGGCGGCCGAAGCGGTCCCGAGTTGCGGTCCTCGATGTGGAGCAATACTCCCAACATCTCGATCAGATCCTCGCCGCTGGCCTCCGCCTCTTCACTATCGACGTCAGGGACAAGACGGTAGTCCTCAAGCCCAACTTGGTCGATTACGTTCCCGGCAACACCATCAACACTCATCCATTGCTGGTTCTCGCCGCAACTGAATCATTCCGCCGGCTGGGCGCCAAATCCGTGCTGGTAGCCGAGGGGCCAGGACATCAACGCGACACGCGCCTGGTGCTTTCACAAAGTGGTTATGAACAGTGTCTCAAAGACGAGAAGATCCGATTCGTCGACCTGAATCGAGACGAACTAATTCGCACTCCATTACGCGCCGGCTACACGGGCATGAAGGCTCTCTGGCTCCCCCGTACTGTGCTGGAAGCGGACTTCCTGGTTTCCATGCCGAAGATCAAGACCTATCACTGGTCTGGGGTCACGCTGAGCATGAAGAACATGTTCGGCCTGGTTCCGGGAGAGCGATACGGATGGCCGAAGAATATCCTCCACTGGAAAGGTATTCAGGGAAGCATCCTAGATCTCTGCGCAACCGTTCCAATTCGCTTCGTTATCGCAGACGGCATTGTGGCCATGGAAGGCAACGGACCCCTCAACGGCACTGCTCGTCCTCTGGGGAAGATTGTGCTTGCAGACGATCCGGTCGCTGCCGATGCAACCTGTGCGCGCCTGATGGGATTCGAAACCGGCCGAATTACGCACATTTGCGAGGGCTCGAGATTCCTAGGCAACACTTCTCCTGTACTAATCGATCAGGTTGGAGAGACTGTCAATGCTCCGGCGACGGCCTTCCAGTTGGTTCCCGAGTTTCGATATCTTCATGCGAAAGGGGTGTGGCTGTAACTGTGGCTGTACATTGCTCCACATCGGCAACGTTTCAAGCATTTACGAGTGATCCTCTGTGCGCGCAAGACTTCTGTAAGTTATTGGTTAAATGTGAGTTCCCAAGGGATGGATGCCTTGGGCATGGCTGACTCTTAATCAGTAGGTTGAAGGTTCGATTCCTTCCGCGCTCACCAACTAAACTTAGTTATATCAATATGTTGAGCAGGCAACGCAGACTTTTTGCATAGCGGTCATCTAGTTCGTGTCCGCACCGTGTCCGAATCAGGACAGAATTCAAGTTGTTCGGCAACGCGACCGAATTCTCCACGGCCCGGGAGTATCAGACTGAGTAACGTCCTAGCCCGACTCTGTGCGACTCTTCAATTGACAATTTCGAGTACGACATCCTAAAGTAGCATTCAGTAGTGCCCTTCCAGTAGTGCCCTTCCAGCAGTGCCCTGGTTACACACGTCACATTTTTTTCGCAGGCGCTGAATTCCGCCAGAACGGGCCACGATGGAGAGCGCAAATCCGCTTGACGAATATCTGACTAAGCACGAACTCGCAGCCATCCTGCAAAAGAGCACCCGAACGCTTGATCGATGGGACCTTGCGGGCGACGGGCCACCAAAAGTCCAGATCGGCAGGACGGTCTTATATCGAAGACAGTCCGTGTCCGCATGGCTACTCTCGCGCGAGCGGCGTAGAGCGAGCAAGAAAGGCGCGGCGCGATGAAACCTGCCGAACTGGCTCAACAGGTCCATACCGGTCGGAACGGAGCAGGCGATCGGGAGCCAATTGACGTAGCCAGACTTTGTTCAATCACTGGAGCGTTAGCCGTTCTCCTGGAGCCAAATTCCGTGGTGGAGCTGCGCTCACCCAACACGAATAGACAAACGGTTAGCGGGTACTTTAACGATCACAAGCAGCTCGCACAAGCGGCTGCTGGTCTTAGCGGAACGGTTCCAGGTGTATATGTCACGCCGAACCCAGTCCGCACCGATCTCCTGGCGCGTGCGGCGAATCGGATTGTCCCGTATGCCAAAAAGACCACCGGCGACTCAGACATTTTGTCGCGTCGATGGCTACTCATCGACTTTGATGCGGTCCGTCCGTCGGGCATCTCCGCCACCGACGTCGAACACGAGGCCGCCCTGGAACGGGCGCGACTGTGTAGGGATTGGCTGCTAACTCAAGGCTGGCCCGAACCCATTCTTGCTGATTCCGGCAATGGTGGGCACCTGTTGTATCGGCTCGACCTCGCCAACGAACCCGCGAACACTGAGTTAGTGAAACACTGCCTCCAGGCACTCGGATTGCGTTTTACTGACTGTCGAGTAATCGTTGATCTGACCACCTACAACGCTTCCCGGATCTGTAAGGTGTATGGGACCGTGGCAGCGAAGGGCGATAACACACCTGATCGTCCTCACCGCGTTGCGAAATTACTCGACGTCCCCTCCCGGGTCGAAGTCGTTAGTCCCGAACTTCTTGCGCAGCTTGCCGCAATGCTTCCATCCGATCCCCAGAAACAGAGCACGAAAGGCAGCTTCAACCTTGCGGCCTGGATCTCTCAGTACCAGATTCCCGTGGTGTCAGATGCGCCCTGGAATGGTGGACACAAGTGGATCCTGAATCCATGCCCCTGGAACCCCGAACACACGAATAGGTCAGCCTTCGTTGTTCAACTGGCAAACGGGGCAATAGCAGCGGGCTGCCTTCATGCAAGCTGTGCCGGCAACGACTGGGCGGCCCTTCGTGCATTGTTCGATTCGGATGAGAAGGCTGCGGGTGACGGCGACTCGCACCAAGACGGCCACTCCGGTCGATTACATGAGCAGGAAAAGCTCACACAGGTAAAACGGCTGTTATCGCTGGGCTCTGAGGCTCGGCTCTTTCACACTCCAAGCGGTGATCTGTTCGCTTCAATACCCGTGAACGGACATGTCGAAAACTGGCCGTTGAAGAGTAGGAAGTTTCGCCATTGGTTGCTTGGTCGTTACTACGTAGAGACTCAAGGCGCGCCGAAGAACCAAGCTCTGCAGGAGGCCATTGGCATTTTTGAGAGCAAAGCAAACTTTGAGGGTCCCGAGCATCCCGTCTTCACACGCCTGGCCGAGAGAGACGGCAAGATCTATATCGACCTCGGAAACGACGCCTGGGATGCCGTCGAAATCGACAGTGATGGATGGCGCGTCATTTCGGATGTTCCGGTCAAGTTTCGCAGGGCACGGGGGATGGCCTCACTGCCATATCCCGTGCGCAATGGGAGCGGCGTAAATGAGCTTCGGAGATTCGTGAACATTGCGAGCGAGCAGGATTGGATCTTGCTGGTGGCATGGCTGATAGCGGCGTTCCGACCACGTGGACCTTATCCAGTCCTGGTCCTGCACGGCGAACACGGCAGCGCCAAGAGCACCGCAGCGCGTCTCTTACGATCTCTGTTGGATCCAAATACCGCCCCCTTGCGCGGCGAGCCCCGGGATTTGCGGGACGTGATGATCGCAGCCAACAACGCGTGGATCCTGTCATACGACAACCTCTCTCGCATCCCAGGCTGGCTGTCGGACGCTTTTTGCCGACTCGCAACGGGCGGTGGATTTGCAACACGTGAACTGTACACGGACTCGGGGGAAATGCTCTTTGACGCGCAGCGTCCAATAATTCTCAATGGGATTGAAGAGTTAGCCAATCGCGGAGACTTGCTAGATCGGTCCTTGATCCTCTACCTACCTTCGATACCCGAAGATAAGCGCGCAGCGGAAAGCACCTTCTGGGCTGACTTCGAAGCAGCGCGTCCGACACTACTGGCTGCCTTGCTGGACGTTCTCTGCGGGGCCTTGGACCGCCTGCCGAATATCGTGCTGCACAAGAAGCCCAGGCTGGCAGACTTCGCGGTCTGGGCAACGGCTGCTGAACCGCTCCTAGGCTTGGCGCATGGCGCGTTTCTTACTGCCTATGATGAGAACCGGTCATCCGCCACCGCCCTTGCCTTGGAGGCATCGCCAATAGCGGTAGCCATTCAGACACTCGCGGACGCCGGCCCATTTGAAGGGACTGCTACGGATTTGCTGCGGGCTCTCACACCCCATGCCGACGAGGCGACCCGATCACAAAAATCGTGGCCGGCAAACGGTCAAACGTTGTCCAACGCACTGCGGCGTTTAGTCCCCAGTCTCCGGAACTGTGGTATCGAGATCATTTTCAGAAAGAGTCCCGATAGAGGCAGGCGGCGCTTGATTTGGGTCCGCAATGTTGCGTCCGCAGCGTCCAAAGCGTCCGAAGCGCCAGATTCCAGCATCATCGATCGGACAGTTGCGGACGTAGATACGCAAGTTATGGACGCAGGTGGGTGTCGAGCTGTTCGCGGGACCTGCACGGATTCACAGGATCTTAGCGTTACTGCGGACGGTGCGGACGATGTGGACGCAAGAATGCGGAAGTCCGAACCAGTTCCCGTTGCAATCGGTACCGTGGGTCAGAGCTGCCATCTAGGGCAAAAATCCGGCAATAGTCGTATCGAAGGCGAGCTATGACGGCGCCAGAGTTAATCCAGAGGGTCGAAGCAGTCGGCGGTGTACTGACGCTGAGAGGCGACCGAATCCACTACGAGTTGCCGTCAGATGCTGCTCCTATGCTCGACGTGCTGCGCCAATGCCGCGAGGAGGTTGTTCGACTGCTTCGGGGACGGGAGCGGCCTGAGGACGGAAAGAGCCATCCCGACCCGTATACAGTCGCGCTGGAGAAGGCGGCGCAATCTGGCCCTCCGCCTATGCCACCCGGCGTGACGCTGTTGCAATGGTCACCTTTGAAGCCCCCCGTCGCAATTGAAAGCTGGGCAGTTGTGACCGATGTCCCGCAATTCGTTCAGACGACTCTTAGCCAGTTACAAGCTGCAATGTCGGGCGAAGATTGGTTAGCCGGAAATTGGTCAATCCGCGAGCTGGTTGACCGCCTGGAGCAGGTGGGAGTGAAGGTCAGTGTTGAAGGGATGAGGTGATTCCGGACTGATCGAGCCGCAGTTATGGAGAAAACAAGAATGCTTACCAGCAAACGAGTAGAAGGTGAAGTTGAATACAACGATGGCGAGTTTGCCGAAATCCAGACCATTGGAATCGAAGGGATCGAGAAGAACCGTTGCCTGGAGACCATCCAGATTCACCGTGGCGATACCGAGAATACGCCCGAAGAGTTCCAGCGTAGGTTCCCCGTGGGCCTGATGCTGGGCATCTTGACAACCACTGAAATCACTGTCCCTCACAGACGGGCTGAAGACAACGGACCGATGCAGACGTCGCGGGGGACAACTATCTAGATGGAGGATACCGTTATGCCGCTTGAGCGAATGGCGACAACCCGAGGCAGGTCGCGAGTGACAAGCCTAGGTAGACACCGCCGGAACTGTACCGTCTGCTCTCATCCAAAATGCGCCGACATTGAAACCGACTTTGTGGCGTGGCGGAGCCCCGAAGTAATCACCCAGGAATATGGCTTAGCAGATCGGGCTAGCGTATACCGTCACGCTCACGCGCTCGGACTGGTCCCTAAGCGCCAGCGTAACTTGCGTGCTGCGCTTGAAAGAATCATCGAGAAAGCTGGTGAGGTTGATGTCTCCGCCGCCGCCGTCGTGGCAGCGGTTCAGGCTTACTCCAAGATCAACGCGGAGGGCCAGTGGGTAGACCGCAGTGAGCACGTCAACTTGAACGAGTTGTTCGAGAAGATGACCCAACAGGAACTGGAAACCTACGCCCACGACGGCAGCTTGCCGACTTGGTTTACGACGGTCGTAGGCGCAACACCGTCGGGGGGTGGAGAGGATTGAAATACGTGGCCAATCAAAGAGATAGGCGGCGTCTACCCGCAACACATTCCGGCCCGAAGCCCGGCGATTTTCCCATCGGTTCGCTGCAGTCGCGTGCCGCTGCGCGATCGATGCTCGACACCATGCCCGCAAGACAGTGCATCTGTTTCCCACCCGACGCGCCGCCAGACCTTGCACTGAAGGCGGAGATCGAGGCCGCGAAGGCTGTCCGTTGCCCAATTCACGGCAATCGTTTCAGCGAACTGGCTCCTGCGATCTACGTCGCCACACAATACCGACAGCTAGCACATCTCCACCCGGAACGCTGGATGGGGGCCTCGCGGCAATACGTAAAGGCAATGGAAGCAAGTTTCCCGCCTGACCGCTGGCCGGCGCAGGAGGTCGTTGAACCCGATGGTGGGGTGAGATTCGTCCTGAAGGACGGGACTGTGATTCATCGGGTCTCGCCGCCGCCACTGGTCTATGACTTGGACACAGGCAAGCCGTGTGGACGGTTAGGCCCCCATGGGACAATCCTGCCGCTTTTGCAGCCGATGGTGGACGAAGAACCTCGGGATGCAACGATAGAGGCAGCCTCGGCGCAGACCGGAAAGGCCGAGGTTGCCCAGGGCAAAGAGGAGGACGACCTACTCATCCTAGACTACGAGCCCGGCCGGAATCTTGGGCGCTGACAGGAGCGTGTGGGATCCGCCCTTAGCCCCGCACTCCAAAATTGGAGTGCACTGTTGAGTCGTGGTTGTGTCCTGACCCCGACATCCCTTCGGATACAAGACGGCGTTCTTGTCAGGGCGCTTCTACGCCGCATTCTTCTCTGCTGCCCAACGCGCTTTCATCAAGACTGACAATTTCTTTCGAGCCGCTGGGCTCATTGTGCGCCGAGGCTTGGATTTCTTTCGAGCAGCGCCCTTGCTCTTCTTCTGTTTCGCCCACCGTGCCTTCTGCGCAGCAGAGATTTTGGCTCGCGCCGAAGCACTCATGGTGCGGCGTTTTGGTTTCCTGAAATGCTTGTAATCATGTTCATCTCATCCCACGAATCTGTAGCCTATTCCATGCACCGTCAGAAAAAATCGCGGTTGCTCCGGAACTGGTTCCAGTTTCTGTCGAATCCGCACAATGTGGGCATCCACGGTCCGCGTGGTTGGGAAGCTCTCGTAGCCCC
>Ga0209380_10001902_pt1 | contig 13740 bp, 20 predicted proteins | sample HubBroMetageWFT6_FD_188347 | JGI IMG/M metagenome (GOLD analysis project Ga0209380, IMG submission 188347) | Warmed and freeze-thawed soil microbial communities from the Hubbard Brook experimental Forest, New Hampshire - Hubbard Brook CCASE Soil... | ecosystem: Environmental > Terrestrial >...
TCAAGAAAGCGTGACTTCGATGTGAAATTGTTTCTCGACTCGACCGGTTTGGGAAGAAAGGTTGGCAAGTTCCGAAAAAAAGAGACCGTCTTCGCGCAGGGCGATCGCGCCAGAAACGTAATGTACATTCAGGACGGCGGCGTAAAGCTTACTGTCGTCAATGCGCTCGGCAGAGAAGCCGTTGTAGCGATTCTGGGGCCTGGAGACTTTTTCGGAGAAGGATGCCTCGCGGGCCAAGACATTTGTATGGCGTCTGCGACCGCGATTCTACCTACGACTGTGCTCGTCATAGCGAAAAGTGAGATGATTCGGGTACTCCACGGGGAGCACGAATTTTCCGACCGGTTCATTGCTTATATGCTGGCAAGGAACATCCGGGTGGAAGAAGACCTGATAGACCAGCTCTTCAACTCCAGCGAGAAACGACTGGCGCGCACTCTCTTGCTGCTCGCGCGCTATGGAGAGCCAGGCGATCTTCAAAAGACGCTTCCCAAAGTATCGCAAGAGATGCTGGCGGAGATGATCGGGACAACGCGATCCCGAGTCAATTTTTTCATGAACAAATTCCGGAAGCTGGGCTTCATTCAATACAATGGCAAGATCCACGTAAACGATTCTCTCCTGAACATTGTTCTGCACGACTAATTCAGATTTTCGCGACTTAGGGGAAGAAGCGTCCTTCCGAGCGGGTAGTGGCCAATACAAACAGTGTTCAAAATTGAGCAGTTTTGAGTCTGGCTGGTATCGCACTCTGTTCGCATGAAAAAGAAAGAACTCACGCCCAAACAATTATTCGCCGTCTCCTGTCCCACCTGCGGTGTCGCCGCCGGGAAGCGTTGTGAGCTACATTCCGGTGCTCTGCGTTCTGAACCACACGTAGAGCGGAAATTTGCCGCCGCTGAAGCCATCGACAGGAAATGAATAGCGAGTAGCGAGTGACGTTTAAAGAGAACCAGGATGGCTCAAGATCATTCCAATTCCTTGTTTGCAAATACTCCAAAAGGTTTCGTGAGTAGGAGGATGATACAAAAACGAACGACTCAATAAAGGATTTGTTTACTTGAAATCAGTGCGGCGCTTTATACAATTCTGAGCATGAACTCCACGAGCATCAAGAGGCCGCTCATCATGCGGAAGTTTGTGGCCGCCAACCGAAAATATCTTATTAAACAGTTCGTCAAATCACGCGATATCCCCAGAGAGCCGATAAGCAGACTTAAATGCCGCTGAGTGTAAGTCCCGATTAGCCCTGACTGCGTCTTCGACGCGTCGCTAGTGCCAGAAACTTGTCCAGACCGATTCATTGATTCCAGAGAACTTATCAAGTTTATGGAGATCGTTAATCAGACTTGAAGTCGCAGCTCAAAAAGTAATGGCCCGAACCTAACAACTCGCAGGATTGTGTGCCAAATTGAACAGATATGGCCAGGTCCGCGGTCCAAACTCATGCATTGATCCCTGAATCCGAGGATCTGCTCACTGGAGGCTAAAATGTTTGGGTACGGGATAGTAGGAACCATATTGATTATCTGTGTGATCGTTTGGCTAGTGCGAAGAGCGTAATAGCGGAATACTTCCTATGAGCTGCGAAGACTGCGAACGATTCCGCGATTCACAGGCCAGAACGCACCGGTCATATCTGGCGCGGAGCGGCTAACTCCCGACAAGTCGGACAAGTTGAAGTGTGGCGTATTATTACTACTTCTTCGTACCATCTTTCTTCTGTGCCATTTTCTGAGCAGTGAGTAAAAGAAGATTCAGGTCAGATTTATCCATTTTGCTTATGAGCCTTCGAAAATTGCCTAGCATTCGGGCGTCTCGACCCGAACTGCCCCACTCGGTCGAAGTTATGTTCATCTTTGGAGGAGCTGCAGGTGGCGCCTCTCCTTCATAGAAAAGCGCGTAGATCGGAACTTCCATCGCCCGTGCCATTTTTTCAAGAGTTTCAATCGCAGGAACGGTGTGGCCGTTCTCGACTCTCGAAATATAACAGCGCAGTAGACCCGTGCGTTTTTCGATATCGCCCTGTGACATGTTTTTCTGTTCGCGCAGAGCTTTCAGTCTTTCAGCAATGAACATCGGCAATGCCTCCATTTTTTCTTCGGCTCGATAGCCACTAGACAATTCGTGAGGACTTGGATGTGGAGTCTCGGTACAGGATTCGGGTTTTTCTATTCTATTCGCGCCACATGTCATAGACCAGAGTTGGGCCTACCTCTTGTCCAGACCTCTTGTTTCAGTCCAAGGCACGTTCGGCACAACGTGCGCACTACCAGCTGCCAATCGAATGCTGGCCGTCTGCATCAGCGGGTTGGTCTCTTCCTCTTCCGCGACATTACTGAACTCCCGGTAAGCCGTAATCCGGTCATTTCCTTCCCAACGTTCCACACTTTCAATTACTGCTTTAATCAGGCCCTAGCCTGTTAGCAAACATAGTTGCGCGTGAAACTTGGAACAGACATTCCAGAAGGAACAGACTCCAGCAGATCATTGGTGACATTATGAAGCATGCTGAAAACGAAACAATCTCACACTCGAATGGAGACACATGGCGGCACAACAGCACTACAATGGGCTCGACAGTAAACAGAGGCAGGAATTACTGCTGAAAATTGGCGAGACTAGTGAAGAAGCACGAGTGTTAAGCGAACGTGATTACGCCGCGCTTGGCGGGTGGGTAAAAGCCCGGATCAAGAGACATTTGAAGCACCCTAAGACCTAACACTTCTGTAAGAGTTCTTCGGGAGATGTGGCGCGCTGCAAACTCTGCCGGGCTTCTCCGGCGGAGGGCGTAAATGTTCTAGCCCAGTAGATAATTTTTCATTTCACTCAATCGTATGGTTTCTCTGACGAAAATCCTAGACAGCAAAGCTGCGACAAACGACACGCTCCTTAACGCACAGGTTGTGCGATGTCCACACTGCGAGCAAACCTACCGGCTTGAATATGGCGAAGGCGAGGGCCGCCATCTGAGCGCTTGGCTGAAAAAGGCGGACACCGCTATACGCAAGAGTCACAAGCGAGACGATCACAAGATGGAAAAACTGAAATTGCGCTAGTAATTTTCGTTCGGTCCGTGAGTCCAGTCGAAAATCTGTTTTCACTGCGGCTGGTTGGGGCGCCGCGCATTTACTCTGGCTCGCTGGCTCAGTAGCTTCTGACAACTTACTCGTTATCTCTCCCGGTGCGCTTCAATGCGCGATGCCGCAACTTGCCGAGATGTCGATTTAGGACATGATCGCGGTTCAGGAAAGATAATACGGGTGAACGGCGTTTTTCCACTCGACTTCTTGCGCGTTTGAGCCGCTCGTCATGGCTGAACAGGTCCAAAGCTGCGTCCAGGGTGTCGATCGCCTGTGTGCGTCTGCCAGCCAATTGGTAAACTTCAGCTAAATTGAGCCGGAACTGCGCTTCCTGGCGTTTTAGCTGCACCGCGATTTCGCAAAACTCTACAGCTTGATCCCATTTGCGTTCCGCGCGGGCAACGGATAATCCGAGAAACGAGAGATAGTAAGGATTGCGTTTCTCACACTCGAAAGCGCGCCGCAAGCGCAAGAGTGCCCCTTGCGGGTACCCGTTCTTAAGCAGCGCTACACCTTCCTTGAAGTCAGCGATCGGATCGGATTTCGGTGGGTTTAATAGTTTTTCAGTCATTTCCGATTTACCCGCGTATCTGAACGAAACAGCTTCAATCAATGTCCACTCTAAATAGTTCCTCTACGGGAAGTCTACTGGCCGTGCGGACAGGGCGGTCACTCAGTGTGGCAACGGAGGCGGCACCTCTGGCATTCAGTGTAATTTATTTGTGTAAGCTTCATGATCGGCCTCCCACAGGCCAAATTGCCAGGGGTGAGGTGTTGCCGATGCCAGACGCGTTTTCGCTCACCCATACTTTGGCGTGATAAATAGTGTTCAGCTAATTCTCTGTCCAATCTCTAAGTGCTTCAAGGTGTAGGCGTTCTAGTTCACTCTACCGTGGTCTGTGACTATTGTTTTAGGAAGCGAAACGAATCTAATTCATCTTAAGGTGTCCTACATTGAACAGTGTATTCCTTAAAAAATCATCCCAGAGTAGCGTGCTGAAGTGAATCCATACCCTCCGCAGACACAAGCCGATTGCCGACGAGAAGAGTCTCGTCCGTCCATAACCCTCTCCGCGGAACGAACCCGTTCTGGCAACGCCGCCAAGCCATTAGCAGCCCAGGATTTATATGATATCTAAGCGAATTCTAGTCGCGGACGACAGTGACACCGTTCGCAAGGTCATTTGTACGTGTCTAGCCGAACAAAAGTTTAACGTTTGCGGCGATGCCGCTGATGGCGAAGATGTGATCGAGAAAGCGCGCAAACTGAAGCCTGATTTAGTTCTCCTAGATTTGGCGATGCCTCGCACAAATGGCATCGTTGTGGCATCCGTTCTGAAAGATATGATGCCAAACGTACGAATAATACTATTCACGATGTATAGCGAGGCTGTCCGCAGGACATTCAGCCCCAAAGGAATTGCTGTCGATGCAGTGATTGCTAAAGCGGACGGCTTAATCGGATTGGTAAAGTGTATTCAGAGCTTGCTGCCTGCATAAAGTAGCGCAGAAAACGAATGGCCAAGACAATTTTGGTAGCGGACGACAATCCGACTCTCCGCAAGGCTCTGTGTAAAATTTTCGAAGTTGAAAAGGATTTCGATCTTTGCGTCGAGGCGGTCGATGGAGCGCAAGCGATTGCACTCGCCAGACAATGCAGGCCGGATCTAATCATTCTCGATTTAAATATGCCAGTAATAAATGGAATCGATGCTGCTCGTGCGTTAAAACGAGTACTGCCTCACGTTCCGATCATAGTACTCACCATCCACGCCGAGACCGTAAAGAATTGCCTCATGGAGCCAAACTCACCTTTCGACTTAGTTCTGTCAAAGACCGAGACGGAAAATATCGTAAACCACGTTCGATCCCTGATTCCGGTCAATTAAATCGAGGCCCGGCACAGCAAAGCTTTGCGCCCATTGACGGCGGGTGATTGGCAAATGACAAAAGAGCGCATCTTGGTCTGGGAGACCACGCCTAATGAGGAAGGGTTCAGGTGTGCCGGGTGTTTATGGAGTTTCCCAAATCCAACCAAGTTAACGAAACAAGAGCACGACATGGTAGTAATTCATCAACAGTTTTCTCAACACGAATGTATCCGCGAGTTACCGCTTAGAAAGTTTAAATGGTAGATTGCGACTTTACTTTCTTAGATTCGCGAGCCATTGGTCTAGAAGTTCCTGACTCTTTGGCTCGATCGTGATGAAAGTGATTCCCATCCCCGATTTGGGCAGCGAATAAGCTACTTTGCCTATCGCAGTGAAGTTCGCGCCATCATGCGAGATTTTCACTACGACTTTTGTGCCCTTCGGGAACGGCGTCACCGTTTCGACAAAACATCCCAGCAAATTCAGGTTCTCAATATGCGCTGCAAGATGCTTCTCGGAATCTAAGTCGGTTAGATGGATGCCGGCCACGAAGGAATGACGGGGCGGCCGACGGCGTTCGGAATGAATTGTGAGATGACCTCAGCGTGCTGGATTCTATTCCATGCGGAATCGCAGACCAAACAAAATAAACCCGAGGTGCCGCGCTGTCTACACTACTCCACGTGTGCTTCGAAGGGACCGTCAAAGCACTGCGTATCGATGATGACGTGGCGGAAGTACTTTACTCGGGAAATCGTAGAGTGCCCACCTACACCAAATCGCAGATTACCCCGCACAAGAATAACTACGACGGAGCTACTCCCGATCCTGGCTACATTTCTGGATGGAATCTGACTCTGGACATGGTGCTCCTCCTGGTACCTTTCAAACTTGCAAAAAGCCGAGGCTCGACGCCAGCCGAACGAGAGCTCTGGCGCGAAGGCGTCTACGAAGAAATGCAAGGCAGTTTGAGGTTCGAGCGAATGTGCCAATTGGCCCGCGTCAGGCGGGCGGGTTCTACCGCTTTCTTCAGAGTCGGGCTCCCGTGGCGTTAGTCAGCAATTCGATCGGATCGAGACTCATCCTCCGATTTTGGAATGGAAAGTCGCTATTTACCAAGGCCGCTCCTCGATACGGCTACGCATCTGTGGGAAGATGGACTTCAGCACTGCAACTCATCTTATGGATCTTGGCATTTCAGCGATCGAATACGTTCTGCCCTCGAAGTCGCTCTCTGTACGCGAACTGGAGGATGCAGGACTCCTGGTGTCACGCGCCGAGAAGTTGCAAAACTTTGGATTCGAGCGATGTTATATCAGCGATGAATCCGCCGACGAGCTTGCGCTCAGGGCGGCAGCGGCGCTACTCGACAATTACGGCATCAGGCCCGAATCGGTCGATCTCCTCCTTTACGCCGGCGCGATAGCCTCTAGTCACCATGTTGCAGGGGGGCACTTCCTTAGCAACTTTAATTACCCGGCAACGAAACTACAATTTGAGTTGGGTCTCACCCGTGCCAGCGTCGCGGGAATCAGCCAAGCGGGCTGCATGGGACTGACGTATGCGGTAAAGTTCGCCGGCGATTTTGTCCGCTCCAATGCTGAAGCGCAGTGCGTCCTGTGTGTCAGCGCGGACGTCTTACCGAGGGGAGTGCAGCGCGAGATTTTGTACAACGTGATTTCCGATGGCGCGTGCGCGCTTATGGTCACGCGAAATTCGACGCAGAATCGAATTTTGGCGCACCGCTCAGTGACTAAGGGCTACTACTGGGATTGCATCGCTCGCAAGAATGAGATCCTGGCCGCATACTTTCCTACGGCAAAAAATCTCATTCAGGATCTTCTTGGCGGCGCCGAGTGCCCGCCTGAAGATCTGCGCATGGTTCTCCCTCACAATGTCTCCTACCGGAGCTGGGAAATACTGCTGGATCTCATTGGCGTAAGAAAGGAGCAGCTCTTCGCTACCAATATTTCCCAGAAGGGCCACGTCATCGCTGCGGATAACTGGATCAACCTCAAAGATGCGACGACCGCAAATCTATTAAATCCCGGCGACAAATTGCTCGCCTTCAATTTTGGTTTTGGGGCGAACTGGGCTGCTACTTTAATCGAACACTGATGCGCGACACCGTTCTTATTACGGGTGGCACCGGTATGGTGGGCCAGGACCTCCTCCCGAAGATCTGTTCTCAAGAGATCGTCGAGAGAGTGATTGTTCTCACGCGCGGGAACGGTGTACTGCCTGCTCACCAGAAAATTGAGGCAGTCCGTGGTGATGTGCGGCTGCCGGATCTTGGATTGCGGCACGATCTAAAGCAATCTGTCGTCAAGGCGACCACTACCATCATTCATGGCGCTGCGGAGACCTCGTTTTCATCCGCATTGTCTGCGGCTCGTGCTGTGAATGTCGGGGGGACGGAAAACATAATGCGTTTCGCCGCTGATTGCCCGCGCCTGAAGGCATTCTGCCATCTCAGCACTGTGTATGTTTGCGGAAAGCGGACCGGCACGATTCGCGAAGAGGACCTGGAGCACAACTCCGGCTTTGTAAACGCGTACGAACAATCGAAATATGAGGCAGAACAGTTCGTAGCGTCACAAGCACAGCGGTTACCCACGACGGTCGTCCGCTTGAGCACGGTTCTAGGCCGCTCGCTGGATGGCGCCGTGACAAAAACCGGAGCCATTCACTATGCCTTACGCTTCTTTTTTCACAGTCTCGCCCCACTGGTGCCGGGCAAGAAAGAAAGCCCGGTCGATCTGATCGCCTTGGACTATGCCGTGGACAGTATTGTTCTCGCAGCCTTGGACCAATTCACGGCTGGATCCACCTGGCACGTCTGTGGGAGCTCCGATGCTTTTTCGCTGGAACAGCTCTTGGAAGAAACGCTGCAGCTTTTTTACAAAAACCGCCCTGCATGGCGGAAGCGGGCCATTGAAAAGCCGGCCATAGTGAACTTGGAGACGTTTTACCTGTTTGTGAGGTCCGTGGAGGAACTGGGCGAGTCCGTATTGAAGAACTCTGTCGCTGTGTTAAAGTCCTTTGCACCACAACTGGCATATCCGAAATTGATTAGCGATGCGTCAACGCAACTTGTCCTGCAACGCTCAGGTTTGGCGCGCCCGGAGATTCGCGACTATTATCCCAAGGTGATTCGATTTCTTCTGGAGAACAATTGGGAAGCAAGGCCACAGGAGCAAGCACGCCTCTGAATCCGGCAGTGGAAATCTTGCTGAAGTTCGTGAATGAAGATTTGCTCGCGGACTCGCAGGAAAAAGTCGCGCCGGATACCGCGCTATTTGATGAGGGCCGCATCGATTCCTTGAAGATTCTGCGTTTGATTGCTTTTCTTGAGGTAAGATCGGGCAAGAAGATACCAGACGAACTAATCGTAATGGACCGGTTTCGCACCATCGAAACCATCGCCAAGAATTTCCCAGAGCGATGAACATGCTTAACTCGCGCGCGTGGACTCTACCCCACTCCGATTTTCCCATCTCCGATGATGGTTTGCTCTCCCCAGGCGCCGCTGAAACCACATTGATTCATGCCCTAGAATCCAGGTTCCGTGAGATGGCACTGGCTGCGGGTTCGGAAGAACGGCAGTTTCCGACCGTCATTGCCGAAGAGATCCTGGATCTCAGCGAGTATTTCCAGTCTTTCCCGCAATTCGCCTCGGCTGTGAATTCTCCGAACAAAAGAGGAAGATATTTTCTGTCGCCTGCAGTCTGCTACCATTGCTACCAACTTCTGATGAACTCGGCCCTTGCGGGAGACACCCTCCTAACCTGCCAGGGAAGATGTTTCCGCGCGGAATCCGCGAACGACAGCCATCTTTGGGAATTCACGATGAGGGAGGTCGTATTTCTTGGCGACTGCGGCTTTGTGCGCGCTCAGTGTGACGCTTGGAAGCAAAGAATTGCGCGCTGGGCCGCGCAACTCGGTCTAACAGTGAACTTGACGCCCGCCAAGGATCCGTTCTTTCTGGGCGAGACACGAGGCAAGAAACTCCTTCAACAGATCAAAGAGCTAAAATATGAGCTCACGGCGCCGGGCCTCTTGGGAACGGATGTTCCGGTAGCGTCGTTCAATTTGCACGAACGCTTTTTCACGTCAAGATTCGAAGTTACACTCACGGGCGGTGAGCCGGCATATTCCGGTTGTGCGGCTTTCGGCATCGAACGCTGGTGCATGGCGTTGATAGCGCAACATGGAGTGAACGAAGCGCTGCGGCGTGTGGAAGAATCCGATGATCTACGATGAATACCTCACTACCGCCGAATTGCAGCGTTGGATCCTGGAAAGTGATGTTTCATGGAATAGCATTGACCGCGAATTGGCCCTCACACAGCCTGCATTGTTGGAGCAGATCAGAGACTCAGCCTTAATCGAATCCTACTTCCCCGTCTATACGACCAATTTAGTTCAGGCGTGCTGGGACCAGATTGACGTAACGTCGGTATTTTCGGTCCAACTCTATGAGTCTTACAAACACTTCTACGCTCTGAACCGCTACCTCGAAGTTGTTGGCTATCGCCCCATCACGGACTCTGAACTTATCGAGATTCGCGGGCGCAACGTTCGAAACCACGTTGACGATGCGGTTCGCGAACTTGCGCGTTACATGATTAGCGAGCATTTCGCTGCTTACTTTTTCTTGCGCCTTTCCCAGCAGGCCAAGGAACCGGTGCTGCGCCAGCTCGCGGCATTCATCGCCAAAGATGAATTTCGCCACACGCAATTTGCGTATGATCTGCTCGCGCCGAGACTCCGCGGCAATGAAGATGCCTGCCGCCGTGTGCTGGAGGCTGGCGCGAATTTCAAGCACGTGGGGGCAGACGTGGTTTCTCGCGTACCGGTTTCGTCCAAGAATGACTTCCAGGCCATCTTGACGCTCGACAAGAAGATGCACCGGCTAACCGGGATTTCGATTTCCGAATTCAGTCAAAAGGATATTCATGCGGCCTACTGACCGGGAGATGTGGCTTCTGAATTTCTTTCGCAATAGCGAATTGCACGGTGCTCTGCTGATGGGGCGGCTTGCGCGCTCGCTATCCGGTACAGAGCTGCTGACGAATATAACTCGCCACTGCGCCACCGAGGCGCATCATGCCGCCTTGCTCACCGACGTGATTGCCGATTTGGGCGGCGAAGTAGATCCGACGACCGGCACGATACAAGAGCACTACTCTCGTGAAGGAGGAGTTCCGAAGGTGCTTGTAGATCTTCTGGTGTTGTCGGAAGTCCTCGAAAACCGTGTCCTGTCAGCCTATCGTGAACAATTGAATTCCGCCGGTCTCCATCCCAAGGTTCGAGTCGTACTGGAAGAAATACTGCGTGAAGAAGAAGAGCACGGAACCGGCGAAAATACCTGGCTCGAACAAACTCTTCGGAAATACTCGGTTGCGCAGGTTGCCGATTCGCGCCAAAGGTGGTCGGAAATCGATCGGAAGGTCGCCGGCCAGATTTATTCCCAATTAGACAGCCTGTTCCCTGTCGAGACGCAGTCGTGAAGACCGTTGAAGAAGGCGTCACCAACATCATCCGTAGGGCGGTAATGGAAGATGTCTCTCAAATACGCCCGGAAACAAAACTGTCTGAGCTGGGCATGGACTCGCTGGAACAAATCGAATGCGTGCTGTCGCTCGAGGAGGCCTTCAAGATCGAACTCAATGAGGCCGCTATGTGGAAGTTGCGAACCGTGCAGGAAGTGATTGAAGCTGTGAATCAAGCGCTGGCGGCTGCGCCTTGAGCATGTTGCATGACTTTCTACCTCAACACCACGCCTTTCGGGCGCATGTCCGGTCCTTCGTCGAACACGGACTTCGGCCTCTAAGCGAAAAATGGGAAAAGCAAAGACAGTTTCCGATCTCCATTTTTCGCGAGTGTGCACGACAGAAGCTGATCTCGCTGGATCGCGAACGGAATGGAATTATCGCCGAAGAGCTTCCGAAATGCGAATCCCTGGGTTTTGCGCTGAGCGTGTTTGTTCAAGCAAACCTCGTCGCTCCGATGCTGGAGGAACTGGGGAGCGCCGCGCAGAAGAAAAAATTCCTTTCCCCACTTCTGCGTGGCGAGAAATTAGGGGCGGTCGCAGTCTCTGAGCCTTCCGCGGGGTCGGACTTTGCCGCGCTGCAAACAAAAGCACAAGAAACGCGAGCCGGGTGGCGGCTCGACGGCACCAAGACCTACATCACAAATGCGTCAATCGCCGACTTCCTGATTGTGGCCGCGCGCACGGACCCTGTTCAGGGCCTGCAGGGGATGAGCTTGTTTCTGATTCCCGTCAGCAGCAACAGTGTCTCAATCAAGCGGCTCTCGATGCTCGGGTTAGACACCTCCGCCGCCGGAGAGATCATACTGACGAATTGTGAAATTCCGGCGAACAGCATGCTGGGTGAACGAGGGCAGGCTTTTGCGTACGTTCAGAGCGGACTGAACCGGGAACGTCTATTCGGCGGTCTGGCTTGCGTTTCCTGGGCCCAATACTCTCTCGACAAAACTCTTCGATACTTGCAAGGCCGATCCGCATTCGGCACCACGCTCAACCGCTTCCAGGCCATCCGCCACCAGGTTGCCGACATGCACACCCGCTTGCAAGCAGCCAGACAGCTCAACTACCACGCGTTTCGTGGCTGGTTGCAGGGAGAGAATGTCACCAAAGAAATCTGCATGATAAAACTTTTCAGCTACCAAACCGCCCAATCCGTGGTGGAGAGTTGTGTGCAGCTGCACGGTGGAGTTGGCTATATGGATCAGCATTGGTGCAGCCGCTTTTATCGAGATGCTCGCGCTCTCACCATCGCCGCTGGAACGCCCGAAATCATGAAGGAAATGATCGCTGTCTTCTTGCGAATTTGAGGATGAAGTGGCCCAATTCTACAACCGTACGCGCAGGTCGCAGTCGATTCCCCTCTCCCTACTCAAACGCGGGCACATTGCAGGCCTCCCGCTCTATTATTTGTTACAGGGAAGTGATCTCGCGCGCGAGGGGTTCGAGAACTCGGGAAGCTATTCGTTCGCGGATCACATTTATCGCAACGTCGCTTCGGGAAGAAATGCTCTGGGTCGCTGGGTGGATGCGCGCTTGCTCGCGATGCCTGCGGTTCGTTCCTTCCGGAACCGCTTTCTCGCCTCCCGCGACGAACTGGCGCATTTTCTTTGCCAGCGCAGCGGTGTGGAACTATCCATCTTAAGCGTCCCCTGTGGAATTCCTCGCGACCTGGTGGAAGGAGCAGCTATTGCACGCCAACGGGGAGCCGACTTGTGCAAGGTAACGTTTCACGGACTCGATCTCGACCCCGAGGTCCTGCGCAAGGCAAAACGCTTCGCGGAGGAAAATGGATTGAAGAATTTCCATATTCGTGAGGGAGACGCGCTCTGCGGTAGCAGTTATCCTGCTGCGGCCGATTTTATCAGTTCCACCGGATTGGCGGAATTTCTGGATGATGAAAAGCTTAGCATCCTTTATGGCCGAGTTTTTGCAACGCTCCGTCCAGGCGGCGTGTTCTTGAGCAGCGGCATGGAGCGCCGCTTGATTTCCGAGTATTTGCTGAAGATCGCTGAACTTCGTGTGAACTACCGGAAAGCCGAGAGCCTGGCGGAGCTGGCGCGCGCGGCGGGCTTTCGGGAAGTGCGCGCCCGCAACGATGAATTGGGCATTCAAAGCATTCTTGTCGCGAGAAAATGAGCATACGGATTCGAATCATTGACCTGCGCCGCACCTTTATTGCACGGGTATACTCCCGCGATACGGATCGCAGGTTGCGGCAAGTCTGGTTTGCCATTCATCGGCGGGAACGCGATTGGGCAGTGGTGTTTTGCAACGCGCTCGATCTGCTGATGGAAACTTCGAAGGTTGATCGGCAGCGAATCAGCTTCGCCGATGGCGCTGGGCAGATCGCTTGGCAGCGAACGGCGTTCTGGACTATCATCCTCTTGGATATGAGTGCGTTTTCGGAGAAGAAACGCCACCTGCTCGCAGCTGCACTGCTGAAATCGGCCCGATACTCTGATTGAGGAATGGAGGACAAAAGAAAATGCCCAAAGTTACCGAGAGCGCGTTGGTCGCGGCCCCGGCTGAGAAGGTATTTCAAATGTTTGTCGAGCCTCAACGAGCCGTGATGTTTGTTCCCGGCTTAAGCCGCATCAATAATATTTCTCCTGACAAGCGATCCTGGGACTACGAATTCAATTGGCTCGGGCTTGTCATTAGCGGTCATTCTGAGTGCACAGCCTCGGAGGCGCCGAAGAAGTATCAATTCAAAACTCTCACGGGCAACAAGAGCACTTGGACTTACCGCTGCGAGCCCGACGGTGCGAACACGAAGCTCTCGTTGGAAGTGGAATACGAAGTGCCTCAGCAACAACTGGCGCGCTTTGCGAGCGAGACGGTGTTGCAAAAGATGAACCAGAACACCGCTCGCGAGATCGTGTCGCATATCAAGACGTTATTGGAACCCTAGCTGAAGACGCTGAGTATTGCCAAACGTAGTAAGGAGCGTGGCATCATCTTAAGAGCTGCTTCCCGATTTCCGGCTGAACGATGCGCTGACCAGAAGCGCGTTTTTTATCGGGAGTAATCTGCCAACCCGGAGGCATTCCGGTTAGTCCACCACCCATACCCTAACAGGCGGCCGATCTGAACACCTGCTGGCGCCCATGCAGCTAAAGAGTTCTCCGAAATCACAGTCTATGATTCCGCCCCGATTCGGTGCAGAACCGCGTCCAGAGCCTCCGAGATTCTCGTCAGGAGGCCCCGTTCAACCAAGTGTTTGAGAAATTGC
>Ga0209380_10001907_pt1 | contig 13727 bp, 7 predicted proteins | sample HubBroMetageWFT6_FD_188347 | JGI IMG/M metagenome (GOLD analysis project Ga0209380, IMG submission 188347) | Warmed and freeze-thawed soil microbial communities from the Hubbard Brook experimental Forest, New Hampshire - Hubbard Brook CCASE Soil... | ecosystem: Environmental > Terrestrial > Soil...
TTTCTTGCACAGCATTGTTTTTATCCGCCTTCTCCGCCCGCGTCCCCAAAACCGTCGTTTACAAGGTCGGCGTGATGAACCGCCGGTTCACTCCGCCTGAACCTTACGACTGGCGCGATGCAAAAGCTCACGCCCTCATCGCCGACATCTGGTATCCGGCCGATTCTTCGGCCGTCGAGCAACCCCAATGGATAGGCTCCCCGGACACACCCTTTGCCAGTGCAGGCAAGGCCGCGCCGAACGCTGCGATAATTGCCGCTCCGGCAAAATTCCCGCTGATACTGCTTTCGCATGGCTTCGGCGCTTCCTCTTCCATGATGGCGTGGCTCGGCACCGCGTTGGCCTCTCATGGCTACATCGCCGCCGCCGTAAATCATCCCGGCAACAACTCGCTGGAAGCATACACGGTGCAGGGATCCATCCTCTGGTGGGAACGCGCCGCTGATGAAACCGCGGTTCTCGATCAACTGCTCGCCGATTCGACGTTCGGCCCTCGCATCGACTCGAAGCGCATCGGTGCTGCCGGCTTTTCCCTAGGTGGCCTCACGGTGCTAGAACTCGCCGGCGGAATTCCTGAGCTCTCCCGCTATCAGCAGTTTTGCAAATCTCCCGAAGCCGACGGAATGTGCGTCGACCCTGTAGAATTTCCTGGTCTTCTCGCCAAGGCCACGGCGCTCTCTCAGACCGACCCTGCCGTCCGGGCCGCGCTTCGCGAAGGTTCCAAATCGCATCGCGATCCGCGCGTCCGCGCCATCTTTGCTATGGCTCCGGCGATCGGCCCGGCGTTCGAGCCGGATTCTCTCGCAAAAATCTCCATTCCCACACAAATCGTCGCCGGTGCCCTAGACACCACCGTCCCCCTGGAATCCGGCGCCAAGTTCTTCGCCGCCCACATTCCCGGCGCCCGACTAACGATCTTTCAGTCCGTCGGCCATTACACATTTCTTGCCACCTGCGGCGAACTCGGACGCCGCAACCGCCCCGAACTGTGCCTGGACCAGGCCGGCATCCTCCGCGACGAAATTCACTCGCAGACCGCCACCATGGCCACCAATTTTTTTGACGCTAATTTGAAATGAAGGTAATTCGGAACGTAGTCGAAGCTATTGAACTGAACTCCGAGGCAGGTACCTTCCAGACTGGCAAGGCTCGCGTCAACTAGGCAGCAAAAATCTTTTCTTCGGAACGCCCTTTTCGCGGTAAAGGTCGCGGTCCGCCGCTCCCAGAATCTCGTTCGAGGTCTCCCCGTCGTTCGGATACACTGCCATCCCGATGCTCACGGAAATTTTCGGCTCTTCACCATCTTCCGCCAACCGCTTGGAAATCCTCTGCGCCACCAGCCGCGCCGCTTCTGCATCCGTCTCCGGCAGAATCAACACAAACTCGTCGCCACCATACCGCGCCGCCGTGTCCATCTCCCGCGAATATAGCCGCAACATATCGGCCAAACGGCACAACGCGCGGCTGCCCACAATATGCCCATGCTCATCGTTGATGTTTTTGAGGCCATCCAAGTCCAGCAGCAAAAGTACAAACGGCCGCTCGTTTCTCCCAAACCTCTTGATCTCCGTCTCCAGAGCCTCCACGAGCTGCCGGTAGTTGGCAAGCCCTGTCAAGGGATCGCTCACCGCCAAATTCCTCACCCGTTCCTCAGCACGGCGGTGTTCGGAAACTTCCGCAGCCAGCGCCAGCGTCGTAATGGCAGTGATCCCCATGAACGCTTGCAACAACAGCAACGAGGTGTTCCGCGATTCCCTGGCAAAGGGTCCAAACCCGTGCAAAGTGCCCCAAGTCGCAAGCGCTGCCAGTGCACACAACGCGGTCGCTGCCTTGCGGCGTCCAAATCGGTAGGCCGCCCAGACCAGAAATGGAATACAGAGATACTCGAAAGGATAGTTCTTCAGTTCGGAATGGAAAGGTTCGCCAAACACGATCCAGGCCGTGGAAAAAAGCCCCATGAACAGGAAGGCCAATTCCGTAATTTGATCGCGAGTCCATGTGAGGCGCGGATTCTCCCACCACAGGAGCAACAGGGGAGTCAGCAACACGGCGCCCATTGCATCTCCTAGCCACCACGTGCCCCAGATCGAACCAAAGGCTGCCCAATCTGCAAGACCGCCCACGGCTAGTGTTGCCACCCCAATCGTCGCGCTTACGGCGGTTGCGGCCATTCCCGCCAGCAGCGCAAACTTAAAAATGTCCTGGGCCCGAGCAAACGCTTCTTTGCCGTGCGCGAAGCGGTTGACCAGATAGCATCCCGCCAACCCCTCCAGCGTGTTTCCACTAGCGATCGCTATCGACGTCGCCAGCGAGGCCGCCGTATTCACATTAACGAAGAACGCCCCAATTAAAATCCCCGGCCAAACGCGATACCCAAACACCAACAAAGCGGCGATCGCAATCCCTGTACAGGGCCACACCGCCACCGCGCTCGCATGCGCATACGCCAGCTGCAATCCCAGCTTCCCCGCGACGAAGTACACCACGGCCAGTCCTGCTACCGTCGCGGCATTTTTCAGCATGTCCGAACGCGTCATCCCGCATTCTCCGCCTCGGCCCGCATCCATCCGGGAGAGGTAAGCACCGCATACACACCTAGCGTCCCGTTTTGGGCCACGCTTCAGCCAAAACGCCACGCGCTTCCGCCATAAGCTTCTATTTTACTAGAGCTTTAGGCTTTACGGGGACCTTAGTAACTCAGTTTTTCAACTTAATCAATGCCTCAATTCTGCGGCTCTGGCCACTTCCACCCCCGTGGCAGCGCCCGCCTTCAGGGGTGCCGGAGTGCGCCGGGTTTCCTAATCTGGCTGCTCTTCTAGATCGGGCCGCACCTAGGGCAATGGGAGGGTACCTTGCTGCGCATCCGGGAGCGTCTCTCTGCCTCATCTGGACACTCATTTGAACCCGGATCGTCACTCGCTGTAGATAGGGACGGATACCTACCGGTGCAGGTGGCTGATTGCCTCAGGCCGCTGACGTCGAGCGTGATGGACGAGTTTCGCTTGTTCCCCGACTTGGAAGGGCTGAAGGAAATGCAAATGTCACTGTACATCCCTTGTCCGGCGGGTCCTGAGGGATTATTGTGCATCGCGCGAGCACGCGCGAATGGGCCGCGCCAATGAATTTTGGCAGACTGCTTTGATGGCGCACGCGCGGGACACGATTCCGCGGCGAAAGGAGCACGGAAATGGAGACTAAGCGGCACGCGGCGCTGGGATTTATATTTGTGACCGTTCTGCTGGACATGCTGGCGTTCGGGATCATCGTGCCGATCCTGCCGAAGCTGATTTCCGAATTCTTGAATGGCAACATGGCGCGCTCGTCGGAGTATATGGGGCTGTTCGTGACGACGTGGGCGCTGATGCAGTTTTTCTTTTCGCCGATCCTCGGCATGTTGTCGGACCGTTACGGGCGGCGTCCGGTGATTCTACTTTCCAACTTCGGATTGGGGCTGGATTACGTGGTGATGGCGCTGGCGCCTACGCTCGGATGGCTGTTTCTCGGGCGGATTCTTTCGGGGATTTGTTCGTCCAGCATGCCTACGGCGACGGCGTACATCAGCGACGTGACGCCGCCGGAGAAGCGTGCTAAGGCCTTTGGAATGTTTGGGGCGGCGTTCGGGATTGGGTTCGTTCTCGGGCCAGCGATTGGAGGATGGCTTGGCGCGATGGGCGCGCGGCTGCCATTCTGGGTGGCTGCGGGATTGAGTTTGATTAATGCCACGTACGGACTGTTCGTACTGCCGGAATCGCTGGCGCGGGAGAAGCGCAAGACGCAATTGCGATGGAAGAAAGCGAACCCCATGGGAGCGTTGAAACTTCTGCGCTCGCATCACGAGCTGTTCGGGTTGGCGGTCGTGAATTTCTTGGCGTATCTGGCGCACGAAATCTACGCGACCGTGTGGGTGCTCTATGCAATGTATCGGTACTCGTGGAATGAAAAGGCCATCGGGCTCTCTCTGGCCGTGGTGGGTATCGCGTCCATGATCACAATGGCGGGATTGGTGGGCCCCGCCGTGAAACGGTTTGGCGAGCGGAAGGCGCTCTTTGCGGGATTGTTTTTTGGCGCGCTGGGCTTCGCGCTGTTCGGTTGGGCGCAGTTCGGCTGGATTTTTCTCGCGGCGATTCCCGTTAACGCGTTGTGGGGACTGGCTGGGCCGCCGTCACAGTCCATGATGACGCAACGCGTTTCGGCATCGGAGCAAGGGGAACTGCAGGGAGCACTGAGTTCGTTGCGCGGACTGGCGATGATCTTTGGGCCGGGAATATTTTCGGCGACGTTTACGGCTTGCATCGCGCAGGGACGATCGTTTCCGGCTGGGCCGTGGTATCTGGCTGCGCTTATTTTGTTGGCGGCTCTAGCCGTTGCTTTGAAGGTGACGCGCCGCGCAGAGAACGGCGGCGGCACTCAGCTGACACCAGAAAGGGTGGCGACCTAACAGTGGGATTTGAAAGAGCGGGTACAGCTAACGTAACGTCGCTTGGAATCAGCGTGGTCAGGTGGGGATGGGGTTGCGGTTGGCGAATTGGCGCTGGTGCCAGTACGGGTAGGCGGGTTGCGTCTTGCTGGCGGCGTCGAGTTTGGCAACTTGTTCTTTGGTGAGATTCCAGCCGACAGAGCCGAGATTTTGGCGGAGCTGCTCTTCGTCCCGGGCGCCCATGATGACGTTGACGACGGTGGGACGCGTCAACAGCCAGCTGAGCGCAATTTGTGGGACGGTTTTTCCCGTTTCTTTCGCGACTTCGTCGAGAGCGTCTACAACTTCGTAGAGATATTCGTCCAGCACTTGCGGTCCGTAGGCCGCAGTTTCGTGGAGCCGCGAAACTTTCGGGAGGGCCTGATTGCGGCGAATTTTGCCGGTGAGGCGTCCCCACCCTAGCGGGCTCCAGATGAGCGCGCCGACTTTTTGGTCGAGCGCCAGAGGCATCAATTCCCATTCATAGTCGCGGCCGATGAGCGAGTAGTAGACCTGATGGCCGACGTAGCGGGACCAGCCATAGCGCTCTGAGATGGACAGCGACTTCATGAGATGCCAACCGGAGAAATTCGAGCAAGCGATGTAGCGGACTTTGCCGCTTTTGACGAGAGTGTCGAGAGTCGAAAGAGTTTCTTCGATAGGAGTAAGCGCGTCGAAGCCGTGTATGTGGTAGATGTCGATGTGATCGACGCCGAGGCGGCGGAGGCTGTTGTCGCAGGACTCGAGAAGGTGATGGCGCGAGGAGCCGAGATCGTTGGGGCCGTCGCCCATGGGGAACGTGGCTTTCGTGGAGACCAGAACGCTATTGCGCTTGCCGGCGATGGCTTTGCCGAGGATTTCCTCGGACGCGCCGCGCGAGTAGATGTCGGCGGTGTCAAAAAGATTGACGCCGGCTTCAAGACATATGTCAACAAGGCGAGTGGCTTCGGCGACGTCGCTGCTGCCCCAGGCTTTGAAGAATTCGGTGGCGCCGCCAAAGGTGCCAGCACCGAAACTAAGAACGGGAACTTGAAGGCCGGAATGGCCAAGTTGTCTGAATTCCATGGCGGGTTGGATGCGATCGGGAATGCGCAGGATACAGCGGCGAGGCGCGAGTTGGTGCTAGACAGACCGGAGGATTAGGAGCGTCCGTATCATGGCTCTGGGGCGAACCTCTGGCGAACGCGTTGGCGATTAACCCAATGCAGGTTAGGGGTGCTGAATGCTGCGTGGGGGCCCAATAACCATCATCCACTGTGTTTTCCCAAACGGATATTGTTTATGTGCGCACACTATTGCGAGTGTGAATTGATTTGCAGAGAAATAGAAACGTATTCTAATAACGCGATTATGTAAGGCTTCGGGGATCATCACAGACTCGGTGACTCCACTCTCGAATTATTGTGAGACCATTTTCGGCCCCGCACGGTCCCTGTGCAGCAGGGTAAGGCGAAAGGGCTTCGAATCCTGTCGGAGCCTTTAGTGGCGAGGAACCCAAGGAGAAACACATTTATGAAAGCCGCCCTAAAGCCTCTCTTTCTGTTAACGGCGCTATCCCTATTGATCGTAGCCTGCAGCTCGTTACCGAAGGGTGCGGGTTCCGGACCAGGTTCGGGCGGACCCTTTACGATTAGCGTAACGGTCAGCGGGCTTTCGGGCACCGGGCTCGTTCTGCTAGACAATGCCACGGATAAGCTCACCGTCACTGCGAACGGCACTTTTACGTTCGCGAGCACCGTCGCCACTGGCGGGTTGTACGCGGTAACTGTTCAAACGCAACCCAGTAATCCGACGCAGACTTGCGCTGCCACCGCTGGCGGCGGCACTGCCACTGCCAACGTCACCGTCATCGTCTCATGCACCACAAATCCGGTCACCGCCACCATCGGTGGCACGGTTTCCGGTCTCGTCGCCAACTCCAGTGTAATCTTGCAGGACAACGGCGGCGACAGCCTGACGATTACGGCCAATGGAGCTTTCACTTTCAAAACCGCCGTCACCGGCGCGGATGTTTACGCTGTCACGGTTGTTACGCAACCGGTCAATCCAAACCAGATCTGCACGGTGACGCAGGGAAGCGGAGTTGCCAGCGCAAACGTCACCAGCGTCGCGGTGAACTGCGTGTTGAGTTACTCAATCGGTGGCACCGTCACCGGTCTTGTGGGAACCGGTCTGATCCTAGTAAATAGCAGCGATTCCGAACAGCTCCCGATTAGCGCCGCCAATGGGAATCAACCTTTCACGTTCAAGAACCTCGTTCCCACTGGAACCGCCTATGCAGTAACAATCTTCGCGGAGCCTACACTGCCGACACAGGCATGCGTTGTCACCACTGGCACAGGGAGCGGCACTGCTACTGCCAATGTTACCAGCGTTGCGATTGTCTGCCCTGCGGTAACGTATAGCGTCGGTGGAACAGTCGTTGGCCTTGCCGGGGTCCCCCCCAACAATGGCCCGCTTACCGATGGCAGCTTCATCTTGCAGAACAACTTGGGCAACACACTAACCATCACGGAAAACGGACCTTTCACGTTTGCCACGCAAGAGGCTCTCAACGACCAATTCGAGATCACCGTGTTTCATACGGCTAGCACCCAGAACCAGGCCTGCACAAGGTGGAACTACAAGGGCGTAGTAACCGCGAGCATCAACAGCATTATAATTGACTGTGCGCATAATGACTGGACATGGATCGACGGCACGTTTACGGCCGGAACGATTGCAGCGCCGCAGTACGGCTCGTTCCCAACAACTGCGCCTACGACGATTCCGAACCCTTTTACCAACACCCCAGGAGCGCGATACGGTGCAGCTGGTTGGACGGACAAAGCTGGCAACCTCTGGCTGTTCGGTGGCGACGGCTGGGAATTAACAGGGAACGCTCAGCCCGACCTTCTGGATGGTGCCATGAACGATCTCTGGGTCTGCGTCCCATTTGGCGATGCCTGTCAATGGCAGTTGCAGGGCGCTTATGACACCACGGTGGTCAACACCATCCCACCCACCACAGTTGGCGCGGAGATTATCGCCAACGCGCAGAGCGAGCGGCAGGGCGGTTCGTACTCGACTCCCTTCGTGCCGCCAGCAAGGCTAGGAGCGGCCACCTGGACCGACAAGACCGGAAATCTTTGGCTTTTCGGTGGTTCCGATGGCGCCCACTATCTAAACGATCTTTGGATGTTCAATGCAAGCGCCTTGAGCCCCAACTTCACGGCTAAGGCTGCTCAGTGGACCTGGCAAAGTAGTTCTGTCAGTCCCGCAGTCGACCAGTCCGGCATCTACCCGCCTACTGCCAATCCATACCCCGGGGCTCGAACGAACGCTGTGTCCTGGACAGATGGTTCAGGGAATTTCTGGCTCTTCGGCGGATTCGGCAAAGATGGCGCCGGAACCCTTGGATTCCTCAACGACCTGTGGGAGTACTCGGGTGGCACGTGGACTTTCGTCTCGGGCTCCAGTTTGGCTAACCAGATTGGCATCTATGGCACTCCGGGAACTGCATCAACCACGAACGCGCCTGGAGGACGCCAAGAGGCGGTTGGCTGGGCGGATGCCGCTGGAAATCTGTGGCTCTTCGGGGGAGAAGGCGAAGATGGAAACAATCCACCAACGGCAAACGGAATTCTAAATGATCTTTGGGAATACAATATCGCAGCCAAGCAGTGGACTTTCGTAATGGGCAACACCACTGCGAATCAGACCGGCGTTTACGAAGCTCAAACGGTGGTGGGGCCGGTGAGTACCACAGGTGCAGCGAGCACGTGTGGCCTAACCGTGGGCCTCACTGTCAGCAACAACGTCATTTGTTCTCCTGTGTCCACGACCGGTGCACTTCCGGGGTCGCGTTGGGGTGCTAGCGGTTGGACCGACGCGGGCGGAAACCTCTGGCTGTTTGGTGGCTGGGGGCTGGATTCCACCGGAACGAATGGCAACGGCGCTCTCAACGACCTATGGGTATACACTCCAAACTCGACCGCCGGCCAGGCCGGCACGTGGACCTGGATCAAGGGCTCGAACACTGGCGCCGCCAACGGTCTCTATGGCTCGCTGACGCGCCCCTACCTGACTTTCGTGAACTGGACTCCGGGTGGTCGCAGCAATGCGACGCACTGGGTCGATGGCAACGGCCAGCTCTGGCTCTTCGGCGGTGCAGGCTACGATTCCACAAGTACAAGCGGGAACGGCTATCTCAACGACATGTGGAGATATCTGCCTTACCAGAATTGATTTGCGGAATTAAGGGAGTGATAGCTGCGAGTCACAAGCGACTGATGATTAGTTATTGGTGAGTCGCGATGGTGTAGTTCCTGCCAACGAAACACGGGGCTCGCGCTGAGACTCTGGCAACTGAGTGATGGCACAGGTTATTGGTGCGCTATAGGGCTCGGAGGATGACGAGGGTCATGTCGTCGCTCTGGGGGGCGCCAGCCGCGAAAGCGTCGGCCGCCTGCATGATGCGGGTTATCGAGTCACGAGCGGGGACGCCGTTGCAGGTGGCGATGGCTTGAATCAATCGCTCTTCGCCCCATTCGGTGAGGTCGGGGTTCATGGCTTCGCTGAAGCCGTCGGTGTAGATCACCAGCAAGTCGCCTGGGGCTAGAGAGACTTCGGCCTGCTCATAGGCACATTCCGGCAACAAACCCACTACTGTTCCGCCAGCTTGATCGAGACGTTCGACGGCACCGCGTTTTGCGGCGCTGCGTAACAATATGGGGGGACAGTGGCCGGCGTTCACATAGCTGAGGCGGTGGGTGCCGGGGTCGTACTGCGCGTAGAACAGCGTGGCGTAGCGGTCTTCAGTGGAGGCGTCGTAGAGCATGGCGTTGACGCGCGTGATTAGGCTGGCGAGGTCGTTGCCCGCGCGCATGGCGTCGGCGCGCAGGGAAGCCTGAAGGCTGGCCATGGTGAGTGCTGCGGCGATGCCTTTGCCGGAGACGTCGCCGAGAGCGACGCCAAGTTTGCCGTCGGGGAGGGCGAGAAAATCGTAGTAGTCGCCACCCACACCGAGTGCGGTACGGCAGCGGCCGAAATAGTCGAGGCCGGCGATTTCTGGCAAACGCTGCGGGAAAAGACGTTCCTGCACTTCGCGGGCGATTTCGATTTCGCGGTTTAGTTTCTCGCGGCGGCCAATTTCGACCGCGATGGCCGAAGTCAGTTCGGCGTTCGAGAGAGCCAGGGCGGTTTGCGTCGCGACGGATTTCAAGAGACGCAGATCTGTGCTGGAGTACGGGGCTTCGGAGCGTTTTTCTCCGAGGCTGATGATGCCGAGGAGGTTTTGTTTCGTCATCAGCGGCAGGAGCAATTGCGGATGGAGAGAGGCGAGGTTGCGGCGTTCGTCTTCTGAAAGGGCCGAGTTGTTGACCCAGGACTTCTCATCGTCGAAATAAACGCGCTCGGGGCCGGCCTCTTGCTTGAGGCGGAGAACCGTGGCGCCGGAATTTGCCAAATGCGCGTCCAACTCTCCCGCGAAGCCAAGAGCAAACGCGGGCCGGTAGCAGCCGGCGTCCTCGAGGAGCACGGCGATGAGCGGAATATGGAGCGATTCGGCAATTTTTGTCGCTACCCTTTCCAGGAGCGGGCGTTTCTCGACGATGGAGCGCACTTCATCGCTGAGAGCTTCGAGAATTTGCTCGGCATCGTAGGCATCGCGGAAGAAGCGGCGGTCGGTCCACGCGCGAAGACGCAGCGCACCGCGGCGTAGCCAAAGCACAGCCACAATGAGCAGCGAAATTGTGGAGATTTCGTTGGCGAGGCTAAGGTGGCGGCTGCGCGCGAAAGCGATTCCAGGGATAAGAATGGCGGCCGTGAGGATAATTTGTAAGACCCGAATACCACTGGTCGCGAGCGCGTATTGTAGTCCCATGCGCAGGACGACGCGGACATCCAGCGCGCGATGTACGACGATCACATACGCCAGCGTAATGGGGAACAGAAGCATCAGGGACAGCGCGGACAGCACAAACCATTCCGGAAAGATCTGCTGGAGTTCGCCGCCCTTGATGTTCTGCGCGACAAAGAGAATGCACGCAGGGGTCATGCTGATGCTCGAGCCGGTATAGAGCAAACGCAGGCGCCGCTTCGCATCGGGCGTGACGGCCTGGCTCATCTTGGCGGAAATGCAGGCAAAGAAAGAGCCGATAGCCGCGAAACTAAGTAAGAAGTCAACCATGCTGAGACGATCCAGAGCCGCGGACAAGGAGGCTACGGATGCGAAATTCTCGAATTCGCCGAGCCGCACGATAACATTCATTACGCAGGAGACAATCAAGAGCGTAATGACAATGCGCTTCGACCACCTCCACCAGGCTGGGTCCTTCTCGGGGAAAGGCTCGGGAAAGTACACGCCGAATAGCAGCATGAAGATCGGCCAAGCGTTGTCAACGCCTACGCGATACCCTTCGGCGACATCACGAACCGCGGGCCCCCAACTCTCGACTCCCGCACTGTAAAACGTAGAGAAAAACAGCATGATGAAGAAAAGGCACCACGCAGAAGGATCTCGTGGACGCACAGCCGTGACCCAGAATCCAAGCAGGATGCAAAACGTGGGCACAACGAGTTTCAATGCCAAAAGGGAAGCGGCAGACAAACTGAAAGGAGGAGCGGCATCCAGCTCGAGTGGAATGGTGGCCGAGCGCGGAACTGCTTCACCGGGACGCAGGAACTGAACGGTGAGGGTTTCCCCTGGTTTCGCGGCGCGGATCGCTTCACCGAACACAGCTAGTCCCGTCAGGGGGCGGCCGTTCACCGCCAGCAGGATATCGTTGTTTTGCACGCCCGCCTGCCGGGCCGACTTAGTTACGTGCTGAAGGCCAGGGCGCCCTTTCTCGTAATCTGCCACGAACGGATATGCAGCGACCTTCAGATGGAAATAGTTCGGGAAGGCATACATAACCGAGCGAATCTGATACACCGAAGCAAGCGCGAAGAGAAGCGCGAGAGAGACGTATTGGAGAATGGGAGGATTCTTGGCCCGCATGTCTGGCGGCTCAATGAGCCATAATTAGTGGTAAGCAAGGTAGCATTTGCTGGAGCTCAGCGGCAAAATTTTCGCTGGAAGTAAGGGCAGTGGTCAGAGCGACGCAGCCGAGGTGGGATCGGAAACTTGCTCTCGAGGCGAATGCGATTTTGGGCGGCGGAAGCGGAACCAGAAGTAGAGGACGGCGAAGGCGAAGAAGGCGCCGATGGAGTCCAGCAGGGAATCGTAGGGTGAGGCGGTGCGGCTGGCGACGAAGGCTTGATGGATTTCATCCATGATTGAATAGCCTGCGGCGAAGGACAGGGCGGAGATGCCCCAGGTCCAGCGCCAGCCTTTGCGATCGCCGCGGACGCCGCGGTAGATCAGGATGCAGAAAATAAAGTATTCGGTGAAGTGAGCGCTCTTGCGGATGATGTGGTGAATGAAATTGAATTGAGCTTGGGTGAGATGGGGAAAGAGCCACTTCACAAGGAAAGAGAGAACCGTCGCGGTATGTTCCGAGGAAAAAGAGTCGGTCGAGAGGGTGAAGATGACGCAGGCCCAGACGACGGCGGGCCACCAGGCGCGAAGCCAGGCGGGAATCAGCAGCTTGTGAAGGTGCGGCTGCATCTCCGGCAAATGCGGGGCGGGGCGAGGATTGCGCCAGGGCTGTTCAGCCACGATGCGCTCCGCGGATGAACTGGGAACAATGGGCACACGGAGATTTCAACACAGAGGCCGCGGGGGACATGAAGAGACCGCCGGATTTGCGCGAGTTTGGTCGGTGGAGTTTCATTTTGGACGGGATCTTCAGAACATAGACGATCGGCGATTACTCCATACGATAGTTCGGGGCTTCGCGAGTGATAATGACGTCGTGGACGTGGCTTTCACGCAGGCCAGCGGCGGTGATGCGGACGAAACGGGCTTTTTCTGTGAGTTCTCTCAGTGTGGGAGCGCCGACGTAGCCCATGCCGCTCTTGAGGCCGCCGACGAGCTGGTCGGTGAGTGCGCCAAGTGAACCTTTGTACGGGACGCGGCCTTCGACGCCCTCCGGCACGGACTTACCGCGCTCCTCCGTGTCCTGGACCGTGGCATATCGGTCGGAACCCGCGTCCATGGCGCCCATCGAGCCCATACCGCGGTAGGACTTGAAGGTGCGGCCCTGATAAAGAATGGTTTCGCCAGGAGCCTCTTCGGTGCCGGCGAACAGGCTGCCGATCATCACGCAGGAAGCGCCCGCAGCGATGGCTTTGGTGATGTCGCCAGAATACTTGATGCCGCCGTCGGCGATGATGGGGATGCCGGTGCCTTGCGCGGCGCGCGCGGACTCCATGATGGCGGTGATCTGGGGCACGCCAGCGCCGGTGACGACGCGCGTGGTGCAAATCGAGCCGGGGCCGATGCCGACTTTCAGACCATCGATGCCGAGGGCAATGAGATCCTTCGCGGCTTCGTAAGTGGCAACGTTGCCGGCGATGATTTGTACTTCGGGAAGGCGCTGACGGATGGTTTTGATGGCGTCCATGACGCGGTCGGAGTGGCCGTGGGCGGTGTCGATGGCCAGTACATCGGCTTTGGCTTTGGACATTTCTACGGCGCGCTCGAGGTAATCGCCAGTGGCGCCAACGGCGGCGCCAACGCGGAGGCGGCCTTGTTCGTCCTTTGTGGCGCGCGGATAGGCTCGTTTTTTCTGGATGTCTTTTACGGTAATGAGACCCTTGAGATTGAAATCCTGATCGACCACCAGGAGCTTTTCGATGCGGTGCTTCTGCAGGATGCGCTCGGCTTCTTCGAGTGTGGTGCCGACGGCCACGGTGATGAGATTTTCTTTGGTCATCACCGAGCCGACGAGTTGGGAGTGATTTTTTTCGAAGCGGAGGTCGCGATTGGTGAGGATTCCGGTGAGGCGGGAACCGCGCGTAACCGGGAGGCCCGAGATGCGGTACTTGGTCATGATCTCGAGGGCCTGGCGGAGGGTGATGTCCGGGGAGATGGTGACGGGGTCGACGATCATGCCGCTTTCGGAGCGTTTTACGCGGTCGACCTCTTCGCCCTGGCGGTCGATGGGCATGTTGCGGTGAACGAGGCCTATGCCGCCCTGGCGGGCGATGGCGATGGCCAGGCGGGATTCGGTTACAGTGTCCATCGCTGCCGAGGCCAGGGGGATGTCTAGCGATAGTTTGCGGGTGAAGCAGGTGCGCGTGTCGACTTCGGCCGGGAGCACGGAGGATTTGCCGGGCAAAAGAAGCACGTCGTCGAAAGTGAGACCTTCGGGAATCGGACCTTCAATCATTACAACCTCGTTTCTGA
>Ga0209380_10001908_pt1 | contig 13726 bp, 13 predicted proteins | sample HubBroMetageWFT6_FD_188347 | JGI IMG/M metagenome (GOLD analysis project Ga0209380, IMG submission 188347) | Warmed and freeze-thawed soil microbial communities from the Hubbard Brook experimental Forest, New Hampshire - Hubbard Brook CCASE Soil... | ecosystem: Environmental > Terrestrial >...
GACGATTGCGACGGGCACGGCTGCCGCCGCGGCGGGCGGTTTCACGTCGGTCTGCACCATGCCGAATACAGTCCCGGTGGTCGATTCGGTGGAATGGATCGAGTGGCTTGGTCAGCCGGAGCGCGGCGCGGTCGTGAATGTTTTTGCGATTGCGGCGGCGACGCGAGGCAGCAAGGGCGTTACGCTCAGTGATTTTCGTGCGCTGCAAACCGCCGGAGCCATCGCGGTGACCGACGACGGCAAGCCTATTCTCGACGACAACATCATGCGCGAGGCGCTGGTGCTGGGCGGAGAGCTGAATTTCCCGGTCGTGCAACATGCCGAAGATACACGCCTGACGGAGAATTGCTCCATGCACGCCGGGGCGCGGTCGTTTCGGCTTGGGCTGCGCGGTATGACTGCGGCGGCGGAAGCTTCGATTGTCGGGCGCGACGTGCAGCTTGCCCTGCACATTCCCAATGCCCGCTTGCACGTCGCTCATCTTTCGACGGCGGACGCGTTGAAGAGTGTGCGCCGCGGCAAGCGCGCGAAAGTGCGCGTCACTTGCGAAGTCACGCCGCATCATTTCGCGCTGACGGACGAGGACATGCGCGACTATGACAGCAATTACAAGATGAATCCGCCGCTGCGCTCGCCGTCCGATCGTGAAGCCCTACTGGTCGCGATCGCCGACGGTACGGTCGATGCCATTGCCACCGATCACGCTCCTCATGCCCCTCATGAAAAGGAAATGGAATTCGAGCGCGCCGCATTCGGCATCACCGGACTGGAAACTGCGCTTGGGTTGGCGGTCACGCGTTTGCATCGAGAGAAGCGGATTCCGCTTTCGCGCATTGTCGAGCTCTTCACCGCCGGGCCAGCACGGTGCTTCGATCTGCGCGGGCGTGGTTCACTTGCCCGCGGCTCGGTTGCCGACGTTACGGTTTTTGATCCGAAGAAGAAGTGGACATTCGAGGCTGCCAAGTCGCGCTCGAAATCGAAGAACACGCCGTTCGATAGCTGGCAGATGACGGGGAAGGTGGTCGCGACCGTGGTTGGCGGGCGGATCGTGTACGCGGGATGAGCCTCCTCAAAAGGGATGTCAGACAATGGTGGCTGCAACCGGCGAAGACGCGGCTGGTGGACCTAAGAGGCGGTAAGGAGAGCTTCACGTTCCTGGGGTGCACGCTTTGCAAGAAGCGGAGCATTCAGCGCAACCCTCGTTTGCACTTCACGCAACGATGGCCAAGCCCGAAGGCGATGAAGGAACTCCGAGCGCGGAAACGAGAGCTCACTAGTAAGCAGCAGAGCGCGGTCCAATCCCCTACGCAAGCCACACCTGGAAGATCATCATTAAGCCGTGTGCCGGAAAACGGCACGCACGGTTTGAAAGGGGATGCAATGGAAACGGGTCAGCTTCGCCGATACCGCGCCATCATCGAGCCATGAAACGCCTCCTGTTTCTCCTGCTACTGACTCCATTTCTGGCCGCGCAGCCAGCGACCGAAGTCGAGATTACGGCTGAGCCCTCGCATCGCCTGGCCATCGACAACGAATATATTCGGGCCTTCAAGGTTGAGGTTGCGCCTCATTCCGCGACGCTCATGCATCGTCATCACCACGACTACATTTATGTCACTCTGGGTGATGCGCACCTCTCGAACGAGGTCGAGGGCAAGCCGCCAGTAGACGTGAAGCTCAGCGACGGCGAGACGAGGTTTGCTCCGGGGAACTTTGCTCACATCGCCAGAAATCTGTCGGACCAACCCTTCCGCAACGTAACGATTGAGTTGATGCAGGATGAAAAACTGCGGCAGACGCCATCGCATTGGGGGGAGGAGAGTGGGGAAAAGAGTTTTGCGGGCGGCAGCAGTAAAATTCTTTTCGTGAAAGATGGAGTGCGCGTGTCAGAGGTCGATCTTGATCCCGGCGCGATTATGCCGAGACATCATCACGACCTTCCGCACCTGCTGGTCGCAATCACCGATCTTGACCTGCGCAGCGACGTCGATGGACAGGGGCCGATGCCGGGAAAATTCAAAGCCGGCGATATCAAGTGGCTGCCCGGCGGCTACACGCACACGCTAACGAATGCGGGAAAGATCCCGGCAAGATTGGTGACCGTGGAGTTCTAAGCCGGCTGAGCTAGGCGCTCTTGATCAGAGGATTGCCCGGAGAAACCAGGCCAACGCGGTGCAGTTTGGCGGTAAGGCGTTCCTGGTCGGCAGGAGCGGAAGCGGCGGCGAGGCGTTTGCGGAGCTTCGCGACTTTCTCTGCGCGAGTGCGGCGGCGGCGAATTTCCGGGCGACGGCTGGGTGCGGACATGAATTCTCCTTATGGTGTTCGGCTGGTTCAAGTGCCAGTCTTCAGCCGCTGATGTTCCGGAAGTGACCGGTGAAATCACGTGTCAGATGCACGGTCGGCGCCGTGGACCCGCGCTGAAGCCTCAATTATAGGGGTTCAGCGGTGCTGCTGGCAAAAGCAAGAAAAAGGGCTGCCGCAACTACCTGTCCCGTGCCGGCGGATTTTCCCGCGCCGGTCGATAGCCGCTGCAAGCCAATACTGGCAGACGCGGATATTTTACAAATCTCGAATCCGCAAATGAGAGCTTGCACATCAGGAAAATCGAAGCGCGATCGGACTCGATCCGGCGCGCGTGCTGGCAGTCCCGGCAGAGACCCGCGTCCGGAGAACTAGCAGTTTTGTCGACCATGGCTGTAGCGGACATTATTTTAAACGCAGTCCACGTCAGGCAAACCGGTTTGGCAATGAGTGACTGGGGGCTTTAAAGAATCCGCCAGGGAAATTTCCCAAGAGAATTTGCTTGACGTGACTAAAGAGTCACGTTACAATTTACTCACGTTTGGATGAGTTCAACAACACTTAAGGAGAAACTGTAATGAAATTGGAAGATCTGACACTCGACGTTGAGCAGCACATCGACATCAAGGCCACGCCCGAGAAGGCTTTCGCGGCCGTTCTCCACCGCTTCGGGAAAGGCAACACCCGGCCGGATGGCCAATCTCTGCAATTGCTGCTGGAGCCTAAACCTGGCGGGCGGTGGTACCGCGATCGCGGCGAAGGCGTAGGCCACCTTTGGGGCTTCGTGCAAGTTATCAAGCCTCCGTCGCTACTGGAATTAAGCGGGCCGATGTTCATGTCGTATCCGGCCAACAATCATGTGGAAGTCAAGATTGAACCGGTTTCGGGAGGCTGCCGTGTCCTACTACGGCACCGAGCCATTGGGATGATCGACCCGGAGCACCGAAAAGGGGTCCATGCGGGCTGGAATCACATACTGGACTTGGTAAGGAAGGAGTGCGAGTAACGGCGTGCGAAAAATCGTTGCTCAAGCTGCGGGCAAAGAAAACGGCCTCGATCCGGTATGGAAGGCGCTGTCGGATCCGACGCGACGAGCGATTCTCGACGCGCTGCGGGATCGCCCCTGCACCACCACGGAGATCGTGGAATGGTTCCCGCACTTGAGCCGGTTCGGAGTAATGAAGCACCTCGAAGTGCTGCGCCAATCCCAGTTGGTTCACACGCGCGAGGATGGCCGGCAGCGAGTGAACTCGTTGAATGTTGTTCCCATACGGCAGATTTATGAGCGATGGGTCGGCCCGTTTCAGGAGCTTTGGTCGGGCGAACTGCTGGGGATCAAAGAAATCGCCGAAGGCGAGAACTCGGGCGGAAGTCGAGAAGTTGCTCGAAGGCGAGGAAAACATCAGGCCGCAAGCAGCGGTCTGCAACCGAAAACGCAACACAGACACAAACCCCGAAAAGGAGAATGATATGGCAACACAACTCACCAGCGCCGGGATTCAAGGGCACGAAGTGGTTTCACCGAACGAATGGATTCGATCCCGAAAAGAGTTGCTCAAGAAAGAAAAAGAGTTCACCAGACTACGAGATGAATTGAGCCGGCAACGCCGCGAACTGCCATGGGAGAAAGTTGAAAAGCAATACGTGTTCGACGGCCCGAACGGAAAAGAGACGCTCGCCGATCTCTTCGACGGCCGGAGCCAGCTGATCGTGTACCACTTCATGTTCGGTCCGGGGTGGGAGGCGGGTTGCCCAAGCTGCTCGTATCTTGCCGATCATTTTGATGCAAGCCTTGTGCACCTCGCCAATCGCGACGTCAAGCTGGTCGTGGTTTCGCGGGCGCCGCTGGCCGAGATTGAAGCCTTCAAGAAGCGCATGGGGTGGCAGTTCAAGTGGGTGTCGTCGTACGAAAACGACTTCAATCGCGACTACCACGTGTCCTTCAGCAAAGAGGAGACGGCGGCGGGCAAGGTGGCCTACAACTACGACCTTGTCGAGTTCCCGAGCGAGGAAGGACCGGGCGTAAGCGTCTTCTATAAGAACGCTGACGATGTCTTACACACCTATTCCGCCTACGCGCGCGGGCTCGATATTTTGGTGGGCGCATACAACTTCCTCGACATGGCGCCGAAGGGCCGCGACGAAGATGGCTTGGCGTTCAGCATGTCGTGGGTTCGGCATCATGATCGCTACGCTCAGGGCTACGTTGTCGACCGCAAGGCGCTGTATGTCGAGCCGAAAGTTACAGGATCGTCGTGCTGTTCCGGGGAGCACCAGTCGTGAACGCGCATCCGTGCTGCGGTGGCGTCTTGACCGGTGCGAGTTGCAAAACGAATGAGGTGCGGACCGTCACCGGCGGTCCGCATCTGCGGAAGTTTGTGCGCCGCGGCCTCGACAGCGCCAGATGGATTGTCCCTGGCGGCATTCTGGCGCTGTTGCCAAAGTGCCCGGCGTGCCTGGCTGCCTACTTTGCGATTGGAACGGGAATCGGAATTTCCCTCTCAACCGCGATCTATGTGCGGCTGGCGCTAGTCATGCTGTGTGCAGGATCGCTATCGTATTTTGCAGCCACGCGCGGGCGGCGATTCCTCGCCCGGCTGGCAAGATCGCGTTAGAGGTTCTTGCAATCCAGTTCCACCACGCTTTTGCCAGGTTTTGCGTCGCCGCCGGTCAGATGCCGGCGTACCAGGCATAGCCTCCTTCTGCGTTCGCGCCCCCCAGAGCCTTGCCGAAGGTTTTCAGATTGTCAGCGGCGGTCAGGTGGGTAGGGAATTTCACGTTCTTGCAGCCGACCTGGCGTGGGAGCCGCAGGCGAAGCGGCCCGCCGCGGCCGACTGGTAGCTCATCGCCATTCATCCCATAGGTCAGAAAAGTCTGCGGGTGCAATGCGTCCGCCATATCGATGCTTTCCCACGGGTCGGGTTCTATCGAGAAATAGACGACGTATCTGGCCCGCGGGAGGACTTCTACGGTGCGCAGAATTTGGGAAAGAGGCACGCCGATCCACTCCGCAAGATATGACCATCCCTCTTCCCATTGACCGTCGCTGGAAACTCGCAGACAAACGCCGGAGACATCGCCAAACCTGTCCAGATGACAAGCGGGAAGAGAACAAAAATCACGACCAGGTGGGCAAGCCGCTGGAGCAGGTTATACGACCATGCTTTTGCCTCACCCGGCCTGAACGCAAGAAGAACCGATGAAAAGTATGGCGGCAGCAACCTGCGGCTGAGCTGCGATGTTGATGTCGAGTGGTTTGGCGAGGCAGACCCTGGGGTGATTGGCGCTCACCCTCCGTTAATGTCTAATGTCCGCATCCCCGAGTTTCTTGAGACGGTCAGTGCCATCCCGACGAATCGACCCTGAACTCGCCGATGTTCTCGTTCTGCCTCCTCTCGTGCGGGCTTCAGCCGCGGGCGCACACAGCGTCGGGCGATTTCATTTGACTCTTAATTCGGCGGCCCTGGCGGGGACTCGACGTGGTGTATAAGAGCCCTTGTGGGCTGTCGTTTGCACCCGGCCGAGGTTTGCTGTGGGCCAAGCCCTGTTATGCAGCGTTCAGAATTTATGTCGCAGCCCGAAATCATTGATGCTCTCGAAGAAGAGCTCAGAGTAAGCGGCAAGCCGCTAAAGTTCAGGGTTTCCGACGTGAACCCGGATGGCCCGGCGTTGTTCAAGATATTCATAAATTCGGCGGATTCTTCTCACGGACTGGACGAGAGCCTTGAGGGTGCTGCGGCGTGGTGGCCGGGGCCGCCGAAGGGAACAGCTGACGTCCTTTCCGTCTCCGCCGAACACGACCAAATCAACATCCGGTATCTGAGTGGCCCACCACCCCGTAAAGGCGGCCAGATCGAGCTTCACCCGCCGCGATATCTGGAGGCGCTGAGGGACCTTTGGAAATCACCGCTCTTTGCCGAGGCAAGTCTTGGTTGGCTTGAGAAAGTCACCGCTCTGACTTACTCCCCACTCCTCGATGTGCACTCGGTACCAGGCTTCCCCAAGTTGAGGGATAGGCAGAGACAGGCGTTTGGGCTGCTGGATCGAGAGTTTGGGTTCCTTTGGGGACCGCCGGGCGCCGGGAAGACCTATACCGTGGGCGCCATATTGGCCTCGTACCTGCGCCAAAGGCCGCAAGCCAGAATCTTGCTTCTTTCGACGACGAACTGGGCGGTCGACATTGCATTGCTGTCGGTCGACCGCAGCCTAGAAGAACTCGAGCGGACTGATCCCACGGCTCACGAATTGCGCCAGCGCTGCAAACGAATAGGAACGCACTTCATCGCCGCCAACTACAAAGGCCGTGAACACTTATTACCAGTCGTTGATAACGATCTTGTTCGACGGATTGCTGAGCTCGAAACAGAAGTGCCGGACCGAAGTAATGCGGCAGCATATGCCACTTGGAAAGACAAGATTAGCGCTCTTCGAGCACGGATACCGAAGCCCATCGATCAGGCGCAAGTGGCGGCGATGACGACAACCGGAGCAGCATTTTCGTACAGATCTCTGCGAGCTCGCAAACCGTTCGACCTCATCTTGTTTGATGAGTCGAGCCAGGTCAGCCTGCCCCATGCTTTGGCGTTGGCGCCCCTTGGCCAACGGGTTATCTTCGCCGGCGACCACAAGCAGCTTGCACCGATCGTGCGGTCAGCGCATCCCGATGCTAAGAAGTGGCTTGGCGTATCCATGTTTAAGTACATGAACCCCCAGAACCGCTGCTTCTTAAACGAACAGTCCCGCATGGCCAAAGAGATTTGTGACATTGTTAGCTGCGTGTTCTATGAAGGGGAGCTGATCGTCGCCGAGAAGTGCGCAGCCGACGCGGAATGGCGTGCGGAGCGACGTGCGCAGTTCGTACAGGGGATCGGCACCGACCGCGTACACCTCGAAAAGTGCTCTGCGGAGGGGGACTTCAAACAGACCAAATATGGCATTGGCACACGCTACAAGTCTGCTGAGTACATCGGACAGATCGTTCCTTCCCTCACGGGCCAGGTCGGTGAAGAGAACGTGCTTGTGTTGACTCCTTACCGAGCACAGCGGGGGCTGATCAAAACTTTTCTCCGCAATGCTGGACAGACCAAGGTCCCGGTCAGCACCGTGCATCGGGCGCAAGGAAGCGAGTATCACACGGTTATCTTCGACCCAGTGATCGCGACTGGCGAAAAATTGTTGGGGCATCCTGTCGAAGGGCCTCGATTGATCAACGTCGCGCTGAGTCGAGCCAAAGCACGCCTGGTTGTGATTATGTCCGTCGGCGACTACGCCAATGAGTACTTGCGGCGCATTGCTCAACTGATTTCCGGTGAAGGATAACTAGAGGGAGCCGGTCGACCTACGTTTACCCATACTGCTCTCGATCCGGCTCGCGCTTATGCTCCACTTCTCTATTCGATAAAATACCCTCAGGCCTGAACCATGTCCTTGAATCTTTCCACTCTACTGGCACCGCAATTCACCAGGAACGTCCGGCGTCGGGGCGAAGAATATTATTGGTGCGACCAAGTCCGTATTGAGCGGGCTTCTGAAAGCGAATTGCACGCCCGGGTGCGCGGTTCGCAGACTTATGATGTAGAGCTGAATTTCGGAGACGGAATCCTTTCGGTCTGGTGTGACTGCCCCTACTTCGTGGACAATGGCGTCCCATGTAAGCATCTCTGGGCCACGATTCTGGCAGCCGAGGCACAGGGCGGCCTCCCAGTGGCTACTTCCGCGCCGCAACTGGTGTTGAGCGACGATTTCGAATTGCCCTTTGAAGACACTGATCCGAAGATACTAAAGGCCAGCTGGCGAGACTCGGTTGGCCGCTCGCACGTACCCGTCACCACTCGACAGCGGGTGTCGAAACCGCCATCGTGGCAACAGCAATTCAGCGAGATCGTCGCCCCCGGCTCGCGGCCGGACGCGCCCGAGTCCACGTGGCCGGCTAAGCGGGAGGTTCTATACATCGTGGACATTGCAACGTGTCTCTCGGGCGGCGGACTGTGCCTCACGCTCGAATCTCGTGATCGCAAGAAAGACGGTAGCTGGACACGCCCCAAGCCGCTCGCGATGAAGCGCAGCCAGATTCAGCGTCTCCCCGCAACCGAGGACCAACAAGTACTGTCGGCGCTCGCGGGAACACGGTACGCCTATGGATACCTGGATCCTTATGAACGTCTTCCCGAATTGTCAACGCTTCTGCCCGCACTGAGTGCTGTGCTCATGCCTCTCATCGTCCGAACTGGCCGCTGCTACTTGCGGCCTCAGAACGAGCCCGAAGCTCTGCTACCGCTCGCCTGGGATGACGGCGAGGCCTGGAGTTTTGGGCTTGAGTTGGGCAAGGCGGAAGACGGACAGTGCGCGCTCACCGGATTTTTCCACCGTGGTGAGGAGCGAATGAAACTGACGGCCCCGGTTCTTGTCGCACCCGGCTTTCTCCTTACCAGGGACCGAGTGGCACGATGCGCCCAGGAAGCTTCGTTTGAGTGGATTTCAGCTCTTCGCAAGAAATGCTCGATTGTGGCTCCCGAGAGCGAAAAAGATCAATTCCTGGCCGCCTTGCTCTGCTCCCGGAACCTGCCGCCACTGACTGTGCCAGAGGAAATGCGGTACGAGGAATTGGCGTCAATTCCCGCTCCGCGTTTGAAAATTTCCCAAGCGCCGAGTCGCTTAGGGCTAGGGCGCCTGCAAGCGAAGCTCTCGTTTGCCTATGACGACCGGGTTGTGTCGGAGTTCGATCCCGCGCGGGGCGTCTTTGACGCTGCCGGCCGGCGGTTTCTGCGCCGCGATTTCGACGCGGAAGCAGCGGCGAATGCATTGCTCGATCAACTGGGCGTGAAACGAGGCCAGGCGAGTTATTGGGAACCCGAACCTGAACGCGGGTTTGCGGCGAGTAAACTGCCCCGGGTCGTGCGGTCGCTGGTCGAGGCGGGATGGCACATTGACGCCGAGGGAAAAATCTTCCGCCGGCCTGGATCATACCGGCTCGAAGTGTCGAGCGGGGTGGACTGGTTCGAATTGCACGGCGAAGTGGATTACGGCGACACCAAGGCGCGATTGCCAGAATTGCTCGCGGCCCTGCGTCGTGGCAACAACATGGTGGAGCTCGATGACGGAACCTACGGAATGCTGCCGGAAGAATGGCTGCGCCGGATCGGTCCCCTGGCCGGAATGGGTTCTCCCGAGAACGGACACATTCACTTTACCCGTTCCCAGGCAGGACTTCTCGACGCCCTTCTGGCCACACAGCCCCACGCACAATGGGACCAGACGTTCGCGCGCGTCCGGGCCGAACTACACCGATTTAGTGCCGTGGAGACCACTGCCCAGCCTGAGGGATTCGTGGGCCGTTTGCGCGATTATCAGTGCGAAGGATTGGCGTGGATTCTTTTTCTACAACGGTTCTCGTTCGGCGGTTGCCTGGCCGATGATATGGGTGTGGGCAAGACGGCGCAGGTGCTGGCTCTCCTCGAAATGCGTCGCGAGTTGCGGTGCACCGGCCAGCCGGTCGCACCGTCCCTCATCGTGGTGCCGAAATCTCTGGTGTTTAACTGGAAGCAGGAGGCGGAGCGCTTCACGCCTCAACTGCGGGTTCTGGATCACACCGGCATGGCCCGCGATGGCAACGACTTCGCGGCTTACGACGTGATTCTCACCACCTATGGCACGCTGCGCCGGGATATCCTTTCTCTTAAGGATCTCGAATTTGACTACGTCATCCTCGACGAGGCCCAGGCGATCAAGAATGCCGACACTGAATCCTCGAAGGCAGCACGCCTTTTGCGTGGACGATATCGTCTGGGGCTGAGTGGCACTCCGGTCGAGAATCATCTCGGCGAACTCTGGAGCTTGTTCGAGTTTCTCAATCCCGGTATGCTTGGCGCAGCCAGCGTTTTCAAGGTTGCAGGCAGCACATGGCGCAATCCCCCGGAAGACACGCGCCGCTTGCTGGCTCAGGCCCTGCGGCCATTCATTCTGCGCCGGACCAAGCAGCAAGTGGCGCAGGAACTTCCGCCGAAGAGCGAGCAGACGATTTATTGTGAGATGGAGACCGCCCAGCGCAAGCTCTACGACGAGTTGCGCCAGCACTATCGCGAGTCACTGTTGAAGCGAATCGAAACGGACGGCCTGGCTAAATCAAAGATCCAGGTTCTCGAAGCCTTGTTGCGTCTGCGCCAGGCCGCCTGCCATCCCGCACTGCTCGACCCCGAACGCATTGGAGATCCCAGCGCCAAACTCGAAGCACTGCTCGCGCAATTGCGCGAAGTCCTCGACGAAGGACACAAGGCATTGGTGTTCTCGCAGTTTACCAGCCTGCTGAAAATCGTTCGCGAGCGGCTGAATGAAAGTGGCATCGTTTACGAATACCTCGATGGCGCGACTCGCGACCGCCAGAGCAGAGTCGAGCGCTTCCAAACTGACCGAAGCTGCGGAATCTTCTTGATCAGCTTAAAGGCAGGCGGAGTCGGGCTGAATCTTACCGCCGCCGAGTATGTATTCATCCTCGATCCCTGGTGGAACCCGGCCGTGGAAGCGCAGGCGGTGGATCGGACGCACCGCATCGGACAACAGCGTCCGGTCTTCGCGTACCGGCTGATCGCCCGTGACACCGTCGAGGAGAAGATCCTCGAGTTGCAAAATAGCAAGCGCGACCTGGCCGCCGAAATCATCGGTGCCGAGAGCAGCGTCATTCGGAAGCTGAAGCCCGAGGACCTCGCGCTTCTACTTTCGTAGCGTTCTTGTGACCATGACTCAGGAAGTAAGAAATCTATTGCGCGAAAGCTGAGGCAGGGTCCGGATAAGTGCAGCTTCCGTCACAATCGCCCGTAGGATCGGCGTAATCGAGAACTCTGTTGAGGGGCTTGTAGTCATAAGGGATCGGTATGGGGCATTACTGCAGGATCTGCGGGCGTCAGCGGCCGAACGAGCAGTTCTCGGGCAAAGGTCACAAGATTCATGTGTGCAAGCGCTGCCAGGCTAAGCCGAAGACCGAGCGCCGCGCCATCGAGGATCAGGAGGATATCTTCCGGTTTCTCAAACAGTCGCACATCTCCGAAAAGAATGTGGTTCGCCTGGGACAAATGGCGAAGTCGGACAATCCGCAGGTCGCCAGTCTCGCCGAGATTGTCCTGGAAGTGGCCCGGCTAAAGCCCTACAAAACCAGGAGACTCAAATTCCTTGCGCAGAAGCATCCGGAACTGCTCGGCAAGTTGGAGGACACGGGCTTGATTTTTGCCCATACCTGGGACTGGGAGACCAGGGAAGTCTGCGCCCAATCCAATTCGGAAGAAGCGGAAGTCAATGTCCCAGAGTATTCGGAAGAAACAGATTTGTCCGCGCAAGAAGATTGGGAGATACCGTTTTGACTGACCTGGCTCAGACCTGGCAATTCTTGCCACACTGGTACGCCATAGGATGAGCTTGACGGGACTGGACGCACTAATCCGCGAAGTCATTGTTGACGCGAACGGCGAGGACGCAGAACTCTGGGCGTTTCGCCAAGGTTTCGAAGACGCGCTCTCCCTGCCGGACATACCTTAAGGATCCGCATGACGGTGGACGGCACTCATTAGGCAGGCCTACGAGTTGCAGCGAATCCAGCAAACTCAACGAGGTATGTCCTGTTTGCGGCGAATCTCGTCGAATACTTCTTTCGCCGGACGGGTGCGTGCGTGGGCAACATCGTCAAGTCCCTGGCGGATGCCTTCTCCTGCATCAGCGCCGGCCGCAACGTCGAGCAATCGCTGATAGGCTTCGGCGTCCTGCACGATGGCCGCTGCTTTTCCCTTCACCGTCAGTACCACAGGGCGCTTGCTCTTTTTGAGCTGCTTCATGAAATCGCCGGAACGGCGGCGGAAGGTCGTCAGCGATTGGATATCCTTGGTGATGTCCAGCATGGGCCTGCTCCTGTTAAAGCACCTTTCTAGGTGCTAGCAAAATACCCCATTGCTGGGAAGCGGAAAAGGCTCTTTCGTGCCCCCTTTACTCTTGTCCGACGTCATTTTTCGGCAGGTCACTTGGTAGCGCGGATCGGATAGCGGCGCAGAGACCTTTCCGTTGATCGACGAATGTGTCCATGTAACCTAGTTGCTTGAATAGAGCGCAATAACGTCCTTTATAACACTCGATGTTCAATGGAGACGACATGACCTCCCCGACCCATCTGCCCGTGCAAGGATCGCCGTCTAGCCCAGCGCTGTTCCGCTAAACTGGTTCGTCATGAGTGAACGTCTGAAGGGCAAGATTGGGATCGTCACGGGTGCGGGCAGTGGAATTGGACGCGCATGCGCCATCGCTCTGGCAAGGGAAGGAGCGCAGGTGGCGCTGGTCGGCAGGCGAAGGGACCGCGTCGAGGAGGTTGCTCGCGAGATTGGCGATTCTACCTTCGCGATCGCAGCCGATGTTTCCAGAAGGAGCGAAATTGAACATCTGATCGATCAGACCGTGCGGCGCTTCGGCGGATTGAACTTTCTGCTGAACAACGCCGGCGTTTTGCACATCGGGAGCGCCGAGCAAATTACCGAAGAACAGTGGGACGACACCTTCAATGTGAACGTTCGCGCAGTTTGGCTATTGTCTCGGGCCGCGTTACCTCACATGAGAAAAGTTGGCGGTGGTTCGATTATTAACGTAGCTTCCACGCTTGGAGTGGTCGGCGCTCGGAACCGCGCCGCCTATGCTTCATCCAAGGGTGCGGTAGTCCTGCTGACCAAGAGTATGGCGATCGATCACGGACATGAAAATATCCGGGTGAACGCAATTTGCCCGGGGTTTGTAGAAACCGATCTAACTGCCGCAGTCATCGGCAAGGCTCCAGATCCAGCGGCGGTTCGTCGGGAAAGAACCGCTACGCATCCCATCGGCCGGCTCGGCCGACCGGAGGATATTGCCGGTGTGGTGGTCTATCTGGCGAGCGATGAATCGTCCTGGGTGACCGGAGCTGCCTTGCCCGTGGATGGAGGCTATCTCGCGGTCTGACAAATACCCTCTGGACGCGGCGTGAGCGCTTGGATTGAAGTCATCGAGTCATGCGCGACAGCCTGGGCTGGGTTCAGACTGGCGGGCGTCGATCGTCGGCTCTCGCGAAAACGACGGTTGGGAAATCAGGATCATGGGACCGAGCGGATTTGAGCGGTCCTACACACTAGCGGGAAGTGCGGGAGAGCACCAGCGTTTGGTGATCGCCAATGTGCTGCAGAGGTTCTGCCGTCGGGGGTGGGGCGGGGGTGAGGGGATGCCGCTCTTATTTGCCCTTCAAATCGCGGACCTGCCGTATCAGTGCGTCACACCGGCGTCACCATCGGACGCCCGAATTTATCAAATTGCTGAAAACAAATAAGTATGTGGCAGCCGGACCTGTAAGCCGAATTCTGTCCGTCTTGCGACGGGACGGTCATTCCTCTGGGCCACGCATTACTGCGGGGCTCAAGCGACCTACCCG
>Ga0209380_10001909_pt1 | contig 13720 bp, 10 predicted proteins | sample HubBroMetageWFT6_FD_188347 | JGI IMG/M metagenome (GOLD analysis project Ga0209380, IMG submission 188347) | Warmed and freeze-thawed soil microbial communities from the Hubbard Brook experimental Forest, New Hampshire - Hubbard Brook CCASE Soil... | ecosystem: Environmental > Terrestrial >...
CAGGCGCTGGATGCCATCGAGCACGGTGATCAGCCCGCTGTCGTCGGTGGCGACGGCGCCCAGGCCCTGTTGGAAGGCGGCATTCTCCGGCGCCGACAGCGCCGCGGCGCGGTCCATGAGGTCGGCCTGGCTCAGCAGGCGGCCAAGCAGGCGGAGCTCGACCGCATCGCGCGGACTGACGGCGCCCTGCGCCACCTTGGTGGCTGTGGTGCGCAGCAGCCGGGCATCGTTGTCCAGGCGCTCGATATAGCGGCCGAGCCAGTAGAGATTGTCGGCGACGCGGCTTTGCAGGTCGGCGCCGCCGCGCTCGACGGCGAGCTGGTGGAAGCGCCGGGTCGACGGCACCTGCACATCGGCCGCGTCCTCGGCCAGCACCCAGACATCCTTCAGGGTGCCGTTCAGTCGGCCCAGCGAGCGCAGGCAGGTATCGCCCTCCGGCTCGCGCGCCAGCCCGCCCGGTAGCACGCGATAGCTGTCGCCGTCGGCGCTGACGAAGACGCGCATCACGACCGCGGCCGGCGCGAGGCTTGTACCGTCCCACTTCGGGCTGAGCGACGGCGTTACGGGGTACTGCGCCACGAACTGTCCCGGTTGCGCGCGGATCTCGGCCTCGAACGCCTTGCGCTCGGCGGGTTCCAGCATGCCGACCACGACCGGCTCGCGGTCGCTGCCGAGGCAACGCCGCACGATCATCAGGTCGAGGTTGGCGAGGGCGAAGGCAAGGGCTGCCGGCTCGCCCAGCCACCACACATCGAGCGACGGCAGGCTGAGCGGCTGGCCGAGCAGATGCTCGCTCAGCCGTTCGAGAAACGGCATCAGCGCCGGCGTCTCGACCACGCCCGACCCCAGTGCATTGGCGAGCGTGATCTTGCCGCTGCGCGTGGCCTCGATCATGCCGGTGATGCCCAGCGCCGAATCGGCGCGCAGTTCCAGCGGATCGACGAAGGCGCTGTCGAGCCTGCGCAACAGCATGTGGACGGGCCGCAGGCCGGCCAGCGTCTTGATCGACACTTCGCCGTCGCGCGCCACCAGATCGCCGCCCTCGACCAGCGGCACGCCGAGCACGCGCGAGAGATAGACATGCTCGAAATAGGTCGACGACAACGAGCCCGGCGTCAGCACCGCCATATTGGGATAGCGCACGCCGCCGGGCGCCATGGCGAGCAACGAATCATGCCAGCGATCGACGAAGGGCCGGAGATGGCGCACCGGGATGGAGCGGAACGCCTCGGGCAGGCTTCTGGCCAGCACGCGGCGCATCTCCAGCGCATAGCCGATGCCGGACGGCACCTCGGTATGGTCGGCCAGCACGTGCCAGCGCCCGCTGCCCAGCCGCACCAGGTCGACGGCGTAGTGGGCGAGATGGCGCGTCGGCGCCCTGCCGTCCATGACCTGGCAGGGCCGCAGGAAATGCCGGTTGGCGTGGACCAGCATGGGCGGCAGCAGGTGCTGCTTCAGCAGCGTCGTCTGCGGGCCGTAGAGGTCGGCCAGGATGGCATCGAGCAGGCGGGCCCGCTGGATGACGCCGGTCTCGAGCTCGGACCATTCGTCGGGCGACACCACGAAGGGCAGCGGATCGAACGTCCAGCGTGGCGCGCCGCGATCGTCCAGCAGATTGACCGTCGCGCCCGATTCCTCGAGCTGGCGGCGCGCGCTTTCCACGCGCTCGCCCAGCCCGCCGGGCAGCGCGCGGATGACGCTTAAAATGCCTTGCCAGTGATAGCGGATCGACTTCTGGCCGGTGACCAGTTCGTCATAAGCGCTTGCCGGCGAAGAAGTGAGGCCGCGCAACGACTCCATGGGCCTGCGACGGAAGGGAATAGGAACGCCAGAATCGCATGGCAGGGGGGCGGGGTCTACCACCCGCCAGGCGCTGCCTCATGCCCTCATATTCCTCTCCCCCGCTAGGGGGAGAGGCTAGGTGAGGGGGCATCGAAGGTCGTGCGCAACCCCCTCACCCAACCTCTCCCCCTGGCGGGGGAGAGGAGAATGACAGAAAGAAAGCGACTGTGTTCTCGCCTAGGTGCGCCGCAGATCCAGCGTTAGCGGATGCTCCGGGTTGTCGATCGACCGTGGTTCGGCGCTCTCGCCAGGCGAGTGGCCGATCGGGAAGAAGCGGGCGCGGCGGCGGGCTTCGGCCTCGTTGGCGTTGACCGGCATGCGATCGTAGTTGCGGCCGCCGGGATGGGCGACGTGGTAGCTGCAGCCGCCCAGCGAGCGGCCGCTCCAGCTGTCGTGAATGTCGAAGACGAGCGGCGCGTGCACGCCGATGGTCGGGTGCAGGGCGTTGACCGGCGGCCAGGCGCGGTAACGCACGCCGGCCACGTATTCCCCGGCCTCGCCGGTGGCGCGCAGCGGCAGGCGCCAGCCGTTACAGGCGATGGTATGGCGCTGGTCATTCAGTCCCGCCGCCTTGACCTGCAGGCGCTCGACCGAGGAATCGACATAGCGCACCGTGCCGCCGCCACCGGGCTCCTCGCCCAGCACGTGCCACGGCTCCAGCGCATGGCGCAGTTCGACCTCGATGCCGCGCTGCGCCACCTCGCCGATCTTGGGGAAGCGGAACTCGAAGTGCGGCGCGAACCACTCGGGTTCGAAACGATAGCCCGCTTCACCCAGGTCGGTGAGCACGTCGTTGAAATCCTGCCAGACGAAGTGCGGCAGCATGAAATCATCGTGCAGGCGCGTGCCCCAGCGGCTGAGCGGCCGCTCGTAGGGCCGGTCCCAGAACTTGGCCACCAGGCCGCGCAGCAGCGCCTGCTGGGCCACGCTCATGCGCCAATGCGGCGGCATCTCGAAGGCGCGCAGTTCCAGGAGCCCGCGCCGACCAGCGGCCGTATCGGGCGTGAACAGCTTGTCGATGCAGAACTCGGTGCGGTGCGTGTTGCCGGTCGCGTCGACCAGCAGGTTGCGGAAGATGCGGTCGACCAGCCACGGCGGCGTCTGCCGGCCGGGTGCGATCTGGCGGAAGGCGATCTCGAGCTCGTGCAGCGCGTCGTTGCGCGCCTCGTCGACCCGCGGATGCTGGCTGGTCGGGCCGATGAACAGGCCGGAGAACAGATAGGAGAGCGACGGGTGGTTGAGCCAGTAGCCCAAAAGGCTTTTGAGCAGGTCGGGCCGGCGCAACAACGGCGAATCGGCGGCGGAGGGACCGCCCAGGGTCACGTGATTGCCGCCGCCGGTGCCGGTATGGCGGCCGTCGACCATGAACTTCTGGGCGCCGAGCCGGGTCGTGCGCGCCTCGTCGTAGACGATCTCGGTCTTTTGAACGAGCTCCGGCCAGCTCGCCGAGGGATGGATGTTGACCTCGATGACGCCGGGATCGGGCGTTACGCTGAAATTGAGCAGGCGCGGATCGCTGCCGGGCGGCGGATAGCCTTCGATGAAGACCGGCTGGCCGAGTTCCTCGGCGGTGTCCTCGACCGCGGTGACGAGATCGAGGTAATCCTCGGTGCGTTCCGTCGGCGGCATGAAGACAAACAGGTGCCCGTCGCGCGGTTCGAAGGCCATGGCGCTGCGCACGATGCCGGTGGCGGACGCGCCGGTTCCCGGCTTGCTGGCAAGGTCGGGCGCCAGCGCCCGCCGCCACGCCTCGCGGCGCGCTTCACCGTCGCCGTTGGTCTCGGCAATCGGTCCGCGCTCCTGGCGGCGCAGCACCGGCGCGCGGCGGAACGCGTCGAGCGGCGGCAGGTCGGGATGCGGCGCCATCGGATCGGGCTCGGCGATGAAGTCCGCGTCCGCCGGCGCCGTCCAGGGCAGCGAATCAAGCGGCAGACGGTAGCCGATCGGCGAATCGCCCGGGATCAGGTAGCACTTCTCCGAGCGCAGGAACCACGGCCCGCTGCGCCAGCGGCCGCCATGCCCGTTCTGGGCCTTGCCGCTGTGCTCGCGTCCATGGTCGCGCGAGACCGGCAGCACGAAGCCTACGGAGCTGTCGAGACCCTGCTCGAATACCCGCGCCAGGCGTTCGCGCTCCATCGGGTCCCTGACCTTGGTCTTGTCGATCGTGACATTGCTCGGCAGGCGTCGCTCACGCCACAAGTAGTACCAGGTGTCTTCGAAGGCCCCGAACAGGTAGTTGGGATCGAGCTGCAGGCGTTGCGCGAAGGCGAGCGCAAAGCGATGCGCCGTCTCGGGCGTGGCGCCCGTCGGCTTGGATTCCAGTCCATAGAGATGGGGGTCGCGCCAGATCGCCTCGCCGTCCCGGCGCCAGTGGCAGCTGAGCGCCCAGCGCGGAAGCTGCTCACCGGGATACCATTTGCCCTGGCCGAAATGCAGCAACGGCCCCACCGCAAAACGGTCGGCGAGCCGGCGGAACAGCACGCCGGCCAGCCGCCGCTTCTCCGGGCCCAGCGCCAGCGTGTTCCACTCATCGCCGTCCATGTCGTCGATCGAGACGAACGTCGGCTCGCCGCCCATGGTCAGCCGCACGTCGGCCTTGCCGATATCGCGTTCGATCGCCTCGCCGACCGCGAGCAACGTCGCCCACTGCTCGTCGGTGTAGGGCCGGGTGGTGCGCGGCGTCTCGCGCACCCGCGTTACCGTCATGTCGTAGGAGAATTTTACCTCGGCTTTCTCGACCTCGCCCTCGATCGGCGCGGCGCTCGACGGCTCGGGCGTGCAGGCGAGCGGGATATGACCTTCGCCGGTGAGCAGGCCCGATGTCGGATCGAGTCCGATCCATCCCGCGCCCGGCAGATAGACCTCGCACCAGGCGTGGAGGTCGGTGAAATCGTGCGTCGGGCCCTCCGGTCCCTCGAGCGGCTTTTCGTCCGGCATGAGCTGGATGAGGTAGCCCGAGGCAAAGCGCGCGGCGAAACCCAGATGGCGCATGATGGTGACCAGCAGCCAGCCAGTGTCGCGGCACGAGCCCTTGGCGAGCGACAGCGTCTCCTCGCAGTCCTGCACGCCCGGCTCCAGGCGCACGATGTAGCCGATCTCCTGCTGCAGCCGCGCATTGAGGCCGACGATGAAATCGATGGTGCGCTGCGGGCTGCGATCGGCCTTGGCGAGCCACGCCGCGAGCAGGGGGCCCGCCGGCTTCACCTTGCGGAAGGGCGCGATCTCCTCGGCCAGTGACGCGTCATAGGCGAAGGGCCATTGCTCGGCTTCTGGCTCGAGGAAGAAGTCGAAGGGATTGATCACCGTCATGTCGGCGACCAGATCGACCACGACCTCGAAAATGTCGGTCTTCTCGGGGAAGACGAGGCGGGCCAGGTGGTTGCCCTGCGGATCCTGCTGCCAGTTGATGAAGTGCTGTTTGGGCTCGACTGTGAGCGAGTAGGACAGGACGGACGTTCGCGAATGCGGCGCCGGACGCAGCCGAACGACCTGTGGGCCGAGCGCCACGGGCTTGTCGTATCGGTAGGTCGTTCGATGATGCAGCGCGACCTGGATGCTCATGCCGACCTGCTCAATTCCGCTATCCAATACACTTAGCAAGTGACATGCCAGCGACGCTATGGGTTCATGGCGTGTCTTCTTCCCTCATTATCCTCTCCCCCGCTAGGAGGAGAGGAATAGGAGGGTGAGGAGAGAATGAGCCAATTGCTGAAAAACACACATCAATGACCGACTACTTTGATCTCACAGGAAAGGTGGCCCTGGTGACCGGCGGCAGCCGCGGCCTGGGTTACCAGATGGTCAAGGCCTTTGCCGCCCACGGTGCCGATGTCTTCATCACCAGCCGCAAGCTCGAGGCTTGCGAGAAGGCCGCCGCGGAAGTCCGTTCGATGGGCCGTAAGGCCCAGACTTATGCCTGCAACGTGGCGAACTGGCAGGAGCTCGACGGGTTGGTCGACGCGGCCTATGCCGCCTTCGGCAAGGTCGACATCCTGGTCAACAATGCCGGCTCCTCGCCGCTGGCGCCGTCCTCTCTCCAGACCCCCGAGCAGCTCTTCGACCGCATCGTGTCGCTGAACTTCAAGGGCCCGTTTCGCCTGATGTCGCTGGTCGGCAGCCGCATGGCGGCGGGAGAGGGCGGCTCGATCATCAATATCTCGAGCGCCGGTGCCCTCCGTCCGCGCCCGCAGATCGCACCCTATGCCGGCGCCAAGGCCGCACTCAATGCCATCACCGAAGCCTTCGCCTTCGAGTTCGGGCCGAAGGTGCGGGTCAATACGATCTCGCCCGGCCGATTTCTCACCGACGTCTCCAAGGCATGGAGCGAAGAGCACAAGCTCAATCCCACGGCGGCGCTCAAGCGCAGCGGCCGGCCGGAGGAGATCGTGACGGCGGCGCTCTATCTTGCCTCGAGTAAATCGAGCTTCACCACGGGCTCGATTGTCCGTGTCGACGGAGGTATTGCCTGATGAAGATGAAAGCCGGCGTTTTAACGGTCTGCGGCGCGCCGCGCCCGTTCGCCAAAAGCAAGCCCATCCACGTCGTCGAGGTCGATCTCGATCCGCCCGGCGAGGGCGAGGTGTTGGTCAAGGTGGGCGGCGGCGGGCTCTGCCATTCCGATCTCTCGCTGATCAACGGCGATCGGCCGCGGCCGGTGCCGATCGTGCTGGGCCATGAAGGCTCGGGCGAGATCGTCGAGGTCGGCTCGGGCGTGCACGACGTCAAGAAGGGCGATCACGTCTGCTTCACCTTCAACGTGAGCTGCGGCCGCTGCCGGCGCTGCCTCGAGGGCCGGCCCTATATCTGCGAGCGTTCGATCTCGCCGCGCGCCGCCGGCCAGCTCCTGTCGGGCCACCATCGGCTGCATCTCGACGGCAAGCCGGTGCACCATCACTCCGGCGTTTCCTGCTACGCCGAATACGCCGTCGTCGATCGCGGCTCGATTGTGGTCATCGATTCCACCCTGCCGCTCGACGTGGCGGCGCTGTTCGGCTGCGCCGTCGTGACTGGGGTCGGCGCCGTGATCAACACCGCCAAGATCCAGCCCGGCAGCACGGTCGCCATCGTGGGCCTGGGCGGCGTCGGCTTGAGCGGCTTGATGGGCGCGGTGCTGGCCGGTGCCGGCCGCATCGTGGCCATCGACCTGTCCGACGACAAGTTGGGGCTCGCCCGCCAGCTCGGCGCCACCGACACGGTGAACGCCAAGGACGCCGACCATATCCAGCAGGTGCGCGACCTCACCAACGGCGGCGTCGACTACGCCTTCGACCTCGCCGGCACCATCAAGGCCATGGAGACGGCCTATCTGGTGACGCGCTGGGGCGGCACGACGGTGACGGCGGGCCTGTCGCCGATTGCCGCCGATTTCTCCTTCAAGCAAAGCATGCTGGTCAGCGAAGAGAAGACCATCAAGGGCAGCTACATGGGAAGCTGCGTGCCGGTGCGCGACATCCCGCGCTTTATCGCGCTCTACCAGCAGGGCAAGCTGCCGGTCGATCGCATGATGAGCCAGCGCATCGGCTTCGATCAGCTGAACGAAGGCTTCGATCGCCTGCAGGACGTGGCAACGGTGCGCCAGGTGCTGGTGCCGCACGGTGCCTGACGATGGGCGGGCTTCGTCCGCTGCGGGCCGGTGCTCGACTATCCTGATTCCAAATGGTCGGTATTTTACGAGAAGAGACCGATCGATTGATTGGCGCTGCGCGAAAAACGGTGGGCATTGCTGCCCACCGTTTCGTCGCCTGCCTTACCGGATATTGATCGAGAAGCCCGGCGTGTTGTCGTAGACCACCGGCGGGGCGACGTAGCCGTAATTGTACGGTGTCGCGTAGATCACCGGCGGCTCCCGATAATGGTAGCCGTAGTATCGGGTGTTGTTGTTCTGCCAGCGGTCGTCGTCATGCCACTGGCCGTTGCCCCACCAGGCGGCGCTGGCGGGCGCGGCCACGGCGGCGAAGGCTAGCGTGCCGAGCACCAGGCTGGCCGCCAGTCCGATACGCTTTCTGCTTGTCATGATGGACCTCCTAACCCTGCGAGCCGGGCTTCGGCGGGCCGTAGCCCTGGAACACCTGGTCGGCGTTCTTCTTCTGGTCGGCCGGCATGGAATCGTAGAGCGACTTGAAAGACGAAGTCAGGTTCTTCAGCCCATCCAGGCGAGCCTGGGTGAACTCCTGATAGGTCTTGAGATCGTCGACCGCCGTCATGCTGGCCGGGGCAATGGCCCGCTTGGTGGCCACCAGCTTCTCCATGGAGGCCGCATTGTCGCGCATCGCCTGGGCGACCGCGTTCCACTTGCTCTCCTGATCGGGCGTGATCTTGAGAGCCGTCTTGAGCTGGGTGATGCGCTGTTCGACGGTTTCGGGCTTGCTGCTGGTGGCCGCTGCGGCCGCCGGCGGCTTGTTGCTGGGGGTCGTTTGCGCCGCTGCCGGGCCGAACGAGCCCACGATCAGGGCGGCGCCCGCGAGAGACGCGATAGCGATCGAACGCGCCAAGGGGGTGAACAGGTTTGTCATGCGTTGCTTCCTCTTCCAAAGAAACGGCTACGCTGCCCCGGGCTGTCGAGGGCCGGCCGCTAACCGAGGAACGCCCCGGCCATAGAACCGGTTCCGACAAAATTCTCGCCGAAGATGGCTCAAGACCACGCTTTGGTCATAGTTGCAGGTGCGCGATTTGCGCGTGCGATCAAGGGCTTGGAGTGAGGCCGGGGGCTGCTTCAGCGGATCTCGAAGCCGAGCTTGGCCAGCGCCGCGCGCATCCTCTCGCGGCCGTTCATCGACTTCAGCGGGCCCATGCGGTTCAGCACGCGCTGGGTCCAGGTCGCGGCCTGCAGCTCGTGGCGGGCCGAGAATTTGGACATTTCGGTGTCGTATGCCGGGCGATCCCGGGTCTCGGGCGCCGGGTCGTAGCCGTCGTGGTGGAGCACGATGGATTGCGGCAAGCGCGGCTTCACCTCGTTCTTGGCCCTGGGGTCGGCGGTGCCGACGCAGAGGCCGAACACCACGAAGGCGCGCGGCGGCAGGCCCAGCAGCCGGGCGACGCGGACCGGATCGTTGCGCATGGCGCCGATATAGACCGTGCGCAGGCCGAGCGACTGGGCGGCGACGACGGCGTTCTGGGCGGCAAGGGCTGCATCGATGCAGGCCACCATGAAGGTTTCGAGCCAGGGCAGGCTCTCAAGGTCCGTCTTCGCGGTCTCGCCCACCCGTTGGTTGCGCGACAGGTCGGCGACCCAGCAAATGTAGAGCGGGCACTGCTCGATATGCTTCTGGTCGCCGGCGATCTCGGCCAGGACCTTGCGCTTGGCCGGATCGGTGACGGCGATCGCCGACCAGAACTGCATGTTGGAGCTGGTGGCGGCCGATTGCGCGGCGGCGATCAGGGTTTCCAGGGTGCCGGCCGGTACCGGATCCGACAGGAAGCCGCGCACCGAACGGTGGTCGAGCAGACTTGCGATGGTCTCGTTCCACGGCCCGGCGGGCGGCAAGTTGGCGCCGTAGCGGCGAGCCAGCGCCTCGGCCTTTTCGGCATCGGTATTGGCGGAGGCGGGCGCTAGTGAGTCCATGCGGCTTTGGCCTGAGGTTTGGCGCGGGTGAGGACGGTCACCAGCGCGAGGAAAATGAAGGCGACGACGATCATGAAGATGGCCCGGGGCTCGCCGCGATCCATCAGCCAGGCGTAGAGCAGCGGCGAGACGACGCCGCCGAAATTGAAGCCGGTGGTGACGAAGCCGAACACCTTGCCGAACGAGCCGGCCGGCGTGACGGCGCGCACCATCATGTCGCGCGACGGCTGGATGATGCCGTTCAACAGGCCGCCCAGCGACATGACGCCGATCAACAGCGCGGCCGGCATGTTCACCCAGGCCATCAGGATCGCCATGGTCGAGGTACAGGCAAAGCCCAGAGCCGCCACCTTTTCATGGTGCGGCGTGCGATCGGCGATGATGCCGCCCAGCAGCACGCCGCCGGCGCTGAACAGCAGGAAGCCCGACAGCGCCACATTGGCGACCGAGGCCGGCGTGCCGTGGATCGCGGCCATGCCGACCACGGTGAAGGTCTGAATGCCGCCACTGGCCATGGCGAGGCAAAAAAAGAACAGCAGGTTGCGCAGGATCGGCGGGCTCAGCAGCAGGCCGAGCCCGACCTTGGTCTCGGCCTTGGACGGACCCATCGGCTTGCGTATGGCCCGGGGCAGCACGCTGCCGGCCACGATCAGCAGGATCGCCACGGCAAAGGTGAGGCCGGCCACGAACAGGAAAGCGCCGTGCCAGCCCCACAGGGCGGCCGTGCCGAGCACCAGGGCGGGCGTCACGCCAAAGCCCAAATATCCCGCGAACGTATGGATCGAGAAGGCCTTGCCGATCTTCTTGCCGTCGATGGTGGCCGACAGGATCGAATAGTCGGCCGGGTGATAGACGGTGTTGGCGACGCCCATCAGGCCGTAGGCGATGATGAAGAACCAGTAACCCGGCAGCAGGGCGGCGGCCGCAATGGCGGCGCTGCTGAGGATCAGCCCGCCGGTCAGCATCACGCGCGGCCCGATGCGGTCGACCAGGAAGCCGGTCGGCGTCTGCAGCAGTGCCGAGGCGATGTTGAAGACGGTGATCGCGAGCGCGACCTGGGTGTAGCTGACGCCGAACGCCTCCTTCACCTGGCCGAGGATGGGCGGCAGCAGCATGCCGTGCACATGGCTCATGAAATGCGCCACGGCGATCAGGCCGATCACCTTGGCGTCACGATTCCACCTGGCCTTTGCGGCCGGCAGAGCCAGCGGTTCACTCGTCGATGACATTGACGCCCAAAGTTCCGATGCCGGAAATCTCGACCTCGACCTTGTCGCCGCCCTTCATCCAGAGCGGCGGCTTGCGGCCCATGCCGACACCGTCGGGCGTGCCGGTGGCGATGATATCGCCGGGCTCGAGCCAGGTCACGGTCGAGAGATATTCGATGATGGCGGCGACGTCGAAGATCATGTGATCGGTCGTGTCGTGCTGCACGGTGTTGCCGTTCAGCCGCGTCGTGAGCTCGAGCCGCTGCGGGTCGGCGATCACGTCGGCCGTCACCATCCACGGTCCGAGCGGCCCGGTCGCCGGGAAGTTCTTGCCGGCCGTCACCGAGTGCTTCTGGAAGTCGCGCACGCTGATATCGAGGAAGCAGGTGTAGCCCGCCACGACCGAGAGCGCGCTCGCGCGCGGCACGTGCCGGCAGCGCTCGCCGATCACGATCGCCAGCTCGCCCTCGAAGTCGAAATCGATCGACGCCCGCGGCCGCACGATGTCGCCGCCGTGGGGAACCAGGGTGTTGTGCAGCCGCGAGAAGACGCTGGGCACGGTGGGGAGCTGCTGGCCGACCTCGCCGACGTGACTCGCATAGTTGAGGCCGATGCAGAGGATCTTTTCGGGATTGGGGATGACCGGATCGAGCTCGACGTCCTCGAACTTGAGATCGGCGCCGGCGCCCTTGGCCGCTGCCGCCAGCTCGCCCAGCGCCTTGGCCGCGATCGCCTCGCGCAGACTCGGCCAGCGCGACGAAAGCCGCGCCGACAGATCGACGATGCCGCCATCGACCACCAAGCCGAATTTGGCTGCGCTCGCATGGCGAAAACTGACCAACCGCATGGGGCGACCATGTCAAACGAAGGCGAGTTTGTCATCCGACAGCCCTTCCCCTTCGGGTCACCGCCCGCAAAGCGGGGGAGCCGGGAAGGGGACGCTTGCTTCGCTACGAATGGCAGCAAGCGCTACCGCAATGCGGCGTCCAGATTACCGTGAAAGCGGCATAGGTTCTGCTCGAGGCGGCCCAGGATTAGGCCGTCATTGGCGCCGCTCGAGAGACCGCGCTGGATTTGCTCGCAGATCGCGAGATCCTCGCCGTTGAAGACACCGCCATCCATCAGCTCGAAGGAACGCGTCCAGTGCGCCTCTTCTTTGGCGTCGGCCGGAAGCTTTGGCGTCAGCATCGTATGGATGAACAACGTCTCGCCTGGCGCGCTAGGGAACATGCCGAGATGGCTGATGTAGTCCGGATGATAGACAATGATGCTGTTGGGAAAGACGAAGTGAACCAGTGTGCCGTGCACTTGCGGGCTCCAGCGCTCAGGCGGCAAGGCGCGGATTTCCGCCGTCCGGTCGCGCGCGACCAGGTAGCGTTGGTGCAGCCCGACTGCATCGCCGACCGATACCGAATCGGCGAAGAAAGAACCGATCGTGCCGGCATGCAGGCGCGTGACGTGATAGACCTCGAGAAAGGCATCGACGATCAGCTTCCAGTTGGTCGCGCGCCGCACGGCGTGCTGGCGGTAGAAGCGATGGCGACCGATGCTGATTGCTTCCAGGTCGCGGTCGAGATCACCTAAATAGCCGGCAATGTCCAACGTTCGGTTGCTATCCGCGCCGTCGGCCGCGGGATCAAGCACCGCCCAGATCAGGCCATGCCGTACCGTCGAGGGCAACCGACGCAGGCCGAGGAGATGCCGCCGCACGTCGGGAAACGCCTCTGGCCGTGGCAGGCCGGCCAGCGTGCCGTCGAGCCTGTAGGTCCAGGCATGGTAGGGGCAGACGAGACTCTGCTTGTGACAGACCGTGCTGTCTTCGGCGATGAGCCGCGCACCACGATGGCGGCAGACATTGAGGAAGACTCTGATCTCGCCGTCGCGATGGCGTGCCATCAGCACCGGCACACCGCAAAGCTCGAAAGCGACGACGGAGCCCGGCTCAGAAAGCTGGTCGGCATGTCCCAGGCAGAGTGGCAGGCGCCGAAACAGCCGGTCGCGTTCGGCTTGGTAGCGCTGCGGGTCGTGATAGATCGCCGGATCAAGCCGCGCTTGATCGGCCTGCCAGTCAGCGCTCCCGCGATGGTCGAGCTCGCTGAGGAGGCGCTGGAACAAGTCCTGCCACGGCGGCGCAGCGATGGTCATCGTCATGTCGGTGTCTCCATCACCCGAAGGGATGGTGCAGCAAACGGCCGCGCTGATACTGCCTGCAGGCAAAAGGTGGTGATGGCGTCGACCAGCGTGCGCGTGTTTGGCAGGTCGCCGGCTTCCGGCGCCAGCGGGCCGATCAGGCCTTCGCTGAGCGCACCCATCAGGCAAGCCGCAGAGGCCGCCGCGCTCTGCAGCGGAAATTCGCCTTCGGCCATGCCGTCGCGGATCAGTCCCTCGAAGACATCGGAGAATGCGCGGCGATAGATGATGCGCGCAGCGTCTACCTCGGGTTCGGCCGGTTCGGCGATCATGGCCCAGGCCAGCCGCCGGGCGCGCACGGCGCGGCGAGCAAAGACGCACACGGCATCGGCCAGACGTGACGCCGCCGAGCCCTCGGCTCGCGCCACTGCCGCGACCACGTCGACCTCATGCTGGGCGTTCAGCGCCAGGGCCTCGGCGAAGAGATCGCCCTTCGACGGGAAGTGGCGATAGACAGTGCCCGTGGCGACGCCCGCCGCTTCTGCCACCAGCGCCACTTGCGCGCCACGAAATCCCACTTCGGCTACTACGGCGCGAACCGCCTGCAGGATGCGGTCTCGCTTGTCCTGAAGCTGCTCCTCGACGCGCTCGGTTCGCCGGTAGACCATAGAATGAATCCGTATTCAGTTCTTCTTTAGTAAGAAATGAACCAGGATTCACAACATGTCAATAGGCTCTGTCAGCCAATCAATTTGGCGAGGGCGGGCGAGACGCCAATGCTCTCGACCGGGGCCGGCGGCTTGGCGGATTTGACAGGCTTCTGTCGGGCGAGCGCCTCGGCCATGAAGATCGCGCAGGCGACGCCGTCCAGGAGCGGGGCTTCGACCATGGTCTTCAGCTTGGCGGCAAGCCCGGCCAGGCCGGCGCCGCCCAGGATCACCACGTCGGCGCCGTCTTCGCGCACGCAGGCCATGCAGCC
>Ga0209380_10001913_pt1 | contig 13714 bp, 11 predicted proteins | sample HubBroMetageWFT6_FD_188347 | JGI IMG/M metagenome (GOLD analysis project Ga0209380, IMG submission 188347) | Warmed and freeze-thawed soil microbial communities from the Hubbard Brook experimental Forest, New Hampshire - Hubbard Brook CCASE Soil... | ecosystem: Environmental > Terrestrial >...
GAGGCGGCGTCGAGAAGGCCGTCAAACGCACCGTGAGGCGCGTAGGGACGACAGCTCGCCGTCGCGCACCCGCCGCTGGTGGCGATCTCGTGAAGGCGGTGCAGAACCTCGTGAAGGCATTGCCCGTCGGCGAGTTGGAAAAGCGACTCGCGGGCCTTGAGAAGACTGTCGCGCGGCTCGAAACGAGTCTGCGTGGTGCAGCCAAGCGCGCGAGCACCGCAGTCCGCGGTAGCAAGCGCACGACCGCCAAACGCGCAACTGCAAAGCGCGCGACCGCAAAGCGGGCAACCGCGAAGCGGGCAACCGCGAAGCGGGCCACCGCCAAGCGGGCAACTGCGAAGCGGGCAACCGCCAAGCGGGCAACCGCGAAGCGGGCCACCGCCAAGCGGGCAACCGCCAAGCGCGCGACCGCCAAGCGCGCAACTGCAAAGCGCGCGACCGCAAAGCGGGCAACCGCAAAGCGCGCCGGCGCCAAGAAGACGACCGCACGCAAGACCACGGCGCGCAAGACCACGGCTCGCAAGCCGGCCGCTCGTAAGGGTGCCGCCCGCAAGACCACGGCTCGCAAGCCGGCCGCGCGTAAGGGTGCCGCACGCAAGACCACGGCTCGTAAGACCACGGCGCGCAAGCCCGCCGCACGGAAGACCACGGCGCGCAAGACCACGGCTCGTAAGCCGGCGGCTGCTCGGAAGACCACTGCGCGTAAGCCGGTGACCCGGCGTCGCGCGGTGCGCAAGCCCGTCGCCGCACCGCCCGCAGCGGCGCCCGCGACCACGACTCCGAGCTAGGACAGACTACCCAGCACGTCAGTCTTTGGTAGTTCAGAAGGCCCCCGGCCGTGCCGGGGGTCTTCTTCATGTCATCAGCAGCGCATGTCTTCAGCCGCGAGATGGTGGGGCGAGTGCGGCCGTTCCTCAGGTGCTCAGGACGCGTCCGATCACGCCGGCGGCGCGCCGGGCGCCCTCGGCGTCCACGTTGAGGTGAGTCACGCACCGGAGCGTGCGTGATCCCATGGCGCTGACCAGCACGTTCTGCTCGCTCATCCGAGCAGCGAGCCCCGCTGCGGGCGCGAGCGTGTCGAACATGACGATGTTGGTGGCCACGGCCGGCCGCCGCAGTGTCGCCGCGGGACATCCGTCGAGGGCGTCAGCGATGACGCTCGCATTGGCGTGGTCCTCGGCGAGCCTCGTGACGTTGTGCTCGAGCGCGTACAGACCCGCCGCTGCGATCACACCCGCCTGACGCATCCCGCCGCCGAGTCGCTTGCGCCACCGGCGCACCGACTCGATCGTGCCGGTGTCACCGGACACCACCGACCCCACCGGAGCGCCGAGACCCTTGCTGACGCAGACCGTGACCGTGTCGCACTCGACGACCAGCTGGGCGGGGGCGACGCCCAACGCGACGGCGGCGTTGAACAGCCGCGCTCCGTCGCAGTGAACGCGGAGCCCAAGGTTGTGCGCGGCGTGCGCCGCACCACTGACCCGCGCCGCGTCGATGGCCGCGCCCCCTCGGCGGTTGTGGGTGTTCTCGATGGAGAGCAGCGTGGTCACCGGCTGATGGATATCCGGATCGCGAACCGCGGCGACGATCGATCCGGCATCAGGGATGCCGTCGACGCAGTCGAGCGTGCGCAGCTGCACGCCCGCGACAATCGCCGTTCCACCAACCTCGTAGGTGACCAGGTGCGCCTGCGCGTCGGCGATAACCTCGTCGCCCGGCCGGGTCTGCGCGGCGACGCACGCCAGGTTGCCCATGGTTCCGCTCGGGACGAACACGGCGGCTTCCTTGCCGAGCCGCCGTGCCATCTCTTCCTCGAGACGGCGCACGGTCGGATCCTCGCCCCACACATCGTCACCAACCTCGGCGCTCGCCATCGCCGCTCGCATTCCCGCATCGGGAACGGTCAGCGTGTCACTGCGGAGATCGACGAGGTCAAGCGCCGGCATTGCCGTCCCGCTGGATCACGCGTGCATGCTGCCCGATTCCAGGCCTCGCGTGCGGCCGCGATGAGCGCAACGCGCCGGCCACACGCGTCTGATCTCTTCCCATCCGTTTGGCCTCGTAGAGCGCGTCGTCGGCGAGACCGAACAGCTCGGCCGGCACGTCGGTGTCCTCCGGGTACGCCGCGACCCCGACACTCACGGTCAGACGCACCGGCGCCTGATCGGGAAGCTCGACCTCCGTCGCGGCGACGGCGACGCGGATCTTCTCAGCGACCATGTAGGCCTCGATGGCGGAAGTGTCCGGCATCAGCACCACGAATTCCTCGCCACCGTAACGGGCGGTCAGGTCGGCGCGCCGGACGTTGCCGAGAACCACCTTGGCGAAGGCCGACAGCGCGACGTCGCCGGCCTGATGCCCGTGGCCGTCGTTCAGCTCCTTGAAATGATCGATGTCGAGCATGAGGATCGCCAGGGGTGCACCCAACCGCTCCGCGAGGGCAGCCTGCTGCCCGAGCGAGTCGATGAGGAAGCGATGGTTGTAGAGGCCGGTGAGGTCGTCGACCGTGGCCTGTCGCTGCACGACGGCGAGAAACCGGTATCGCTCGAGCGCGAGCGAGATCTGATCCGCCGTGGATCCGACCAGGTCGGTGTCACCGGATGTGAACGCGATCTGCCGGGCGGCGACCGCAAGGACGCCGTGGACGTGCGTACCGAGTCGCAACGGCGCGACGCAGAACTCACGCGCGTCGAGTCTCGCCTCCGGCGCGGCCGCCGTCGCGCCGAGAATGATCGCCCCGAGACCACCATGGCGATATCCCTCACCCAGTGGCCCGTTGCCTTCAAGAAAGCCGTCGAAGGCGATATCGCGCCCGCTGTCGGCGACGGCGAAGGGGTCGTTCAATTCCGAACCGCTCACGACGATCATCGTGAGGTCGACGTCCATCGATCTGCGCAATGCATCACAGACGCTGGCGAGCGCCGCGTCGAGTGGCTGCGCCAGGCTGAGCTCCATCGCGACGCTGGCTCGGGTCGCCGTGGTGCGCATCGTCGAGCGCACCTGGATGCGCATTGCCTCGAAGCTGGCGCCGAGCCGTCCGATTTCATCCACCGATGCGGTGTTGACGGGATGGTCGAAATCGCCGCTTCCCAGCGCCGCCACGGCGCTGTCGAGCCGCTGCAACGGCAGGCGGAGATCGATTTGCACGACCACCACGATGAACAGCATGGCGACGAGGATGACCGCGAGCAGCAGGATGATCGACTGCCATCCCACCGGTGGCCCCGAGAACGGCGTCGCCACCGCCAGGATGAACCCGGCGCCCACCGACGTCGATGCGACCGCGAACTGATGAGCACCGAGCCACACGATTGCGGGTCGGGGTGTCGATATGGAGGGGGTGAGAACCGCTCTCAGCGATCCAACACTGCTCGCCGACGCGCGCGTCCTGTCAGCGCGGATGAGGAGGATGCCGACCGGATCCGCGGTGGTCCCGATGTTGTGCGCCAGGGCGTTGACGAGGGTGGTGCCCAAGGGTCGAGCCACGAACGCAGTCGCGGTCGTGCCCGGGATCTGCGACGCGGCCACGAGCCAGGCGCGACCGTCGGGCGTTGCAGCGGTGGTGATGCCTGCGGTCGCCGCGCTCACGATGCCGTTGATCAACGCGCTCGCCGTCGGTGTCGTTCCCTGCACCGCAATGATTGCGCCATCGGTCCGGACCACGCCGAGCACGTCATCCGTACCGATGACTGCACCGTCCTCGGCAAGAGTGGCCTCCACGGCGGACGGGGCGCTGGCGTCGTGATTGGCCGCAAGCTGCCGGCCCACACCCGCGATGAAAACTGCGAGTGACGCGCGCTGGCCGTCGACGAGGCTGGCGGCGATCGATACCCGGTCGGCGGCGCCGCTCTCGGCCTGGGTACGCGCGCTCGCCTCCGCGAGCATGAGCGGCACCACCGCAATGGCCGCACCGGCGACCAGGATGACCGCCGCGAACTTCAGTGAGAACGATGCATCCCGCCAGATGCCCCTGAACCGTCGCACCCCTCGCATCGCCCGCGCTCAGCCGGAGCGTCGGATGAGCACGAGCGAGACCAACGCAATGGTCATCGCCACGAGGACTGTCGAGACGGCGATGATGGAGACGGCATTTCGGACCTGGCCACTGGCGATGACCGGACCGGTCGAGGGGATGGTCAAGGCGGGCGGCGCCGGCACGGGCGGCCGCGGGACTGGGGGAGGCGTCACAGTGGTCGACGGAGTCGACGCTGGTGACGGCGAGGATGTCGACTGCCCCTGCGGGCGCGGGGAGACCGCGTTGACCCGTGCGGGATGCTGTCGCGACGTCGGTGCCGGCGTGGGTGCCGGAGCCCTTGTAGGAGCGGGCGTCGGTGCCGGCGTCGCAGTCGGGCTCGACGACGGCTCGCAGCAACCGTCATGGTCACGGCGCACTTCCGACTCCCGGTGACGGCAGTGATCGTCACGGTCGTGATGGTGCGAGCCCTCGCGTGGCGCGGACGCGCCGCCGCGCGGTGCCGTCTCGGCCGCGGCGGCCGGCACGTCCGACAGTCCCAAGAGGACAAGGAACAGCGACGCGCCGGCGAGCATCATCAAGAGTGCGCGGCTGATCAGCAAGTCACCTCCGCGTCGATGCTACGGCCGCCCTCGGTGAGACTTGTGACCGAAATGTGACACTTTTCAGGTGCCCGTCGTCGTCATCAATTTCATCGACGGTGAGGTCGTCCTTGCCGAGGCGCCCGAGATCACATTTGATCTCGCGATCCTTGACGCCGAGCTCCGATCGATCAACCAGAACAGCGAGCGGGCGCTCTTTCCCCTGACCGCCATCCGGCAGATCCTGGTCGGCGATCCCGAACCGGCCCCGCCCGAGACCGAGGTGGCGACGTGGGACCGAGCGGCGTTCCACTTCATAGACGGACCGGTGCTGCGTGCATCCATACGCGCCGACGCTCACCTCGGTCGTTACGGTGGGGTCTGGCGGATCGTCGAGCCTGGTGGCTCCGAGCTGCGCACCATCGCCATCCCGTACGCCGCGCTCAAGGGCGTCTATCACATCCGTCAGTGGGACAGCCGGCCCTCAGGTGAACGCGACGAGCATGCCGAGCTCGATCAGCTCGCGCGCGTGCTCGCCGAGCGGGAGCGGACCATCGCCGGAGGCGGCACCGTCCCGACCCGGCGACCGCTGCTGTCGCGGATGCGACGCCCGCCGGATTCGGTCTGATCTCGGACCTGTCGCGCATCTGTCGACGGCGCTGAACGCCTCAGAACCTCGTGCTACCGTCGGCCAGGTGACCACCACGCTGGCGCGTGGCGAGAGCGACGTCACTGACGCTCCCCCGTCGCTGACGAGCCGCCTCCTCACCCCAAAAACGATCGCGTCCCTCGGCATCGCCGTCGTCATCGTCGGCGTGGGACTGTGGCGTGCGCAGATCGACTGGGGCGCGGCCTGGGACAACATCCGTCACGCGAATCCGTTCCTCTACCTCGGCGCGCTGGCGATCTATTACGCGTCGTTCGTGGTGCGATCGATCCGCTGGCACGTGCTCCTCGGCAACGCCGGCGAGGATCGTCCGTCCGCTTCCCTCGTGGGAATCATGATCACCTCGTTCTTCGTCAACTGCGTTGTGCCGGCGAAGATGGGCGATATCTACCGCGGGTATCTCGCCAAGCAGAAGCTTGACGTTCCGGTCAGCAAGGCGCTCGGCACCATCATCGCCGAGCGGCTCATCGACCTCATCGTGCTGATGTCGCTGCTGCTGGCGGCGGGAGCCGTTGTCTTTCGCACCAAGGCGCCGGGGATCCTCATCCCCTACGTCGTGATCGGTGTGCTCGTCTGTCTCGCCGGCGTCGGGGTGATCCTGGTGATGCGCGCGGGTCGCGGCCAGCGGTTTCTGCGTCTCCTCCCGGAGGCAGTGTTCCAGCGCTACGAATCCCTGCGCCTCGGCACCGTGAACTCCTTCGCGCGGCTACCCACCCTGCTGGTCCTCACCGTGATGGTGTGGGCTGCGGAGGGAGCCCGGCTGGGCTTCGTGGTGTTCTCGCTGCACCTGGCCGGCGTGCACCTCGGACCGTCGCAGTTCCTGCTCATCGCCCTGGTGGCCGCACTGCTCACCACCGTCCCCTTCCTTCCCGGGGGCCTCGGACTCGTCGAAGCCGGCATGATCGGCGTGCTCATCACGGTCGGCGGCGTCACCAACTCGGCGGGAGTGTCGATCACGCTGCTCGACCGGAGCATCAGCTACGGCAGCCTGATCGTGGTCGGGTTCGTGATCTTTATCCTCACCCACGTGCACGTTCCCAAGGCTCAGCGCGCCGTCACCCAGGAATGAGAGCACTCGTCACCGGCGGAGCCGGGTTCATCGGCTCCCACATCACCGACGCCCTCATCGACGCCGGACACACGGTGACGGTGATCGACGACCTCTCCCGAGGTCTGCGCGCGCAGGTCAACGCCGGGGCCAGCTTCGTGGAACTTAACATCACCTCCGCTGAGGTGGCCGGCGCATTTGCCGAGGCGCGCCCCGATGTGGTGTTTCATGCGGCTGCGCAGATCGATGTCCGCGAATCGGTCCGCGACCCGCTGCACGACGCCGACGTCAATGTGGTCGGGACAGTCAATGTCCTTCGCGCCGCCGTGGACGCCGGGACGCGCCGCGTGGTGTTCGCGTCGAGCGGCGGGGCGATCTACGGAGACACCGACGTGATCCCAACTCCTGAGGAGCACCCGTGCCTGCCCGCCTCTCCCTACGGGACCGCGAAGCTCTGCGCGGAAGCGTACGGAGACACGTTCAGCCGGCAGGCGGGCCTCGAATTCGTCGCGCTCCGCTACGCCAACGTATACGGACCTCGCCAGGATCCTCACGGTGAGGCCGGTGTTGTCGCCATCTTCGCCACCCGGCTCGTGCACGGAGCACAGGTTGTGATCAATGGCGACGGCACCCAGAGTCGCGACTACGTTCACGTCCAGGACGTTGTGCGCGCCAACCTCGCTTCGATCGACGGCCCGGCCGGCGTCTACAACATCGGTACCGGTGTGGAGACCGACGTCAACAACGTCTACCGCATGCTCGCCGCAGCAGCCGGGGTCACCGCGACCGCCGAGCACGGACCGGCCAAACCGGGTGAGCAGCGACGTTCGTGCCTCGACACCACCGGGACTCGAAGGCGCCTCGGCTGGAGCGCGGCCATCGGCTTCGACGACGGCGCGCGGTCGACCCTCGAGTACTTCAGGACCGCCGACTAGCTAGCCGTCGAGCTGCGACCGGGCACGCTCGAGGTTCGTCGATCCGCGACTGCGCAGCGTGGTTCCGGCATCACGCAGCGCATCATCGCTGGTGTAGGCGGGCGCTTCGGCCAGCCGCGCCGACCATCCCAGCTCATCGACGGCATGCTCGAGCGCCACCCGCGCCTCGTCCAGGTTCGCGTCGACGGGCATTCCGGAGATGCGCTCCAACGCCTGCGCACAACCGTCGAGGCGCCGTCTGATCGCGTGCGGAGCGCCGTCGCCGGCGGTCCCGTCGAGCTCGGTCGCCGCCTCGGTCGCCGTACCGAGCACGGCCACGAGCACAGACCGCGGGTCGTCTTCGACGCTCGCGCCGGCTCCCATCATCCGGTAGGCGCCGATCAGAAAGAGCACCACCGCAAGCGCGGCGATGATGTAGATCGCCGTTGCAGCCGTCTCCGCCGGTTACTTGTAGCGGAAGGTGATGCGCCCGCGCGATAGGTCGTACGGGCTGAGCTCGACGCGGACGCGGTCGCCGATCAGGATACGAATGTAGAATTTGCGCATCTTTCCGGAGGTGTACGCGAGCACGTCCTGACCCGTCTGCAAGCGCACCTTGAACATCGCGTTGGGCAGCGGCTCGACAACCGTCGCGTCCATCTCGATGGTCTCCTCCTTGACGTCGACCTGCGCGGTGCCGTCGGTGACGTCCCGCCTGCGGACGGGGCCGCGGCGGCGGGTGCTGCCAGGACGGGGTGGACGTCGTGCCAAACAGGGTCTCCTTGGAGCTGATCGGGCAGTTGGCGAGCGTATCACGGAGCCGTTCCCTGGTAACGTGATCTCGATGGCGGCTCGAGATCGATCTCTGTTCCTCGACGCGCTCCGCGAGCATGTGCTCGTTTTCGACGGTGCGATGGGTACCAGCCTGCAGGCTGAGAACCCCGGCGTCGACGATTTCGGTGGTGCCGCGCTCGAGGGATGGATGGACGGCCTCGCCATCCACGCACCCCAGATCGTCGAGCGCGTGCACCGGGGCTTCCTCGATGCAGGGTGCGACGTCATCGAAACCTGCACCTTCCAGGCAACGCGCCCCCGCCTCGAGGAGTGGGGCCAGGGGGGCGTGACCACCGACCTCAACGTCTCCGCCGCACGGCTCGCCAGGCGGATCGCCGACGAGTATGCGGCCGACGGACGTCCCCGCTTTGTGGCGGGCAGCATGGGTCCGACCGGGTTCCTGCCCGCATCCAGCGACCCGGCGATGAGCCGGCTCGGGTTCGCCGACCTCGTGCCCGTGTATCGCGAGCAGGCCGAATCGCTCATCGCGGGTGGCGTGGACGTGCTGATCATCGAGACGCAGCAGGACATCCTCGAGACCAAGGCCGCCGTCTTCGGCGCACGCGCGGCGGCATCGGCCGCCGGTCGCCCGGTCGCCCTCATGACCACAGTCTCCCTTGACGTCACCGGGCGGATGCTGCTCGGAACGGACGCGGCGGCGGTGCTCGCCATCCTCGAGTCGCTGCATGTCGACGTGATCGGTTTCAACTGCTCGACAGGGCCCGAGCACATGCGCGAACCGATTCGGTACATCACCTCGCACACCACGCTGCCGGTCGCGTGCATCCCCAACGCCGGTCTTCCGATCAATGTCGAGGGGCGGGCGCACTATCCGCTCGAACCGGTGCCGATGGCGACCGAGCTTGCAAGCTTCGTCAGCGAGTATGGAGTCAGCATCGTCGGCGGGTGCTGCGGATCGACCAACGAGCACATCCGTGAGCTGGTGACGCGCGTCGGCGCGGCGGCGCGTGGACAGGTGACGCCGGACATCGAGCCGCGCCTGGCGAGCAGCATGCATGCCATCGAGCTGCGTCAACAGCCGGCTCCGTTGCTCATCGGCGAGCGCGTCAACGCCCAGGGATCACGTGCGATCAAGCGTCTCCTCCTGGCCGACGACTACGACGGCATCCTCGGCATCGCGAGAACGCAGGTCGAAGGGGGCGCCCACGCGCTCGACCTGTGCGTCGCGGTCACCGAGCGAAGCGACGAGGCCGAGCAGATGCAGACGGTTGTCAAGACGCTGCAGATGAGCATCGACGCGCCGCTGGTCATCGACAGCACCGACGCCGACGTCATCAAAGCCGCGCTCGAGGTGTACCCGGGTCGGGGCATCGTCAACAGCGTCAACCTCGAGAACGGACGCGTGCGCTGCGATGCCGTGCTCCCATCGGTACGCGACCACGGCGCCTGCGTCATCGCGCTGACCATCGACGAGCAGGGTATGGCTCGCAGTGCAGAGCGCAAGCTCGAGATCGCCCGCCGTATCCACGATCTCGCCCGCGATGAGTTCGGTCTGGCTCCCGACCAGCTGATCTTCGATGCGCTCACCTTCACGCTCGCCACCGGGGAGGCGGAGTGGATCGATTCGGCGCACGAAACCATCGACGGTATCCGCGCCATCAAACGCGAGCTGCCCGGCGTGCTCACCGTGCTCGGCGTGTCCAACGTCTCATTCGGCCTTGCTCCGCATACGCGTCCGGTGCTCAACAGCGTGTTCCTGCACCACTGCGTCGAAGCCGGGCTGGACGCGGCGATCATCAATCCGACGCACGTCGTGCCCTACGGAGAGATCGACCCCCAGGCTCGCCGGCTCGCCGAAGAGCTGGTGTTCAACAGCGCACCGGACGCGCTCACCCGGTTCATCGCGCATTTCGACGACGGCGCGTCCACCGGCGGCGCGGCCCTCCCCGAAACCGCCGATCCATACGAGGGGATGTCCACCGTCGAACGCATCCACGCACAGATCCTCCACCGGCGCAAAGACGGCATTGAGGAGCAGATCGACCTCGCTCTGCGTGAGCTGGATGCGGTCACCGTGCTCAACACCGTGCTCCTGCCCGCCATGAAGGATGTCGGAGATCGGTTCGGATCCGGCGAGCTCATCCTGCCGTTTGTGCTACAGAGCGCCGAGGTGATGAAGCGTGCGGTCGCGCACCTCGAGCAGTACCTCGAGAAGCGCGAGGGATACACCAAGGGTAAGGTGGTGCTCGCCACCGTCTACGGCGACGTGCACGACATCGGCAAGAACCTCGTCAACACCATCCTCAGCAACAACGGGTACACGGTGTTCGACCTGGGCAAACAGGTGCCGCTCAACACCATCATCGACAAGGCCCTCGAGGTCGATGCCGATGCCATCGGCCTGTCGGCGCTGCTGGTGAGCACGAGCAAGCAGATGCCCGCCTGCGTCAAGGAGCTCGACGAGCGCGGCCTGAGCTACCCGCTTATCATCGGCGGTGCGGCGATCAACCGCGGCTTCGGCAGGCGAATCCTGTACCTCGATCAGGAGCGCGCCTACGAGCCCGGAGTCTTCTATTGCAAGGACGCGTTCGAGGGACTGGAGACCGTGGATCAGCTCCTCGACCCGGATCGGCACGACGCGCTGCTGACGCGCGTCCTCGAGGAGGCGCGCGCCCATCGCGTGCGCGAGCACGAGAAGCTCGAGCGCCGCTCGGCCGCCGCAGCCGGCGCCGCGGCGCTTCCTGCACGGAGCACGGTCCGGCGCAACGCCCCGATCCCCACCGTGCCGTTCTGGGGCGCGCGGGTGCTGCGTGACATTCCCATCTGGGACGTCTACCCCTTCATCGACCGCAACTCGCTCTACAAGATGAGCTGGCAGTTTCGGGGTGTTCGCGACCCGGCCAAATGGGAGGAGTTGCTCCACAGCGAGCTCGAGCCGCGCCTGCAACGCTCCATGGACGATGCGGTGCGCGACGGCTGGCTGAAGCTCGAGGCCGTGTACGGCTACTGGCCGGCGCTCGCCGACGGCGACACCGTGATCGTCTACGACCCCGGCGACATCGACGCCGAGCTGGGACGCTTCACCTTCCCGCGCCAGTCCGAGCAGCACCGCCTCTGCCTCGCCGACTACGTCCGGCCCGTCGAGGATGCCGCCGACGGTGAGCGGGATGTGATCGCGCTCCAGCTCGTGACCACCGGTCCGGGCGCCTCGACGCTCTCCAACCGCCTGCAGGTCGACGGCTCCTACGACGACATGCTCCGCATCCATGGCTTCGCCACCCAGATGGCGGAGGCGACGGCGGAGTTCGTTCACCACCGCATCCGCCGCGAGCTGCGCCTCGGCGAGGATCAGGGACGCCGCTACTCGTGGGGCTACCCGTCCTGCCCGGACCTCGAGGACCACGAGATCCTGATGCGCATCGTGCCCGCTGGGGAGATCGGGGTCACGCTCACCGAGGGCTACCAATTCGTACCGGAGCAGTCGACCGGCGCGATCGTCATGCACCACCCCGAGGCGCGTTACTTCGCGGTGTACGGCGGCTCGCCGGTCGAAGAGGACACTCCGGGTGCGCCGGAGCCGCTGCTCACAACGGTGAGCGCCTAAGCGTCGATCGAGGCGGCGTCACGGGCGTGTGCCGGTTCGATCCTCGGGCGGCCAGCGCGATCCGGGCGTGATACCACGCGCCACATCCATGAGAACTCGAGGCGACTTCTCGGTTGTAGCGCTTGCTCTGCTGACCGGCGGGAACTCGCTCGCGACCTTTTGGGCCGGAGCGCTACCCGCCGGCGTCGTCCTGACCGCCGCAGCGGCCATCTGCATTGGGCTCGCCCTGCGCGCCGCCCCTGGTGCGCCCAGTCCGCAGGTCATGGTGGGAGCTGTCGCCGTCTCCGCGCTGTCGCTCATCGACCATCCATTAGCACCCGTGCTGACCGTGGTCGTGCTTGTCATCGTCACCGCCGGAGTGCTGGCACGAGACTTCCGGCTTGGCGTCGTCCTGGTCGTGCTGGCGGCCATCTTCGTGGTCGTCGCGGAGGCAATGCGGCTGCAGTGGGGACAGCTTGCGTTCGATGTCTTTCGCGAGATGCAGGTGGCGACCGGTGCGCTGGCGCACGGCGCCAATCCGTACGGCCCGACGGTGCAGACCCTGATTCCTGTCAGTGACCACGGCGCGGTCCTGACTCCCGAGCACTTTGGTTATGGACCCGGCATTCTGCTGCTGGGCTTGCCCGGGCGGCTGCTCGGTGATGTGAGACTTTCCCAGGCAGCCATCTGGGTCGCGATCACGGTCGTGATCGCCCTGGTGGCGCGCCGCCAACCTGTCGCCGTTGCGGTGGGTTCGATCGCGGTTGTGCTGCTGTCGCCCTTCGGTGTCGACCTGGCTGAACACGCCTTCAACGACGCCACTGGAGTTGCCTGCCTGCTCCTCTGGTTTCTGGGGCGACAACGGCACCCTCGATGGGCCCGCCTTGCGCTGGGTATCTCGCTCACCACCAAGCCGACCATCCTCGCCGCGCTGCTCGTGATGCTGGTTTGGTCGCGCGCGGCGCGCCGGGATATCTTGTGGGGATTAGCGGTCGCGGCTGCGATCGTGATCCCGTTTGCGCTGTGGGACGGGATCGGCAACTTCCTGCATGCGACAGTTGAACTCTGGCTCGGCCCGGTCTTTCTGGTGAACCGCGCCGATGCGATCACCGTCGGAGCCCTGATCCACAGCTACGGTCTTCCGTATCTGCCCAGCGTTGTGATCAGCGTCGCGACGCTGCTGGTGGGGGTGTTGATACTGCGCCACCGTCCCCGCGATTCGGTCGACCTTCTTCTCGCAGGTGCCGCGCTCACCATCGCCTACCTGATATTGGGACACATTGCGTTCTTGAACTATTACGCGGTCGCGGCGGTGTTGCTCATGGCCGCGATCGCAAGCGACGGCAACCGTCGTTTCGCAGCTGACGACGACATTGCCCTGCCACGAGGTCGTCACTCCGGTCCTGCGAGCGTTTCAACACCACGCGTGCCGATCGCGGTGGGATCTCTTTCGGACTGAACCCGGTGCCGCCCGCTCGGAGCCGGCGCCGGCCTACTCGTAGCGGCGGATGCGGTCGTCCTCCTCTCCGTGCTCGCTCTGGTAGAACGCGCAGGATTCGGGCTCAGAAATACATGGAGGCACCGGGTGGCGGCCGGTGAACCTGTGAGTCCGCCGGTCAACGTGACAGTCGGCCTTGTAGCGGGTAAGCAGGCCAAACGGTCCCGCGCTTTCCTTGATGATCTGCTCGAGGTACGGGCAGCGGCGGCCACGTGGTCGAGAAGGCGGCGAATGGCGCTGCGGCTCGGGCCGGCCGCGCGGTGGCGGTGGTTCTGCTCGCATCGACCCCCCGAGTGTAGAACTCCTTACGGGGCAAGCATCGACTGGATGCGGGAGGCGAGTTCCTTGATCTTGAAGGGCTTGGCGAGCGTCTGAACGTTGCCGTACGCCTCGAGCTTCGGGGCGGTCGAGGCATTCACCAGCGCGCTGACCACCAGTACCTTGGGATCGCTGCCGTGATCTGAGCGGATCCGCTCAAGCACCTGGGTTCCGGAGAGATCGCCGGGCAGCATGAGATCGAGCAGGACCAGATCAGGCTGGAAGTCCACAAACGCTGCGAGGCCTTCGTCGCCGCTCTTCGCCACCTTCACCTCATAGCCCTCCATCGTGCAGAGCAGAGATTCGATGTCGGCGAGCGCTTAGTAGTCCTCGA
>Ga0209380_10001915_pt1 | contig 13692 bp, 14 predicted proteins | sample HubBroMetageWFT6_FD_188347 | JGI IMG/M metagenome (GOLD analysis project Ga0209380, IMG submission 188347) | Warmed and freeze-thawed soil microbial communities from the Hubbard Brook experimental Forest, New Hampshire - Hubbard Brook CCASE Soil... | ecosystem: Environmental > Terrestrial >...
CGGCCTTGGCCTCGCGGGCGATGTCCGCCCCCAGCTGCTCGTCCACGAGGATGCCAGGCCGGCCAGGACCGGCCACCGAGGCGGGCAGCCGCCGGGCAGCCGCGAAGATCATCGCCTTGGCGTCACGCATCCGCGCCAGCTGGTCCGCGGTCGGTGACCCGCTGATGCCGAACAACGTCTTCGCGAACGAGTCGCGATGATCCATCGCCAGGATGAACAGCGGCTGCGCTGCCGACGGCATGGGCTCTGGGGGCCTGGCCTCGGTCATGACGTTCTGCCCTCCGGGTCGGGTTCCCTGGCTGCCGGATGCTAGTTCTGTACCCCGCCAGCCAGGCCGGACTCGGCCACGGTCCGCTCGCGCCGTGTGGCCACCTACCAGGCGGCCAGTACGCACCAGAGTTGAGAAGCCAGTATGCTACCTACGTTCCATCGCGACGGATGCCGTCGCGCCGAGGGGCTATGGCGCAGCTGGTAGCGCGTCTGCATGGCATGCAGAAGGTCAGGGGTTCGAATCCCCTTAGCTCCACTGTTTCGGACCTCTGTTCGATTATGGAGTGTCCTCGGCCTGGGTTGCCTTGTCGAAGATCGTCATGAGCTCGCGCGAGTAGCTGTCGATGTCGAACTCCGGGTCCAGAGCCAGCCGGGACGGCACGGTATCGATTGCGGCGCGTATCGCGATCGCCATGGCGTAGGGGTCGAAGTCCGGCCGCACCTCGCCGGCCGTCTGGAAGCCGGACAGCAGGTGCTCAAGGGCGCGGACGGCGTCGATCACGTGGGGGTCGTCCTGGAAGATGCGCCGGCCGTCCGGGCTGCGGGTGATCTCAAGGATGGCGATCATGTCCTTGCGGTGCTCGCGCATGAACGCGAGATTCGAGGCGATGTAGGCCCGCAGCATCGCGGGACCGGCGGACTCGGCGATGATCCGCGGACGCATGTAGGCCACGCCCTGCTCGACCACATCGTGGACAACCTGCTTGCTGAGGTCGTCCTTGCCGGCGAAGTGGTAGCTGATGAGGCCCCGGCTGATCCCCACTCGCTCAGCGATGCGGGCGAAGGACGCTTGTGCATAGCCCACCTCGGCGATCGTGTCGATCGCCGCGGCCACGATCTGCGCCCGCCGAGCGCTCTCGATGAACGTGCGCTCGGACACTGCCTCTCCTGGCTGCATGACCAAAAAACTAGCAGGCTGACCAGTCGGCCTGCTACCGTTTAGCCATGTGCGCCACTGGACTGGCGGCGTGCGTCGAGAAGGGACGCCAATGTCAGCGATCCGCATCTTCAGGCCGAAGCGACCCTGGTCGGTGTCGCCCGCCACGGTGCTCCCGACCGCCTTGCTTCTTCGCCTCTTCAGGCCGCACTGGAACCTGACGGTGGTTCTCGACGGCCGCCCCGCGGGCAAGATCGGATCCGAGCAGGTGCGGGTCTTCGAGGTGGAGCCAGGAGAACACCGCCTGCACATGCGGTTTGTCCTGCTGCGAAGGTCCCCGGAGCTGCAAGTGTCCCTGACCCAGGACGAGGAGCGGCAGTTCCTGTGCGGCACCAACGGGCTGGGCTGGCCCACCCTCCGGGAGGCGTCACCTGAGGATGCCGCCGAGCTCCGGGGAACGTCCCTCAGCGAGCCGCCAAAGCCAGGAGATCCCGTTTCGCCGAGCTAGCGCAGAATGCCGCCCGGGCGGCCGCCGCCCGGGCGGCCGCCGCCCGTCAGTCCTCGCGCTCGGCGTCGGCGTCCAGCACTGGCTCGGCCAGCACCGGCTCGTGGTGCACGGGCGCATCCAGGACGCCAACGTTGTGAGCCTGGAGCCGCCAGTGGCCGAGGCGCCGCGAAAGCACCGACCAGTGACAGTTCCCGAACGGTCCGAGCGCCCTCAGGTCGTCCGGGATCCCGAGCAGCCGCGCCGCGCCGAACCCCAGCGCCCCGCCGTGGCCAACCACCACGGCCAGCGAGCCGCCCGGCAGGCTGTCCGCGATCCGCTCCATGGCCAGCGAGGCCCGGTCGGCGACCGCCGCGGCCGCCTCACCGTCGGGCGGTGTCCAGGACGCGTAAGCCTCGGGGTGCATCGCCGCGATCTCGGCCGCCGTCTTGCCCTCCCAGGAACCGCCCCCGCGCTCGCGCAGGTCCTTGTCCAGCTGGACCGGCAGCCCGACCAGGCGCGCGAGCATCTCGGCCGTGGCGGTGGCCCGGCTCAGGTCCGAGGAGAAGATAGCGTCCGGCTTCAGCGCCGCCAGATAGGGCGCCGCGCGCTCGGCCTGGACAAGCCCGACCGCATTGAGAGGAACGTCGGACTGGCCCTGGAACCGCCGTTCCGCGTTGAATGCGGTCTGCCCGTGCCGCCAGAGGACAAGCTTGATGATCTCCGGGCCTTCGCCGCCCGGCCAGATGCTCAATGTCTTCGTGATCCTTACCGTGAACCGCGTCCGTCAGCGGACCCGGCCGCACCCCGGCCCTGGGCATTGCCAGCGGCGCCAGCAGCGCCAACCGGCTCGGGCAGCGGGATCACCGGGCAGTCCTTCCACAGCCGCTCCAGCGAGTAGTAGACCCGCTCCTCCGCGTGCTGGACGTGGATGACCACGTCGATGTAATCGAGAAGCACCCAGCGCATCTCCCGCTCGCCCTCGCGCCTGGCCGGCTTGACCCCGGCCCGGGCAAGCTTCTCCTCGATCTCATCCACGATCGCGCGTACCTGGCGATCGTTGGAGGCCGAGCAGAGCAGGAAGGCGTCAGTGATCACGAGCTGCTCGCTGACGTCGTAGGCGATGATGTCGGAGGCGAGCTTGTCAGCCGCGGCTGCAGCCGCGATCTCCACGAGCTCGACGGCCCTGTCGGTGGCAGTCACGTGTGCTGGTAGTCCTCCTCAACTAGCCCATTGCCCCTACCATCTCACGTCCAGGTGACAACGGAACGCAGGCAACTGCCAGGGTATCCGGCCGAGTCGCCCTGTCGATCCCGCGGTCCGCCCGGAAATTTCCCTTTTGCGCGGCCCTCAGCTCCCGCGGCGGGCCGCCATCCAGGCCGAGATCGCCCAGGCCGCCGCGATCAGAGCCAACGCTGCCAGGAACGGCACCCCGGTCGGCCAGTCAGAAGCCTGGATCGTGGCCCCGCTCCCCCGGAGCGCCGCGTTCGCCGGTGACACACTCGCCACGAGCGCCAGGACCACGGCGGCGACGGTGCTCAGCAGCGCGATCGCCTGATGGCGGACAACGGGAGGGTTGCACAGCGTCCCGACCGCCGAGCCGACGAACGCGCAGATGAGCGCCTTGCCCAGGCCAGCGCCCAGGGTGGCGATCGCCGCGCCCGCATGACCCCCGGACAGCTGCGGTCCCGCCTGGCTGGTCACGATCTCGTATCCAGCCCCCGCGAGCCCGAGCACCATGCCGGCTACCAGCGCGGTGAACAGCACGGCCAGCTGAGGCCGCACCGGACCGCGGGCCGCCGCCGTGCAGGATCGCGCCGCGCCCGGCTCCGCGGTCAGCATCGACCGCGTCAGCAGGGCGACGACCGGCAGCAGGACCGCGGCGCTCCAGTCCAGGCCCTCGCTCAGCGGCTGCTTCTGGCCGACCCCGGCCACCGAGAGCAGGATGACGTAGGTGATCAGCGGAAATACCCAGCGATGCGAGCGGAAGAGTATGCCCGCCTGGTACCGCACCAGTGCGCTCATGCTGGCCTTCCCGGCGACGCGGGCCCGACGCCGACCACGTGCACGCCGTCCCAGCCGAGCAGCTGGTGCAGCAGCCCGTCCGACGCCGCCTCGCTCACCAGCAGCAGCCGGGCGCCCGCCCGCGCAGCGCCGGGAACGGCCCGTACCTCGACCACCCCAGCCAGGCCCGTGAGCTGGGCCGCGGACTCGGGATCAAGTCCGGCCAGCTCGATCAGCACGAGCCCGCCGGCGCTCGTGCTGTGCGCCGGAGACGCCGAAGCCTGGCCAGCCCCGGCGAGCATCCGCACCCGGCCCTTGCCGAGCACCCATCGCTGGCTGACCTGGCCCGCAAGCCGCGCCTGGTGATGATCGACGAACATCACGGTCCCGCCCGCAGCGACCCGTTCGCCGACGGCGGCATCGAGCGCGCCCCGCGCGGCCTGATCGAGCCCGGTCCAGGCCTCGTCGAGCACCAGCAGATCCGGCTTGCTCAGGAGCGCCTGGGCGATGGCCACCTTCTGGCACATGCCCTTCGACAGCGTCCGCAGTGGCGACCCGGCGTAGTCGGTGGCTCCGAGCCGATCCAGCCACTCATCGACCGCGACAGTGACCGCAGGACCGCGCAGCCCGTGAATCCGGCCCAGGTGCATGAGGTAGTCACGGGCGGAGAACGCCAGCCCGCCCGGAAACCGTTCCGGCACGTACCCGGTGTGCGGCCGCCCGGTTACCCGCCCGGCGGACGGCGTCGTGATGCCGGCGATCACGCGCAGCAGGGTCGACTTGCCGGTGCCGTTGGGACCCTCCAGCCGGATCAGCTGCCCGGCCGCGACGTCGGCGGCCACGTCTCGAACGATCCAGGGCTCGCGCAGCCCGTATCGCTTGCCGACTCCGTCGAGCCGCACCGCCAACCCCCTCAAGCCGCCGGGCCCAAGCGAGTTTAGCCCCGGTACAGGCCCCGCTTCGAGATGTACTGGACGATTCCGTCGGGGACCAGATACCAGATCGGGTGCCCGCGCCTGACTCGCTCCCGGCACTCGGTGGAGGAGATCGACAGCGCGGGGATCTCGAGCAGGCTGACCCGGTCGGCAGGCAGATCAGAGAGCGTGAGCCGGTGGCCGGGCCGGGTGCAGCCGACAAACTGCGCCAGCGCGAACAGCTCATCCGTGTCCCGCCAGGAGATCATCTTAGCCAGCGCGTCGGCGCCGGTGATGAAGTAGAACTCGGCCTCAGGCCCGCGCTCGGCCCGCAGGTCGCGGAGGGTGTCGATCGTGTAGGTCTCCCCCGGCCGGTCGATGTCGACCCGGCTGACCGAGAACCGCGGATTGGACGCGGTGGCGATCACGGTCATCAGGTACCGGTCCTCGGCCGCCGAGACCTCGCGGCCGTTCTTCTGCCAGGGCTGGCCGGTCGGGACGAAGATGACCTCCGCCAGCCCGAAGAAGTCGGCGGCCTCGCTGGCGGCGACCAGGTGGCCATGATGGATCGGGTCGAACGTGCCGCCCATGATGCCGAGGCGTTTCCCGCCGCTCACGTCCATGCCTGTCGAGACTAGATCACCAGTCAGGCCGGGTAGCTCACCCCGGTCAGCTTCTCGGACTCGGCCCACAGCCGCCGCTGGACCTCGGCGTTCTGGGACCGGCCGGCCGAGCGAACCAGGACGGGATGGCCGGTCATCTGCATCAGCCCGTCCGGCCCGTAGTACGCGCCGCCCGTCGCCCCGGGGTCGGTTGCCGCCCGCAACGTCGGCAGCGCGCCCATGACGGCGTCCTGCACCCACCAGGAGTTCAGCGCCCGGAAGCGCGAGCTCATCGCGCTGCTGGCCACCGACGCCATATGCCGGGTCAGCTCGGTCCTCGCGGTGCCCGGGTGCGCGGCGGTAGCGATCGTTTTGGCGCCGGCCGCCGCGAGGCGTCGCTGCAGCTCGTAGGTGAACATCAGGTTCGCCAGCTTCGACTGCCCGTAGGCGGAGTACCGGCTGTAACGCCGCACGGACATGAGGTCGTCGAAGTCGATCCGCCCCGCCCGGTGCGCGTTGCTGCTGACCGTCACCACTCGCGAGCCGGGCACGGCCAGCATTGCCGGCAGCAGCAGCCCGGTCAGGGCGAAGTGCCCGAGGTGATTCGTGCCGAACTGCAGCTCGAAGCCGTCCTTGGTCACCTGACGCGGCGGGAACATCACGCCCGCGTTGTTGATCAGCAGGTCCAGCCGCTCGAACCGGCCGGCGATGTCGGCCGCCGCGGCCCGCACCGAGTCGAGCGACGCGAGGTCAAGCTCGGCCGTCTCGACCTTTGCGCCCGCCGCCGCGGCGCGGACCTGCCCGGCCGCCGCCAGAGTCCGGCCCGGATCACGGCCGGCCAGCACGAGCAGTGCGCCGCGCGCCGCCAGGACCTTGGCGGTCTCCAGCCCAATGCCCGAGTTCGCCCCGGTTATGACCGCAATCCGGCCGTGCTGATCCGGCACGTCCCGCGCCGTCCACTTTCCGCTGCGCTGCGTCATGGGCAGAACATTAGTATCGGGGGGAACGAGCGGTGCCCGGAGTCAGTGTCCTCGGGCCGCCGACGGGTTTTCCGCCAGGAGGTCACAGGCATGTCGTACCAGTATCAGCAGCCCGCCGGGTTCGCGCCGTCGGCCGCGACCAGCGACCAGACCTCGACGCTCTTCGGCCAGGTGATGTGGCTCGTCGCCCTCACCGCCGGGGTCTTCGCCCTCGGTGCCTACGCGGGCCGGCACCTGTCTCCTGGCTGGGGCCTGGTCGGGATCCTCGGCGGCCTCGCCTGCCTCCTGGTGCTGAACTTCACCCGGCGGATGTCGGAGACCGGGCACGTCCTGCTGCTGCTCGGGTTCGGCGTGCTGTTCGGGATCGCGATGGGCCCGGGTCTCGACTACATCGCCAGCACCAGCCCGCAGGCGGTCTGGCAGGCCGCCGGCGCGACGGCCCTCTTCATGGCCGGCTTCGGCACGGCCGGTTACCTGACCCGCAAGGACCTGTCCGCACTCGGCCGGATCTCGTTCTTCGCGCTGATCGGCCTCATCATCTTCGGCATCGTCCTGATCTTCGTCCGGATCCCGCACGCCGACCTGCTGTACTCGATCCTCGGCCTGATCATCTTCGCCGGGCTGACCCTGTTCGACTTCCAGCGCCTGCGCCGCGTGAAGGACATCTCCTCGGCCCCGATCCTGGCCGCGTCGATCTTCCTGGACGGGCTGAACGTCTTCTTCTTCTTCCTGCGCATCTTCGGCGGCGGCCGGGACTGACGCTCGACGTCAGCCCCGGCCAGCTCCGGTCCTAGCTCCCCGCCGTATCCAGCGGGGCGACCTGGAGCCCGCTCGCCTGCTGGACGAACGACTGGCTCATCGTGAGCTGCCAGCGCGAGTCCAGCGCAATCCTGAGCAGCTGACTGAGCGTCAGCGGCATGCCCTTGCTGACCGGGCTGCCGGCTGCCATCGCGGAATTCGCCTCGGACACAGTGAACTGGGCGACGTTCGGGCGGAACACCGACACCATCAGCATCACCCACTGACCCCTCGCGGTCGTGGTAGTGCTGTACGACTCGACGACCTCGACGCCGCCCGGCAAGTTGTAGGCACGGCAGCTGCCGTCCGGCTTGCCGCTTCCGCAGCCGAAGTCGAACGGCGTCGACCGGGCCCCCATAACGGTCGCCTGCACTTCCCCGGACCCGAGCGCCGACTTGACGTCCTCGAGCCACGCCATCGCAACCTGGGTCGCCGCCGAGGGGTTCGCGTTCGCATTGGCCTCGATCTGGCTCGGCTGGGTCCCGGCCGGAAGGTCGTCGAGCAGCAGCTGGCCGACCGACTGGCTGGTGATCGGCACGGGGTTGACCTCGCTCGCAGCGGTCAGCTGCTTCGGCGTCAGGAACGTGTACTGGCTCGACCCCGACCTGCCCTTCTTGGCCCGCTTCGGCGTCGACCGCACGCGGTCGTACTTCTTGGCGTGGCTGGACCCGGATTCCGCAGCCGGCGTCAGCGCGTAGCCGTGCTGGCCCGCAGCCGGCGGGGCCAGTGCGTGCGCGATCGCCGGCACCCCGAACGCCAGTCCGGGTGCGATGGCGGCGACCGCCACGATCGCACCCGCCACCTGGCGCCGGCGCGCGCTCCGGGCGGCGCGGACCGCACCGCCGACGATCTGCGGGCCGACCGGCGGTTCGTCGCCCGCCATGGCCTGTCGCAGGAGGTCTTTGACCGATGTCTCGTTCATGTCGCGTAGCTCCTCAGAGTTCTCAGGGGTCAGTCAGTCGGTTAGCGCCAGCTCAGGCAGGCTCTCGCCGAGCTGTTCGCGAAGCTTCTGCAGCGCGCGGGCGCTCTGGCTCTTCACGTTGCCGGCTGAGCAGCGCAGGATCCCGGCGACCTGCTCGATGCTCAGGTCCTCCCAGTAGCGCAGCACCACGACCGCGCGGGCCTGCGGCGGCAGCGATGCCAGCGCCGACATGAGCACGACCCGCAGCTCCGCGGTCCCCGGCTGGCCGGCGTGCTCGGGCACCTGGTCAACCGGGATCTCGCCGGACCGGCGGGGGCGGCGCTGGCCCAGGTAGGTGTTGACCAGCGTTCGATGCGCGTAGGCGTGAGCGTTCTGCTGTTTGCTGATCCGGCGCCAGGACAGCAGCGTCTTCGTCAGCGCGATCTGGGTCAGGTCTTCGGCGGCATGCCAGTCACCGCAGAGCAGGAACGCGGTCCGCCGCAGCCGGACCAGTTCCGCCGCGGCGAACTCGGTGAATTCCTCGGGGCACTCCACCCGGCCACCTTTCGTCGGAGGGTGTCAGTAACACCCACCAGATGCCGTGACCGGGGCGGCGGGTTGCAACGCCGGACAGGAAAATATCAGCGAAGCCCGGCGAGCGGCGGCTCGTCCCCCTGCCAGCGCATGACCCGAACGGCCTTGCCCACCTCGGTCCGCGGCACCGAGCCGGGGTACAGCACCCGGACGTCGACCGAGAGGCCGAGGGTGTCTTTCAGGCTGGACTCGAGCTCCGAACGGACCGCATCGGGGGCGCTGCCGCCCGTTCCTAGCTCACAGCACACAATGAGCCGGAGCTGCGGCGCGCGCTCGTCGAGGACCAGCAGGTAATCAGACGCGACGGCCCGGTGCTGCAGCAGCACGCGCTCAACCTCGCTGGGGTACACGTTGACTCCGCGGACGACGAGCATGTCGTCCTTGCGGCCGGTCACCCGGCTCATCCGGGCCAGGGTGCGGCCGCACTCGCATGTGCCGCGGCGCAGCGAGGCGATGTCGCCGGTCCGGTAGCGCAGCAGCGGCAGCGCCTCCTTGGTCACCGTCGTGAACACCAGCTCGCCGGGTGAGCCATCCGGCACCGGCTCGGCCGAGACCGGGTCGATGACCTCGACGAGGAACTGGTCCTCGTTGACGTGCAGGCCGTTGGCCGCGACGTAGCACTCCGACGCGACGCCGGGCCCGATGATCTCGGACAGGCCGTAGATGTCGAGCGCCCGCAGCCCGAGCAGGTCCTGCAGCCGGTACTTGAGCTCCCTGGTCCACGGCTCGGCCCCGAAGATCCCGGCCCGGAGCGACAGGTCATCGGGCGTGAGGCCGGCGTCCTCCAGCGCCTCCGCGAGCCGGATCGCGTACGACGGCGTGCAGGTGAGGATGTCTGGCTGCAGGTCCCTGATCAGCGTCACCTGGCGTGCCGTCATCCCTCCGGATACGGGAACGACGGTTGCACCGAGCTCGATCGCGCCCTGATGGATGCCGAGTCCCCCGGTGAACAGCCCGTAGCCGTACGCATTGTGGACGATGCTCGCGGGGGTCGCCCCGGCCGCAGCGAGGGCCCTCGCGCACATCCGGGCCCAGAGCTTCAGGTCGCGCCGGGTGTAGGCGACCAGGGTCGGGCGGCCCCCCGTGCCGCTGGACCCGTGGACGGCGACGACCTCCTCGCGCGGGACCGCCAGCAGGCCGAACGGGTAGGCGTCCCACAGATCCTGCTTGGTCACGCCCGGCAGCCGGTGGAGGGTCGCGAGGTTGACGTCGGCCCCGGCCGATACGCCGGTCTCCTTCAGCCGGGCGGCCTGCAGGCCCCCGAGGCCGATGAGCCGGTCGATCATCGCCCGCAGCCGCTCCAGCTGGAGGCCGGTCAGCTGTTCTGCGGGCATGGCCTCGGCTTCGGGCTCGAACATCGCCGATGCTGCCTGACGCGACATGTCGCTTCCTCTGTGCTCGGGCGCCTACCATAAACGCTATGACCACTGTGCCCGAACGCTCCCGGATCCGTCTGCCGGGTATTAGCTCTCGTGCTTACGAGCACCCCGCCGACCGGACAGCGCTCGTCGCTCTGCGCAAGCTCACCGGCTTCGACGTCATCCTGAAGAACCTCGCGGGGCTGTTCAACGACCGGGCGCTGCGGCTGATGTTCCTGGCGAGCGCGGTCCGCTGCTCGCCGGAGCAGTTCCCCGACCTCTACCAGTCCATGCTGGACGGCTGCTACATCCTCGACCTGCCGACGGTGCCCGAGCTCTACGTGACCCAGGACCCTGAGGTCAACGCGATGGCCCTCGGGACCAGCAAGCCGTTCATCGTCTTGACCAGCGGGATCGTCGAGCTGATGGACCCGGAGGAGATCCGGTTCGTCATCGGCCACGAGCTCGGGCACGTGCTGTCCGGCCACAGCGTGTACCGGACGATGCTGTACTACCTGGTGAGTCTGGCCCAGCGTCTGGCCCTCGTGCCGTTCGCCTGGTTCGGGCTCAAGGCGGTCATCTGGGGCCTGGAGGAGTGGTTCCGCAAGTCCGAGCTCACCTGCGACCGGGCCGGCCTGCTGGGGACCCAGGACGTCGAGGCTGCCCGCCGCTCGCTGATGAAGCTGGCCGGCGGCCGGCACCTGGCCGAGCTCAGCCACGACGAGTTCCACAAGCAGGCGCAGGAGTACGACGCGGTGCCTGACGTCCGGGACAGCCTGCTGAAGCTGCTGCAGCTGCAGGGGACGACCCACCCGTTCGCGGTGATCAGGTTCGCCGAGCTCGACCGCTGGGCCGAGGAGGGCGAGTACCGCGACATCCTGGCCGGACGCTATCCGCGCCGGGAGGACGACTCCGACGCCTCGGTGGGCGACGAGTTCAAGTCGGCGGCCAAGTCCTACCAGGACTCGTGGAACCGGAGCGCGGATCCGCTGATCGGCGCCGTGCGCGGAGTGGCCAACGGGGCGATGGACGCCATGTCCGGGGTGTTCAACCGCTTCGGCGGCGGCGGCCGCCCGGACGACGACGACTCCTCCGACGACGAGTAACGGGCGCGCGCCGGGCCGCCTCGCCCGCGCCCGCCCACACCGGCCGGCGCGGGCACCCGGCCCCACAGGCCACTGTCGCCCCGCGCGTCACACCCGCCCCGGCCCGCGGCGGCGACCTCATGATCACGCGCGTTTTGTCACCGGATCGGTGACAAACTCGGCGTGATCATGAGGTCGACCGCTTATCCACAATTCCGTTTGCTAGGCCGCGCCCGCCACGGGCACCGTGAGCCCATGTTCTACGGCGTTCCAAGCAACTTGCGCGACGTGGCCGACGTTCAGCGCGGCGTCCTCAGCGCAGCCCAGCTCGCCGAGGCGGGACTCTCCAGAAACGGGCTGACCAGCCGTGTTCGGGCTGGGCACTGGCAGCGGCTGTACCGAGGGGTTTATGCGACCTTCTCGGGCGAGCTCGGCCGGGAGGCCCAATTGTGGGCTGCGGTGCTGGCCTGCGGGCCCGGCGCGATGCTCAGTCACCAGACGGCCGCGGAAGTTGCGGGGCTGATCGACAATCCGACCGAACTGATCCACGTAACCGTGCCAACCGCTCGTGAGCTGGTGCGCCGGGCTGGCATCGTGGTGCATCGCTCGGCGCGGGCGGGCGAGGCGCGGCATCCGGCGCACCTGCCACCGCAGACGCGCGTCGAGGAGACCGTCCTCGACCTGGTGGGCGTGGCGCGGACGGTGGATGAGGCCGTCAACTGGCTGACCCGCGGAGTCGGCCGCCGCGTCACGACGCCGGACAAGTTGCGTCAGGCGCTTGAGCTGCGCGCGAAGATACGCTGGCGCCCACTGCTGACCGAGTTGCTCAGCCCCGACGCCGAGGGCATCTTGTCGGTCCTGGAGTATCGCTACCACCACAACGTCGAGCGACCCCACGGGCTGCCGAGCGGGTCACGTCAGACCCACTTCCGTCTCAACAGCCGCAGCGGATACCGCGACCGGGTCTACGACGCGTACGGAACCGTGATCGAGCTCGACGGACGCGTTGCTCACCCGGGCGACGAGCGCTGGCGCGACATCCGCCGGGACAACGCGGCCACCGGCACCGGACTTGCGACGTTGCGCTACGGGTGGCTCGACGTGACCGAGCACGCATGCCTCGTGGCCGCCGAGGTCCTCCAGGCGCTCGTGACCCGCGGGTACACGGGCGGCAGTCCCTGCTCGCCGGGCTGCCCCGCCGCCGAGGTGATCCGGCGCGGCCGGCCGGCGGCCTAGCTAGAGCTAGTGACGCAGGCCAGCGGGCTCAGGCGGCGAAGCACGTCCGGCACCGCCCCGGTATGAACGACGCCAACCTGCTGAGTCGCCCTCGTCAGCGCGACGTACAGGTCGTTCAGCCCGCGGGGCGACTCGGCGAGGATAAGGCCCGGCTCGGCGATCAGCACGCAGTCGAACTCCAGGCCCTTGGCCTGCTTCACCGTCAGCACGACTACCGGGCTGGTCAGGTCTGCATCGGCACCAAGCGCGGTACCGGGCAGCGCGGCGCTGACAGCCGCACCGAGCGAACCGACCTCCGCCTCGGGCACGATCACGGCAAGCTTGCCATCACCGGCTTGATCAGACAGCCTGATGGCCGCCCGCGCGACGGTCTCAGCGAGGGCGTCCGGACTTGCCTCGAGGCGCCACGGCTCGTGCCCGGAGTCCCGCACCGAGCGCGGCGGCTTCATGGCCGGGTCGATGGCCGCGAGCACGTCCGCCGCTACCGTCATGATCTCGGCCGGCGTGCGGTAATTGACCGTCAGCGGGGCCAGCCGCCACCGGTCCCCGAGGTAGGGAGCAAGAGCGTCACCCCAGGACGCCGGGCCGGACAGGTCGCCGGTCTGCGCGAGGTCGCCGACGATCGTCAGCGACCTGGCCGGGCACCGGCGCATGATCATCCGCCAGGCCATCGGCGACAGCTCCTGGGCCTCGTCCACGATCACGTGCCCGTAGGCCCAGGTGCGGTCGGCCGCCGCCCGCTCGGCCGCCGTCAGGTTCTCGTCGTCCTCGAAGCGCTCGGCGAGCCTGCTCGCGTCGACGATATCGGCGCCCATCAGGATCTCCGGGTCGTCCTCGTCGTCGCGGCCGATGATGTCGAGCACACCCTGGGCGTAGGCCTCCTGCAGCCGCCGGCGCCGGTCCTTCTCGGCCCGCAACGCGCGCTCGTCCTCGCCGAGAAGCTCGGCCGCCTCGTCCAGCAGCGGCACATCGGCGACCGTCCAGTCCTCGGCCTCGCCGGCGTCGCGCAGCAGCGAGTCACGCTCGGCCTGGGTCAGACCGCCGGCGGCGCTCTTCAGCCGCCCGGCATCGGTGAGCAGTTCGCTGAGCAGCTGCTGCGGCGCAAGCGTCGGCCAGAGTCGGGCAATCGCCGACCGGACCGCGGGGTCGTCGCGCAGTTCCTCGCGCAGATCGTCGATGTCTTGCTGGCCGAGCAGGTTGCTGCCGCCAAGCGCGTTGCGGCCAAGCTGGTTCGCCAGCTGCCGGGTCAGCGCGCTGATCATCTCCCTCGCGAACACCGGCGCGGCCAGATTGTGCGGCCGCCTCGACCGCCGGGCCCGCTCGCGAGCCTGCGCGCACATCCGCGGGGTCAGGCTCACCCGCCCGGCGTCGGAGTCGACACGGATCGGCTCGGCCGGCACCTCCTGCCGGTCGCGCACCGCCGCCGCTATCACCTTCGCCATCACGGGGCGGCCCTTGATCGCGGCCACCGCTGCGGGCTCGGCCGCGGTAGCGGTCACGCCCGGCAGGAGGTCACCAATGGTGGACAGCAGCACGCTGGTCTCACCCAGTGACGGGAGCACCTGGCCGATATAACGAAGGAACGTAGC
>Ga0209380_10001917_pt1 | contig 13687 bp, 10 predicted proteins | sample HubBroMetageWFT6_FD_188347 | JGI IMG/M metagenome (GOLD analysis project Ga0209380, IMG submission 188347) | Warmed and freeze-thawed soil microbial communities from the Hubbard Brook experimental Forest, New Hampshire - Hubbard Brook CCASE Soil... | ecosystem: Environmental > Terrestrial >...
GAACGGATCGACGATTGACCCGCCCTTCGTGAATAACCTTGGAACCATCAACATCGACGGCACGTCGACGTTCGTGGTGGGCACGGGCACTGCGACAGGTCCGGGCTTTATTCAACTGTCCAACGGAACGTTTGGGGAGATGATCAACTCCGCAACCGCTTTCGGTCAGCTCAACGTTGCCGGGTCGGCTTCGCTGAATGGCACGCTCGATATCCTGCTCAAGTCTGGGTACAATCCGGCGGTCGGTACGTCCTTCACGTTCCTCCTGCTCAACCCGGGACAGCTTTCGGGCACCTACGCCACCATCCTGAACGACATCTTCAACGGCGGTACGGAGAAGTGGATAGTTAACTACAACGACGCCGGTGGATTTGTGTCACTGACGGCGGCAATGAATGTCTCTACAACCCCGGAGCCGGGTACCTTCCTGCTGCTCGGTAGCGGACTGCTGAGCATAGCGTACGGCGTTCGCCGTCGCTGGCTGAAGTAGATCAACTTTGTCTGAGATGCGGCCTGATTGGATGCAGTCAGGCCGTTTTTCTGTCCGTGGCGAATGAATTCAATGCGACAATTGGTCGCCAACCATTTACGATCATTGCGGCCAGCAAGACGGGGTCGCCGGGAGAACCAGTATGAAGCAACGTTGGATAGCACTGTCTTTGTTGATGTTCATCGCCGTCATCGTGATGGCGGGGTGCGCGGCCCCACCCACCGCGGTCACCTTCACGACGCCGTATCAGGCCGTTCTTCTCAGCAATAATTCTGTCTATTACGGAAAGCTCGCGGGCTTCGGCACGCCCAATCCGGTGTTGACCGAGGTGTTTTACATCGTCAGCCAAACCAATCCTGAGACCAAGCAGGTCTCCAATATGCTGGTGAAGCGCGGCAAGGAACTGCATGGGCCCGACCGCATGTATCTGAACGCCAGTAGCATTGTTTTCGTGGAGCCGGTCGGGGCTGATTCGAAAGTCGCACAACTGATTAACGAAGCCAGCAACCAAAAGTAAGCCGGGTCGAGCTACTTTATCGTCGCAATTCCAGCGTCCTGAAAGAGCACAGGCTGCGCCTATGGAGCGCAGCCTGTCGCACGTTAGCGATCGACACCCTGCGGGCGCGAACTAGCGGCCGCGGCGAACGGCCCTCTTTCCCGCTTTCTTCGCGGGGCGCCTGGTCTTCTTGGCGGCGGCTTTCGGTTTCGGCTTGGCGACCTTGCTGGCCGTCTTCCTGGCTGGAGCACGTTTCTTTGCCGCAGTTTTCTTCTTCGCGGCCTTTGCCGGCGCTTTGGGCTTCGCCTTTGGTTTTGCGGCTGGCTTGGCTTTAGGTTTTGCCTTGGCTTGTGCAGGCGCCTTAGGCATGGTCGCTGACTTGGCCTTCGCTGCAGTCTTTGCTGGAGCCTTCTTCGCGGCCTTCGCAGGCGCTGTCTTCTGAGGGCTGGCCTTCTTTGCAGCCGCCTTGGCGGGCGCTGCGGGTGCATCGTCGGGAACGCCGACCGGAACGCTGGTTACGGCAGAGGGCCCGTCGGCAAACAACAGGCGCTGAACATTGCGCATGGAGTTGACGTCATAGTCGTTCACCCACCATTTAGGATCGCCGCCGCAGGCCGTGAGCATCAGCGGTTTCACCGAGGTGGCCTTGCTGACAGCGGCGCGGAAATAGTAGTGGTCAATCAACCGTATGGCCTCGGTAGCGAAGAGTCTGGCCACAGCCGGGTCGCGGAATGCGAGCAGGTTGTCGCCGTTCTGGGTTTCGCCTCCGTCGGCCAGATTGGAAGAGCCAGTGAAGACGACCGGATTGGCGTCGTTGAAATCGATGACGATGAACTTGTCGTGGATCACCTGTCCGGCACCGCCGGTAAATTCCTTGTCGAAGGGCGGCGGCACCTGCTTGATCAGCGCCGAGAAAGGTACCAGCACCCCGGGCTGTCCGGGCTTGTAAAGGGTGAAGCCTGCATCCGCCTGCGTCATGCCGTACGAGAAGACCTTGCTGCTGCTATGCGCTTTCTGCAGGATTTGCAGGACCGAGCCGCTGCCACCCAATTCCATCACAGCGAACATGATTGACGACTTGGCGTTCTGCAGGGCCTGGGCAACCGTTGCCATTGACACGGGAGGCGTGGGATGAGGCGCGAAGCTGACGTCGAAGTTTGGTACGCCACCGCCCAGGTTGGGGAACGAGAACCACTGCGATGCAAGCGGGGTTTTTACGTATCCACTCATGTCATTGAAGACCGACGCGAACACCTGCTCGTACTGATCGGCAACCTTGGGATCGCTAAACAACATCACGTTGTTGGCCTGCACATACAGACCGCGGATCGAGAAGTTCGCTGACCCTGTGAGTACCTTCGTCGCTTTGCCGTTCTTCTTCTGGATGATGATCTTGTCGTGGGCGAAACGCTTGAAGTGTCCCTGCTTGACGTTGGCAGTACCGGCCGACTTGAGCAGACGCTCGTGTACCTGCACTTCCAGCGCGGTGCCGAGGTGCAGCGGGGCGTTGTCGAGAAAAATGCGCAGACGTGATCCCAGGGTCTCGCACAGCTTGAGGATGTCGGGCTCGTCGAAGTCGTAGGCGAACATATCGACCGTGATCGACTTGTCATTCACACACTCGTTAAGCAGGGTGAAAACCATTTTGCGGGCATGCCAGCCGAGCCACTCATATTGCTTTTGATACGAGGTGGTGTCGAAGTCCAGGGTCTTTGGCTGCTGCCGGATGTCCTTGTTCTGGAACAGGGTGGCGTAGGCCTGAGAGCTGACGTATCCGCGAGTCAGTCCCACTTCAAAGTTGCCCATCTGCGGCTGGACAAGCTGCACTGTGACTTCTGCCGATGGGCCATCGACCAGTGCGGTGCCCTGGCAATAGCGGGCTGTCACCTTGTACTTGAAGTTCCCGGGCATAACATCCGGCGGAAAATGAACCCAATGAAATTTCTGGAAGGGGGCCTCTTGGGACGAGGTCCAAGGCTGCTGCTGGGGGGCCGTACCAGACGTTACGGGCTGGCTGTAGTTCAGCCGATTCTGCAAGTAATAAGGCTGTCCGGTGGGAGGCGTGCACTGAATGGCGAATCCGGCCAGATCGTTTTGCTTGAGCACGGCGTCGTCGAGACTATAGGCGAGTAGTACATCGCCATCGCCTGCATAGGCGGCAACAGTCAGTCCATTATTCGAAACTCGGTCGCTGGGAGCGGAAGACATGGCAACCTCCGGAGTGGCCGCCGTGGGCGAAGACGAAGCCACGATGTTGAGCTGAATCAATTGGCCGGGCCGAGAGGGGATGAGTCCCCAATTTCCGCGTCCAACACGGATTCTGCGCCAGGTCAGGTTCGTGAATGACCGCGACCACTACTTCCATTACAAAAGCGGGAACGATTGTACACCCGTTTTTGACTGGTCGATTAGCCTTGGAACATTTGCGGTCGCCGTGAAGTGGAATCGTGCCATACCACGTAAGTCGCGAGATCCTTCTGGGCGAACAGGCCGAGAAGGGTAGTTTGCGCACTTAAAGGTGGTGGAAAGCCCTTATTCGCTTGACGAGCATATAAAACTGCACCAAACTATCGCTGCTAGTGAAGTCCCTCTCCCTCACGACTCCCGGTTTCCCTGATTCGCTATTTGGTCGGGTTCTCGGGCTGTAAGAGCACCATCGGATTTACGAATTGCTGCTTGTGGCAGGGCTACGCCGATTGGTGGAGGCGACGATAGGGAATCGTCCGGGTAAGCCTTGCGGCGAACAGAATAGTACGTTTCGGCACTCGGCAGCTCAATCGAACTCTCAAGCTCAGGAGGCTACAAGCTCTATGAAAAGAAACATCGGAATGTGGTTGGTGCTGTCTCTTCTCATGATCAGCGCAGCAACTGTTTTTGCACAGGATTACTCGATGGCACCGCCGAAGGTACTGGTGGTGCAGCGGGAATACATCAAGCCCGGCATGGCCGGCAATGCTCACATGAAGACCGAAAGCGCATTCGTGCAGGCGATGTCGGCCGCCAAGTGGCCGACCCGCTACCTGGGGATGGATTCCATGTCGGGCCCGTCGCGCGCGCTGTTCCTGGTCGGTTACGACTCATTCGCGGCTTGGGAGAAGGACAACCTGGCGACGCAGAAGAACGCCACGCTGTCGGCCGCCTTGGACCGCGCATTAGCGGCGGACGGGCAACTGCTCACCAGTTATGACGCAGGTGTGCTGGCCTATCGCGAGGACCTCAGCCTGCGTCCTAACACCACCAACATTGCCCAGTCGCGCTATTTCGACATCATGCGCTTTAAGATCCGCCAGGGGCATGACAAGGAGTGGGAGGAATTGGTGAAGATGTACATGGACGGCTATGGCAAAGCCACTCAGGTTCAGCATTGGGCGACGTACCAGTCCGTGTACGGCGCCGACAACGGCGGCGTGTACATCGTCTTCAATGCAATGAAGTCGCTGGCGGAAGTCGACAGCGGCTTCGGTGACGCGAAGAAGTTTGAAGCGCAACTTGGCGCGGACGGCGAGAAGAGGCTGAACGAATTGACCGCGGCGTGCGTGGAGGATGTGCAGGAGAACCTGTTCTCCTTCAATCCAAAGATGAGCTATGTTGCCGACGCCTGGGTCAAGGCCGATCCGGGATTCTGGAAGCCTGCGGTCGCTCCCGCACCGAAGGCGGCGGCAAAGCCGGAAGCGAAGCCCGCGCAGTAGCTTCACGCGGCACATTCTGTCCCAGGTTTGCGCCCGATGTGCGGCGCGAACCTGGGATCGTCGCCTAGAGTAGGGAATTTCGCCTCTCGACTCGCCATACCAAAGAGCCAAAGCCATGGTAGAGAGTGGCACGTAAACAAGCATCAGTTCGTCCGGCCTCCGGGCGAAATACACGAGCAGCGTGCCCGCCATTCCACAGATCCATTCTCATTACGCCATAGATGGCTCGACTGCTGACTCGAACCCGACTGCCCCGTTCCGCATCGCAACCCCCTCCCCCGCGCTCAGCGCTGTTGCCTCATAATCCGATCATCCGCAGCCATTCGTGCCGTGGACCGAGGCTGCTCATGTCCGAAGACCGTTGCAATCAATACGCGGGACAAGCTCCTCCTAGATTCTGTTTCGACGCCGGCGTCGGAGCGCGGCGCTTGCACCAACCAAGCCCGAGCCGGCGAGGAAGAGTGAGCCTGGCTCCGGAACCAGTGTTTGGCTGTTCCCGACCACGGCGACAAGGTAGTCGGTGTTGAAGGCCGCAGCCGGACTACTAGCCGTCATGTCGAAATCAAATTGCAGGTCCAGCGAACTCGAACCGAGCGAGCTGACGGGACCGAGGTCAAGAACGTTGTCGTGAAAGAACTGGGCAGCCGAAAACTGCGACAGGAAGTCCTCCGTGAATACCGGGCTGCCGTTTTCCGTGATCTGAAATGCCAAGGAGTCAAAGGACGGTCCCGAAAATATCGGATTGAGAAGCCCCACTCGCAGGTCTCCGTTCAAGTGTGCCAAATTGACAGTAAAGTCGATCGAAGCCTGGTAGGTCGCACTACTTCCCCCGGTGACATTCGGATACGCTGCACCGAGAGCTGCCCAACCTAAGACATCAGTAGTGGGCGTGCCCAGAGCAAGACCGTTGATTACATTCGGGTCCCCACCCGACACGCTTGCGACCTGGCTCGCGCTGGGGCCGGCTGTGCCGAAAGCGCCAGCTTGCAATGAATTGAACAAAGACCGGTTCGCAAGCGGCCCGCCCATGCCCGCCCAGGTCTCGGTCGCGACGGCATTTTCGAGTGGACCGTTTGCCCGGGCTACCAACTTGGGAATCGTCGCCGTGCCATTAAATGCAATACTGGCGCTGCCTGTCTGTTTACCCGTCTTTCCTCCCTTTGCGGACGCCAAAGCGATTGCCAGGCCCTTACTCTTCGCGGTCGCAGTCGCGGTTGCGGCGCCATGCGGCAATAAAGGGTTCCCCCCCACCGCTCGAGCTACTGCGAGTGCGAGGGTTGCAGAGGTGGCGTCGGCTTCAGCGGTGGCGGTTCCGTCTTCGCCTGTGTTTCCAGCGCCGGCGCCGCCCTGGGCGTACGCGTCGGCGAACGACGGAAGCTTGCCGACGCCGACAGTAGTTGCCTTTGCTTCAGCGGAGCCGCCGTTACCGTTACTGCCGTCCTTGCCGTTCCGCGCCCTGTTGCCTTTGCCCCCAGCACCGCCTGTGCCTCCGCTACCTGCGACAGCTTTCCCCCACGCCAAATAACCTCCCTGTGCCTGCGCATAGGCGTCACCACCGTTCTTCCCATCTCCACCATTCCCGCCCTTCTCACCGGCGAGAACGCCCACTCCTCCCGGACCTCCTTTGCCGCCCCTGCCTCCGGTTGCAGATGCGTTCGCGTAAGTCTGGCCGGCCGCCACCGCTCGTGCGCCGCCGCCCTTATCGCCGTTGCCACCATTACCTTCGATCCAGACGGCACCGTTGAACCATGGCCCGCCACCGGGGCCTCCGTCGTTACCGTTAGCCATCGCAGTCGCACCACCCATGGTCGAGGTCGCTTCCGCCTTGCCATTGCCACCCGGCGCGCCGTTTCCTCCGTTGCCGGTATTGGCGCCGAGACCGCCATTTCCTCCGTCTCCGCCACCGCCTCCCATGCCGCCAGCGGCGGTCGCCTTTTGGTTGCCGGCGCCGTTGGCAGTTGCTTCGGCGTCACCGCCATTCCCACCATTGCCACCGTCGCCTCCATTCTGGCCTTTCTTGCCGTCACCACCATTGCCGCCACCGCCTGCCGTTCCTCCCTTGGCGCTGGCGTTTCCGTTCCCGTTGGCTGTAGCTGTGCCACCGCATCCTCCGAGACCTCCATTGGAGCCCGCAGCGCCAAGAGCACCGGTTTTACCGTTGCCGCCCGTGGCCGGGTTCGCGTTTGAGTTGGCGCCGTTGCGAGGGTTCTTCGGATTCGGGCACGGATCGGCCCAGGAGCACAGAGGCAGAGAGACGCAGACCAACAGAATGACGCTGAACAAAGCTCGACGAATCAGCGCACAGTGAATTTTGCTTGACGTGTCCATCTCAGGTTCCTTTCAGTCATGGTTGTGGCGGCGATTAACATTTGGCGCGTCGGGGCAGCTTCACCGCTAAGCTGCCCCTGCCGCGTTCACCTCGCTTCGTCGCAAGCGTGCGTCCGATGTCCTCCGCTGCACGGCCGATCATGAGGAACGCCTCCGGCTCTGTTCCGAAAGACGACGGCACAGGCTGGCTGCAACGAGAGCCACTGATCGCAGTCATTGGCTCTATCCAGGTTGAGGAACCAGTACCGGCTGTTCGGCCAGTCCCAGCTCGCGATTGCGACGAAGTAGTGAAACAACTGAATGAACGACATGCAGCGAAGCTGCTTAGGAGCCACAGATTGACTTAGTTGATTCATCACGATCTCCAGTCTCTTCGTAACGCCCGAGCGACCGCCGATAGTACGGTTGCCCATCGCTGCCCCATCGGTTGTGAAGTTCAGAGGCGACATACGCTCCCGCTTCCGCTCCTCTCCGATTCGAGCGGTCCGTCGAACTTTGTTCGACTCTCCCGCCCCTGAGCGCGCACAGTACGGCGGATGGCCATTTGGATTCAATGGACAACGTGTGACTTCGAGATGGATACAGTGTGACTTCAAGATGCGCATGGGATGACCGCCCCAGCTATTGTGGGCACTGAGGTTAACCACGGGTATGACCAAACAAAACCGGACTCACGGAGGTCAAAGCGCGTTATAATCCGCACAAAGATTGAGGCAAGTGTGGGGGCACTGCCGTGAGCGCCACGTATCAGCTTCTTCGTTTCGGAGTCTTCGAGTTAAACCTCGATCTGGAAGAAATCCGCAAAAATGGAACGCTCCTGAAACTCCCGCCGCAGCCGTTCAAGCTATTGGCCCTGCTGGCTAGCCGCTCGGGTCAGGTGGTGACACGCGACGAGATCCAGCAGCAACTGTGGGGCAGCGATACCTTCATCGATTTTGAGCAGGGTGTGAACAAGTGCATTAAGCAGATAAGAGCAGCTCTTAGCGATAATGCCGATAACCCTCTCTACCTCGAGACGATCCCGCGGCATGGTTATCGCTTTCTCGCGCCAGTCCGAACCAAGATTGTCCCTGCACCTCTCCCTCAGGTGAAAGAAGCCAGTTCGGGCTTGATCGCAAACCTCGCCGGACAAGTACGCGCAAGAGTGGAAGCAGCATCACAATCCGCGGCGTCAGCGCAACAGCAAGCGGCTGAAGCCACAGCCGAAACGCCGGCACAGGAGACGTCGTCCGTTTCTCAAGCATCCGCAAGGACGATGGGTTCGCGGATGCTTTGGTGGGTGGTGCCATTTGCACTGCTGCTTGCAGCCGCGTTGTATTGGTTTTTGTCACGAACGATGGGGTGAGATCGCTATCATCGGGCCCGCAAGGCGCAGCGAAGCCGCAAATCGAAGAGTCTAGTCGGCTGTGGCTGCTTGGGGCTCGGAAGCCGTGAGTGGTTCCTCGGCCTGCAGCCTAATGACCGCGCCCAGCGCAATCACGGAACTGAGGGCGGCCACAAATACCGGCCACTTGTAGTCGTGTGTGTAATCAACCAGCACCCCGGCGAGCGGCGGTCCCACCAGACAAGCAATGCCGAAGCTGGTCATCAGAATCCCCAGCAGTTCTCCGAGTCCTTCGATACCATACCGGGCCGCCGCGACCGCTGGCGTCATGGCTGCGATCCCTCCATAGCCCACTCCCATCAGTAGCGCAAAGATAAACAGTACCGAGTAGGTGTGGCTCAAGAGCCATACGCTGCAACTGACCAGCAGGATCCAATAACTCGCTTTGTACATGTTGAGCAGGCCAAAGCGAGGGGCCAGCGCGTTCAGCCCCAGACGTCCTACAACGCTGGCAGCGCCTACATAGCCGATGAGGGCGGCTCCGGCCACGTGGCTGGCGCCAATGTCCATGGCGAATGCGGGCAGGAAAACGAATGAACAGTAGATTGCGATTCCGGCGAAGATAAGCGCGATGTACAGCAAGACAAAGGTACGAGTTCGCACCATGCCCATAACGTTGGCCGTGTCCTTGGCGCGCAGGACGGGAGGGCGCGACAATAGCGCGGCACAGCCGAGAAGCATTGCCATGCTCGCCCAGCCGAACACTTCGAATGCGCCTCGCAACCGTAGAGCACAGTCAACCGTGCAGCCAGGGGGGCTGCGACCAGGGTGCCACAGCCGATGCCGCTGATGGCGATGCCCAGCGCAATATCGCGCCGTGCTTTGAACCACTCCCCCACGGCCGCGATCGCGGGAATGTACACGCATGCCACCGACGCCCCCACGCACAGGCCCCAAGTGACGAACAGGAGAGGGAAAAAATAAATGCGTGCAGTCAACAGCAAGCCGATGCCCATGAGCAATGCGCCCGCGCCTACCACGTAGCGCGGACCGATACGATCGGCGAGGTCTCCGGTGATGGGCGCCAGGAAGAACGACAAAACCGACAAGGTCGAAAAAATGGCGGTCATCATGGCATGACTGACGCCGAAACTTGTAGCGATAGGTTTGAGGAAAACTCCGAAGGAGTAAGTGACGCCAAAAACTACAAACGACCCAAAAAACGCCGCGACGACGATAATCCAGGCGCGAGGCGAATCAATTGCCGAATTCGAATCTGCAGGCATAACTGGTTGTCGTGTTAAGGTCTCCAGCGGGCAGGGTACTCCGGTGGCGAAAGCATACTGCCGCGCCGAGTTTGTGCCAAGTGAATTTGGAGGCGAGGCACGAGAGCTGAGCTAGAACCGCTGGTGTAGCGGCTTTGCGGCGCTGGTGATCGACGCTGAGAGAACAGGCGCTCGCCTCATCGGTCTCGTGAAAAATTCCGCGGCAGTAATACCCCGCCTTTATAGCGGCGCGTTCCTTCGGATGAAATGGGTGACAGAAACGGGTAATGTGACGTGCCAGCAGGACCGTTGCCTCTAGTTCTTTCGTTGCCAGCTCCACACGGGTGCGCCCTTGTCGTCCCTGAGGGTTACGGTGTCATTTCCCTTCTCGACGGCCCGGGCAAGGACGAGGTCCGCGTCGCCCTGCTTGACCTTCGATCCCGTTACGGCGATTTCTTCGCCTTTACTGAAACTCAGGCCCATATCCTCGAGAAAGGACTTGGGACACAGATATACATCAACGCTCCCCGACCCACTCTTCAGCATCAAGTGAACGATCTCGTTGCCCTTCGCTGGCAACTTCACTTCCTCTACCGTTCCCTTGATAGCGGTCTCAGTATGGGCGTCGTATTTGGGGGCGCCTGGGTCATTCCCCTGCGCTTTTTGCGCGGCGGCGGGCAACAAGACGAGGAATGCAAAAAAAGCAGCAAGAAGGATTAGTTTCCTGCAAAGATATGGCCGACAAGACTTATGTGAACCACGCATGGCGCTTCCTTTCAAGGAGCCGCCTGAGCTGTGACCAGTCGGTCGCAACAGCTCGCAGGGGTTCCGATTCCCGATCTGTCTAGAGTGTCTTGGTAGGACGGAGCTCGCTCCGGGACCCAAGCAATGGTACTCCTCGGGCAATGGCCGGATAAGGAACTTTGGGAGGGAATATCACTATTCTGCTATGGCACGTTCAAGCGGGCGGTTCGGGTGAGTGCACCCGAGATGCTGGCGTCCACCGAACCCGACCACGGCACAGGTCGTAGGCAATGTGCTTCGTGACGTCGACCGCGTTCATCGGCGCCGAACTTGCGCTTTGGCCCAAGTCTCACATCTTGCAGTGACAACCCTCACAGTCAGATGGTTCGACAGCCGAGGATACTGAACTGTGTGCCTGAGTCGAAGAGAATTTGAGAGAAGGATAGAAGTATGAGCGACAACACCGAAACCGTCACGGATGAACGGATTGTCTACCTGGAAGGGTTGGTGCGCCAGGCCAAGACTGCCGCTGCCGTCTTCACACAATACACCCAGGAAGACGTCGATCGCATTGTGAAACCGATGGTGCTGGCCGGACTCGAGCAGCCGCAGTATCTCGCGCGCCTGGCAATTGAGGAAACTAAGCTCGGGCTGATGGAAGACAAGGCCATCAAGAACATGGTGGCCACGGAGTTTGTCTATAACTACGTCAAAGACAAACGCACGGTGGGCCAGATTGCCGAGTATCCAGAGCGCAATCTTGTGGAGATGGCGGAGCCGATCGGCGTCATTTTCTCGCTCCTGCCGGTTACGAATCCCACCTCAACCGTGCTGTTTAAGTGCATCATGGCGATCAAGACGAGAAACGCCGTGATTTTCAGTCCCCATCCAGCCGCAGGGCACTGTTGCTTCGAGGCCGTGCGAATTATGTACGAGACAGCGGTCAGGCACGGCGCGCCGGAAGGCGTCTTTACCTGCCTGGAAGCTCACGACCTGCAGGACAACGCCTACATGATGCATCACAAGGACGTTGGCCTGATCGACGCAACCGGCGGACCGGGCATGGTGAAAGCGGCGTATAGCTCCGGCAAGCCAGCGTTGGGTGTGGGGCCGGGCAATACACCCGTTTACTTGGAGAAGTCGGCGGATCTAGACATGGCCGTGGTGGATATCATTACCTCCAAGACTTTCGACAACGGTACCATCTGCGCGTCCGAGCAGACGGTGGTGATCGACGATGAGATTTACGACATCGTTCTGAGAAAATTCGAGGAGCTGGGCTCGCACATCTGTAACGAAAAAGAGACGGAACTGTTGGGGCGCAGGGTAATCGATCCCAAGACCGGATTCATGCAACCGCTGGCAGTTGGGCAGAAAGCCACCGCGATAGCGCGCATGATCGGACTCAAAGTCAAGCCGCATACAAAACTCCTGATCGCGCCGATCCTAGGCGTAGGGCGCGGACATCCCCTGTCGGTGGAGAAATTGTTCCCGGTGCTCGCAGTCTATCGCGCGAAATCCGTCGATGAAGCGCTCAAGGTATGCATTGACGTTAATCATGCCGGCGGTTTGGGGCATACAGCAGTCGTATTCTCGCGCAACGATGACGTCATCCGGAAGTTCGGTGAAGTGATCAACGCAGGGCGAATCATTGTAAATTCGCCCGGATCGATCGGAGCGCTCGGCGGCGTTTACAACGATATGGTGCCGACCTTCTCATTTGGCTGTGGGACCGGAGGTGGCAACAGCACGACCGACAACGTAAACGTGTTTCACTACCTCAATATCAAACGCGTGGCGCGGAGGACACAAGCGCATATGTGGTTCCGTGTTCCGAACGAGATTTACTTCAATATGAATGCGGTTGAGAATTTGCGGAAGTTCAAGTCGCGCTCGACCGTCATTGTTACTAATCCGGCGATGGAGCAAATCGGGCATGCAGACACTGTCCGCCGCAACCTTCCACCAGAAACTCTGGTGCACGTCTCGGTGATTCCTGACGCGGAGCCCGAAGTCAAGGTGATCATGCAGGGAGTGGACGCGCTGAACTTCTACCGCGCCGACCAGATCATCGCACTGGGTGGCGGTTCCGTGATCGACGCAGCCAAGATCATGAAACTCAAGTATGAATCGCCGGAGGCTGACCTCGAGGAACTGGCGGCGCCGTTCCTGGATCTGCGGAAGCGCGTGGTGCAGTATCCCACCGAGAAGATCCACCGCTCGAGGTTGGTTGCCATCTCCACCACCAGCGGAACAGGCAGCGAAGTCACTCCGTTCGCCGTTCTGACGGACAAAGAACAAGGGCGCAAAGTGACGCTCGCGGATTACTCGCTCACTCCGGAAGTGGCGATTGTCGATCCGCAGTTCGTCATGTCAATGCCGAAAGGTCTGACCGCCGATACCGGCATCGATTGTTTGACCCATGCACTGGAAGCCGGCGTTTCGATCTATGCCTCCCCCTACACCGACTCCAACGCATTCCAAGCTATTCGGATGGTGTTCAAGTACCTGCCCATTGCGTACGAGCAGCCCAACGATGAAGAGGCGCGGAGCATGATGCACAATGCGGCCTGCATTGCAGCGATTGCGTTTTCCAATGCCTCGGTAGGTGTAAATCACGCGCTCGCTCATGCTTTCGGCGCGTGTTTCCACGTCGCCCATGGCCGGGCCAACGCGCTGATGCTTCCGCATGTTATTGCCTATAACGCGGGGGTGCCAACCAAGTTCATGCCGTCACCGAATCAGCGGGGGTACATCGCGCACAAGAAATACGCAATGGTGGCGGAGTTGCTTGGTTTAGGCGGTACCACGGTTGAGGAAAAGGTGCAGAACCTGGTGACCGCTGTCGAACAGTTACTCGACCAGTTGGCGATTCCGCGGTCGATCGCTGACCTTGGGATCTCGAAGGAAGAATTCGAGCAGGCGATGCCCGAGTTGGTCAAGAATGCGTTTGACGATCCTTCTGGGCGCTCCAATCCGCGCATGCCGCTGTTGAGCGAATTGGTGGAGCTGTTCTGGAGTGCTTATTGCGGGCGCGGTCTGGCCAAGGTGGAGAAGGTACTGCGCCAACTGCATGAGGACAATGTGCTCGTATGACAATGATTGATGTATGGGTCGAGGTTGAGGGGAATTGTGTGACGCAGACTTTGCACGAGGCTCGGGCGGAACTGGATGCCGGCGGCGACGTGTTTTTGGATTTCTCATCCGTGCGCCGGCTCGATTCCGGCGGCATTCCGGGAATCCTCATTCGAAAGCGCGCACACTCTGGCGGCCGCCTTACGGTGAGCCGCTAAGAGGAGCGTTCAGTCCGCAGCATCGGTCGAAGGCGCGTCCCCGTCCGGGCCGATGCTC
>Ga0209380_10001918_pt1 | contig 13679 bp, 10 predicted proteins | sample HubBroMetageWFT6_FD_188347 | JGI IMG/M metagenome (GOLD analysis project Ga0209380, IMG submission 188347) | Warmed and freeze-thawed soil microbial communities from the Hubbard Brook experimental Forest, New Hampshire - Hubbard Brook CCASE Soil... | ecosystem: Environmental > Terrestrial >...
CTGCCGGTACCCTTCATGCAGCAGCGTGCCAATGACTTTTTCCGAGTCATGCACATTCATCTGGCACCCAAACGTCTCCAGATAAAACGTCTTCGCCGATTCTCGTTGAGGAACCCCAGCCATATAGGAAAGTATAGCGCTCAGCCCTCCCGCGGGACGAGTTGGGCACGATATTACCGGCCACGAAATCGATCTCGGCTCGCGCGTAGCACACGCCCTTGCGCGACAGCCCCAGGCGGTCGTGTGACCCGACGCGGCAGGTGCTGCACTTCACCTGCACTCGCCAGAAGCCGCGCCCGTGGTCGATGACCACGTCGCAGCGGTCGCTTTGTCCCCCAAGGCTTGAGCACTGAGAAGCCCAAGCTGATGGCCTTGGAGATAGACTGCGCCTCGGCTGATTCTCCGCGCCGTTTGGTAGTGGTCCCGGCGACTGCTTGAATTTCGATCGGAAAGTTTTGCTTGCTGCTCGTCTCTTGAATTGTCGTTTTCTTCCCGCATGATGAAAAAAGCCCGCCGGTAAGCTGCGCCCTGTGGACTTCCCTTCGGTTCGGCCCGTTATCTTCGCCCGAAAACACGAACGGCGCAGACTGGAAGGCCTACGCCGCCGTTAATTACTCTCCCTGACTTATATCTGGCATGGAATCAGTGACTTGATCCAAAAAGCTCATGTTTTTGATCTTGGCAGCAATTTTCCACAGACAAGTCAAAAGCCACGGACAAGCCTGCCCTGAGCGGAACCGAAGGGAGTGTCTGTCCTACATCAGTCAAGGGTCGCAAGAGCGCTCGACCTAAGGGTTATTTCTCGGCAAAGTTCTTCAGCATATCGAGCACGCCCGGCCAACCGCCGGCGTAGTCCGCCCGCGCGTCGGGCTCGGAAGCGAGGCCGCTATGAGTGACCTTCACGTGAGTGCCCGACTCGGATGGAGTCAATTCCCAACGGACGATGGAGCGACTCTTTGGATCGTCGTGAAAGTTGGCGAACCACGTGTAGACGAGGAGCCGCGGAGCATCGAGCTCAAGAATCTCTCCGTTGTGCCGGGTGACGCTGCAACCGTTCCTGGGTTTCGCCACGCGCGTTTCGAGACGCCACTGGCCGCCGACGCGCAAGTCCATCTCGAACACGTCGAGTTGGGGACAGCGGCGCCGAACCGTCTCGGCATCGCAGATGGCCTTGAAGATAAGCTCCGGCGGCGCAGCAATGTCGATCTCGCTGGTGATAACGTCTTGATCGGGAGTGATAACAGCCTTGGCCATCGCGTAATCTCCGGAGGTTGCGTGTACGGGTTGCTCTGCACAAGCCGACATGGAACGGGACTGATCTTCTGGCGCGCCTAAAAAGCCCCGATCCTGAGGTTGATTCCATGCTCAAGGTAAACCTTGAGGCCGCACAGAAAATGCACCCAGCCATGAGTTTGCTGGACCAGCCGGGCGATGCCTTTGTCGACTTTGGGCCAGCCGTTTTCCACGATAGTTATCAGGGTGATGTTGGGATCGACGGGCTCCAATTTTATTTCAACCAGAGTTTCGACCCCCGTCGCCGTCCATAGAAACGAAATGAACTTGTCCTTCTCGATCTTCTTGATGCTCACATGCATCGTTCCACTTCCGTAATCGGCCCACGCCCAGGTGACGGTGTTCCCTTCCTCCATCCGGGCGCTTCCAGAAGAAATGAAGTAATGGGACATTTGTTTGGGGTCGATAATTCCCTCAAATACTGCGTGGACCGGCTTCAGCACTTTCAGCTTGACCTTCGCTTGAAGCTCCTTCGCTTCCGCTTTATCGTTGGTTGCGGCGTGGGTTTCACGCGCGTGTTCCGCTTCTACAAAGGCTTTCAGGTTATCCAGGCTCGCGCTCCAGAAGCTGCGGTAATGTTCCAGCCACGAGTCGACGGCGCGCAGCGGTTCGGGATTAAGCTGGTAAACGCGGTTGCGTCCTTCACGATGCTCGCGGACGAGGTGCGCGCGGCGCAGCAGCCGCAGGTGCTTGGAGATTGCGGGACGGGTCACGGAGAAAGCTCCGGCAATGTTTCCGGCGGGCTGGCTGCCGCGCCGAAGCATGTCGAGGACGGCGCGCCGGGTGGGATCGGCGAGCACCTGGAACGCGGCTTCCACATCCCGGGCCGGCGAATATGTAACCGAACGGTTTCGCATAATGCGTAACCGTACAGTTACGCGATGAAGTTGTCAAGGTTTTTTTCAGGTTTTTTTCAGGGTTCTTCCAGGTCAAGGTCAAAGGCGACGGACGAGAGTGTCCGTCCAACCTAAGCAAAGGCGAGGGATACAGAGTGCCTTACTTTTTATATTGCGTCGGCTGCGGGCCTTCTTCGAGGGTTTTGCGGTCCCAGATCCAGCCTTCGCGGGTGTAGCTGGCTAGTTCGAAATCCTGGGTGAGTTCGAGGGCGTCGACCGGGCAGGCGTCTTCGCAGAGGCCGCAGAACATGCAGCGGCTCAGGTCGTAGGTGAAGTTGGTGAGTTCCTTGCGGCGGGTGTGCTCGTTGCGTTCGCTGGAGACGACGATAAGATTTTCCGGACAGGCCAGCGCACACAGGTCGCAGGCAATGCACATGGTCTCGTTGGTGTCGGGGTTGACGTTGAGGCGGGGAGCGCCGCGGTAACGCTCGGCCACCTGCGGCCGCTCCAGCGGGTACTGCTCGGTATAGATTTCCTTGGGATCCTGGTAGCGAAAGGTGACCTTCAGGCCCTGAAGCAGGTCGACCAGGAAGACTTTCCGGAGCAGATTGGTCATCTCCATATCGCGGTAAGCATATCACTAAAGGGCGAACGGCTTGTAGGGCGGAGTTTGGGATGGTGTCCTAATTTCGTCAACCACGGAGGGCACGGAGGGAAACAGGGTAAAGCCGGAATCGTGGAGGCGCGGAGAATGGCCGCAGAGAACGTCAATGCCCAGGAGATCGCGGGGTCGCCTGCGGGTCGCGCATCGACTTTTTCAGTTTTGCTTTTACTTCGATTACGCCCATCATGCCGCCATCGGCGTGCTGCAGGACGTGGCAGTGATAGGGGATTTTGCCGATGATGTTGGGGTCGCGAAAATCCATGCGCAACTTCACGCTGGGAAATGTCGGCGAGGTTCCGTCCCAGTAAGGCACGTCGATGGTGTCGCGGAAATAGGCTTCGAGAGTGGGGGTGCCGTCTGTCTCCAGAGTGGTTGCGCCGTCTCTCTCCAGAGTCAGGAAATGGAGCTGATGAACGTGGAACGCGTGAGACTCCAGCGAGCGATTCTCGATGACCCAGTCTTCCACGTCGCCGCTGCGAACGGTCACGTCGGGCGCGGAATTGAGATGAAACGCCTTGGGTCTTGCGCCTTCTTCAGTAATGTAAAAAACCTTGGAGGTAGCCGGATGCTGAGGGTCGAGCACTTTTTCGGAGAAATAGAATCGCCGCTGGCGAACCGGCTTTGCCTGGGCAAGCTCTGAGGCGGGAGTAGAGTGCGGCAGTTCGGGAAGCAGAGCCCGGGTTTGCGTTTCGTCGGCGTCGGGGGAGGCGATGATCTTGATCAGTTGACGGGGAGGATTGAAATCGTCCCCTTCGGGCACGGGCGAGACAGTGCTGGATGAACGGGTTGTGGGATTGTCCTCATCGTTGGGAGGACTGCTGTCTACGCCTAGAGTGAGCAGTTCGGCGTCCACGTGCTCGGCGGGCGTGTCGAGGACGAATTCGGCGCGGCCGCCGGGAGGAATGGGAATGTCGGTCCTCCAGGCAATGCCGTCGGAGTGCCCCTTTCCCGACCCGAGAGGCGCACCGTCGACCGCGACCAGGCCCAACTGGCGCCATTTGCCGTTGAAGAGAACGCCCAGATCGAGATAGGTGTCGGCACAGGCGTTGAGCACGCGCCAGAATTCGCGACGCGAAGGCCTGGTGCGGAGGATGGCCATCGGGTAGTCGGGATAAGGCACGGGGATGAAATTTACGGAGAGATCCTTGGCGGGATGCCCGGGTTCGGCATCGGGCGCGGCGGGATTCTGATCGCGAATTACAAGGATGCGTTCGGGGAGGGATTGACTGCGCGCTTTGGTTGCCGCGTCTTTCGTTGCTTCACTTCCCTTCCCGGCGTCGTGTTTCGCTTCCTCAGTCGTGGTCTCCGGCGGTTCGACGATGAGCGCTCCGGAAGCTCCGCCGAGCACCTGGGACTCACTGTTGCCGTGAATGTGGGGATGGTACCAGTACAAGCCCGTGGGCTGGCTCGCGGGGATGCGGAATTGATATTCGAAGCCAGAGTCCGCGGGTTGAATCTGAGTGGTCAACGATTCGTCCTGATGGCACGCGGGCGGGATGCTGAGGCCGTGAAAATGTAGATTGGTGGAATCGGCGGTCATTTGTGCGGGGCCACACGGAGTTGCTGCCGGGCGGGTGTGGGCTGACGGCGTGGCGATGGGCAGGTCATTCTTCGGCAGGTCGTTTTTCAATTTCAGCGTTATAAGATCGCCGGGATGAACTCGGAGAGTGGGCGACTGGTGGCCGTCGGCGTCGATGTAGCAGTAGCGGGGTTGTCCGGTGGGATCGAGTGAGGTGCGAAAGGACAATGTCGCGGACAGAGATCCGTGCGCGCTGCGGAGCTCAGCGGGAGACGTTAGCTGAGTGCCGATGGCGGGGCGCGGGCAGGCTTGCTGATCGGAGTTTTGCGAAAACGCAAAAGAAGACGCCAAAGTAAATGCGGCAATCGTGGCTCGTCTGCGGAATTTGTGCGCGCTCACCTTCTGAACCTGCGCTTCCTGGTCGGGGACTAAAAGGTCACAAACAACGTCGAAAGCGACGGACAAAAGTGTCCGTCCTACATGGTCAACAGCGCTTAGTAAATCAGATACTTTTTGCGAACTTGCTGGAACGTTGCCAGGTCTGCTTGCCAATCCTGCGCGATGCGGCGCGGGTCTTGTCCGGCGATGAGCGCCTCGAAGGCTGGTTGATTCACCAGCAGCTCTGCCATGCGCTCGATTTTAAAATCTGCGGCGTAGAGCTTATGCAGGGCGGCAGCGAGTTCGAGGCCCAGTTCGGGCGCGTCGAGATTGTTGCGCTCGGTGAGCAGAATATTTACTCCCTGGCATTGTTGCCCGCTGTAGACGGCGGACGAGGGAGTGAACGTTACGGGAACGAAGCGCACTCCCGCGATCGCGCGCGCGTTTAAGTAGGTCGCCAGTTCGCGGCTCTTGATCCAGGGAGCACCGACGAGTTCAAACGGCGTATCGGTTCCCCTCCCTACGGAGATATTCGTGCCTTCGATCAGCGCGACGCCGGGGTAGAGAGCGGCTTCGGTTACGCTGCGCAAGTTGGGCGACGGATTCACCCAGCTGAGGCCGGTGGAATCGAACCAGTCGCCCCGCTGCCAGCCTTCCATGGGGACGACGGTGAGCTTGGCGTTGAGGTTGCGCTCGGCGTTGAACATTTTGGCCAGTTCGCCGATGGTCATGCCGTGACGGACGGGCACCGTCCAATAATTTGTAAAACTTTCGCGGCCGGCATCGGAAACTGGGCCTTGCACAAACGAGCCGGTGATGGGATCGGGACGGTCGAGCACGATCAATTCAATTCCGGCTTTGGCGGCGGCTTCCAGGAAATATCCCAGTGTGGTTTCGTAGGTGTAGAACCGCACACCGGCATCCTGAACGTCGAACACGATGGCGTCCAGATTCTTCATGACATCTTCGGGCGGATGGCGAGCGGCGTCGGTTGCGCCGTAGACGCTGTAGACCGGGACGCCGGTGGCGGAGTCTTTGGAGTTATTGATGTCGGTGGTATCGACGGTTCCGGCGACGCCGTGTTCGGGGCTGAAGATGGCGTCGAGCGAGATGCCGGGAGCTTGCGCGAGTATGTCGATGGTGCGGTGTCCGTCGGCATCGAGGCCGGTCTGGTTGGTGACGAGGCCGATGCGCTTTTTCCCTTCAGGCTGCTTCAGAACATCGAAGGCGTGGGCTTCAAGAATATCGATTCCATTTTTCACGGTGCCGTTGCGGGTGCCGATGCGGCGTCCGCCGCTTTGCGCTTCGTTGTAGCCGGTGATGCTCAGCCAGCGCAACTTTTCTTTCTCGTCCGTGGTCAGGGGCAAGGCGGCGGCGACCTCGGTGGCAACTTTTGAGCGCAGGGCGATTGCGGTTCCTTTGCCGCGAGGATGCACGGCGTTGGTGAGCAGGATGATGTAGGTCTGGGTGGTGGGATCGATCCACATCGAGGTTCCGGTCCAGCCGGTGTGGCCGAAGGAGCCGACTGGGAGCAGGTCGCCGCGATTGGAGGAGAACGGAGAGTCGATGTCCCAGCCGAATCCGCGCAGGAGTGGAGCGGCCGGGGGAGTCTCGGGGGTCGTCATCTTTTCTACGGCCAGCGGCGAGAGAATGCCGCCGCCACCGTTTAGCAAGGCCTGGGCAAATTTCGAGAGATCGTCGGCGGTGGAGAACAGGCCGGCGTGGCCGGCCACTCCGCCCATGCGCCGGGCCCGGGGATCGTGGACTACGCCGCGCAGCATGTGCTCGTTCTCGTCATACTCCGTGGGGGCGATCTTCGGCTTCCATGCGGGGGGAGGGATAAAGCGGGTGTGCAGCATTTTCAGCGGGGCGAAAATATGTCGCGTGGCGTATTGATCGAGAGTTTCGCCCGAAACCTTCTCGACCAGAGCGCCCAGCACGATGAAATTGGTGTCGCTGTATACGAACGCCGAGCCTGGGGGGTTTTGCAGCGTTTCTGCGAACGACATGCGGTAGGCCGTGTCCTTCCCTTCCCACGGCGTTTTCAGATCGATGTCAGGCGCCAGGCCGGAATAGTGGGTGAGGAGTTGGCGCACGGTGACGTCGTCTTTTCCGTTCTGCGCAAAGTCCGGCAGATACTTCGCTACTGGATCGTTGAGGCGAACTTTTCCCTGCTCTACGAGCTGCATGACGGCCGTAGTGGTAGCGATCACTTTAGTCAGCGACGCTAGATCGAAGACGGTGTCCAGGGTCATGGGCTCGCGTTTGGGTTCGAGGGCGCGGCTGCCGTAGGCCTTGCGGTATACGACCTTGCCGTTGTGGCCGACGATGAGGACGGCGCCGGGAATGTTTCCGTCGGCAATGGCCTGCTGAATGATCGCGTCCACGGCGGCGAGGCGAACGGGAGACGCGTCGGCCGGAGCGGGGATGGCTGCGGAGGAGGGTTGTGCCTCTGGGCACGAAACACCTGCCGCGAATGTCGGTGCAGTGAGCAAGACCGACGCGGTGATCGCCATAACGATGTTCGCGACAGCGAGGACTGCCCTTGGGACATGCGTCCTCAGACGCGCCCGTTTGCTGCACTGCTGGTGTTGGTCTTTGGGCATCGTAAGGTCCCTCACCCGGCTTCGCCGCGTTCGGGACGCCATTCCTGAGGCAGTCGCTTGCGGGCTGCGCGAATTAGAAAGCGAAATTGTGTTGGCGGGAAGGATGTTCTGACTTTACACAACTCCGGTAGCCGGACTCAAGAAACTCCGGTAACGAGTACCGTCTGTGCCATACTCTGTGTCATAGTCCGTGTCATACTCTGTAACCATCGATGAGGCAGGGGCGGACAGCTTGAACTCGGGTACTCTCGGAAGCTTTGCGCCGGAGCTGTTCCCCGTCTTCGAACGGCAAGACCGCAGTTTTTCCTCTGCCTTCTCCATTCTCGACGCCGCCGTTGCTGATCGTGTGTTTCCCGGAGCGAGCATTGCCGTGACCCAGGGCGGGCGGCTTGTCGCGCTGAAAGCGTTTGGGCGCTCTACTTATGATTTGGAGTCGCCACCCATAACGATGGACACATTGTTCGACTTGGCATCCGTTTCTAAAGTGGTGGCGACTACGACCGTCGCGATGATTCTCTACGAACGCGGGTTGCTTGATCTGGATACGCCGGTGGTTGGAATGGTTCCTGAGTTTGCCGGGGCTGGAGCGGGAGATGCCGATGCTCGACGGCGAGCAATTACCTTACGCATGCTGCTGGCGCATTCGTCGGGGCTGCCGGCGTACGAGAAACTGTTCTTGAAGGCGCGCACGCGCGAGCAATTGCTGCGGGCGGCGTTCACCACTCCGCTGGTGGCCGATCCCGGCACGCGCGCCGAATATAGCGACATTGGATTCATGGTTCTGTGTGAGGCTCTCGAACGGGTGGCGGCGGAAACGCTTGATCGTTTTTGCCAGCGCGAGGTCTTCGGGCCGCTGGGCATGGCGCACACCACATACAATCCGCCGCCCGAGGCCCGCGCGAAAATTCCGCCTACGCAGGACGACCGCACTTTTCGAAGGCGCATTATTCAGGGCGAAGTGCAGGATGAAAATGCCAGTGTGCTCGGCGGGGTCGCGGGGCAGGCGGGAGTTTTTTCTACGGCAGAGGATATTGCTCGCTTCGCGCATGCCCTGCTGGGAGGGGGAAATCCGATTCTGCGTCCCGAGACGGTCCGTCTCTTCACGCGGCGGGAAACCGCTCCGGCTGGCACTTCTCGGGCGCTGGGATGGGATAGGCCTTCGCCGCCCTCGCAGTCCGGGAAATATTTTTCGGCGCAGGCCTACGGTCACCTCGGCTATACCGGAACCTCTCTGTGGATCGACCCGGTGCGTGAACTTTCTGTAGTCTTGTTGACGAACCGGACTTGGCCCGACAGTTCGAATTGGGCGATCAAACAGGTTCGGCCAAAATTTCACGACGCGGTAGTCGAGGCCTTGGACCGAGCTGTCTGAAAGGACATTCTTGAAAGCTAAGAAAGAAAAGCAGACCGGCGACCTGCGCCGCCTGCGCACGGAGCAGTCGCATCCGGACGCCAACGATCTGGACCGCAAGTCTTCGCTCGAGATTGCCAGCCTGATCAATGCGGAAGATGCGGTGGTTGCGCTCGCGGTGCGCCGCGCCCTGCCGCAAATTGCCCGTGCTATCGATTTGGTGGCCGCTGGGTTGCGGCGCGGGGGACGGCTGATCTACGTCGGGGCCGGGACCAGCGGGCGCATTGGAGCCCTCGACGCTTCTGAGTGTCCGCCGACCTTCAATGTGGATCCGAGAACGGTGCAGTACATTATTGCGGGCGGCCCGAAGGCACTGGCGTCGGCCACCGAAGCCAGCGAAGACGACGAGGAACTGGGGCGCGTGGAGATGAAAAAACGCAAGCCGGGTAAACATGATGTCGTGATTGGCATTGCCTCCAGCGGGCGCACTCCGTTTACCGTGGCTGCGGTTGCGGCGGCGCGGCGGCGCGGCGCCAAGACCGTCGCACTCACCTGCAACCGCAATTCGCCGCTGGAGCGGGCGGCGCACTTTGCCATCGTGACCGAAGTTGGGCCCGAGGTGCTGGCCGGATCGTCGCGCATGAAGGCCGGCACGGCGCATAAGATGGTGCTGAATATGATTTCGACTGGGGCGATGACGCGGCTGGGCTACGTTTACGGCAACCTGATGGTCAATGTCTCGCCTAGGAACGAGAAGCTGACCCAGCGGGCTATCAGCATTCTGGAGCGCGCTACGGGAGCGGATTCGGAAACCGCGGGACGGACGCTGGAAGAGTCCGGGAGGCGCACTCCGGTGGCGCTGGTGATGCTGGCCACGGGCGTGAACCGCGGCCAGGCGGCCGCGGCGCTGAAGAAGGCGAAGGGGCATGTGCGGCAGGCGATTGCGGCGGCTAAACCGCTGTGAGCGGGGACCTGCCGGGACGGGCAATCAACGGCAACCACGCGTCGAGCTGCGCTGGGACCGGACGGGCAAGAGTGCCCGTCCCCACATGAGTCGGCGGTTCCCCAGTAGACCCTGCCCTCCCGATTAACCACACCCGCGGCCATTCCCCGCTAAAATAAAGGTTTCACTAAGGATTCATACCTAAGGACTTCTTGCCATGGACAAACTTGTCATTCGCGGCGGAGAGCCGCTGCTGGGAACGATCCGCGTCAGCGGGGCGAAGAATGCTGCCCTTCCCTGCATGGCTGCGGCGCTGCTTACCGATGAGCCGGTGATTCTCGAAAATATTCCGCAGGTGCGCGACATCCAAACCACGCGCAACTTGCTGGCCGCGATGGGCGCTGATGTGGAGCTCGGCTATGGCCGCGCGCAGCATCGCACCACCATCCACTGCAAGACGCTGGTCGCACCCGAGGCAAACTATGAATTGGTGAAGACCATGCGGGCTTCGACGCTGGTGCTGGGACCGCTGGTGGCGCGCTGCGGGCACGCCCGCGTTTCGCTTCCCGGCGGCTGCGCGATTGGGTCGCGGCCTATCGATCTGCATATCAAAGGACTGGAAACCCTGGGCGCAAAGATCACGCATGATCACGGCTACGTGGAGGCGCGAGCGGATCGCCTCAAGGGCGCGGAAATTGTTTTTGACAAGATTACGGTTACCGGCACGGAAGACCTGCTCATGGCTGCTACGTTGGCCGAGGGCGAGACGGTGATGAAGAATTGCGCGCGCGAGCCGGAAGTCGCGGACCTTGCCGAATTGCTCAACAAGATGGGGGCGAAGATTCAGGGCGCGGGAACGTCGACCATTCGCGTGATCGGCGTAAGCAAACTGAAAGGGGCGAAGCATCGCATCATTCCCGACCGCATCGAGGCGGGCACCTTCATTATTGCGGGGGCGATGACGGGAGGCGATCTCAACGTCACGGGCTGCGATCCGGCACACCTGGGCGCGGTGCTTGCGAAGCTCAAGGAAGTGGGGGTCAAGACCAAGGCCAACGGCGACTCCGTTCGGGTCATGGGCGACAACCCATTTACCGCGGCCGACATGACCACCGAGGAATATCCCGGATTCCCGACCGATTGCCAGGCGCAATTCATGGCGCTGGCGACGCAGGCAGAAGGCATGTCGGTGATTACAGAGAATATTTTCGAGAATCGCTTCATGCACGCGCAGGAGCTGGTGCGCATGGGTGCGAACATCAAGATCGAAGGACGCAAAGCTGCTGTGCAGGGCAAGAGTCCGTTGAGCGCGGCGGCGGTGCTGGCGTCTGACCTGCGGGCGTCGGCATCGCTGGTGCTGGCGGCGCTGGTCGCGGATGGCGAGACTATCATCGACCGCGTTTATCACCTCGATCGCGGCTACGAAAATATCGAGGAAAAGCTGCGAGGGGTGGGCGCGGAGATTAAGCGGATTGGAGAGATGTTTCCGCGGCGGCGGGGGGCTACGGGATAAGGGAAGACGGTGCAGCAACCAGCCACCGGACGCGTTTCGCAAAGGTCATTTCTGGAAGAGATCCTGCTCCAGTTTCGAGCGTTCGACATCCAGGTATTCTGCTGCGTCAGAAAGGTTTGAGCTTAACGTTCTCAAGTCGCAAGCTCCCGTGGTCGGAAACGGTTACGCGATGCACGCTACCGCGCTGGCTTGACTCCAGTCGAATGTGGTTCCTTGGCGAGTTGGTTCGTAACCGTACCGCCGGAGCAGTCGTCCTAGAGTTCGTAACTGATTGAAATTAAACGGTACGGATAGCGTTCTAGGGTACTTATCGGACTGTGGAGACGGGTTATCGGACTGCTAACGGATTGTGATGGCCAGGTGCTAAGGCGCCTGAAAATCATGGACCCGACCCTTCTTTCCCTGCTGGATTCGATCCCGCAGAAAACACCTCGCTCCAAACTCGAAACTCATCGCGCACTCATCCGCCACCTTCGTCGCCGGGGCTGCACGTATCGCGACATCGCTCGCATCCTTCACGAGCGTGTCGGCCTCGATGTGGCGGTCAACACGATCCACTCTTTCATCAAGGTTCGCGCAAAACACCCAAAGTAGGTGCAGTACGAACTGCCACCGTTCGAACCTCAATCGCCCGTAACCGCCCGCATGGAATTCCGAAGACGTTGCCTCCCGAATCGCGGCGTTCAAGGCAAAGCCAGTCGAGCAGAGGGCAAAACCCAAACACTTTCACTTCGATGAAAGCGAGCCGTTGGAACTCGTCGGCCAAGGAGGATCGCGGTGAACACCCAACCAAGCCGTACTCTCCGCCATGCGGAAGGTACTGCTGAATGGCAGGCTGGTCCTGAAAACCGGGGTGTCGTGATGAGCGATGGGCGCTCGATTCGTCTACCTTCCGCCAAGTTTGCACAGGTGCGTGAGCCCGGCCGAAACGGACCGGCTGTAACCCGGTTTCCCCTAGTGAGACGCGGAGGTTCAAATCCTCCCCTGTGCACCAGAGTGCCAGGTGTGCGAATTGGAATAGCAGCCTGTCTTAGAAACAGGTGTTTGAGAGTTCGAATCTCTCCGCTGGCACCAAAGTTCCGTTTAGCGACAGTGTCGGTCGTGTCCGCACTTGTCTTGTGTATTTCACCAGTTTCACGGAGCCTGCAGCGCCGTCGGGTGAGAAAGGGGAGAAGAACGCGCCCAGTCGTCCATTCTCGGGAGAACTTCCGACAAGTGGGGCCCCATTCTTTTCTCGGCTTACGCCTTCGAGAATTTTCGTCGTAGACCCTTGACGATTCGTTCTCCAAGAGTTCCGAAAGGCTGGTCGGTAGTGATGTATGTCCAGGTTGCTCCGCGATCAAAACGCTCAGGCTCCCGGAAATGGATGACGCCGTTTCGTACCTCGGCGGTCGCAAAAGCCTCGGCAACGCCTTCGATCAGGAGCCGACGGAAATCCTCATAAATTGCCTGCTCTCCGGTTAGGAACTCGTAGAGGGGATCACGATTGCCCCACGAAACCCAATGGATACCGCCCTTCAGTTCCGCAACATTCGCAAGGTAGTCGGCCCAGAGGTCATCAAAGATGGCCAGGGCCAGTTGGCGCCCGGTTGTTTCGAGAGTCTCTTCACCGACAGATTGGATCAGCTCCAGATATTGTCCTTCGGGCACCATTGAACGGAGGCTCCAGTTCGGTGACCGAAGAATCTCGCGGCGCAGGTCGTACATTTCGCGGTGGTGCCCGTCCACGCTGCATTCGTATTTCCAGAGCGTCTTCCGAATCTCAAGATTCTGGCCTTCCGCCGTGCGTTGCACGCTGTCGATATCGTGGTTCTCCGCAATCCCGAAACGCACCAACAGGTCGTCATCAAGGCTGATGAAAAAGCGGGACGTTCCCGGATCACCCTGCCGTGCCGCCCGACCGCGAAGTTGGTTGTCAATGCGCCTGGCTTCGTGACGAGTTGTGCCGATCACGTACAGACCGCCGAGTTCCACAACCTTTTCGCGCTCTTTTGACGGATTTCCTCCCAACAGAATGTCGGTACCTCGCCCCGCCATGTTGGTGGAAACCGTAACTGCCCCAAGAGCGCCAGCTTGGGCGATAATGTCCGCTTCCGCCTCGTCGTTCCTTGCGTTCAGGACCGAATGCTGGATACCGGCTAGTTGCAAGCGACCACTCAATTCCTCCGACGCCTCAACGCTAGCCGTTCCGATCAGAATCGGACGACCAGTCTTGTGGACTTTTTGAATCTCCTCCGAAACGGCTTGGCTCCGGGTCTGTTTGTCGGCAAACACGATGTCGGGGAGATCCTGGCGAACTACGGGGCGATTCGTCGGAATCACCGTCACTGGCAGCTTATATACCTCCCAGAACTCTTCGGCTTGCGTGGCGGCGGTACCGGTCATGCCGCAGATTCGCTCATACATGGCGACCAGGCCTTGAACCGTAATCGAACCCAGAATCCGCCCCTGCTTTTTCAGCCCCACGCGTTCCTTGGCCTCGATGGCCGATTGGAGCCCGGCCGGCCACCGGCGGTTCTCCGCGATGCGGCCTTTGAACTCATCCACTAACTCGACCGCGTCGTTCTTGATCACGT
>Ga0209380_10001922_pt1 | contig 13665 bp, 13 predicted proteins | sample HubBroMetageWFT6_FD_188347 | JGI IMG/M metagenome (GOLD analysis project Ga0209380, IMG submission 188347) | Warmed and freeze-thawed soil microbial communities from the Hubbard Brook experimental Forest, New Hampshire - Hubbard Brook CCASE Soil... | ecosystem: Environmental > Terrestrial >...
CCATCACTTTCTGCAGATCCTTCCAGACTTCGCTCTTCGCGGGTGGGTTGCGCAGCAGATAGGCCGGGTGATAGGTGGCGATTAATTTCGAGCCGCGAAAATCAAACCACTCACCGCGAAATCGCGAGATGCCTTGAGTGGTGGCGAGCAAGGTCTGGGCAGAACATGCGCCGAGGCAGCAAATCACTTTCGGCTGAATGGCGGCGAGCTGGCGCAGCAGGAACGGGGAGCAGACGGCAATTTCGTCTTTGTCGGGGAGACGATTTTCGGGTGGGCGGCATTTCACGACGTTGCAGATGTAGACGTCCTCGCGGCGAAGCGACATTGCTTCGATCATCTGCGTGAGGAGTTTTCCCGCGCGGCCGACAAACGGCTCGCCCTGGATGTCTTCATCGTGCCCCGGGCCTTCGCCAACGAAAACCAGCTCGGCCTTGGGATTTCCAACGCCGAATACAATCTTGGTGCGAGCTTTGTGCAAACGGCAGCGCGTGCATTCGCCGAGGTCCGCGCGAATGTCGTCGAGCGTTTCGCCGGGCACGCGTTCGGCCGCTTCAAAAAGCGTGGGGCCGGCCGAGACGGAAATGATCGGTAGCGACGGCCCAGACTTGCTGCAGCTTAGCGGAGTTGCCACACTGCCGGCTGCGGCTGCGACGGACTTGGCCGAGGATTTCGCGGCGGGAGCCATGTTCATTGACGTTGACGGAGTCGGGGCCGAGGCGTGCGCCGAAGAAACCGCTGATTCAGTTCGGGCAACAAAATAAGGCCCGAGGCCGAGATCATTGCCGTACTGAAGCCAAGCTTCCACACGGCTACGCTTCGCAGAATCCATCGATTCCCCACTTTCCGCCGACTGGAAAAATTTTCGCCGCAGGGAGTGTAACCGATTGCGCGGAAATTGTGAGTAGGGAAAAACGAACGATCTCGGCGTCGCCGAATTTAGCGGATGATCAATTTTGTGCGGCGGGGGTTTTCTCCGCAGGAGTCTTTTCCGCGGACGCTTTATCCGCTGGTGACTCAACCATGGGCGTGTCGGCAGTGCCATCCGACCATTCACCGACCGGGACCAGGAAAATCGTCAAGCGATCCTGATCGACTTTAGCTGCAATGATCGGTGAGCCCGTCGAATCTGCGCCCCAAGCCGCGGGATCCGTGAGTGGAACGAAAAACATCAAGTGGGGATGCCAGTGCCCGGCGCTGTCGCTCAAGTAGCCTTGCTTGGAAAGCATGTAGCACATCGCACCGGCTTCGATTGCGGGCAATTCTTTCTTGTCGAATGCGGCGCTCATCGCTTCGGACATTTGAGCCTTGGATCGTCCGGCCAAAACCAACTCCGTCTTTTTGATCGTGAGGGGAAGGTAGGATCGGGCAGCCGGTGCGTTGAGGCAGATCGGTCCTCGCAGCTTTGGATTCCAAAAATCGGGATCGTTGATGGGGGCGGACCAAGATCGCTCCACCATGCACACGAAACCGTTCCTGCCTTTTACCGCATTCTCATAGCCATGATTCCCGAGAACCATAATCTCGGCATCCATTGAGATGGATACTGGCGCGGCGCTCCGTGCAAGCGTTATCTCCGCATCTCGCTCCATCAAATATTGGGCGACGGGAGCCATGCTTGGGTATGGCGTCTTGACGTCCTGCGCTTGCGCGCGCAACGCGGCTCCCCGCATGACGACCAGCACAAAGGCAATGAATGTAATCGTTCTGAAAGGTTTGAGCATCGCTGTTCTCTTTTCTAGAGAATCGTTTTACCGCGCCAGAATCACGACTTGATCGAGGATGCGGTTGGCCACGTCAAACTTGCTCATCTTGGGCAGTGCAATTTCGCGGCCATCGCGCAGGTACATGGTGACGATGTTGGTGTCCGTATCGAAGCCGGCGCCTTCCTGCGTCACGTCATTGGCGACGATCATGTCCGCGCCTTTGCGCTCGAGCTTGCCGCGTGCATTTTCGGCCACGCGATCGGTTTCGGCGGCAAACCCGACCAGGATGCGGCGGTTGTGCGCTTCCTGCGCGGCGCGGCCCAGTTCCGCGAGAATATCGGGCGTGGGCTCGAGATCGAGCGTGATGCTGCCTTCGCGCTTCATTTTCTTGTCATGCGAGGTGGCGGCGCGATAATCGGCGACAGCCGCGGCCATGATGACGATATTCGCATCGCGCGCGCGGTCGAGCACGGCGCGGCGCATTTCTTCGGTGGCGCGCACTGGCACCCAATCGACGCCGTCTGGAATTTTCAAATCGGTGGGTCCGCTGACGAGCACCACGCGCGCACCCCGACGGTTGGCGGCTTCCGCAAGCGCGTAACCCATTTTGCCAGACGAGCGGTTGGTGAGGAATCGCACCGGGTCAATGTCTTCGCAGGTGGGGCCGGCGGTGACGAGCACCGTCTGGCCAGCGAGATCGTGGCGCAGGCCGAGGACGTCGCAAACTTTTCTGGCGATAGTTTCGGTGGCAGCGAGGCGGCCCGAGCCGGTCATGCCGCAGGCGAGGTAGCCTTCATCGGGATCGACCACATTTACGCCGCGCGCGCGCAACGCCGCGAGATTCTGCTGCGTGGCCGGGTGCTCCCACATGTTCACGTTCATCGCGGGCGCAACGACTACGGGAGCTTTCGTGGCGAGGTAGAGTGTAGTGAGAAAATCTTCAGCGATGCCGTGCGCGAATTTGCCGAGGATGTCGGCGGTGGCGGGCGCTACGAGTAGCAGATCGATGCGCTGGGCGACAGCGATGTGCTCGATCGCGCTTTCGACATTGGCCGGCGCAGAATCGGCCGCGCTGAACATGTCCGTTATGACTTTTTGGCCGGTGAGCGCGGCAAACGTGAGCGGGGTGATAAATTCCTGCGCGGCGCGCGTCATCACCACTTGCACGTCGAGCTTTTCCTGCTGCAAACGGCGCACCAGTTCGGCGGCTTTATACGCCGCAACTCCACCAGTGACCCCAAGTGCAATCTTCATCGCAACGGCGGCGGCCAGCTACTTGCGCCGCTTTCCGTCCTTGTCTTTGTCCTCGGTGGCGTCCATGGCTTCGGTGGTCTCGTATTCGAGGAGACCGCGCTGCAGTTCTTCTTCGGCAATGCGCGTGGTCTTGCGCGCTTGCGGGTTATCCACCAGGGGCCGCCCGCCCATCATCAACTGCCGGGCGCGCCTCGCCGCCACTACCACATAGGCGAACTGGCTTTCAGGTGCTACTCGTGAAACAGCCATATGACGGTCAGCCTCCAAAGGACTTCAGAATTTCTCGAATCCGTTCTTCGTTCCGTTCCACCCGGCAACGCGACCCGATCGCGATGGCTTGCACTTCTTTTCCAGCGCGTTCGAGATCGTCGTTGATAATGGCAAAATCGTAGCTGCTGTAGTTCAACATCTCCTGCCGAGCCCGCTCGAGGCGCCGCGCGATTTCATCTTCCGAATCCTGGCCGCGCGCCCGGATGCGATTTTCAAGTTCGGCTCGCGACGGCGGCAGCACGAAGACCGCGACGGCTCCGGGCAGCTTGTGCTTCACCTGCAACGCGCCCTGCACGTCAATCTCGAGCACGAGGTCTTTTTTCTGCGCCAGCGCTTCGTCAATCGATTTCCGCGGCGTCCCGTACCAATTTTTCCCGAAGACCTGCGCGTACTCCAGAAAATCGCCCCGCGCCACCATCTGCTGGAACTCGGACTCAGTAACGAAATTGTACCACCTGCCGTCACCTTCCGTCTTGCGCGGCTGGCGCGTGGTGCACGAAATCGATAGCATCGTCCCAGGCAGCTCCAGAATCTTTTCCACCAGCGTGGACTTGCCCGAGCCGGACGGCCCCGAGACGATCAGCACGAGCGGCTGGCGAGCGCTCATTCGATGTTTTGGACCTGCTCACGCAACTTTTCGATCTCGGACTTGATTTCGAGCGCGAGCCGCGTGATTTCGAGCCCTTCCGCTTCGTTGCCGGGAGTTTTTGACAGCAGCGTGTTCGCTTCGCGCTGCATTTCCTGCAAAAGAAAATCGAGCTTCTTGCCGATGTCGCCCGCATCGGCGAGTAGCGCCTCGAATTGTTGCACGTGGCTGCGCAGGCGCGTGATCTCTTCGCTCACGTCGCTGCGCTCCGCCGCAATCGCAGCCTCCTGAGCAAGCCGCGCTGGATCGAGTTGCGCTTCGCCGAGCAATTCCTTCAAGCGCGATTCCAGGCGCTTGGCAAAGGCGCCCTGCGCGCGTTCGGCAATGGCTTCAGTCTTCGTAGCAAGCTCGGCTATCGTGCGCAGCCGCTCCGACATTTCGACGCGCAAAGCGTTCGCTTCATCGGCCCTCATGCGATCGAGTTTGTCGAGCGATTCCACCAGGCATTTCGTCACCGCCGCCTCAATCTCCGCAAGTTTGTCTTCGAGCGAAGCCGCCGGCGGACCAATCACCCCCGGCAAACGCAGAATCGCAGTCAAATCCGGCTGCGGCTCAATTTCAAAATCACGCCGCAACTGATTCACTGCGTCCAAGTACGCCGCCGCGACTTCACGATTCACTCCCACCGCCGCCGGACCAGCCAATTCGTAGTGCAGCGTAACATCCAGATGCCCGCGACGCACTCGCTCGCGCACGATCTGTCGAATCCGCGGCTCGACGGGCTCGAATCCTTCCGGCACTCGCAAATGCAAATCGAGAAAGCGATGATTCACGCTGCGCACCGCAACGCGCAGGCTCCAGCCGTTTTCGACGATCCGCGTCTGGGCGTAACCTGTCATCGACTTGAGTCCACTCGTGCGCGCCAACCGCGGCCGCGACTCTTCGGTCGCGACGGGCTTCGGCCCCGCGCCGGAAGAAGAGGCCATCATACAATTCCCGCCGTTCGCGCGGCCGGCTCCGCGTCCCGAAATTGCATTTCGTAGAGCCTCGCGTACAATCCGGCGCCGCGCGCGAGCAACTCGTCGTGCGTGCCGCATTCGCGTATCGTGCCGCCTTCAAGAACCGCAATCATGTCCGCGCGCCGAATCGTCGATAGGCGGTGCGCGATGACGAACACGGTCCGTCCTGCCATCAAATTATTCAACGCGCTTTGCACAAGCATCTCCGATTCAGAATCGAGTTCCGACGTAGCCTCATCGAGAATCAATATCGGCGCATCCTTCAAAAGCGCGCGCGCTATCGCGAGCCGCTGCCGCTGTCCGCCCGAAAGCCTCTGCCCGCGATCGCCAATCACCGTTTGGTAGCGTTGCGGCATCTCCATAATGAAGTCGTGCGCTAGCGCCGCTTGCGCCGCAGCATACACCTGTTTCTCCGGCATGTTGGGGCGGCCGTAGCAAAGGTTGTTCCAGATCGTGTCGTTGAACAGAATCGTTTCCTGCGTCACGATAGCCATCTGCTCGCGCAAAGAGCGTAGCGTCACGTCGTGCAGATCGTGTCCATCGATCCGAACCGAGCCGGCGTTCGCCGCGTAAAATCGAGGCAGGAGATTTACGAGCGTAGTCTTCCCCGCCCCGCTCGAACCAACTATCGCAACGACGGCGCCTGCCGGTACCTTTAAATTAATCGCTTTCAGAATCAGCGGCCCATCGTAACCGAAGCTCACATTATCAAACTCAATCTGGCGCGTAAATCGCGGCAGAACTTCTGCACCGGGAGTGTCCATCATTTCTTCGCGCAGATCGATGAACGAGAACACTTGGGTCGACGTCCCGAGTGCCTGCTGATACAGCTGGTAGATATTTCCGAGATGCTTAATGGGCTCGTAGGCCTTGAAAAGCGCGAACGTGAACGCACCAAACAGGCCGATCGTCAGCCGCCCCACCTTAATTTCATCGCGCGCGTACAGCAAAATCATGCAGAGCACCGCTGCGCCGAGCAGGTCCATCAGTGGTGACGTCATCAGGAAAGCGCGCACCCAGCGCATATTCTCCCGCAGCAATTTTCGGGAAGCCTCGCGGAACTTGCGGATTTCGAATCCTTCCATTCCGAACGCTTTCACCACGCGGTTGCCGCTGATTGTTTCCTGGAGGATCTGGCTCAGGTCGGCAAGTCTTGACCGGCTCTGCTGCGAGGAACTGCGAATTTTCCGGCCGAATTTCGCTACTGGGTAAAGCACCAGCGGAATCAGCACCACAGCGCCGATCGCCATTCGCCAATCCACCACGAGCAATACGCAAACAAAAGCAACCAACGAAAAAATCTGCCGGAAGAAATCCACCAGATGGTCCGAAAACACCGCGCGCAATTGCTCCACGTCACTGATCACCGCGGACATCACCCGTCCCACGGGATTGTCGTGAAAGAATCCCACCGGCTGCTGTACGAGCTTGCCGTAAACCTGGTTGCGCAAATCCGTGATCGCTGAAAGCCCCACGTATTCGATCAGACTGCCGCCGAAAAACTCAGCGAGCCCCTTCATAAAAAATAACGATACGAGCGCCAGCGCGAAAACGCTCCAGACGTGATGGATACGAGTGGGAACGAAGGAATTCAAGTATACGGTGTGGCCATTCCAAGGAATCTGGAAGAGAGTCAGCTTCTGCGCTGTCGATTGCGGATTCAGAACGACGTCGAGTGCCGGCCGGATCGAAAACGCGGTCAGGAACTCAATCGCGCCCATCGCCATCATCAGGAAAATACCGCCGGCGAGAAGCGGCATGTATGGCCGCAAATAGCGCAGCAGCCTGCGAAGTTCGCCTTGGTGCTTCAAGCGCGGAAGTCCGTCCATCGTTTGCTCGAAGAGTCCTCTGAATTAGCCCCAAAAACGCCCGTGGTTATCCGAACCCGTCCCCCGCGCAGTGGTTGCCTGCCGAGATAGTACCGTGTCGCGGTGCCGCGGCAAAATGCTCTCCGGCTCTTATGTCCCTGATTTCTCCAAATCGCGGTGCACCACTTTCGTCGCATAACCCCGCTTCTTCAGATTTCGACGAATAACTTCCGCAAGCATCACCGATCGGTGCCGGCCCCCCGTACATCCCAAAGCAACCGTCAAATAACTCTTCCCTTCCCCGATGTAGTGCGGGATCAAGTACGCCAGCAAATTTTCAATGCGGCGCAGAAACTGGCCCGTCTGCGGAAACGAGCGAATGTAGCGCGCGACCTTGGGATTCTTCCCGCTGAACGGCCGCAAGCGCGGTACAAAATGCGGATTGGGTAGAAACCGGACGTCGAACACAAGGTCCGCATCCGACGGAATTCCGTACCGGAATCCGAAGCTCACCATGGAAATCAGCAGCGGCCTCGGAGCGGTTTTCTGGAAACTCCGGGTCACGTACTGCCGCAACTCGTGCACGTTGAATCGCGACGTGTCGATCACCACGTCAGCCATCCGCCGAATCGGCGCCATTTTTCGCCGCTCGGCCCGGATGCCTTCCGCCACCGACAGGCCATCTCCCATCGGGTGCGGACGGCGCGTCTCGCTGAACCGCCGCATCAGGACTTCGTCGCTTGCTTCGACAAAAACCAGCGTCGCCGGACGGTCGGCCGTGAGCGCTCGATAGATGCCAGGAAGATTTTCGATCTGCCCGCCCTCGCGCGCATCCACCAGAAGCGCAGCGCGCTCGATTTCGCCCGCGCCGCTGCCATATATCTCGCTGAACATCGGAATCAGCGCCACCGGCAGGTTGTCGACGCAGTAGTAGCCCAAATCTTCGAAGGTATTCAGCACTGACCCTTTACCCGAGCCGGAAAGCCCAGTGAGGATCACGAGTTGTCTGGAGTCTCTTACTTTGGAATTCTGGTTTTTTTTCTGGCGGGTGCGCTTCACGGCAGCGGGCGTGCCTAGCTCTTAACTCTGCGGCGATGGGTGCTGGGAATGCGAAGGTCTTCGCGATATTTCGCGACCGTGCGGCGGGTGACGTGGATCCCCTCGTCGCTCAACTTCTTCGTGATCTGTTCATCGGTGAGCGGCTGCGTCGCGTCTTCGTCTTCGATCATCTTCTTCACGCGCCGCTTCAACGAAAGCAGAGACATTTCGCTGCCCTGCGGCCCGTTTACCGATTCGGAGAAGAAGTACCGCAGCTCGATGACGCCTTGCGGCGTGTGCACGTATTTATTAGCCACAGCGCGGCTTACGGTGGAAGGATGGACGCCCACCTCCTCCGCCACCTCCTTGATCATCATCGGTCTCAAGTGATCCGCGCCGTAGTCAAGAAAATCGCCTTGCCTGCGCAGGATCGACTGGCACACGCGCAAAATCGTGTGCTTGCGCTGCTCGATATTTTTCATCAACTGAATCGCGGCCGTAAATCGTTCCTTCACATAGTTGCGAACGTCGCGGTCGGCCGCATCACGCGCGAGGAGACGTCGATAGGTGGGATTCAAGCGCAATTGCGGCAGGTCGTCATCGTTCATGAATACCTGCCACTCGCCGTCCACTTTGCGGAACTGCACGTCCGGCTCGACCAGCCGCGGCTCCATCTTGTTGTAGCGAAGCCCCGGCTTTGGATCGAGCCGCTTGATCACGTCCACCGCGCGCTTCACCAGCTCCACCGGACGATTCAGCGCCCTCGCGACTTCTTTCAGCTGATTGTTTTGCAGCAGCTTCAAATGCTCCGCGATGATCTGCTGCGCCAAAGTGTTCTGCGGGTCGATAACTTTTAGCTGCAGCGTGAGGCATTCCTGCAAGTCGCGCGCGCCCACTCCGGGCGGATCGAATTCCTGCACCATCGCCAGGGCTTCTTCCACGTCTTCCATCGAATAATTTCCGGATTGGGCGATCTCATCGAGTGTAGCCGTCAGGTAACCGTTCTCATCGAGGTTGCCGACGATGGATTCCGCGATTTTGCGAACTATCTCAGTGCAGATTGCGACGCTCAATTGCCAGCTCAGGTGGTCGGCAAGGCTTTGCGCGGACGAAAGAAATTTTTCAAAGGACGGCTTTTCCGATTCTTCGCGTTCGCTGCCCGCCGTACGCTCGGCGCCTGTGTCGAGGTACTGATTGAAGAACGATCCAAAATCGAATTCGTCGAAAGGATTCGCAGCGGGAGTTTCGGGGAGTTTCTCGACTTCTTTCTTCAAGAACGCTTCGTCGGTGTAGCTGTCCTGGGTGGGAGTTTCTTCCGCCGCTTCCTCGAGGACGGGATTGGCCATGATCTCCTGATTGATCATCTCCCGCAGCTCGAGACGGTTCAGCGCCAGCACGCTGACCATCTGCACGAGGCCCGGCGTCAGAATCTGCTTCTGCGCCACGCGCAAACTTAATTTTGGCTGGAGCCAGTTCATAGTTTCAGTTAAGCCGGAAACTCTCCCCTAGATAGATGCGGCGAACGTCGGCATTTGTTGACAGCTCGGCCGGCGTACCCGCAAATAAAATTTTGCCATCGCTGATGATGTACGCGCGGTTGGTCACGGCCAGCGTCTCGCGCACGTTATGATCCGTCACCAACACTCCGATTCCCGCCGCGCTCAAATCCGCAATGATCTTCTGGATGTCGACCACCGTGAGCGGGTCAATTCCGGAAAACGGCTCGTCGAGCAGAACGAATGACGGCGAAAGCACCAGCGAGCGGGCAATCTCCAAGCGCCTGCGTTCTCCGCCGGACAGCACGTAAGCTTTGCTGTCGCGGACGCCTTCGAGCCCCATCTGTGCCAGAAGCTCCTCCACACGGTCACGTCGCTGCTCAGTTGTGAGCGGCAACGTCTCTAGCACCGCCATCAGGTTCGCTTCAACGGTCAATTTCCGAAAGACGGAAGGCTCTTGAGGCAGGTAGCTGATCCCGCTGCGGGCCCGCAAGTACATCGGAAGGTCAGTGATGTCTTCGCCGTCCAAAAGTACGCGCCCGTAATCGGGACGCGCTAGACCGACGAGAATGTAAAATGTGGTGGTCTTTCCCGCCCCGTTTGGTCCCAGCAGCCCAACTACTTCGCCCTGATGAATATCCAAGCTGACTTCATCAACTACCTTACGCCCTCGGTATGCTTTGCTCAGGTCGGCCGCTTGGAGTCTTAACATGCCGGTTCATTTCTCAACCCGGTGCTTGGTCAAAGTGCGTAAACCTTCCTGGGAATCAATCAAAATCGTATCATTCGCAACAAAGAAGGTCAACGAATGGCCCGTGGTTGTGTCGCTATTCGCATCAATAATCGTGGGTTCGCCGCCGGAAAGGACGAATTTCTGGTCCGCCGCGGTGTAAATCGCCTCCTGAGCCGTGCCCCTGCGATCGCCCTGCCGGACGACCACTTGCCCTTGGGCAACGATGCGGGTGAGCTGGCGGCCTCCTGAACTGGCGCTGGCCCCGCCCGATACGGCGCTGGCCTTCGCCCCAGTGACAGGAGGAGCTGGACCGAGATACGCATCAAGGGTCTTCGATATGAGTTCGCCCTGCTGCGAGGTGGCGGTCACACCGCCGTCGAGGCGGGCCTTGGATTGATCGTCCCAGTAAGTCAGCGATGGCGCATGGATTACCCATACAGTCGGGCTAGCCTTCGACGTCGTTGCCGCTGGGCTCGCCGGCGGTGCTGAACTGGGCGTAAACGCCTTCCCCGCTGGCTTGTTGCCCGGCATGCCGAATCCGCCGCCTATCGGGCTCGATGCGCTCTGCGGAAACACGGCGATCACGTTACCTGTCGCCTGAAGCTTTTTGTCTTCGCGCCACACCTCGATCTGATTTGCATTCAGCACCGACTCGCCCTGCCACAATCTGGCTCGACCCGTGTAGAACACATGTCCCGAAGTGGTCGAACCGGCGAGTGCGTCCGCGGAAATATGTGCCGGCCCTGCGCCGAGATTCACGCCGCCGGATTGTGTAGATGAAAAATACGTGGAGATTACGTTGTCCGTCGCTGTGATGGCGCCGGACTTCTGGTTGATGGTGACGCTGCCTGCCGAGGTGCGGCTCATCGCATCCGATACGACGGGTGAACCTTGCAGCACGATTAAGTCTGTTGTCCGGACGATTTTGGCTTGTTGCGCTGTGGCGCGTTTGTCCCCCTGCTGAAAGCGGACGTTGCCGCTCTGATCGAGCGTCTCCCACTCGCCGTTCGCACCGAAGGTTGCAGCAAGCTCTTCCGACGAACTCGCCTGCGGCGCACTCTTGCCGATTTCGCGCCGTACCTCAACGGCTGAGTGCCCGATGAGTTTCTCGAGGCGGCCGGCGGGTCCAAACTGGGTGACAAATTTCTTCGCGCGCAACTGCGTCGTTTCATCGGTCGTTTTTGTGTCGATTGTCGCGGGTGCGAGTGTCTCGGCGCTTTCGATTTTTTGCTGATCGGGCTGTGCCCCTGCGCCAAACTTCACGAGCAGAGCTTCTGTTTTGAGAGAACGCGACGCGCCATCCTGGTGAGAATCCATTGTGACGCCGCCCTTCACCGTCATTTCGCGCACCAGATTTCTTTCCGGCTGCATCGCTATTTCAACTTGGGCTGCCGTGAAATGGTCGGTTCCGGTCTTGGCGGCGCGGCTGCCGTTCACGTTGCCAGCCGCAATGATCCGCTGCATCCATCCTGCCGGGCTCAGAAATCCCTCGAATTTTTCGGCAGCGACGTTCAAGGTCGCGCCGTTCTCGGCCGACTTCACTACGGGATGACCTTCTGCGATCAGGTGCTGCGCGTGAAAAGTCGAATCAAGCTCCATCGATATCTTCTCGGCAGAAAGCTCGCGCGCTCCCTGTTTCATCACCGCCGGCCCGTTCAATACGACGACCCGCTCGTTGCGCCGCAACTCCAGGCTGCTTCCGGTAGCTGAGACCGGGACTCCTGTCGCGAGAACGCTACTTCGATCGCTCGATTGTTTGGGCGCTTTATTGGCATTGCCGTCCGCGGGAATCATTTCAATCGCCACGTTGTGTTCGAGGCGGACCACCGCCGTCTGCGAACTGTATGAAACTCCCATCGCTGAGCCATGCCCTTGCGGCGACTGGAATTCAACCTTCTCCGGAGTCGAAGCCTCACCGCTGTCACGATTGAATGAGAGGTTGCTCGTCGTCACTTGGAGCTGTTTGTCCGCTGGTTTGCCGGACGCAGGGTTCGCGCCTTGAATATCGATTTCCACGTTACCCGCGCAATGAACCTCGCCGGATTTCGGCTCGTAGCTGCACTCGCGCGTGTGGATGTTGTCGTTGCGATCGCCGGCGCGCCCGTAGATGGTGATCCAGACATCTTTGAGCAGGCTGCGATCTTCGTCCTTGAAGCGAGTAGCGGTGGAAGCGCGGATCGTGAAGACAGCACGGTCCTGCTCCATTTTGGTGAACTTGAATTCCGCGGATTGCTGCTGAACGGTGGCCGGCACCGAGACCGGCGCGGAGTGGCGCGCGCGCGCAGCCTGAATCGCGCGCTTCGAGTAGACGCCGGCAACGACGAGCGCGATCGCGGCGGCCGTCACAGCCGCCCACCGCGCGTATCGCGCCGCTTCCTGGTTTCGCACCCGCGATTCTCCTCGATTTGGTTAGAAGTCGAGTATAGGCGAGTGGTTTTCTGCGGACAACTCGGAGCGGCCGAAATAGCCGCGATTGCAGACAAAGCGAAGGCAGGCAAAGTGATCGAGGCTGAGCATCGAAGCGAGGGTGGCAGCTCGGTCGCTCGCGATTCCCTTGTTTACGCCGCTGCTGGTTTCAGGTAGAAAGGGGCGTCCTCGATGCATTGCATGGAGCCTGCAGATGAGTTCATCCGAAGTGCTGCTGCTGGCGTTTCTGATTGGAGTGATTGCGGGGTTGCGTTCTCTGACGGCGCCAGCTGTCGTCGCGTATGGCGCGCATAAAGGCTGGTTGAATCTCACGGGGACGCGACTCGCGTGGATGGGCGCGTTGTGGGCGCTCATCTTCTTCGTGCTTCTGGCCATCGTCGAGCTGATCACGGATCAGCTTCCTTCTACGCCGCCGCGCACGAAGCCTCCTGGGTTGATCGCGCGAATACTGATGGGCGGACTTGCGGGAGCTTGCATAGCAGTTGCTGGCGCGGGTTCGTTGGTGGTCGGCGCGATTCTGGGAATTGTGGGCGCTCTTGTTGGAACATTTGGAGGTTATCAGGCTCGAACGGGACTTGTGCGGGCGCTGAAGATCCCGGACTTCGTGATTGCGTGCGTTGAGGATTTGGTGGCGATTTGCGGCGGACTTTTTATCGTTTCGCGGTTCTGAGGGCTGGAAAAATCGGCGGTTGCTGCAAGTTCAAAGCCTGTTTTACCGCCTATTAGAAAATCGTAAGTTGCTAATTTTAAGTTACTTAGGGAAAGATTTAATCGCGGAACCGTAGATTAAAACGGCACCCTGCAGGGGGGCGTCTGGAAACCGTGCCAAACCCTACTCACTATTATACCACGTACCCGCCTCTATCAGGTGATCAGCATGCCGACGGCGGCGGCTGTCATGATCGCAAACGTGATCCAACCCAGCGATTTTAGCAGCGGCGAGTTGGTGCATTGGCCCATGACCTTTCGGCTGCTGGTTTTGCCGGTCCTTTCGTCGGTGACTTGGATGCTGGACGGCTTGAATTCGCCGTTGCACACGGAACACCGCACTTTGCTCCAATCGATTTTCACTTCTCACCTCTTGCGAATGCGTATGCTTGGGCGTCCTGGGATAAAGCCACAGCTTCGGGACCGTCGCCTTTGCCGTGGCGGTCAACGAGGTCGCCCTTCCAATCGAACGTGAAGAGCTTCCACGAAAACCGTGTGTTCGCCTTGTCGAGCGTGGCTGCCTGCCACGGCCCTCCATCGACGCTGACTTCGACCGACTTGAGCGGAGTGCCGTCATTGAGTACGAATCCGAAGACCTGATATCCAGCGGCACCCTTGCGCAC
>Ga0209380_10001923_pt1 | contig 13665 bp, 10 predicted proteins | sample HubBroMetageWFT6_FD_188347 | JGI IMG/M metagenome (GOLD analysis project Ga0209380, IMG submission 188347) | Warmed and freeze-thawed soil microbial communities from the Hubbard Brook experimental Forest, New Hampshire - Hubbard Brook CCASE Soil... | ecosystem: Environmental > Terrestrial >...
ATCCTAGTACAGCGGTAAGAGGCGGCAAGTTACGGCAGTAATTCAAGGGCCATTGACTATGGCGGCCGGGATGGGTGTTCGAGGAGTGCGGGGAATCGGGATTGCGATGACTGCGGGTACATGGACGGAAGTAATCACTCCCGCCTTCGGACCATCTTCGAGCGAGTTCTCCGCGTAGAATGGCGGCCATGCGGGTGCCGCTATGGCTGAAGATCGGGTGGACGATTTGGCTGATCGCGTGGGCGCCGATTTATTGGAGCCACTACGGGCTGCAGAATTTTCTTTTTTTCTGTGATATCGGAAACATTCTGATCGGGATTGGATTGTGGCTGGAAAGCCCGCTGATATTTTCGTGGCAGGCCTGCAGTCTGCTGGTGTTTCAGATGCTTTACACCATCGATCTCGTGGGCGCACTGCTCGGCAGCCACCACGTGATTGGCGGCACGGAGTATATGTTCAGTCCGGAGCTGCCGCTGTTCATGCGGCTGCTCAGCCTGTTTCACGTGGTGACGCCGCCGCTGCTGGTGTGGGCGATTTGGCGGCTCGGTTACGACGCGCGCGGGTGGAAATGGCAGACCGCTACGTGCTGGATTGTGGTGCCGATCAATTATTTCTGGCGCCCGGAATACGATGTGAACTGGGCTCGCGGATTATTTTTTCGGGATCAGCATGTAGTGCCGGGAGCTGTTTATCTGCTGGCGTATCTGGTGGCGGTGCCGCTGGTGGTTTATTTTCCGACGCATCGGCTGCTGGTTTGGTTGACGCGACGGTGGAAGCGGCGGGGCGGGGGCTGAAGCCCTGACTGGGTCTGGAGACTTTACGCAGCGCTGAAGCACCGCTTTTCCACGGCGCTGCACGCATTCCTGAGCTGTTCGCCAGCCTGCCCGGGGAGTACTCTGCTTGCATATTTCGGTGCGTGGCACGAGGGAGAGCAGTTATGAACTGGGTGCGACTGATTGCGATTGGGGTTGGTGCCGGCGTGGTTACATCGCTCACGGACTGGTTTTTCGCGGGTGATTGGATTCACCGGCGCTACACCTATCCCGAAATTTGGCGTCAGGGCGCGGAAGGCAGAGCGATTGCTCTGACCAGCCCCCTGCCGTTCTTGACTTGCGGGGTCTTTGCTTATGTCGCGGCCCGGCTGGGTCTGCGTTCTGTGGCGGGTGCCGTGAAACTGGCAGCGGCGGTGTGGCTGATGGGGCCGCTGCCGCTGATCCTGACGAACGCAGCGTTCATGAAGCTGCATCGGGCGTTTGTGATGTCTTACGCGGTGGGATGGTTGATCAAGCTCTTGATCGTCGCGCTGGCGGTGGGCTGGTTCCTTCGTTGATGCCGATATGCTACCGCTGAGATCCGGGATTCGGTTTCGGATTGCGCACGGCCGACTCGGGCTGCGGATAGTCGATGGTTCCCTGGAAGGACGAAATATCTTCCTGGTGAAAATCGGGGAACGGTAATTTCTTGTTGTCGCGCAGGTCGGCGATTTTCTTCGTGGCACCGTTCGCTTTGTCTTTATCCAGTCCGGAGTCGCGGCTGATATACAGCGTTTGCGAGGGCATGGCGACGCTGGTGCCAGCGTCGTCGACGAGGTCCATCATGCGCAGCAGCAGATCTTCGCGGACGGCGGCGAATTCGTTGAAGTCGACGGTGAGGACGTAAGAGAAAACCTCCACGTTGAGGGAACCGGTGGCGATGTCAGTGAGGCGCACGCGAACCGTCTTGGTTTCGATTTTGGGATGACTGTAGAGCAGGCGGCGGATTTCGGAGAGCACGTAGCGGAGGTGGTCTGCTTTAGTCTCGGGGCGAAAGCCGAGATTGGTCTTGAAAAGAATCTTGTCGCGGCGGCTCAGGTTCTCGACGTTGATCGTGGCGACCGTGCCGTTGGGAATCGCGAGCAGCGTGCGCTCGTCGGTGCGAATGCGGGTGGAGCGCAGGCCGATGTCTTCGACGGTGCCGGTGCGGTCGCCGAAACGGCAGGTATCGCCGACGCGCATGACTTCATCGCCCAGCACGGAAACTCCGCCGAAGAGATTCGCAATGGTCTGCTGCGCGCCGAAGCCGATGGCCAGGCCTCCGATGCCGAGGCCAGCAAGGGCGGTAGTCATATTGAAACCGAGGGTGGTGAGCACGGCGAACACCGCGGTCACGAACACGACAGCTTTAAGAATTCGCTCGCCCAATAACATGAGCGATCCGGTGCCGCCGTGGCCGTGGGACAAAGCCCGAGTGCGAACGCTGCGTAATGACCAGCGGATGGCGCGCCAGAAAATCCAGCTGGCGCCGATGATGAGAGCGACGGCGGTGAGTTGAACGTAGTAATGCCGCTGCAGCAGCGGCATGCCAAGGTAGCCAGCGAAGACGCGATGCGTGATGGTTCCCACCAGCAGCCACATCGGACCGGAAACCGACTGCCAGCGGCTTACATCGCGTTGGCTGCGCCGGGCCCACCAGCGCAAAGGATAATCGAGCAACGTCAGAACGAGCCAACCCACCGCGGCGGCCAGGGGAATCGCGAGCAGCAGAGCGAGCCACTGCCATAGAGGCATTCCCTCGAACTGATGTTTTACCAAAAAATTGGGAAGGCGCGACTCGACCTGGCGCGCTTCCACTTGGTCGTAGAGTTCGGGAAGCTTGGCCAAGGTGTCGGACGAGATCAGCCAGATTTTGCCCACGCTCGGATCGGATACGCGCACCAACTGCAGGTCGACCTCGACGTCGCCGGACACCATGAGGCCGAGATCCTGACGGTCGGAGGAAACACCCTCCTGCGGCGTGCCTTCGGGCTGCGTGCTGACGTGCTTCAGGCTGCCTGCGAAGGCGCGATCCATCACCAGCTTGAGCTTGGTGGCGGTTTGCTCGCCTTCAGATTGACGGTGGGCGGCGCTCATCTGCAGATATTGCGCGGCGATGTTGTAGTTGCCTGACTGCGCTGTCTGCAGGAATCCGAGAACGGATCCGGAGGGCGTTCCGCGGCCGAGGGCATCGGCAGGCGTGGTGGCGGTGCTCGCGGCCGGCGTTGTCGATGGCTCGAGGATTTGAGTGAGCGTCGATTGAGCCGTTGCGGGCAGACACGCCGAGAAAAAGAAAAGGGAGATGACGGTCGTTGAGATTCCGGATTTCTTAAGGAAGGCGGACATGGTCTTCTCCCGCGCCCGATTTGCGAGGGCATGCTGAGATGAATGCGTGAAAGGGTGCGCGCGAGTTAATTGTAGCGGAACAACTTCGCGACGTTAGCGCAGAGCGAGTTCGGCTCCGCGCATCTGAGCTTCGCGCATCAGGGCCGCTTGGGGCGGTAGATGTCGGTGGGGGTGCCGAAGAAAACTTCGGCGGCATTCATCACTGTTTCCGAGAGAGTGGGGTGGGGATGAATGCTGAGGGCGACGTCTTTGGCGAGCGCGGCCATTTCGATGGCGACCACGCCTTCGGCAATAAGTTCTCCGGCGCCGACGCCGACAATGCCGACGCCTAACACCCGTTCGGTTTGGGGATCGATGAGCAGCTTGGTTATCCCTTCGGGACGATCGAGAGTGATGGCGCGGCCCGAGGCCGCCCAGGGGAACTTCGCGACTTTGACCTCGCGGTTCTCTTTTTGCGCCTGGGTTTCGGTGAGGCCGCACCAGGCAACTTCGGGATCGGTGAAAACGACCGCAGGGATTGCGCTGGGCTCGAAGGCAACTTTGTGTCCGGCGATGACTTCGACGGCGGTGCGGCCTTCGTGCATGGCTTTGTGCGCCAGCATGGGCTCGCCGACAAGGTCGCCGATGGCGTAGATGGAAGAGTCGTCTGTTTGAAGCTGCTTGTTTACCTGGACGAATCCTTTGGCGCTGAGCCTTACTTGCGTTTTTTCGAGGCCGGGAATTTCTGAGTTGGGCTTGCGGCCAACGGAAACCAGGACGCGATCGAAAACCTTTTCGCGCTCTTTCACATCCGGGCCTTCGAACGTAGCGCGAATGGCCGGGCCCTCGTCTTTAATGGCGGCGACCGTGGTGTTGAGGAGGATAGCTTCGAACATTTTTTCCAGGCGCTTGTGCAGGGGAAGAACGAGATCACGGTCGGCTCCGGGGAGCAAGCCAGGAAGCATTTCGACAACGGTGACGCGCGTGCCGAGAGCGGCGTAGACCGAGCCCAACTCGAGCCCGATGTAGCCTCCGCCAACCACCAGCAGGCTTCCGGGGATGTCTTCGAGATTGAGCGCGCCGGTGGAATCCATCATGCGGGGCGAGTCGACCTTCAGCGATGGAACGATCGCGGGGCGCGAGCCGGTGGCGAGGATGATGCGGTCGAAGGCGACAGTTTCTTCGGAGCCGTCGGCCTTGGTGACGCGGAGCGTGGTGGAGTTTTCGAAGGCAGCGCGACCTTGCACGTATTTTACTTTGCGCTGCTTCGAGAGAATGCCGAGGCCTCCCGTTAGCTTCCTGACTACGCCCTCTTTCCAGGAACGCAGACGTGCGAGGTCAATTTTCGGCGCGGAAAATTCAATGCCCCAGTCTTTGGCCTGATGCGATTCTTCCAGCAGCTTGGCCACGTGCAGCAAGGCTTTCGAGGGGATGCAGCCGCGATACAGGCAGACTCCGCCGGGGTTCACCTCGGGGTCGATCAGGGTGACCGTCATGCCAAGATCGGCGGCGAGGAACGCGGCGGCGTAACCTCCAGGGCCGCCGCCGACTACTGCGATGTTTAGAGATTGCGTGTCAGACATGATTTGATTCGTAGAGACGTTGCTTGCAAAGTCTTTGCAGGCAGCGCTGCACAAGCTTACTGGTACCCAGAATCTACCGTTACTGCCGGCGGAGACGTTGCCAGCAACGTCTCTACAACGGGCAAATCACCCCTGCACCGAGAGCAGGAACGGCTGCTCGAACGCTTCAGCGATCCAGCGCAGGAAGCGCGCCGCGTCGGCGCCATCGATCAGGCGATGATCGTAGGAAAGCGAAAGCGGCAGAATCAGCCGGGGTTCGAACTTCCCCGCGTCTTTATCTTGGATCCACTCCGGTTCCATGCGGGAGCGGGACAGCCCGAGGATAGCAACTTCCGGATGATTCACGATGGGAGTGAAGCCGATCCCGCCGATTCCGCCCAGGTTGGTAATGGTGAAGGTTCCCCCTTCCATCTCTGCGGGAGTGAGCTTTTTATCGCGAGCTTTTTTCGAAAGCTGCGAGAGTTCCACGGCGAGTTCGACAATATTCTTTTTGTCCACGTCGCGAATCACGGGAACCAGCAGGCCGCGATCCGTGTCCGCCGCGACGCCGATGTGAATGTATTGCTTGTAGACGATTTCTTCCTTCTCGATATCGATGCTGGCGTTGAATTGCGGGAACACTTTGAGAGCCGCGGCGCAAACTTTCAACGCGATCGCGGTCACCGTCATTTTGCCGCCAGCTTCCTGCGCCTTGGGAGCGAAACGCGCGCGCAGTTGTTCGAGTTCGGTAATGTCGGCGCGGTCCTGTTGGGTGACGTGAGGAATGGTGTTCCAGGATTCGGCGAGGTGCTCGGCGGTTTTGCGGCGCACTCCGCGCATGGAAACCCGCTCGGTCTTGCCCCACTTGGTGAAGTCGGGGAGCTTGGGAGGGGCGAAATGGCCGGCGAGCGGCGCCGCTTGTGCCGCCGAGATAACGGCTGAGAGCAGAGCTTTAGCGTGGACCTTGACGTCATCTTCGCTGATGCGTCCGCCAGGCCCGGTGCCTTTCACTTCGTAGATGTCGATGCCCAGTTCCCGCGCCAGTCGCCGGATACTTGGCGCGGCTGGAACTGGTTGACGATGTTCGGTGCCCGCAACTTTGCCCAGCTGCAGAGGCATGGAGAAAGCGGACGGCGAGAGTTGCGGCTGATCGGGTGGCAACGCCTGTTCTTCGGTTTTGCCTTCGGCACGAATCGCGGCCTGGAATGCGAGGCGCGCTCCGTGCTGTCCGGAAACATGTTCGACGGGGCCAGTCTGCTTCTTCGCCGGTTCGGGTGTGGCAGCACCGCCTTCCAGGGTGAAGATCACCTGCCCGACTTTGATTTTTTCGCCTTCTTTAACTTTGACTTCTTTCACCACACCGCTCACCGAGGATGGAACTTCGACGACCGCTTTGTCGGTTTCCAACTCCATCACGGGCTGGCCTTCAGAGACTCTTGTTCCCGGGGCGATCATCAACCGAACCAGATCGCCTTGCGATATATTTTCGCCAAGCTCGGGCAAGGTGAACTGGCTAGGGCCGGGCTTGGTCGGAGCTTGGACAGGCGCTCGCCGATCACCGCTTGCCGGCTGCGCAGGCGCCGCTGTGCGCGATGGAACTGCCGCAACGTTCGGTTCGGGCTCTGGCTGTGCGGCGCGAGCAACCGCAGGAGCGACTGGCGGGACTGGCTGAGTCTGCGTGGCCGGCACGGACGCCGGCTTGGCCGCAACGCCATTGTCGACAGTGAAAATAACCTGGCCGACTCGAATCTTGTCGCCTTCTTTAACTCGGATTTCCTGAACGGTGCCGCTGACCGACGATGGCACTTCCAACACTGCTTTGTCGGTTTCCAGCTCCATCACCGACTCGCCCGCGTTGATTTTGGTTCCCGGTGCGATCATGAGGCGCACGAGATCGCCTTGCTCGATGTTCTCACCCAACTCCGGAAGTCTGAATTCGATCACTTCTTCTGATTCCTTCTTAACCCAGCTTTTGCTTACGTAGCTTAGATTACGTAGTTCCGGTTTTCGATTTCCAGCGTCCGACGACCCGAATCGAGCGGTCGGGCCGGTGATCACAATCGCCTAAGCGTTTGCGGGATTCGCCTTTTCCGGATTGATGCCTAGATCTTGAATCGATTGCTTTACCACTTCAGCGCCGATTTTCTTTTCCCGCGCCAGAGCTCCGAGTGTGGCCAGCACGATGTGCTTGGTATCCACTTCGAAGAAGTCGCGCAGCGCGACGCGGCTTTCGCTGCGGCCGAAACCATCGGTTCCGAGCGAAACTAATTCTCCGGGAACCCATTTCGACAGGCTCTCCGGCAGCACTTTCATATAATCCGAAGCCGCGATGAACGGGCCCGGAGCATCTTTGAGCATCTGCGTCACGTAGGGAACCTTGGGGGCTTCGCCGGGATGCAGCATGTTCCAGCGCTCGCATTCGTTGGCGTCGCGGTAAAGTTCCTTGTAGCTGGTGACGCTCCAGACATCGGCGGCGACGCCGTATTTTTCTTCCAGAACTTGCTGCGCCTTCAATACTTCGTACATGATCGTGCCGCTGCCGAGGAGTTGCACGCGCGCCTTAGGCTCACTCTTGGCGGAGGTTTTGAAGCGATAAAGACCTTTCAGCACGCCCTCGCGAAGGTTCGCGCCCGCCGGCATGTGCGGCATCGGTAGAGGTTCGTTGGTGACCGTGATGTAGTAGAAGATCGACTCTTGGTCGACGTACATGCGCTTGATGCCGTCCTGAATAATGATGGCAATCTCGTAGGCAAATGCGGGATCATACGCCATCAGGTTCGGCACGGGTAGCGCGAGCACATGACTATGTCCGTCTTGATGCTGCAGGCCTTCGCCGGCCAGCGTAGTCCGGCCAGCGGTGCCTCCGACGAGGAATCCGCGGCAGCGCAGGTCGGCGGCTGCCCAGATCAGGTCGCCGATGCGCTGGAACCCGAACATGGAGTAGTAAATGAAAAACGGAATCGTGTTGATGCCGTGATTCGCGTACGCCGTGCCCGCGGCAATAAACGAGCACATGGACCCGGCTTCGGTGATTCCTTCTTCGAGGATCTGCCCGTTCTTCGCTTCTTTGTAGTAGAGAAGTGTGTCCATGTCGACGGGTTCGTAGTTCTGGCCCACGCTGGAATAGATTCCGACCTGGCGAAACAGCGCTTCCATACCAAACGTGCGCGCTTCATCGGGAACGATGGGCACGATGAGCTTGCCCATCTCCGGATCGCGCAGCAGTTTCGCCAATAAACGCACGAACACCATGGTGGTGGAAACGTCGCGGCCTTCGGTGCCTTTGTGGAACTCATCGAAGAACGAATCGGCGATCGGCTTCAGCGGCGTGGCGCGGACTTTGCGCTGCGGCATGTATCCGCCAAGCTGCTGGCGCCGGGCTTGCATGTATTTGATTTCCGGGCTGTCGTCGTGAGGGCGGTAGAAGGGCGCCTCATGGAGCTCGTCGTCAGGAATCGGAATCCCGAAACGCGAGCGGAACATCTGCAACTCGTCCTCGTTCAATTTCTTCTGCTGGTGCGTGATGTTCTTGCCTTCGCCGGCTTCGCCGAGGCCGTAGCCTTTGATGGTCTTGGCGAGGATGATGGTCGGGGCGCCGGTGTGCTCCACAGCGGCTTTGTAAGCCGCATGGACTTTGATGGGATCGTGCCCGCCCAGTCGCATGCGCGCCAGTTGATCGTCTGACAAGTGCTCGACCATTTTGAGCAGCCGAGGATCGGAGCCGAAAAGATTCTGGCGGAAATAGGCTCCACTCTCGACGAAATACTTTTGATACTGGCCATCGCTGACTTCGCCGAGACGTTTTACCAGCAAGCCGTCGCGGTCATTCTGGATGAGGCTGTCCCAGTCCGTGCCCCAGATGACTTTGATGACATTCCAGCCCGCGCCGCGGAAAATCGCTTCCAGTTCCTGGATGATTTTTCCGTTGCCACGCACCGGGCCGTCGAGGCGCTGCAGGTTGCAGTTCACCACAAAAATTAAATTGTCGAGTTTTTCGCGCGAGGCCAGAGAAATGGAACCGAGCGACTCGGGCTCGTCCATTTCACCATCGCCGAGGAACGCCCAGACTTTTCCGCCCGTCGTCTTCTTCAGCTCACGGTTCTCCAGGTATTTGATGAAGCGCGCGTGGTAGATCGACTGGATGGGCCCCAACCCCATGGAAACTGTGGGAAACTCCCAGAATTCGGGCATCAGCCACGGGTGAGGATAAGAACTCAGTCCGCCACCGGGTTTCAATTCGCGGCGAAAATTCTGCAGCTTTTCTTTGGGGATGCGGCCTTCGAGATAAGCGCGAGAATACATTCCGGGCGCGGCATGGCCCTGGAAATAGACCACGTCACGATCGCCGCTTTCCGTCTGCGCGCGAAAGAAATGGTTGAAGGCGACTTCGTACAAAGTGGCCGCAGAGGCGTAGGTGGAAATGTGGCCACCGATGCCCTCCTGAATCTTGTTGGCGCGAACCACCATGGCCAGGGCGTTCCAGCGCACCAGGCTCTTGATGCGGCGCTCCATCTCCTGGCTTCCCGGGAAAGGCGGCTGCTGGCTGCTCGCGATCGTGTTCTGATACGGCGTGGTCGCCGAGAATGGAAGATTAATTCCGGCTTCCTGCCGGACATGCAAAGCCAACTGCTGCAGCAATCTGCCGGCGCGGTTGGGGCCTCCCTTGGACAGAACGTAATCGAGGGAATCGACCCACTCCCGCGTTTCCAACACCTCTAAGCCATCAGTTTCAGTCTGAGCCACGTCTGGTTTCTCCGGTGTGTAAGGCGTAACAGTTAATCATATGCAATTGCGAAGATTTTTGCTGGCGGAAGCTCTCGGTTCCGGGTACTTCTGATTTAGAATCCGTTCGGGCAGCCGGGGTTAGGGGTTTTTGTGAAGCGGATGCGGAGGTTTTATTATGAAGATTGTGTTGCTGCTGCTGGTAGTGATCGGGATGGTTCTTCTCGTCCCGCGGTTGCTCTCGCACGGTAGGTTGCCCGAGGTGGGTAGCGCCGCTCCTGATTTCACGCTGCCCACGCAGGAAGGTTCCGCGGCGAGCCTGAAAGATTATCGGGGCAAGTGGGTGGTGCTCTACTTTTATCCCAAGGACCAGACTGCGGGATGCACGCGGGAAGCGCACAATTTTCAGGTCGACCAGCCAAAATTCGCCGAGCGCAACGCGGTGGTGCTGGGTGTGAGCCTGGACAGCGTGGAATCTCACAAGAAGTTCTGCGTCAAGGAAGGGTTGAACTTCAAGCTGCTGTCCGATGCCGGCCACAGCGTCACCAAGGCCTACGGTTCGCTCACTAACCTGGGCGTCGTGCAGATTGCCGCCCGGAATACCTTCATCATCAACCCGGAAGGAAAAGTGGCGAAGGTCTACGGAGGTGTGAACCCAGCCCATCACAGCGACGAGGTTCTCGCCGACTTGGACCGGCTGCAGAAATCGTAACCAGCATTGGTAATCAGCCGTAATCAGCATTCGTAATCAATGACGCGACCCTGCCTTTCGTCTTGACGCGTTAAACTCAAACAATGGCCACTGTAGCCAACCGTCGCGAGCTGCGTGAGTCCACGGGATACCGCTTCCCGCCTGGGTTTCAGCGAAATCTGCTGTGGTTTGCGTTCCGCAAGTTTCGTCCCGGCAATCCCATCTTCTTATTCCAGCACCTGGCTGAAAAATACGGCGACATCGCGCACTACAAGATCGGCTGGCACCACATCGTGTTCCTGAATCATCCGGAATACATTCGCGAAGTGCTGGTGGTGCAGAACGACAACTTCATCAAAGAACGCACGGTACAGCGCACCAGGATGCTGCTGGGCAAGGGCATGATCACCAGCGAAGACGCCGAACACCGGGCGCAACGGCAAGTGGCACAACCGGCGTTCCATCGTCAGCGCATCCAGGAATACGGGGCCGCAATCGTCGACGAGGCCGCTCGGGCGCGCGAGTCGTGGAAAGACGGTGAGCAGCGCGACATCGCCATCGACATGATGCACCTGACTCTCAAAATTGTAGCGCGCACTCTGTTTGCCGCCGACTTGCAAAACGAAGTGTTGGAACTGGCGGATGCCATCAACCGCATCATGGGACTCTACAATTTTCTGGTGATGCTGCCGGCTGCGGAGTGGCTGGTGCACTTGCGGCCACCCGGGCTAGCCGCGTTTGTGAAGGCCCGCAAACGGATCGACGCCGTGGTGTATCGCATGATGGATGCGCATCGACGGCGCGGGGGCAACGGCGGAAGCCTGCTCGACTTGATGCTGACCGCGTCTTCGAATGAAAGCGAAAGCGACGCAGGGCCGGAGGCGCAGCAGGCGCTGCGCGACCAGGTCATCACGATTTTTCTGGCTGGTTACGAGACGGTTGCCAATGCTCTTATCTGGACGTGGTATTTGCTTTCGCAGAATCCCGATTGCGAACGCCGGTGTCACGAGGAAGTCGATGCCGTGCTGCAAGGCCGTCTGCCCACTGGGGAGGATCTTCCGCGCCTGCACTACGTGGAAATGGTGATGGCGGAATCGATGCGCCTTTATCCTCCCGCGTGGGCCATGGGCCGCTACGCGCGCAACGATTTTCAGCTGGGACAATATCGGCTGCCCGCGCGGACCACGGTGTTGATCAGCCAGTTCGTCACCCACCGCGATCCCCGCTATTTTCCCGATCCCCTGCGATTCGATCCCGAACGCTTCACCGCGGAAGCGAAGTCGAAGCGCGCGAAGTTCACTTACTTTCCTTTCGGCGCGGGAGTGCGGCAGTGCATCGGCGAATCGTTGGCCTGGATGGAAGGCGTGCTCGTCCTGGCCACGTTCCTGCAGAAATGGAAGCTGCGGCTGGTTCCCAATCAGTGCGTCGAGCCGCAACCGCTGATCACGCTACGTCCGAAGTACGGGATGAGGATGCAGGTCGAAGCCAGGCCTTTCGATTAGTTTTTTCCTGACAAGTACATGTCTGCTACATGTTGGGCAATTTCCCAGGGCTTACCTTCCGCCAGATTTGTCAGCACAACGACGGTTACGCGATCATCCACGTATCGATTGATCGTGGTCTGGAAGCCCTGCCAGGCGCCGTCGTGGCCGATCACGCGATGTCCTTTCTGATTCCCCACAAACCATCCGAAACCGTAAGCGGAACCGTCAGCCCCTTTATTCGGGCTGCCGTCTTTTAACTTGACCGGCGTCCACATCAGATCGAGGCTGGAGCGCTTGAGCAACCTTTCGCCGTAAAGCGCGGCGTCCCATTTCGCCAGGTCGAGGATAGAGAAATATAAGCTGCCGTCCGCGGTCGTGTTCACCATGGGCGCGACCCATTCCTGGTTTTTCAATTCGCCTTTCACCAACCGGTAGCCAGCGGCGCGATTGGGCACGATGTCCGCCTCGCTGATGATGCGGGTGGTCTGCATTCCCAGCGGCTGAAAGATGCGCTGCTGCAGAAAGTCTCCATAAAATTCTCCGGTCACGCGGTGAATCAAAATGCCTAGCGTGAGATACCCGAGGTTGCTATAGTCCCACTTCGTTCCCGGAGGGTAGGCCAGCGGAATACCCTCAACCACTTTGAGCAGTTCGTCTTCGGTCCAGTCTTTGCGAAAATCAAACTTCTCGGGATAGTCCGTGAACCCGGCGGTGTGGCTCAACAACTGGCGCACCGTCACTTCCTTCCAGGCGCCGGGCGCATCCGGGAAATATTTTGTGAGTGGATCGTCCAGCGCCACTTTGCCTTCTTCCACCAGCATCATCACTGCGGTCGCGGTGAACTGCTTGCCGACGGACCCTGACTGGAATACGGTTTCGGGTCTCACCGGAACCTGAAGTTCCACATTGGCGAGACCGAAACCCTCGGCGCGCACGATTTGGCCGCCTTTCGATACCAGCAGCGACAAGCCCGGAATGCGCTGTTTCTGCATTTCGCTGCGAACGTAGTCGCCGACGGGATCCGGAGTGATTGAGGAATTTTGAGCGTTGGCGGGAGACGAAGACAAGGTTGGAACTACGAGCGAGAAAAATATGGCCGCAATCGCCGTGCATCGGGAAGTCATGGTGTGTTCTCCGCTAAGAATGGAATCCGTAGTGTAATTCGCCGCTTTTGATGTTTCACTTTCAAATTGTTGTATAGTGACTCCAACGTCGCAGTTAAGCAGTGAGGATGGGGCTGAAACTCCGAGCTGTCTGCGATAGCCCCCCAGTAAGAATCTGACTTCTTTCCCGGATTTTTTTCGTCCCGGGCTCCATTGGAGCGCGCTGAACTTTCAGTTTCATAGTTGTGACGGCAAATACGGCGAGGGGAAAGCTCTCTCCAAAAAGGAAGGATGGCTGCGAGCTACCAGGGACGATTCAGCCGGGAGCGAATCAGCCAGCCAGGGCCAGAATGATCACGATCGTATCCGGAATTCCGAGGTCGGGCACTTCTCTTATGATGCAAATGATCGCGGCGGGAGGAATGGCTGTGCTAACCGACAGCCAGCGCAACGCCGATGCGAACAATCCTCGCGGGTATTACGAGTTGGAGTCGGTAAAAACTCTGGCGCGCAACCCGGATGCCATCGCCGAAGGGGAAGGCAAGGCGGTGAAGGTGATTTCCTCGCTGCTGACGTTTCTGCCGAATCGCCACGACTACCGTGTGATTTTCATGTGCCGCCCCCTCGATGAGGTTCTGGCATCGCAGGACCGGATGATGCAGAGACTGGGCCGGGTGGTTCCGCCGGCGCCCTCGGAATCCGTAAAAAACGCCTTCGAGCAGCACATCCTGCAAATACGCGGATGGCTTGCCGCACAGCCCAACATGGCGGCGCTTTACGTTGAGTATGGCGCCGTGGTGCGGGACGCTCACGCCGAGGCTACGAAGATTAAGGCCTTCCTGGGACTGGATCTGGATGTGGACGCGATGGCCCGGCAAGTGGAGCAGTCGCTTTACCGCGAAAGGTCGGGCTGACGCTGGCGAAGTTTGCCGGTCCCGAACTGCTTCGCGCACTGCCGAAGATACGGTGGGCGGCCGGAGAGGGCGC
>Ga0209380_10001925_pt1 | contig 13660 bp, 7 predicted proteins | sample HubBroMetageWFT6_FD_188347 | JGI IMG/M metagenome (GOLD analysis project Ga0209380, IMG submission 188347) | Warmed and freeze-thawed soil microbial communities from the Hubbard Brook experimental Forest, New Hampshire - Hubbard Brook CCASE Soil... | ecosystem: Environmental > Terrestrial > Soil...
CGAGCGATTCCAGCCGGTCGGCGAACGCCGGGTTGGCACCACCGAGCGGTTCGTCGGTCCGCATGGCCCCCGCGTAATCGGCGAAGACCTCGTCGACGAGAGCCGCAAAATCGGGGTCAACCTCGCCGGGCCCGTTCATCGCATCCCCAGCCCGCGGGCGATGACGCCACGCAGAATCTCGTTCGTGCCGCCGCGCAGAGTAAACCCCGGTCGCTGCAGCAGCGCCAGGTCGATCGCCTCGCCGTACGAGCTCGAGTCGCCGGGCCCGGTGGCCAGGTGCGCTCGTTCGGCGATGTCTCCTTCGAAGCGGGTGCCCAGCACCTTCACCATCGCGGCCGGCAGGTCGGCGTCGCAGCCCGCCTGCAGCGCCCCGGCAACGGCAAGCGACATCTGGTGGAGGGCGCGCAGCCGCGCCACGGTCGCGCCGAGGCCCACGCCGTTGCCGCCGACGGCGCCCGATGCCCACGCCCGCACCAGCAGGAACGTTGACAGCCAGCGTTCGGGCCCGCTGCGTTCATAGGCGAGCTCGCTGGTCACCTGGTCCCATCCGGATCCGGCCTCGCCCAGCAGCCGCTCGTCCGGGACGAGCACGCCGTCCAGGTGAACCTCGTTGAAGTGGTGCCGCCCCGTCATCGAGATGATCGGCGAAATGCGCACGCCCGGTGCCCGCAGATCCACGATCAGCTGGGACAGGCCATCGTGACGGTGCTGCGGGTCGGCGGGCGCCGTGCGGACCAGGGCAATGAAGGCCTCGGCTTCGTGCGCCCCCGACGTCCAGACCTTCGTGCCGGTGACGCGCCAGCCGCCATCGACCTTCTCGCCCCGGGCCCGCACGCTCGCCAGGTCGGACCCGGAATCGGGCTCTGACATGCCGATAGCGAAGGAACACTCCCCCGCGGCGATCCGCGGCAGGTACGCCTGCTTCTGCTCCTCGGTCCCGAACCGCAGCAGGTTGGGGGCGACCTGCCGGTCTGCGATCCAGTGGAAGCCAACCGGCGCGCCCGCAGCCAGCAGCTCCTCGGTGACGGCGAACCGTTCGAGGAAGCCGCGGCCGTGGCCGCCGTACTCCGCCGGGATGGTCATGCCGAGCCAGCCCCGCTCGGCGAGGCGCTTGCTGAACGACGGGTCCCAGCCAGTCATCCAGGAGTCGATGCCGGGCGCCCACCGCCCGTGGGCGATCTCGTCGTCGACGAACGCGCGGACCTCCCGGCGCAGCGCGCCGAGCTCAGGCGTCTCAGCCGTGACCGGAGGCATTAGCGATTGCACTGTGCTTCACGATACGTGAGAGAAGTTCTCAAGCTCTGCGCCATCGGCTGCCTCCAACCGGGCAGAAGGATGCGGCCGGTGCGCGACGGGGCGTCGTACGGTTGCCTTTACACGCAGGAGAGGTGTCATCGTGGCCGAGACTCGGACGTTCACAATCGCCGGCTCACGCGGAGATCAGCTGGTGGCGCGGCTTGATATGCCAGACGGAGACCCGCGAGCGGTTGCGCTGATGGCTCACCAATTCAGCGGAGGTAACGCAGGTCCGGCCGTGTCGTGCATCGCGCGCAGCTTCAACGAGCAGAGCGTGGCCGTGCTCAGCCTGCACGTTGCGGGCGACGGGCTGGATGGTGAGAAGCCGGACGGCGGCGACCTCAGCACGGTCATCGACGACCTGGCCATCGTCGCCGATCAGCTCCGCATCAGCGTGGCCGCGCCGAGCATCGTGGTCGGGCACTCATCGGCCGGTGCGGCGGCTCTGACTCTGGCGTCACAGATTCCTGAGGCACGTGCCGTGGTGGCCATAGCCATAGCGGCTGCGGCCTCGTCGCAAGCTCCTCGAGCTCAGGCTTCTGCAAAAACGCACGGTCAGGAGGCCTTTCCCCGGGCGCTGCTCGTCCTGCATTCACCAGAGGATGAGGTGGCGGGAATTGGCCAGGCCCGCGCCATCTTCGAGGCGGCGTCAGGCCCCAGAGCCTTTATCAGCCTGGACGGCGCGGATCACCGGCTGAGCCGTCCCGCCGATGCCGGGTATGCGGCCAGCGTCATGGCGGCGTGGGCGGCTCGCTACCTGCCGAGTTCCGCGTGCCCGGATGGCGGGGCGACACCAGCGCGCGCTGCCCGCCATGAGGTGGTCGTGACCGAGTCGGACGCCCGGCCCTACGGCCAGCGCATCACGGCCGGCGGCCATCACCTGACCGCCGACGAGCCGGCCGCCTTCGGTGGCGCCGACAGCGGCCCCGGTCCCTACGATCTGCTGCTGGCCGCGCTCGGCGCCTGCACAGCCATGACCGTCCGAATGTACGCCGAGCGCAAAGGCTGGGGACTGCGGCACACCACGGTGCGGCTGCGTCACGAACGCGTGCACGCCACAGACTGCGCGGGATGCGAAAAACCCACCAGCCTGCTGGACCACATTCAACGCGAGCTCACGTTCGACGGCGATCTGAGCGACGAGCAGCGTGCCCGGCTCCTGGCTATTGCCGAACGCTGCCCGGTTCATCGCACGCTGCGCGCAGGAGCACTGGTCTCGACAACTGAAAGCACATAGGGGGCAGCGCATCCCACTCCCACGGCGCCCGGGGTTTCCCATTTAGTCAGGACAGAACCCGCAGCCGGACGGTCGGGCTCATCGCGCGCAACTGCTCGACGGCGCCGTCTGGGTAGTCGACGCCGATGTCGGTCAGCGCGTAGCCCAGGTCACCGCGCGTGCCGAGCAACTGGGCCTCGACGTTGACGCCGTGCGCCGCGAGCACCGAGTTCACCTCCGCCATGACACCGGGGATGTTGCTGTGGACGTGCGCCAGCCGGTGCGAGCCGGTGGCCGGCGGGAGAGCCAGCTGCGGCATATTGACCGACAGCGACGTGGCGCCATCGGCGGCGAAGTCGGCGAGCTTGGCGCCGACGAACGCGCCGATGTCGGCCTGCGCTTCCTCGGTCGAGCCGCCGATGTGCGGAGTCAGGATCACGTTCGGCAGCCCCCGCAGCACAGACACGAACTCCTCGCCCGCCGACCGGGGCTCCTCCGGGAAGACGTCGACCGCGGCCCCGGCGAGGTGCCCGGAGACCAGATGGCGGCGCAGCGCCTCGTGGTCGATCACGAAGCCCCGGCACAGGTTCAGGAACAAGGCGCCCGGCCGCATCTGGCTGAACTCCTTCTCGCCGAACAGTGAGCTGTTCGAGGGACGCCCGTCCACGTGCAGGCTCACGACGTCGGACACCTCGAGCAGCTCGTCCATGCTCACGCAGCGCCGCGCGTTCCCGAGGGCAAGCTTGTCGGCGGTGTCGTAGAAGACGACCCGCATTCCCAGGGCCTCGCTGACGACCGAGAGCTGGGCGCCGATGTTGCCGTACCCGACGATCCCGAGTGTGCGGCCGCGCACCTCGTGAGCCCCGGTGGCCGACTTGTCCCACCGGCCCGCGTGCATGGCCTGGTCCTTCTCGGTGAGCCGCCGGGTCAGCGCGATGATCTCGGCCAGGGTCAGCTCGACCACGCTGCGCGTGTTCGAGTAGGGGGCGTTGAACACGGCGACGCCGTGCGCCGAGGCGCCCGCCAGGTCGATCTGGTCGGTGCCGATGCAGAACGCCCCGACCGCGAGCAGGTCAGGAGCCGCTGCCAGCACCGCCTCGGTGACGCGGGTCTTGGACCGGATGCCCAGCAGCACCACGCCAGAAAGCGCGGCTGCCAAGTCACCTTCCCCGAGGGCAGATCGCTGCTGGACGACCTCCAGCCCGGCGTCTTCGAGCGGCCGGACGGCCTCCGGATGGATGTTCTCGAGCAGGAGCGCCTTCACCGGGCCAGGCTACCGGACCCTGCATTCATCCAGGTCAGACGGATTTGAGGCTTCCTCACTGACCCCGCAGCCAGGTGGCGGGCCGGGTCCGGGCAGCCACAGTGGCTGGCACAGCTGTCAGCAGGTTGCCCGCCGCCACCACGACGGCACAGCCGAGCACTATCACCAGCGCCGGAACCACCGTCACCGGCACCACACCGAGCGATCCGGCGAAGCTGCGCCACGCCCAGCGGCCCGCCAGCAGCCCCAGCGGGCCGCCCACCACCACCGCGACGGCCAGCGTGAAGGTGGTCTGCCAGGCGATGACCGACCTGATCTGGCTCCGGGTCATGCCGAGCGCCTTCAGCAAGGCGAGTTCGGTGCGCCGCCGCCGTACGGAACCCAGCACGGTAAGCGCCAGTGACAGCACCGCGCCGGCGGCCAGGCCGATCGCCAGCGCCAGCGGCTGGCCGCCGAGCTGCTGGGCGTTGACCACCTGCGCGGCCAGCGCCTGATCGCGCCGCAGCTCGTAGGTGCCGCCTGGGGTTGGGTCGGGATTGGCCGACACGATGTGGGTGATCAGCCGCGCGCGCTGGCTGGCTGTGGTGCCGGGAGCCAGGCGGATCGCCACCGCCGAAGGGTATGCGGGATGCGAGGCAGCCGCGTTGGTCGGGTGCCGGCCGGTCAGGCCCTCGGCGGCCAGGAGGATGTCCTCGGGCAGCATCGCGCCTCGGCCCAGAGACACGTGCTCAGCGCCGCCCTGGCCGAACGATGGAAGGGTTACGGTGCCCACGATCCTGACCGTGCGCGCGAACCGCCCGCTGCCGATCCGGACCGTGTCACCGACGTGCTTGCCGAGCTCGGCAAGGGTCACGCTGCCCAGCTGGATCTCGTCCGGGCCGGACAACGCCCGGCCGCTGGTGGTCGGCGGCTGCACAGCGCCACGGTGGCGCCGGATGCCGAGCACCGGGACGCTCTGCCCGTCGATAGGCAGCTGGGCGAACGCCATCTCCGACCAGCCGGCCACGGCCGGCTGGCCGCGAAGCAACTGGGCGATCGAGCCCGGAGCGAAGCTGCCGTAGCCGGCCTCGGCCTGGATGACCACATCCCAGTTCCACCCGTACCGGTCCGGATGGGTGATCAGGCCGCTGAGACTGGCGTTGAACACGACCGCGGCGACCACAGCGGTCACCGCGGCGACCGATCCCAGCAAGGTGGACCGCACCGGGACCGAATGCCGGCCGGACCCGGGCCCGAGCGCCTGGCGGATACCCTCGGCTGCCGAGGCGGGCAGCCCCGAGGCTGCGACCTTCACGGCGATCACGGATGGCCGGCCGGCGGCGGCGCCGCTGGCCCAGCGCAGCGAGCGGACGGCCAGGAGCGCGAGCAGCCCCAGCAGCGCGGCGGCGAGCAGGACCGCCCCAGGACCGAGCACCAGCCAGTCGGCCCGGAACCCGCGGCTGGGATCGAGATGCCGCACGGGACCGACCGGGGCGAGCGGCGACACGGCCACGGCGCCGGCCAGAGCCAGCACGACGCCGCCGAGGATGCCGATGACACCCGGCAGGCCTGCCACCAGCGCAGCCTGGGCGCGGGTGCCGCCGACGGCGCGGACCACCGCCACGTCGGGCGCGGCCCGGCTCAGCATCTGGGCCAGGCCCTGACCGACCAGTATCAGCAGGGCCAGGGCGGCGACCAGCCCGAAGAGCGTCAGCGCCGCCGCATCGGGCCGGATGGCCTGCTGCACCTGACCGTGAATGAGATCGGTGCGCTCGACCGGGAAACTCAGGTCCGTCACGTTCTGGTGAGTCGCCTGGCGGATCTGCCGCTGCATCGAGGCGGCCAGGTTGGCGAGATTCTGCTCCAGCCGGGGGATGCCGGCCGTGCCGTGAGCCAGGCGCAGCCCGACCCAGGCATACGTGTAGCCGGACAGCACCTGGCGGGTGGCCCCGGGCGGCAGGATCGCGCCCTCCTGCTGGTCGGACTTATCGACCAGGGCGGGCGGAACCTCCACGATGGCGGCCACCCGGTAGGTGTGAGTGAACTGCCTGCCGACCGGCTCCCCCTCCGCGTTCACCCGGTGATAGGCGTACGTGACGTGGCCACCAACGCCGGTTCCGAACATCCGGGCGACGAGCGGGGTGAGCACGATCTCGCTGGCCGAGCCGAGCCGGGGCAGCCGGCCGGCCAGGACCGTCGCCCGGTCCTGGGTGAACCACTCGCCGTCCAGGCTGGCGTCGACGCCGTCGGTGAGGAACGACTGGTCGACGTGGCCGTGCACCACGGGGTAGGCGTAGACGCCGATGTACGCGACGTGGGAGACGACACCCGGCAGCGAGGAGATCTGCGAGATGGGCCGGAGCACCGGCATGCCTGGCAGGATGCCATTCACGTTGACGAACGCGTCGCTGATCCGGCTCGCCGCCAGGTAACGCCCGTACGCGGTATTCGTACGCTGAGCACCTGCCACGGCACCCAGCGCCACGGTACCCAGCAAGCCGCCGAGCAGGGCCAGCACCAGCGAATGCCGCCAGGTTCGCCGCAGCGTCGCCCGCCACCAGTACATCGCCGTGGCCACCTGCCACCCCCCTTTGGCGCCCACAAACTGTGATCGCCGTTCGGCCAGTGTGCTACCCGAGCACGCGGAATGCAGCACGGGTGGCACTACAGCAGCAGACAGGCCACTACCACCACGGACGGCGCTGCGGATCTTCGGGGCGGTGACTAGCGCGCCACCGACCTGCGGAGAGATGCTGCTGGCATGGTCGGGCCCGTGGGTGGCGAGGCCTGTGAGGAGGGCGCATCAGTGAATGCCGTACGGCGCAAGTTCTGGGGCTGGGGCCTGGAGGGCGAAGGGCTGACAGCGGACGAACTGCAGCAATTGGGGGCAGCCTTCGCCGAACGCCTCGGCGCCGACGGCATACGGGCGCAGAATCCGCCCCGGGTCGAAGAACTGGACCTGGGCCCGCCACGGCTGGCGCCGCCGGCGTCGCTGGAGCCGGCATTCAGCACGGACCCGTACGAGCGGGCCGCCCACACCTACGGCCGGTCGTTCCGCGATCTGGTCCGCGCCTTCCGCCGCGACTACGCGCACGCACCAGACCTGGTGGCATTTCCCCGGGGCGAGGACGAGCTCATCTCGGTGCTGGATTGGTGCAGCGACGCCGGTGCCGCGGCGATCCCGTTCGGCGGCGGCTCCAGCGTGGTCGGCGGCGTCGAGCCCGACGTCGGTGACGGTTATCGCGGCACGGTCAGCGTCGACCTTCAGCACCTGCAGGGAGTGCTGGAGGTCGACCGTACCTCGCATGCCGCGCGAATCGCGGCGGGCACGCTCGGGCCAGCGCTGGAGGCGCAGCTGAAGCCGCACGGCCTGACCCTGCGGCATTTCCCGCAGTCGTTCGAGTGGTCGACGCTGGGCGGGTGGATCGCGACGCGTTCGGGCGGCCACTTTGCGACGCTGCACACTCACATCGACGAGTTCGTGGAGTCGCTCCGCGTGGTGACGCCGCGCGGCGTCCTCCAGACCAGGCGGCTGCCGGCCTCTGGCGCGGGCCCGTCGGCGGAGCGGCTGTTCTGTGGCTCCGAGGGCACCCTGGGCGTGATCACCGAGGCGTGGATGCGTGTGCAGGCCCGGCCAAGGTTCCGCGCAGCCGCGTCGATCCTGTTCGCGGACTTCGCGGACGCGGTGGAGGCCGCCCGGGAGGTGGCCCAGTCCGGGCTCTACCCGGCCAACTGCCGCCTGCTGGGCCACGACGAAGCGCTGATGTCGGGCAGCGGCGACGGGTCGCGATCGGTCCTGGTACTCGGCTTTGAGTCCGCGGACCACGAACTGGGCCCGTGGCTGGACCGGGCGCTGGACATCTGCGCGAGTCACCGCGGCGCCGTCTCGCGTAAGGAGGGCGACCCGGCCGCGGCCTGGCGGGCAACGTTCCTGCGCGGCCCGCACCTGCGTGATGGCCTGGTCCAGCTCGGGCTCGTCACCGAGACCTTCGAAACGGCGGTCACCTGGGATCGCTTCTGGGAGTTCCACGAGGGCGTGCTCGCGGCCGCGAGGCAGGCGGCGGCACGGGAGTGCGGCGGGGGCGTGGTCACCTCCCGCTTCACATACGTGTATCCCGACGGCCCCGCGCCGTACTACTCGGTCTTCGCGCCGGGCCGCCCCGGCCGGGAACTGGAGCAGTGGGATGCGATCAAGCGCGCGGCGTCGGACGCGATCGAGGCGCTCGGCGGCACGATCACACACCACCACGCCGTGGGGCGCGATCATCGCCCGTGGTACCTGCGCGAGATGCCGCACCTGTTCACCGACGCGCTTCGCGGCGCGAAGGCGGACCTTGACCCGGCCGGGATCATGAACCCTGGGGTCTTGCTCGAGCCGACGGGAGCCGTAACCTACAGCCGCGAGGGAGGCAGATGATGAACGCTGAGCTGCCTGGTGCACCCGGCCACGGGAACGCGGGTGGCAAGGTCTTCCGCACCGAGCTGAACCCGGTCGATTTCCTGGAACGGGCGGCTTACATCTACCCGGGCAAGACCGCGGTGGTGGACGGGAAGCGGCGCTGGAGCTACCGCGAGCTCGCGGAGCGGTCATGGCGGCTGGCCAGCGCGCTCAGGTCTGCGGGCCTGGCCAAAACAGACCGCGTCGCCACGCTGCTGTTCAATTCGTCGGCCATGCTGGAGGCCCATTTCGGCGTGCCGGCGGCGGGCGGGATCCTGGTCGCGGTCAACAACCGCCTGTCCGCAGCGGAGGTCGGCTACATCCTGCAGCACAGCGGCGCGAGGTACCTGCTGCTGGACACCGCGCTGGAAACGCAGACGAAACCGGGTGACCTGTCCGGCGTGACCGTGATCCGCGTCGACGACACCGGCACCCAAGGGGACGCGTACGAGGAGTTCCTGGCCGGTGGCTCGCCGGAGAGGCCCGCCAGCTGGCTGGAGGACGAAGAGGAGACGATCTCGGTCAACTACACGTCCGGGACCACCGGGCGGCCCAAGGGGGTGCAGTACACCTATCGCGGCGCGTACCTGAACGCGCTCAACGAGGTGATCGTGGCCGGCTTGCGCACCGAGTCGGTGTACCTGTGGACTCTGCCGATGTTCCACTGCAACGGCTGGTGCTTCCCGTGGGCGGTCACGGCGGTGGCAGCGCGGCACGTGACCATGCGCGCGGTAGACGCCGAGCTGGTCTGGAATCTGATCGACGGCGAGGGCGTGACGAACTATAACGGCGCGCCGACCGTCCACCTGATGGTCATCAACCATCCCCGGGCGCACCGGCTGGACCGGCCGGTGACCGCGATGGTGGCCGCCGCTCCCCCGTCACCCACGCTGCTGGGCCGGATGAGCGAGCTGAACTTCCACGTGGTGCACGTGTACGGCCTGACCGAGACCTACGGCCCGATCACCGTGTGCCCCGAGCCCGACGGCTTCGCCGAACTCCCGGTGGAGCAGCGCGCGAAGTTCCTGGCCCGCCAGGGCCAGGCTTACATCTCCTCCGATCTCGTCCGTGTGGTCGACGATGAGCTGCACGACGTCCCGCGTGACGGGGCCACGATGGGCGAGGTGGTCATGCGCGGGAACAACGTCATGAGTGGCTACTTTGACGACCAGACCGCCACCGGGACCGCGTTCAAGGGCGGTTGGTTCCATTCCGGAGACCTGGCCGTATGGCACCCCGACGGCAACATCGAACTGCGTGACCGCGGCAAGGACGTCATCATCTCCGGCGGCGAGAACATCTCCAGCATCGAGGTCGAGCAGACCATCAGCGCCCATCCCGCGGTGCTCGAGTGCGCGGTCATCGGGATCCCGCACCCGCACTGGGGTGAACGGCCCAAGGCGTACGTCACCCTGAACGAGGGCGCCGCGGCGGCTCCGGAAGAGATCATCGCGTTCTGCCGCGACCGCCTTGCGCACTACAAGTGCCCGGACGCGGTTGAGTTCGGGCCGCTGCCGAAGACCTCGACCGGGAAGATCCAGAAGTTCGTGCTGCGCCAGCGCGAGTGGGCCGGCCAGGACAAGCAGGTCGGCAGCGTGTAACAGGGTGGACCCCTGGCGCGGGTTACCCCGCGCCAGGGAGCTTGCGGTCTTGGCTACTTCACGAAGTACCAGTTCTCCGGGTTGATCGACAGCGTGGACGACTGCGGCAGCGCGCCCTTGAGGTTGCCCGCGACCTCGGTGAGCTGGAACGCGGGGGCCGGCTGCCACACCTGCGCCAGCTGCTTCGACAGGTAGTCCTCCCAGGAGTACATGTAGGACATGTTCCCGCTGAGGAGCGTCTTGTTGATCAGTGCGTCGTTCTCCGCGTCGTTGTAGCCGCCGGAGTTGGTCGCCGCGCCGGAGTAGTAGTACACGTCGCCCGTCGGCAGGTAGTCCGGCGAGAACGTGGCTCCGCCCCAGGCCGCGAAGTCCCAGTTGCACGAGATGTGCGCCACGACGCAGTTGGCCAGGCTCGTCTCGGTCAGCTGATTGATGGGCTTGGCCTGCAGGTTCACCTTGATGCCCACCTGCGACGCGTTCGACTGCAGCGCGGCCATCAGCGACGCGAGCCAGCCGATACCGGAGGCGTACGGGAAGGTGAAGCTGAGCGCCTTGCCCTTGGCGATCCCCGGCCCGCACTTGGCCGGATCGGCGCAGGTGGTGACGCCGCCCGGGTTCACCGTCCAGCCGTTGCTGGACAGCAGCGCCTTGGCCTTGGCGATGCTGAACGGGTACGGGCCCTCTCCGGATTTGGTCTCTGCCCGGCCCGTCGGGGACAGGAACTTGCTCAGCGGGGTATTCCCGACCGGGCCGACGGTCGGCTCGCCGTAGCCGCGCATCGGGCCCTGAATAATTGCCTTCTGGTTGGTCAGGTACTCCAGCGCCTGCCGGAAGTACAGCTGCTTGAAGACCGGGCCGTTGCCGGTCGTCGACTGGTAGTTCAGCACGAAGAAGTCGTAGCCCCACGTGTACAGCGGGGACAGCGTGTACCCCTTCGAGGTCAGCGGGTTGGCGCCGACGGCGGCGTTCGCCGGCTTGGCCGGCGCATCCGCCTGTGGCAGGTACCCGTAATCGATCTTGGTGCTGGCGTTCGGCGACTGCAGCACGTCGTACTCGGCTGCGTCGGTGGTGAACGGCACCTCCTGGAACGCCGACAGCTTGGGCTTGATCGGGCCGGAGTAGGACTTGTTCGGCACGAACGTGATGTGCCCGTCGGAGTTGAACGCGCTCAGCTTCCACGGCCCGTCCACGACGCCCCAGAGCGGATTCGTGGCGTAGGTGTCCAGGTCGTTGGCCTGGCCGGACAGGTACTTGTACACCGCGGCGCAGTCGCTGACCGTCGTGTCGCAGTTGCTGGGCCCGGATGCGGTCCGGTCCCACGCGGCGGGCATCGGGGTGATCTGAGTCAGCTGGTTGTACTGGAACCAGGTCGGTGAATACGCCTTGTTCATCGTCATCGTCAGCGTGGTCGAGTTGACGGCCTTGATGTTCGTCACGTTCGACGGGAAGCCGCCCGGGCTGTAGTCGAACCAGTCCTGCGGTACCGCCCGGTCCATGTTGATCCAGAACATGACGTCCTGCGCGGTCACCGGCGCCCCGTTGGACCACTTGTAGTTCTTCATCTTGATCGTCACGTTCCGGCCGTTGAAGGTAGGCGCGTCGGCGACGCTGAGGGAGGCGTTGAACACCGGCTGGGTGCCCTCACCGATCCAGTACATCGGCCGGTACATCAGGTACGTGAAGTCGAACAGGTTCACGTTGTTGGAAACCGCCGAGTCCATGAACGGGAAGATGTAGTCCGGCGGCGAGTCCGGCGGCTCGGCGAACACCGCGGTGCCGCCCTTCACCGGAGTCTTTCCCGAGGCCGTGCTGCCGCTGCTGGTGCAGCCTCCTGCCACCAGCGCCAGCGCTACCACTCCAGCGGCCGGCAGCGCCAACCGGCGCCAGATCCATGACCGTGATCCAGGATGCCGAACACGAGCTGACCCCATCGCCGATCCTCCTAACGAACTCGGGGAGCTCGCTCGGCCAGCGCACCTGGTGGCGTTCTCCAGCAGTCAATGGGCGCAGCGATCACCGCGGCCCAGTTGATGTTGATCACACGGATGAAGAGCATCCTCTCGAAATATAGGCAGCTTTGCTATAGCGTCTCAAGATTTGAGCTATTAGAAACGCTTCACGTTTCTCTTAAGAAATCCGGGCTTATCATTAGCCTCGGCTTTCATGCTCTTTCATTAGCACAGCGAAGCATCGCGATTTGCTAGGCTGGATCGCTTTCGATCAGGATGACGAGCGCGTAGGCGACCGCCACGGATCCGGGGTCCTTGAGCCCGATGCTGCGCTCCTGGTGCCAGGCGGCGCGACCTCGCCTGGAGCGCCACGACGCGATCTCGCCGACCCGGCGCTCGAGGAAGGCGTGCAGGTGCACAGGGGACGCGCCGTCGTCGAGTTCGTCGAGCGCCGGAACCAGAACGTCGAGCAAGGTCTTGTCTCCGAGCTCTGCTCCGCCCTTTGCCGTAATGGCTGCCGCAATCGCGCGGCCAATGGCGACCGCTGCCTGCCTGTCGAGCGGTCGCGAGTCGTCGATGCCCGTCGATGCGGCCAGCATGCCCGACCCCACGAGGGCGGCGAAGGTAGACGGGTTGGCCGATGCGAACGCCATCGCGGCCTCGCGCATCAACGCGCTCGAGGTAATCGTGTCCGGCAGCTCCGAGATGCGGTCGGCCATCGCCGCGACCCCGGCCGACACCGTCAGCCCGAGATCGCCATCCCCCAGGGCCGCGTCCAGGTCGCGCAGTTCATCGGTGTGTGCTGGCATCCGTTCGGCCAGAGCGAGGAACGCGGAACGCAGTGGGGACTCGAAGTCCGCCGTGGGATGGCTTGCCTGCACGGCGGCGGCTTGCTCGACGGTGGCGCTTGCCTCGCGGGGCTGGGAGATGGCGGTGCCGGGACGGTAGAAGGGTGACTGCGCAGGGGCGTTGAGCAGCGCCTCGAGCTCGCTATCCAGGTGCATGATCGAGACTGATGCGCCCGCCATCTCCAGGCTGGTCGCGTATTCACCGATGAAGTTGTAAGCGATGTGCGCGCCCTGCTCCGTCGCCAGCCGGGCGATCGCCGAGTAGAGCAGGTACAGCTCCTCGAGTGGCGTTGCGCCGAGCCCGTTGACGAGCACGGCGACCCGCGATCCCGCGGTCAGCCCGAGTTCGGCATTGAGATGCTCGAACAGCGTTCCGGCAATCGAGTCCGCCGATGCGATCGGAACGGTGGCGATGCCGCTTTCGCCGTGAATTCCGACGCCGACTTCCATCTCGCCTTCGGCCAGAGTGAAGGTGGGTTTTCCGGCTGCGGGGAGAATCGTCGGCGCGAGGCCCATTCCAGCGGTCCGCACCGCGTCGGCGGCGCGGTGCGCGATCATCGAGACCTCGTCGAGTGTGTAGCCGCGGTCCGCAGCCGCACCGGCGATCTTGTACACCATCACCAGGCCGGCGATACCGCGCCGGGTGGATGCCCGGTCCGCGGGCGCGGACAGTACGTCGTCCGCGCCGAGGACCGTACGGGTCGGGATGCCGTGGGCCGAGGCCATCTCTGCAGCAAGATCGAAGTTGTAGACGTCGCCGCCGTAGTTGCCGTAGAGGTACAGCACCCCGTTGCCGCCGTCGGCGGCCTTGGTAGCGGCAAAGATCTGCGCGGGAGACGGCGAGGAGAACACGTTCCCGACGGCAACCCCGGTGGCCAGCCCGGAACCGACATAGCCCAGAAACAGCGGCAGGTGCCCGCTCCCCCCGCCGGTCACGATTCCGACCCTGCCTGGCGTGGCGGGTGCGACAACCGCGCGCTTATCCGCGGACGCGAACCGGTACGCGTCGGGATGGGCGCTGACGATGCCATCCAGCACCTCGTCCACGAACTCGTTGGGATCGTTGATG
>Ga0209380_10001929_pt1 | contig 13646 bp, 9 predicted proteins | sample HubBroMetageWFT6_FD_188347 | JGI IMG/M metagenome (GOLD analysis project Ga0209380, IMG submission 188347) | Warmed and freeze-thawed soil microbial communities from the Hubbard Brook experimental Forest, New Hampshire - Hubbard Brook CCASE Soil... | ecosystem: Environmental > Terrestrial > Soil...
CGAACCGTTTCTCTCTGGCGGTTACACCAAAACCAGGCTGATTCTCGTCTTCTCAAACCAAAAACTGAGCAACAATCAAAAGAATCGCTCAATTTAGGTCACAGTTTCTTTTTGCTTGCAATGTCGCGCAACCAACCCTAAGTCAGAAATGGCATACGAGTTCCGTGAACCCACTTTGGGGTGATACTCGTCCTGACTGATTTTCGCCTCCCCTAATCTCAGTCCGCTTACGCTCTGCGTTGAGCCGCTTTGCTGGGTGAAGAGGATTGACAGTGCCTGCAGGCCCGATTAGAGTTAGGCGCATTTTCCCGCAACTGGCATATTTCAGAACGCGATACGGAACGATGGACGGAAATGAGCAGCCAGATCTTTCGAGACATATCCCTAGAGCGCCTCTCTTCTCCCGATGAACTTGATCGACTTCTCAAGGTGACGGACTCCAAAGCATGGATGTCTCAATTGGCGCTGATTGCCTTGCTGGGGATGGCTCTGGCGTGGGGATTTCTGGGACGGCTGCCCTCGGTGGTGATGGGCCAGGGCGTGGTCATTCGGAAGGGAGGTGTCTTGAATATCGTGTCGGCGGGCTCGGGTGTACTCGATGAGATTCATGTTGAGGTAGGAAACAATATTCGAGCGCATCAAATCCTGGGGAGAGTCGCGCAGCCGGCGATGATGGAACGGCTGAAAGGCGCGCAAGAAGCCCTAGCGGAAGCGCAACGCGAGATGGTTCGATCGCACGCGATGCTTGAAAGCGAACGCAAACTCGCGATCGACACGATAGCGCGAAAACGGGCAAATGCAGAGCGTGAAAGCACGCACCTGGAAGCACAAGCCGCCTTAGCAAACGAACAAGTGTTGGCACTGGACACATTGTTCAAGGACGGAATCGTCACGAAGCAAAAAACGATAGAAGCGCGGCAAAACGTCGCCGCTATTGAAGACCAGATCGCCAGCTTTCAAGCGCAAATCAAGGAGCTCAATGCGGCGGAGTATTTCGCCGAGTCAAAGGTTCTGCAAGGCGACGCAGAAAAGCAGCAGCGGATTCAGGATCTGCAACGGAACTTGAATGCCGCGAAGAGCGAGTTAGACATTGCGGAAAACGTGGTAAGCCCATATGACGGAGAAGTGCTGGAGATCAAGGTATCGCGAGGTGCAACAGTCGGAGTCGGGGAACCGCTGCTTAGCATCCAGCCGGAGGTTCAGGACCTGCAGGTTTTGGTGTATGTGCCCGCCGAGCAAGCCAAGAATGTCATCACCGGGATGGATGTGAAGATTTCACCATCGACGGTGAAACCCGAAGAGTTCGGATTCATCAAGGGAAAAGTCACATACGCATCAGGGTTTCCGGACACACCGGCGGAGTTAATGCGCAACTTCGAGAACGAGGTGTTGGTGAAAGCGCTGACACAAGCGGGACCAGTGACGGAACTTCATGTGGAAATGGAGAAAAACCCCAAGACTCCGAGTGGGTACCAGTGGTCTTCCCCTAAGGGCCCCAGCGTCACGATTTCGGGCGGAACGTTGTGCAAGGCCGAAATCATCACCCGTTGGCAAGCACCGATTACGCTGGTTCTGCCCTTCTTGAAGAACACGCTAGGATTGACATAGTCATGCCGACCGGACCCGAACCCGCGGGAACAGGCATGCCCTCCGCTGTTGCCGGGAAAGCCGATCGATGGAAACGATGGAGCGGCTCACGTGTGCGAACTCCGACGGTCATCCAGATGGAAGCGGCGGAGTGCGGAGCAGCAGCTCTCGGCATAATCCTGGGTTACTACGGACGATTTGCACCCCTCGAAGAGTTGCGTATTGTCTGTGGCGTCTCTCGGGACGGTACAAAGGCCAGCAATCTGGTCAAGGCCGCGCGGCAATACGGACTGAAAGGGAGGGGCTTCAAGAAGGAGCCAGAAGAACTGCGGGCAATGCCGCTGCCCGTAATCGTGTTCTGGAATTTCGATCATTTCTTGGTGGTGGAGGGTTTCCGCGGGAACAAGGTCTATTTGAATGATCCGGCCAGCGGGCCGCGTGTGGTCAGTTACGAGGAGTTCGATTATTCCTTCACCGGGGTGGTGCTGACCTTCGAAAAGACGAGCGAGTTCCGAAGAGGTGGAAAGAAGCAGACTTTACTCAATCTACTGAAGAAGCGTCTCCCCGGCAGTCGGATGGCGCTGACCTACGTGATTCTGGCGACACTGGCGCTCGTGTTGCCGAACATCGTTACGGCGGCGTTCTCACGGGTGTACATCGACAATATTTTCGTGGAAGGAATGCGACATTGGCTCAGACCATTACTGGTGGCTATGGCCCTTACGGCCTGTTTCAAAGCAGTGTGCAGTTATCTGCAGCAACGCTCGCTGCTGCGACTGGAAACGAAGTTGTCGCTCACATCCTCGACAGGATTCCTGTGGCACATTTTCCGGCTCCCGATGGAGTTTTTCGCGCAGAGATTCGGCGGTGAAATTGCGTCGCGCGTCGAGATTAACGATCGCGTGGCTACTTTGCTGTCCGGCGAGCTGGCGACCAATATCGTAAGCACATTTCTGATTGGACTGTATGCCGCGCTGATGTTCGCCTACGATGCCCGGCTCACGGCGATCAGCATAGCGGTCGCGCTGATCAATCTCTTGGCACTCCGGCGTGTCTCCCGCAGACGCGCGGATAACAACCGCAAGCTCCTGCAAGAGCGAGGCAAGATGATGGGCACCGCCATGGCCGGGCTGCAATCGATTGAAACCCTGAAGGCTACGGGATCGGAATCCGATTTCTTCGCGCGCTGGTCGGGACTTTATGCGAAGGTGGTCACGGCCGAACAGGAGTTCGGCGCGTCGTCGCGATATTTGTCTGCCGTGCCCCCCTTCCTGACGGCGATCAATCTAGTGGGCGTGTTGACGCTCGGCGGAATTCGGGTGATGGATGGTTTTTTGACCATCGGCATGTTGATCATGTTTCAGGCGCTGCTCGGCAACTTTCTAGAGCCGGTCAACCGGTTGGTGGATTTGGGAGCGAGGCTCCAGGAGGCCGAAGGCGATCTGGGCAGGCTGGAGGATGTTCTTCGCTACCCGGCGGAAATCTCGGCCGACTCCGGGTGGTCGTCGAGTGCTGCGCTTGACGGAGAGGCGCAGGCCCTCGATGGCGGTGTTGAATTCGAGTCAGTAACTTTTGGATACGGTCGCCTGGAAGCACCTCTGATTCGAGATCTGAGCTTCAAACTCAAACCCGGAAGACGAATCGCACTGGTCGGAAGCACGGGAAGCGGGAAGTCGACGATCGCGAAGCTGGTGAGCGGACTGTACGAGCCATGGTCCGGACAGATCTTATTCGATTCGAAACCTCGGAGGAGCATAGCCCGGAGCGTATTAACGCAATCGCTGGCGATGGTGGACCAAGACATTTTCCTGATCGATGGATCGATTCGGGAAAATCTGACCATGTGGGACAGCGCGGTCGATGAGTCTGAGATCATACAGGCTGCCAAAGACGCGGCGATTCATGACGATATTACGGAGAGAACCGGCGGTTACGATTCCCGGGTAGAAGAGGGCGGGCGGAATTTCAGCGGTGGACAGCGACAACGGTTGGAAATTGCACGGGCGCTGGTGCGCAATCCAAGCATCCTGATCCTCGACGAAGCGACGAGCGCACTTGACGCAGCCACTGAAAAGGTGATCGACGAAAATCTTCGACGGCGCGGCTGTGCGTGCCTGATCGTGGCGCATCGTCTGAGCACCATTCGCGATTGCGATGAGATTATCGTTGTACAGCGCGGACAAGTCGTGCAGCGCGGAACTCACGACGAGCTTAGTCGAGTCGAAGGCCCGTACCTGGAACTGATCAAGGCGGATTGACGATGTCCACGATCTTACCGGGTGACATGGATAGGCTGCTGCAGCCGCAACCTAGCCGGGAATTCTCGCTGCATGCGCCGGATTCAGTGTGGATCGTACGGTCTGGGAGAATCGACCTCTTCGTGGTCCGTACCGTGCGGGGTGAACCCTCCGGCGCGCGGCGTCACCTGATGAGCATTGAAAAAGGAAATGCGGCATTTGGAATGCACGCGCCCGAACCCTGGGGGGTGGCGGTTTTGGCCAGCCCGATTCCTGGGACAGAATTGCTCTGTTTTCCACTGGTCAGTTTCCGCAGGGGGGCCTGCCGAGCTGATATAGAAATCGATGGCGACGTCACGGCTCTGTTGGAGGAATGGATCTCGCAACTCGGCAGTGCGTGTTCCGGAGTTGCCCGCCCGAAAGCCTTCGCAGAATTGAGTGCAGGCGCGCTCCACGCGGCAAGCGACGACCCGAAACCAATCATGCCCGTCGCGGGTGTTCTGTGGGTCGAACATCGGGATGGCAATTCCCTGTTCCTAAATCATCCGGAGATCGATCCGATCGGCGGCGGAAGGTATTTCCCTGTGTCCAGAGATGGCTGGCTACAACCAAGTCCACGAAGCCGAATTTATGCCCTGGCTTCCGACCATTGGGTGAAGGCCGACCCGGAGTGGCGAGGCCTGGAAGCATTCCACAAGATGGTTTTGCAGAGCCAGAGTCTTAAGCATCGTGTGTTGCAGGAGAGAGAACGCAAACTTCTGCAGAGACAAGCGGAATCCGCCGCGGCGACGCTGCGAGGAGCACTGCGGACACTGGCATCGCCACTGATGGAGGAAGAGGTGCCTGCGCAGTCTACGGGAGTCCAAGAGCCCGTCTTCCTGGCATGCGAAGCCGCCGGAAAATCGCTGGGAGTTCCAATTGTCGCACCTCCCGAAATGCGGGGTGGGGTGAAGTTGAAAGAGCCGATTGCGGCAATCGCGCGAGCGTCCGCATTGCGGTACCGGGTTGTGGCGCTGCGGGGAAAATGGTGGAAGGACGCAACCGGCCCTCTGGTGGCGTTTCGGGATAAAGACAATCAACCGCTGGCGCTGTTGCCGAGGGGGGGCAAAGGATTCCAACTGTATGACCCCGTCATGCAGACCACCACTACGGTAACTGCGGCGGTAGCACTAACCTTGAACGGATTTGCGTACGCGTTCTATCGGCCGCTTCCGAACCGGAAGTTCTCGGTTCTGAAATTGCTCGCGTTTGGACTGAAGGACTGCAAGAGGGAATTGCTAACGATCGTGTTCACGGGAATGGGGGGAGGGCTGCTCGGGACGGTATTCCCGATTGCGACCGGCATCATCTTCGACAAGGTGGTTCCCGGCGCGCAGCGCAATCAGTTAGCGCTCATCGCCATCTTCATGAGTTTATCGGCAGTGGCCGCATCGATGTTCACCCTTACCCGGAACTTCGCAACATTGCGTCTGGAGGGCAAGGTCAGTTCCTCGCTACAGACAGCAACTTGGGATCGCTTGCTGCGTCTCCCAGCCCCCTTTTTCCGGGGTTTTACCTCCGGAGACCTGGCCGACCGGAGTTTTGGGATCGAATATATGATCCGTACGCTGACCGGGTTTGCCCTGTCGTCGATACTTTCCGGCTTCTTCTCCATCTTCAGTTTCCTGCTGCTGTTTTATTACAGTTGGCAACTGGCCATCATTGCGAGCGGCTTGACGCTGATAGCCTTCGCGGTTTTGGCGGTAAGTGCATATTTTCAGGTAAAGTTCCAGCGCGAAATTCACCGCGTGCGAGGACGGATCTCGGGAGTATTGCTGGAGTTCATACGGAACATCGCGAAGTTGAGAGTCACCGGCACGGAGCCGCGGGCGTTCGCGGCATGGGCACGAGAGTTCGCGACGCAAAAAACACTTTCGATACGCGCCCGTGGAATTTCGAATGTGCTCACCATCTTCAATTCCGCGTTTCCCATGATCAGCCTGGCGATCATTTTCAGTTTTGGAACAAACCAAATGGGCCAGGCGCTGCTTCCGGCACTGAGCACGGGATCGTTTCTGGCATTCTTGGCAGCATTCGTCCAATTCCAGTCCGCCACTTTGCAACTTTCCGCAACGGTCGAGTCGGTGTTAGGAATCGTACCCTTCGCCGAGCGCGCCGCGCCGATTGTGGAGACGCTGGGTGAGGTCAACGAGGTGGCAAGGCAGCCGGGAGAACTCGCCGGGTCGATCGAGATCAATCATGTGAATTTCCGTTACCAACAGGATCTGCCGATGGTTTTGCGAGATGTCTCGTTGAGCGTAAAGCCGGGACAATTCGCGGCGTTCGTGGGGCCTTCGGGGAGCGGCAAATCCACATTGCTCCGTCTGCTGCTGGGGTTCGAAAAGCCCGAGTCGGGGGCAATTTATTTCGATGGCCAGGATCTTTTGGGGTTGGACATTGAGGCTGTGCGACGACAGATGGGAGTTGTGATTCAAAACGCCCGCCTGGTGAGCGGGAGCATATTGAACAACATTGTGGGCTCCGCGCCGCTGACGATGGAGGACGCTTGGGAAGCAGCGCGACAGGCGGGGCTGGATCAGGATATTCGCGAATTGCCGATGGGGATGCACACGCTGGTGAGCGAAGGAGGCGCAAATCTGTCGGGAGGCCAGCGGCAACGTCTGCTGATTGCGCGGGCGATGGTGAAGAAGCCGGGCATTTTTTTGTTTGACGAAGCGACGAGCGCACTGGACAACATCACGCAATCGACAGTCAGCCGCAGCCTGGAGGCGCTGCAAGCCACGCGCATCGTGGTAGCGCATCGTCTGAGCACGATCATCAATGCAGACAGCATCTTTGTATTCGAAAAGGGGACGGTGGTACAAAGGGGAACGTATGAAGAACTATCGAACGAAGAGGGACTGTTTCGCAAGCTGGTGCAACGCCAGCTTTTTTTGACAATCTGAACGAGGGCTGGAAGGGTCAAGTAATTCTGCGGCGCGAAAAGACCAAGACGGGCAATTCCCAAGGGGCTGATTGTCAAACTTTTGACGCAACGGGAGGTCGACTCAATGAGGAAAGTATTGTATTTAATGGGCATCCTGGATGATCAGGACGCGGAGTGGCTGGGCAAGAATGGCGCAACGAAGTATGTGCCATCGGGGACGATCTTGATACGGGAAGGTAGCCCGATTGATGACATCTATGTGGTCCTGGATGGGAAGTTGTCGGTCCTGGTTCAGGCGATTGGAAACCGAGAAATTGCCCCGCTGTACGCGGGAGAGATCGTTGGAGAAATATCCTTTGTTGACTCGCGACCGCCATCGGCCTCGGTAGTGGCAACGCATGATTCGCATGTTTTGGCGGTTCCGCGGGCCACGCTCACCAGTAAACTACAAACAGACAACGCGTTCTCTGCGCGGTTTTACAAGGCACTGGCAACGCTACTAGCGGACCGTCTGCGAAACACTGTGAGCCAGTTCGGCTACCAAAAAAAACAGGAAGGGCCGGATCCCGATGAACTGGATGGCCCGCTGATCGAAGGTGCCTCCATGGGAGCAACCCGTTTTGACCGGCTATTGAAACGCCTGCGGATCAATTAGTGTCCGGAATCTTGCGTCGAGTTTCCGTGTCGGGGGGCTCCGGAGCACACTTCGTTCCAAGGCTTTCGAGAACATTTCGAAGAGTCTGTCGATTCATGGCATAGACAAGAGCCCCTTCGTTGTACCCCTTGAGATGAACTTTGTGGGCTGAGAGGGAGCCCTGAAGATCAGCCACAGAGCGCAGGGCTTCGTAGACCTCGCTACTAATGATGACATCGGCTTGCAGTTCGCGTGTGGAAGCCTCGAGGCGGAACGCCTTGTTAACGGCATCTCCAAGAGCTGTGTAGTCGGGGGCCACAGTGCTCCCCATATTCCCGATGGAAGCCATGCCCATGTTCGCGGCCGCGCCGAAGATCACCGGCGAATCGAGACCGAAGCGTGGTTGCAATCGTTCCGCAATCTCTAGGAGCGTAGAAATGCCACGCAAGGCGGCCATGAGAAACGGAGCGGGCGAACCGCGGTGGACCCAGAAAGCCATGACCGTGTCACCGATATACTTGACGCTGCGGGCGTTTAGAGCAGCGAGAGCGGCGCCCGCTTCGGAATTGAACGATTGCATGATTTCAGCAACGTGGGCATCGCCGATGCGGCGGCAGAGGTCCGTATATCCGCGGATATCCATGACGATCACGCTAATTACACTAACGAAGCTGTCGACAATTGTGGCTAAGGGGGATGAGAGACCGTCCTCCCGTTCGGACTGCGTGCCGGATTGAAAGAAACGCAGTTCGAGACCGCCAATCGAAATGAGATCGCCGTCCCGCAATACGGTGGGGGAGGTAATGCGGGAACCGTTGAGGTAGGTTCCATTCCGGCTCCCAAGGTCGTACAGGACAAAAACCGAGGACTCGTTGGTCAGCACAATTGCATGCTTGCGGGAGACATTTTCGCTTCTGAGAACAATGGTGTTCTCGGCGGTGCGGCCAATGCGGCAGACTTCGCCCGGATCGAGAGCATAACGGGTTTCGGATTCGCCGGAAGCCAGGATGAGCTCAGCGTTCAAAGCGAGTGGTTCCTCGATTGTTGTTTCCAGCGCTCAGCATGACGTAGTCCTTTCAGCAGTTCCGTTTCCCGGAGCCTGGTGGTCCTTCCCACCTTACCGGTCCAGGAGCCTTGGGGCAGGTTGCAGTAAGGAGAGATACAAATTCACGTTTCGTAAGATTGGGTTTCTGAAACGTGATTGTACCGAAACCATTGGGAAAGTGTCTGTCGTTTTGTTCTTGCGTTTCGTGCCGGATCCTTAGCCACCGCCGCCCAGAAGACTGAGGACCGTACTCTGCGCCAACAGTGTGGGTTAGCCGAAGGAACGAAGTTCTTCCACGAAAGGCCGGAGACTGGCGGGCAGTCTGTGCTGCTTCAAAAAGTAGTACTCGTGGTTAGGTTTTCCACTAGAATTGGAAACCTTTGCCTGAGCCAGTGTCCCGAAAGCTGTGTGCTAGCGAGGATACTCCCATGGAGATGCAGTCGGCCCTGTCCTCACTTTTCGCTGCTGCCGAGCGTGGCGACCACTCGGCTGCGGACGCGCTGTTTGGTGCGCTTTACTCCGAGTTGCACCGGATAGCGAAGCGTGAACTCGCGCGACAGGGAGTCCCCGTAAGTCTGGGCGCCACCACCCTGCTGCACCAGGCTTATATCGAGATGGCAGAGAGAGAGGGGATCTGCTTCCCCGACCGCGCCAGATTCATGGGGTATGCGGCGCGCGTCATGCGCGGACTAATCATCGACCATGTTCGGAGGCACCAGGCACTAAAACGCGGTGGCCAATTCGAGCTGACTTCCGGAGAAACTGAACTTGAGCATGTTGCCATTGACCGCGATCTGAGTCGCATTAGCGATGCTTTGGATGAACTCGCCAAAACCGATCCGCCCCTCGCAGAGCTTGTTGACCTGAAATTCTTTTGTGGTTTGACGTTCGCCGAGATTGCGTCTCTCAGAGCCATCTCGGAGCGGACCGTGCAGCGGCAGTGGGAGAAGGCACGCATCTATTTGCACCGCAGCATTCGGACGAACCTGGAGATCTGACAATCATGTCCACACTCAATCCGGGACAGTGGCAGGAGATAAGCCCTTACCTCGACCACGTGCTCTGCTTGCCCGAGGAAGAACGTGGGCGCTGGCTACAGTCGTTCCGTTTAGAGAAACCGGAACTTGCAGAAGTCTTGCAGGAGCTGCTTGAAGAACACCGCGCTCTGTCAGACGAGCACTTTCTAGAACGAATGCCCATCCGGGTCGCGAATGGCCTATCGCTACTCGACCAGAAAATCGGAGCCTACAGCCTGATATCGCTGATTGGCCAAGGCGGGATGGGCAGTGTATGGCTGGCCGAACGAAGCGATGGGCGCTTCGAGCGTCGAGTAGCCGTCAAATTTCTGTCATTTGCCATGACCTCCGGGATAAGTGCCGAGCGGTTTAAGCGTGAGGGCAAGATTCTTGGGCAGCTCACGCATCCTCACATCGCAGAACTGATGGATGCTGGCGTGACGCCGAATGGAGAACCATATCTCGTCCTCGAATATGTTGAAGGGCTGCCTATCGATCAGTATTGCGACCAACAAAAGCTCGAGGTGGACGCACGCGTCCGCCTTTTTCTCGATGTGGTAAGCGCGGTGGCCCATGCGCACGCCAATTTGATCGTCCACCGCGACATCAAACCTTCGAACGTGCTTATCCGAGGTGACGGCCAAGTGAAGCTTCTCGACTTTGGCATTGCGAAGTTCCTGGCAGAGGAAGCAAACCCCGCTGCGACTCTACTCACAGTCGAAGGTGGAGCAGCCATGACTCCTCAGTTTGCGGCGCCAGAACAAGTGACCGGGGGGAGCATCACCACAGCAACGGACGTCTATGCTTTGGGAGTCTTGCTGTACCTTCTATTGACTGGGCAGCATCCGGCGGGTCAAAGACTGAACTCTACCGTTGAGCTGGTTAAGGCCATTGTCGAAAGCGAGCCGTCGCAGCCGTCTAACACAACCTCCTCCGCTGAGGCCAAAGAACTGGCCGAGAAGCGGTCTTCGACACCGGAAAAACTCCGGCGGCGGCTGCGCAGCGATCTGGACACGATTATTGGCAAGACGCTGAAGAAGAATCCCGCGGAACGCTACCCGTCCGTCACTGCTTTGGCCGACGATCTGCAACGATCTCTCCGGCACGAGCCCATTAGTGCACGCCCCGACACCATCGGCTATCGCGGCGCCAAATTCGTGCGCCGGAACCGCACGGTGGTGACATTAGCCGCCACCGCCATCGTACTTGTGATTGGCAGCCTCTCCGCGGGACTCTATGTGGCCAATCGCGAGCGAAAGATTGCGGAACGCCGGTTCGCGGAGGTGCGTCAACTGGCCAACAAATTCATTGCACTCGACAACGAGATCAGAGGTTTGCCGGGTTCAACGCAAGTCAGAATGCGGATGGTCTCCGATTCGCTGCAGTACCTGAGTTCGCTCAGCAGTGAAGCTCCCGTTGACAAGGTCCTCGCGCTCGAGATCGCCTATGCTTACGTACGTGTAGCGCACGTGCAAGGGGACCCAACTTCTCCGAATCTAGGGCAATTTGCGGAAGCCGAAGCCAGTCTGAACTACGCGACAACATTTGTAGATCCCATCCTGGCGAAGGACCCACAAAATCAGCGAGCGCTCTTCATCGCTACTACAATCGCCCACGATCGCATGGAGTTGGCCGAAAGCCGGGGAGATCAGGCAGAAGAGTTATTGAAGTGCGCCGCCAGTACTGCCTCGTTGGTCGAGCGGTTCATGAGTACTCGCCCCACCGAATTTCACGACCTTTACAGCATGAGGTATTTCTATTCAAACGTCGCTGGCGCGTATTACGACGCGAGGCGTTTTAATGACGTGATTCGATTTGGCCAGCGAGGCTTGGACATCCCGTTGTCGAGCACCCAAGGGGACGGTTTTATCCTCACCGTCTTGGGATCTGCGCGTTGGCAGTTGGGGGATCTGGATGGCGCTCTGAAAACCACTCTTGAGGCGATTGAGCTCGAAAAAGCCGAAGCTGCAGGTGGACACGCGTCGCTTCGCATTAATCTAGCGAACGGTTTCGTCCTTGAAGGGATGATCCTAGGCCGGGCGGATGCGGAACCAAGCCTCAGCCGGAGTCGCGAAGCGCTCGCCGACTTTCAAAAAGCCATAGATATTGCCGAGGATCTCGCAAAGAAAGATTCGGTCGACTACCTGGGCCGACATAACGTCGCGGTGTTTGGATTGGAAGCGGGCAACCTTCTCCGGCACAAGGATGCGAATAAAGCCCTGGCAGTTTACGATCACTCCCTTGTGCGTATACGAGAAGCCAAGCGCAACGCTAGCACCCAACGGGATGAGGCTGAGTTACTGGCGAGTTCGTCTTACGTGCTTCGCTGGCTCGGTCGCGAGCATGATGCGAAGCAGCGCCTGGATCGCGCTCTTGAATTGTTGCACACGGCCCAACGATACCCCGCCGACAAGGTCGAACCCATGAGCGACACCTACGATGCTCTGAGAGCTCAGGCTGACGACTACGCCGAAACCGGTCAGAGGGCTAAAGCAGTCGATGCCTATCGGCAACTGTTGGAAAAGATTATGGCGTGGGGGCCCGATGTGCAAAATGATCTGCGAGATGCCACCTGTATTTCGCGAACCTGGACAGCGCTTGCCGACCTCCTAGGCCGAGCCGGTCATACCGAGGAAGCCGAACGTTTGGAGGCACAACGGGCAGACCTCTGGAAGCATTGGAGTGGAAAGCTTCAAAACGCCCAGGCTCTGCTCCTTCAATCGTTAAGTCAGGTTGCTTCCCGAAAGACCTTCCTCGGTCTGTCCCAGCATTAGAGAGGAGCCTTGCCCAGCCATTTCGAACCGCCTGCCGTGGTCCGCGATCAGCAGGCATATCAGTCACAGAAAGCGCCACTCGGCTACCGCATAGGCAATCCGATCGTCTAGGATGCTGGTGCGCAAAATGGGGCACCGCCACTCGCTGAACCGCACTGTGGTACGCTCTTACACAAGGAGGTCTCATGGCAGACATCCAGCGAATCAGCGTGCAACAAGCGCAGGCAAAGACAAAAGCAAACCAAGCCCTGCTAGTTTGCGCCTACGAGGACGAGGCAAAATGCCGGATGCTACGTCTGGACGGGTCCATATCCTTCACCAGCTTACAGTCCCGGGCGGCGTCGCTGGCGAAGACACAGGAAATCATTTTCTATTGAGCGTGACCGGGCGAAGCAAGCGCTGTCGGTCAGGCAGCGAAATATCGAGAGCAGGGTTTTACCAACGTCAAGGTGCTAGAGGGTGGTGTCGGAGCGTGGAAGGCGGCTGGTTACTCAATGACCTGAAAAAGGAGTCGCGCCGACCCGTTTTGGGGGCTTACGTCCGGCTTCATGAGCATTCTAAGCCCAGACCCAGCTAAATACGCCCTCTGTGTTTACTTCCTGTCGGGCTATTTGAAAGCAAATCGGAACGACGACGAGAACTTTCCGCCTGACCAGTTCCCTGATGGCTTTAAAGCCTCGGCACGCGAGGCTGGGCGCACGGCCTTCACGCTAGCGAGCTACATTTTGGAGGCGTGGGGAGAACGCTACGAGGCCGGTTAGTGCGATGGTTAGGCAACCGTTAGGTGGTCAAAAAACCGTCAAAAACATTGATAAAATAGCGGGCGAGCCTGTAAGCCGGATTCTGTGCGGCATACCTTCCCGTAGGGACGGCCTGCCGCGGCAATCATTCCTCTAGGTCACGGCTCGCGCCGTGACTCCAGCAGCCTACCCGAGGGTTGCTCTCGACGATAGATTGCTCCATCGCCGAGGGAGTGCGCTCACTTGCGCAAGCGCTCTCAGCGAGCCGGGCCGGCTCTCCCCTCCTATTTGGCCTTGCACCACGCGGGGTTTTCCGTGCCTCCGATGTTGCCACCGGAGCGGTGGGCTCTTACCCCACCTTTTCACCCTTGCCAAACTGAGCGAGCGTTTCGAAGACGTCTCGCAGGTTTTTCCTGCGCGATGCCACCGTGCTTCTCTCGGCCGGCGGTATATTCTCTGTGGCACTTTCCGTGAACGGTGGTACAGGCTTTAGCCTGCACTCTTGGTTCGCCGCACGATTCACATCGCGCAAACGATGCCGCACAGACTGAAGTCTGCGCCACCGCCCCCCTGGCGTTACCAGGCGCGTTGCCCTATTTCGTCACCGGCTCTTGCGAGCCTACGACGACGGTGTCCGGACTTTCCTCCCGCCCAGCCATCTTGCGATGACCAAGCCAGCGATCACCC
>Ga0209380_10001931_pt1 | contig 13639 bp, 9 predicted proteins | sample HubBroMetageWFT6_FD_188347 | JGI IMG/M metagenome (GOLD analysis project Ga0209380, IMG submission 188347) | Warmed and freeze-thawed soil microbial communities from the Hubbard Brook experimental Forest, New Hampshire - Hubbard Brook CCASE Soil... | ecosystem: Environmental > Terrestrial > Soil...
GAACGACACCAGCATCGGCGGGAACGGTGTGGAAAGCTTTACTTTTGTCTATCTTTCAAGTTCCCAAGCTCTCGTCTCGCAGATGGATTTACCCGCCGTAAGCGCGGCGACAGGAGTTACAGCCAGCGGGACCTTGAATCTACAAACCTCCACAGTGGCTCCCACAGGTGGATATGCCTTTGTGCTTAGCGGTACAGACGTGCCTAAGACCTCACCCGTCGCCTTTGGAGGAATCCTCAACATTGATTCGCCGAACGCTATTTCAGGAAATGGCAGCGTGGTCGATGAGCTGTTAGCCAAAAAGCTCAACGCCACCGCACTTAGCCTATCGGGAACTCTCACGGCTCCGGACGCCCTGGGCTCATTTACTCTGACCTTGAGTGCCCCCTTTGGTTCAGCGAATAAAGTTATCCCGTTGCAGTTCGCTGGCTACATCGTTGACGCCACCCACATAAACTTGATCGAGACCGATACTGCCTCCGGCAGCGCCTCGCCTTTCGGCCGAACTGCCGGCCTCGCTATCGGCCAGGGAACCGCCACTGGTACGTTTACAACGAGCGCTTCGTTGTCGGGGACATACGTATTCGGCATTCCAGGAACTGACCTCAGCGAATTCGATGCCCTGTTCGGTTTCCTCTCCACGCCTGCCACGCTTACTTCCGCTGGCCTGTTTACAGCGGATGGCGCGGGCAATCTTACCAACGGCTTTGCGGATACTTTCTTAGCCCTAAATACGGTCCAGGGGACCGCGCTAGTTCCGCAAACGGGTGCCCAGATCAGTGCTCCTTTCACCGGAACCTACTCGGTCGATTCGACCGGCACCGGTCGAGCCTCTTCCACTGCGATCACTTTCAACCCTGAGCCAAAGGATAACTATCTGCCAACCTTCTTCTTCTATCTTACTGGCAACGGTGGACCGGCTCTGGTACTTGAAAGCGGAGATACCCATTACCCATCCATCGGAGCGGGAATCGCGTATCCGCAGGCAACGGGAACCGCTGCATTCAGCGGTGATTACGGGATTACGTTTACACAGGAGCTGTCGGGTTCCAGCGAAAACGACGGCGCAGGACCTTTTAATGCAAACGCAACGTCCACGCCACCCTCCCTGGCTGGCATAACAGATGTAAATATCGGATTTGGTGCCAATCAGGATCAACCGTTCGCTGGCACGTTTGCGACGCCGAGCGCAAGCGGTCCTTTCCCGGGAGTCCTGGTGGGGGCAAATACCACGCTTATAACGAGTGTCGCCTTTGTACCGCAAATTGCCGTCAATTATTACTTCGTTGATCCGACCCAAGGATTCTTCATCGAAACAGATTTGGTAAACGGAGCAACGCCAGAACAGCCGGGCCAGGTCTCGATTGGCTATTATGAAGTGCGTACCCCAGTTTGCTCGAGCTGCCCGTAAGAACGAGGCCACTCGTGCGGCCGGGGTGAGGTCGGTGGTCGCGCTTTCCGTCAGAGTTTCTGGTGCATAGCAGTCGCGTAATTAAGGCGCTACGACCTCGAACGGTCGCATCATCTCGTTATCCTCATGTTCCAGGATGTGGCAGTGCCAGACATACCTTCCCGTGAAACCCGCGAATCGAATAATGATTCGCGTCACCATTCGGCCTTCGGCGCGCACCGTATCCTTCCAGCCAGCCTCACCCGGCTCCGGAGGCACGACGGGCCCCGTGTATTTAACCTCACCCGTGGCCCAGTAGGCATTGACGTTGAAGGCTCGACGGTCCAGAACCTGGAATCGGACCAAGTGCAGGTGAATTGGATGAGGATCATCGATCAAATTGACGAGATTCCAAATCTCAACCGAGTCGAGAACCGGACTCTCGGTTACCGGCTTGTGCCACTCGGTGTTATTCAGCAGCATTTTGACCGGTCGCTGAACGAGATCATCAATTTCCACCAAAGTCAGCCACCGAGTCTTCACGGCGGAAGATTCGGCGATCTTTGGAACTGGCCTGAGTATCTGGGGAATCGAACTCGTATCGCGCGTCCCGGTTTGCGAGACGCGAAACTGCATGAGGTTCCGGTTGTCGTTCTTGAGAATCGGGCTAGCGCCAGCCATTCCTGAAAAATCAACGATCAGGTCAGTCCGCTCACCAGGTGCAAGGGGCACACGCTGCAACGGAACTGGCGCCGCGAGCAGGCCCTGATCGGTGCCAATCTGATGCAAAGTCTCATTGGCCGGATGTCCATTCGATAAACTTAAAAGAAAATTTCGCCCATTCGCCGCGTTGAGTGCTCGCAGGCGATACTTGCGAGGTTCCACTTCCAAATAAGGGAAAATCTTACCGTTTACCAGAGTGGCATCGCCAAAAACCTCCGCAGTCCAGGGTGACTTCGGATCGTCGGACACCGGATAAAAGAGTTGCGCATCACGATCGAAGATTCGATCGTAGATGACCAGCGGAACCTCGTATTTTCCCCGCGGCAGGTTAAGGGCATCTTCAAATTCATCCCGCACAAAAAATAATCCCATAAGCCCGGCAAACACATTAAGCCGGTTAATCCCCAACGCGTGGTCGTGGTACCAAAGCATGGCCGCGTCTTGGCCATTAGGATAGTGGTATAAAGCTGACTTTCCGGGCACGATCCAATTCTCAGGGTAGCCGTCGCTCTTCGCCGGAGTCTTGCCACCATGCAGGTGGACCACCCCCCGCACCGCGGGCTTATCTGGCTCAGCCCCGTGAATGCTGTGGTCGATGGGTAGAAAATGCGTGTCGGGGAGTTCATTGACCCACTCGACCAGCAAACCCTGGCCGCTGCGCGTCTCGAAACTCGGTCCGGGCGAAGTCGACGCATAACCCCAGAAGCGCGTAGGCTTCAAATCGCGGTGCACTTTTTCTTCCAGCGCGACCATCGCTACTCGATAGTAGGGAAGTTGCACCTTCGGATCATCGGGGCTGGGCCGATGCCCAATCGGTTGGGCGATCTCCAACCTGGGCAAGGGGTCTACGAATTGTGCGAGCGAAAATGTATTGAGTTGAATGCGAGGACTGGTCAAACCCGGCTTCGAGGTGCTGCGGGACACCCCTTGGCCCACCACCAGCGCCATGGCCATTCCACCTTGTGCCACAAATGCGCGACGTGTGATCTCCAAAGTTGTCTCTCTCTTTCATGAGTTTAGCCCAACAGCGCTGATCGCCGGCCCAAAAACAGCGGCGGGCATGCAATTCGTTCTTGCATGCCCGTCGAAGGTTAGGAGTGTTCGCTGCCTTACGGCAAACCACAGAGTGTTGGTCTCTGCCTCTCTCCGGTGAGAGGACTCAAGCACAGAGTTCCATTCGCTCTGGGGGCTTTCAACGTGAACTCGAACATTTGCGAAATCGAGTTGGCAATTCCATCGAACGAACCATTCCCGATGCGTGTACTACCCAGCCAGTTGTCTTCGATAAAGTGGATGATCGACGACTGATCGGTCACCGAGTGATCCACAAAGTTCTGTCTTGCCCAGGGCGAAATGACCAACAAAGGCAGTCTCGGACCGTAACCGCACCGGCCAAGAGCATTTGGATTTACGGCGGCGCCGAGATAGCCAGGGAGTGCGGTTGCAGAGTTGCCGCACAGCCCCGGTCCGGTCAGAACATCCGCCGTACCACTCGAGGTGTTAACGATCGGGCTCATTTGATGATCGTACCATCCGTCGGAGTCGTCATACGCAATCACAACTGCAGTGCTATCCCAATTGGGATTGTTCGCAGGATTCTGCAGGAAATTGATCGTATTGACGATGAACGTCTGTTCGTCGGTTGGGTCGGAATATCCAGCGTGCCCGTCTTGGTAGCCCGGAGCCTTCAGGAAACTTACTGTCGGCTGGGTACCATTCAGAACGGCAGCAAAGAACTCGTTGATGTCGTACTGGTGGTTGGCTTGGCCATTGTTTCCAACTTCCGCGATGTTGGCAGGCAAGGTGTGATTCGGGTTGGCCCAATTGGCCCAGTATTGGAAGAACGAGTGGTGCGGGATGTAATCTGATTCGGTTACGCCCGTGATGTTGGACTTGGTGCTGCGCGCGCAACCGGTAGTCCCGTTGGGGTTCACGACCGTTAAATCGAACCCGCCCATGAACGCTCCCCAGGTTACTCCCGCCGTGTTCAGCAGATCGCCGATGGTCGTATTTCCCATCTGTACCTGATACCTGGTTGAGCTGGAACAAACATCGTTCAGCGGGTCGGGATCGCCGATCACCGTCAGAGAACCATCCGAACCACCGCTCGTTTCGTATCCGGACCCGGAGAGGCCATTGGTGTTGATGATGCCATTGGTTTGGCCAGAGACCAGGTTCATAACCCCGACGCTCGACGGACCAAAAGTTGTTCCGTAGGAGTTGTCACTCATGGCGAAAAGCTGCGCATAGTTCCAATACGCTGTAACCGTATTCCCGTCGAAGTACCCCATAACCAAAGAGCTGTTGGTCAGCCCTGCGGGCGGAGGACCAGCGGTTCCAGTATTCAACGGAAACAGATCCATCGCGCCCATATCGAATGCAGCCTGCTCGGGCGTATAGTCATGGTCCTGATCGGCCGTGGCAGCCTGTGAGACGTCGAGGCGAAACGGGATGGCGGCGCCGGTGCCGTTCGCAGGGTTCAAATTTGGGTTGTTGGTGAGAAGTGTGCTCGTCAACCCATTGACGGTCGGAGTTGTGGGCAGCGCTGTGAACCTGTCCTCGCCGTTGGGATTCTTCGCGACAGGATAGGTTCCGAAGTAATGATCGAACGATACGTTCTCCTGGAAGATCACCACCAAATACTGAATCGGTGTTGCCGTTGTTGCGGATTTTCGGATTGTCTCCGGTTTAGAGGAAGCGGCGAAGGCGGGAACCACGGTCGGACCTAGAGTAACGGTCAACGCCAGCAACAACGCGACTGCCCGCCTCAAATTTGGAAGACATGGCTTCTCATTATTCATCTGAACTCTCCGTTTCTTGAAATCGCCCGGCGCACGGCAGACTTCCCCGTGACGGAATTATCGAGACACGTTACGTCAGGGATGTTACGGGGAGATGTCGACAATATTAAGCGCAGATGAAATTGTGCCCCGCGGGCCGCCAATCGCCACGTTTCGCGGGGGCACGCAGGGCAATTCCGAACTCGAGTGTTTGACCGGAGCGGTTTATGACCAGCGGCGGATTTGAGCAATACACCAAGGAAGCTCTGGCTGTTCCGTTACGATTATTCAGTTTTCGATGTCATTGTGAGTGGAACGAACCAGTTCTCGGGCGGGATTTTCACCCGCAGTGGACCAGCACGTTTCACGGCGCACGGAATCACCAACTTAGAATTTACTCCTGGCAAAGTCTGCCGCTATGGATGTGAGTAGACAGCTCACTGGGAGAAGCTGCCGAGAAAACTCGCCGTATATCAGAGAACGCGACCACGAGGCTAGTCCGCGCGCCTTCGTGGAAGCCTTACGCGGCGCTGGAAGCGCCGCGCTTCCACGGTGCTCCGCACCTCAAAACGTTTCACGTTGCCGAACATGGGCGTAAACCAGTACATTCTGATCGGAAGCAATTTCCACCGCCAGCCGCGATTCGGACGCAACGAATTCAAGCGCGACGGATGCGCGACCGATTCAGGCACGACAACGATGGAATGGTTTTCACATGGTTATGAGCCTTGCCACTCTTAACGATATTTTTTTCGCCGCGGTCGAGCGCAAGCTCGAACGGGCCATGCTTTATCGCCAAGGCGGCGAATGGCTGCCCGTGTCTTCTCAAGAGTTTGGCCGATCTGCCATCCGCACGGCTCGAGCCTTGCAGGAGTGGGGCATCGGCAAAGGCGATCGCGTCGCCATCCTCAGCGAGAACCGGCCCCAGTGGCCGATCGCGGACATGGCTACCTTGCTGCTCGGCGCGGTCACGGTCCCGCTCTACACCACACTCACGGCGGAGCAGACTGCGTTTGCTCTGAATGACTCCGGCTGTCGCGCGATTTTTGTTTCATCGGACATTCATCTCCGCAAGGTTCTTTCCATCGTTTCGCAGACGAAGCTTGAGAAAGTCGTGGTCATGGACCGCGTAGAAATGGATCGCGTAGGAATGGACAACGTCGAGCTCGCTGGCCGCGCATCCGGTTCGAGGGCGAGCGTTGTCATCATGGACGCGCTGGTGCGGGAAGGCGCGCCCAATTCTGCTGCGCAGCTTGGAACAGCGACCGGAACACAATCCCCAGCAAAGCTTGAGGCCGAGTTCGAAAAGAAGCTCGAAGCGCAGGCCCGCGCCATCGGCCCCGATGATCTGGCTACGATCGTCTACACCTCGGGCACCACGGGAGCGTCCAAGGGAGCGATGCTCACGCACGGCAACATCGCTTCCAACATTTCCTGCTCGCTGCTCGGGTTCGACATTGAGCCCGGGCAGATCAGCATTTCGTTTCTGCCGCTTTGCCACATCACCGCACGCCACGTTGACCTTTCCATGCTTTACCACGGCGTGACGCTGGCCTATGTTCCGTTCATGGAGCAACTAGCAACGGCCCTGCTGGAGGTGCGTCCGACCACGTTCGTCGCGGTGCCGCGCGTTTACGAAAAAATCTACGCGCAGGCCGAACGCAAGGCCGGCAGGTTTGCCCGGCGAGCCATCTTCGATTGGGCGCTTTCCGTTGGCGTCGAGAACAAGCCCGATATCTTGGCGGGGCGCACTCCCACGTCAAGTGCCTGGAGGCTGGCCAACAAGCTCGTCTTCTCTAAAATTCGCGAAGGCATGGGCGGACATGTAAAAACATTTATTTCCGGTGGCGCGCCCCTGGGACGCGAACTGGCCGAGTGGTACGCCACGGTGGGCATTCGCATTCACGAAGGGTACGGGCTTACTGAAACTTCGCCGGTGATCGCGGTGAACTCGCCGATTCATCATCGCATCGGCACGGTGGGCAAGATTCTTCCCAATCTCGACGTCCGCATCGCGGCAGACGGAGAAATTCTGGTGCGTGGACCGTCGATTTTCAAGGGCTATTGGAATCGGCCAGAAGAAACGCAGAACGCTTTTGTAGATGGCCAAATAGAGGACGGCTGGTTCAAAACCGGCGACATCGGGAACATCGACGCCGGTGGATTTCTTTCCGTCACCGACCGCAAGAAGGATCTGATCAAGACTTCCGGCGGAAAGTTCATCGCGCCCCAGCCCATCGAGAATTCCCTGAAGCTCAACGCGCTGATTGGAACCGCCGCGATCGTTGGCGACAAACGCAAGTTCGCGGCGGTCATCATCTCGCCCAACTTCGCGCTGCTGGAAGACTGGGCCCACACGAACGCCGTTGCGTTTTCGTCGCGCGCCGAGCTTGTCTCCGATCCGAAGGTGCAGGCGCTTTACGAGCAGATCATCGATGGCACGAATCAGAATCTGGCACGTTTTGAAAAATTGAAACGGGTGCTGCTGGTCGCTGACGAATTCACGGCTGACAACGGCGCGCTTACGCCGACACTGAAGCTGCGCCGCCGCGTGATCGAAGATCGCTACCGCGAAAAGATTGATGAGCTTTACGCCCAGGCCGAGGCGGCGGCTGCCCCGTAGCCGGCACTAGATGACTGTGTAGACGGGCACTCTTGCCCGTCGGCCGAGGGGGCTCGGCGGTTTTCTGCGAGGGCCGTGGAGCTGCCGGTTAAGAAACCGAGCTGCGCTCACCGGATGGGCAGGAGTGCCCGTCCCCACACCATGCTGTCCACACTGCTGATCCACGCACAAGCACATTCCATCCCTGATTTTCATTACAATGTATCCATGTCGGACGCACTGGTTATTGCTGGACGGTCCTTTCGCTCGCGCCTGATTGTGGGCACGGGGAAATATAAGTCGTTTCAGGAAACGGCGCGCGCGCTCGAAGCCAGCGGGGCGGAGATGGTTACGGTCGCGGTGCGGCGCGTGAATCTTGATCGCAGCAAGGAATCGCTGCTCGACTACATCGACCCCAAGAAATATTTTTTGCTGCCGAACACCGCCGGATGCTACACGGCGGACGAAGCCATCCGCGCGGCGCGGCTGGGGCGCGAGGTGGGGCTCTCGGATTGGGTGAAGCTGGAAGTGATTGGCGACCCGGCTACGCTTTATCCCGACGTGCAGGCCACGCTGGAAGCTACGCGGGTGCTGGTGAAGGAAGGGTTCACGGTTCTTCCTTATACTTCCGATGACATTGTGTTCGCCAAGCGCTTGATTGAAGCCGGCGCGGCTACGGTGATGCCGCTGGGAGCGCCGATCGGCAGTGGCATGGGGATTCAGAATCAGGCGCACATTCGCATTCTGCGCGAGATGATTACTGGCGTGCCGCTGATTGTCGATGCGGGCGTGGGGACGGCTTCCGATGCGGCGCTGGCCATGGAACTTGGGGCGGATGCGGTGCTGATGAACACGGGCATCGCGAACGCGCAGGATCCGGTCCTGATGGCGGAGGCGATGCATCATGGAGTGATCGCGGGGCGGCAGGCTTATCTGGCGGGCCGGATGGCGAGGAAGTTGTACGCTACGGCGAGCTCGCCGGCTGAGGGGGTGGTAAGGTAGCTGGCGGGTTTGTGGGGACGGGCCCTCTTGCCCCTCCGGCCGAGCGCAGCTCGGCTCGCTTCCTGCAAGGGATGAGGAGCTGTCGGCAAAGAAGGCCAGCTGCGCTCGCCGGACGGGAAAGAGCGCCCGCCCCCACACGAGCGCTGGTCCGCACACAAAACTAAAGGGCGACCTTTTCCCGGCCGCCCTGTTCGATCTGAATCAAAATTGCTCAGAGCATTTTGGCGCTGTCTACGTGGATGGAATCGCCTTTCACGGAGCCGGTTGCGGCGATGTGATGTCCGACATGATCTTTGAGAGCATCGGGGTTGTCGACGGCCAGCACTTTCTGGTCTTTGTCGGTGACGATGACCATCTTCGCACCCGCAGCCAGGCACTTCTTGGTGCAGGCCTCGGCTTTATCGTTGGCGCCTTTGGCTCCGCACTTGTCGTCGCTTACCCACCCGTTGACGGTTGCGCTCTTGCCCATGTCATCGAACGCCATCGCTGAAAGGGCGAGCACGAAACAGAACGCAAGACAGATCACGATAATCTTCTTCATAGCAGATATTCTCCTTTTTGTTCACGCTGCGGCTTTGGGCCGCAGATTACGACGGGAGTTTTCTCGCGGCTGTCTGCCGGCGACAAGATCGCTCCGGAGGGCAGCCCCGGTCACGGTAACCCCTCAGGGATCACACATCCCCGCCCGAATGTGATACGAGGCGAGAGAACTATACCACAGGGAAATGAGGAGATTGTCAGCACCGAGGACGCGAACCGAAGCGCCGCCGTCTCGCCGGTCCAGAGATTAGGAGCGCGATCGACCGGACGGTGGCACTACACTTCTTTATTTCTTCGCGGAGCGATTCACCGTCTGCGGCGGTTTGGCTGGAGTTGGAGCGACATACACGTATTCTCCCGGCTTGGCGTAGCCGAGTTGCTCGCGGGCTTCTTTTTCGATGGCCTTGTCGTCTTTCTTCAGGGCTTCGATTTCGCGCGCGTAGCGTTCGTTCTCTGCTTGCTCTTCGAGGAGTTGGAGGTGTAGCGATTCGTACTCGGCGCGCTTCTGTTTGTAGACGATCATGCCGTTGGCGCCGAACACGACGTGGGCAAACAGCGAAACCGCGACCACTACCACGAAAATTGTGGCGATGCGGCGGCGCAGGACATAGACGCTCATGAACCACGGGCGGACCCGGTCGGCCCACGAGGCGGCCAGCGCCTCGGCTTGCGGGGCACGCTCGACCACGGCGCGCAGGCCGTCTTCGGGGCGCGGGAACCGGCTCGGGAACCTGGGTAAATTTTTTACTCGAAAATCCATTGTTTGGCGGCCGCGCTTAATTTCTCAAGATCCGGTTCGCTGCGCGCTTCGGAATAGACGCGCACCGCGGGCTCGGTTCCGGACAAGCGATAACAGATCCAGGAGCCGTCGTCGAGCACCAACTTTAATCCGTCGATGCGGACGACGCTGAGAACCTTGCGTCCGGAAAATTGTTTTGGATCAGAACCCAGCTTCTCAGTGAACTGCGCTTTCACCTCGGGCGTCAAGCGGAAGTTTTCGCGGCGCGGGTAGAACGAACCAACTTGGTTACACAGCGCGCGCAATTGTTCGCCCAACGTGCCGCGTTTGGCCACCATTTCGCAGCACAGGAGGCCGGCGAGAACGCCGTCTTTTTCTGGAACATGATGGCGGATGGAGAGGCCGGCACTCTCTTCCCCGCCGATGGCGATCTTATCCTGCAGGATGAGTTCGCCGATGCGCTTGAATCCTACGGGCGTTTCATAGAGCGGCACCCCGCGCGCATCGGCAAGGGCGTTGATCAGGTTGGTGGTGGCTACGGATTTCGCCACGCCGTTTTTCCAGCCTCGGCTTTCCAGCAAGTAATCAAACAGAAGGGCGATCACGTAGTTGGGCTGCAGGAAAGTTCCGTCGACATCGACGATTCCGAAGCGGCCGGCATCGCCATCGGTGGCAATGCCGATGCTGGCTCCGGTTTCGCGCATTTTCGTTCGCAGATCTTCGAGAAAAGAGTCGTCGGGCTCCGGGGCGTGGCCTCCGAATAAGACGTCGCGCTTGTCATGGACGGTGGCGACGTTTACTCCGGCTTCGCGCAGGAGCGTGTCCGAATATCCGCGCGCGGCTCCCCACATGGGATCGAACGCCACGCGGGTGCCGGCTTTGCGAATCACGTTTAGATCAACAGTTTCGGCCAGGCGCTTCAGGTACATGGGTTTCGGATCGAGAGTCTGCCGGGCTTTTTCGGAATGCTGGTTGGCTGACGGCGCTGCGTTGTCTGGAGCGTTGTCCGCGGAAACGATTTCGGCCTCGATGCGTTTGGTGACTTCGGGCAGGGCTGGGCAACCGTCCGGAGTGGAAAACTTGATGCCGTTGTATTCCGGGGGATTGTGTGAGGCGGTGAAGTTGATCACGCCGTCGGCTTTAGTTTGAATCACGGCGTAAGCAAAGGCGGGAGTGGGCGCGGGTTCGGCGACTACGAGAGGAGTGATCGCGTGGGCTTCGAGAATTTCGGCTGCCAAGGCGCAGAATGTCTCGCCCAGAAAGCGCGGATCGCGGCCTACGATTACGCGGGCACCCTGCGGTTTCTGCGAGGCCACGTAGCGGGCGATGCCGGTCACGGCGCGGCGCACGTTGGCGAAGGTGAACTCTTCCGCCATCACCGCTCGCCAACCGGATGTTCCAAATTTTATCTGCGTCCCCACCTTTGAACCTCTTTGCAACCGCGTTTGCAACCGCGAAGTGCTACTCTCTCATCAAGAAAACGGCCGCTGTCCTGGCCGTCCACGCACGATTCTCGACGCATGATTCTATATGACTGATAAACGAATCGTCTTTACTACTACGAGTTCCGAAGATGAAGCGCGCAAGATTGCCCGGCATCTGGTGGAACACAAGCTGGCCGCCTGCGTGAATATTCTGCCGCACGTTGAATCCATCTATCGATGGCAAGACAAGGTGGAGTCTTCCCGAGAGTGCCTGTTGGTGATCAAGACGACCGCGGAGGGATTTGTTGCGGTGCGCGATGCCATTCGCGAATTGCATTCCTACGACCTTCCCGAGTGCGTCGCGATTGCCGTAGATGATGGGAGTTCGGAGTATCTGGAGTGGGTGGCCGATTCGGTGACGGCGGGCGAGGAGTAAACCTCCGGTTGTCATCCTGAAGCGGAGCGGGGAAATGCGCGAAAAGCATTCCCCGCGGAGTCGAAAACCTGCCCTGGGAGTTTGTGACTTTCTTGAATTTTCGACGATTTGGCCGTCGTAACCGCTTTGTTTGCAGCGTCGAGTTTTGGCAACTTCGAAAAAGTCACAAACTCCGAGCGAAGCCGAAGGGGGAACCCACCGCTGCCGACGAGACCACGAACTCGTCAGGGAAGTCTCAACCGCACTCAGACTCTCAGCGCCACACTTCCAGCAACAAGGTGCACGGGGAGAATTCCCTGACGCGCTTCTCCCTGCCCAGCAGTTACAGGGATCCTTCGACTGCGCGAGCCGATTCGCATTCGCGAATCGGCTCGCTTCGCTCAGGATGCCAGCGCAGATTTTTTGTGATGCTTCGTGATTACTGCACGGGTTGCAGCTGCGTCGAAAGCTGGTTGACGGCGGTGACGTCGTAGAAGCCGGTTAGGTCGGCGTGGCCAGCGAGGGTTTCGCGCTCTTTGCCGTCGACCAGAATCTTCACTCTTAGAACTCCAGGAATATTGGCCGAGAGGGTGTGGATGAGCGAGGTGATGGTGAGATCTTCCACCAGGACGCCGGAGCGGTGGCCGTCGGCGAAGGCGGAGTTGAGATCGATGACGGCGACGCCGGGGTCGACCAGAAAAACGCTGCGGACATCGGCCCCGGGAGCCAGCGCGTGAGGAGAAGTTTTGTCGAGATAGATGGTGAGCAGGGCGCTGAGTAATTCCTCGGCGCGCTGCTGGCGTCCGCTGGGCAGAGGAATTTGCGCGGAGCGCGGGCGGAGGGAACCATCTTCGTCAAAGGCGACGAACAGGGTGGCGCGCTCGGTGGGACCGGAAAAAGTGGGAACCAGAGCGCGAGTGTCGGCAGCGGGTTGTGCGGGGATGGCGGCGACGCGTCCGCGCATGTGCCAGGCGTAGATGCTCATGCCGAGGACGGCTACGAGCAACACCGCAACGCCGATGAACAGATGGCGGGGAATCATCGAGGCGCACCGAGTCTGTCACGATCGGCAGCGATAGCAGTGGCTACGGCGCTGGTGACGAGTTGCTGGTAGTCGGGCGCGGTGAGCTGCATCAGGTCGGAACCTTGCGGAGCGACTTCGACCGCGAGGGCGGCGGTGGTCACGTTGTTCAGCGGGCGCAGAGGCGCGGTGAGAGCGCGGACGGGAATCTGGCGTTTCTGGAATTCGTTCGCAATATCCGCGGCCGCGCTCTGACTCAGCGTGAGAAATGCCTGCTGCGATGTGGTCCAGGAATGGAACGGTCCGCGATCGTCACCGCCGTAGGGCATCAACGCGGTATAGATGCGAACTCCGTGGCCGCTGGCCGTGGCGTGCAGCGCGATGTAGACGGCGACGCGATTGGTGTTGGTGAGGTAAGCGCGCTGATCGAGGCTGAGAGTGGCATCGGAATCGCGCAGATCGAGAACCGTGATGCCGCGGCTCTCCAGTTCCTGGCGGAGGCTGCGAGCGAGTGCGACCGTAACATCTTTTTCAAACAGTGCGCTGGAAAGAGTTTCGCCGCGGTCATCGCCGCCGTGGCTGGCGTCGATCACGGCGAAATAGCGATGCGAGATTGGGGAAGGCCCAGCTGCCACCGCAATGCCGGCAGGCGCTGGTGGAGTGGGAGGAGCGACTACTGTCTGCGCGGTCGCAGGGGACGTGGGGGAGATGGTGACGGTGCGTCCGTCAGCGCTGAAACTGGCGATCAGAGGAACCGGAGAGCTGACGGTAATGGCTGCCCCGCCGTTGGTTTCGGCGTAGGTGGCCGAGGGAATCACTTTGCTGCCGAACGTCAACGTGGGCAGAGCGGGCGCCACCAGTGGCTCGCGGCTGAAGGTCATGCGCAACGCTCCCGGCTCGGTGGAAACCGAGGGGTTCACCGGCGTGGTGAAGTGGAAGACCAGCTTGGGAGGATTATCGCCCGCCAGCGACGCGGTGAAATGCGTGGCGATGCTGCCGATAA
>Ga0209380_10001934_pt1 | contig 13631 bp, 8 predicted proteins | sample HubBroMetageWFT6_FD_188347 | JGI IMG/M metagenome (GOLD analysis project Ga0209380, IMG submission 188347) | Warmed and freeze-thawed soil microbial communities from the Hubbard Brook experimental Forest, New Hampshire - Hubbard Brook CCASE Soil... | ecosystem: Environmental > Terrestrial > Soil...
CGCCAGAATCAAAGCACGGACCTAAGATGTATCCCCCGATTCTCTTTCCAACGATCACATTATTCCGTACGCGAATGCCTGCGTCCACCGTCGCGGGTCTTGCTCCGAGCCATCGGGAGATTCTGGAACGCGTAGGAGTGCGAAAGATGTACTCAGGGTGGCTCCAGGTGAAGTCGGTGAGGGTGATCTCGACATCGCACCAGTCTGGCCGGCAGGGCCCTTGCTCGCGCGCATGGCTCCACCAGATGTCTATCACGCGCCGGGCGTCCGCGTATTTACTCTTGCGCAGTTCGAGCGAACGAATGTCGGACTGGAGCCGCTCCGCGCGCCAGCGCAGGAGATATTGATCGAGACGGATGGTTCCCGAGAGGAGCGCAACGCTTGTGGTCACCCCGACCAACAGCCATGCCAGCGGACGGAGGAGCTTTCCCCGCATGGGTTTATTAGACACCGGATAGCCGAATGTAGAACGGGACGAACGTACCGTAAGGGTCTGGAGGAATGTAGCCGTCACCCTCGAGCTGCGCTCGATCGGAAGACCGAGGCCGGCTGCCCCTAGCGCCAGCGTTTCACTTGCGGCCAGAGTTGGGCGAGGGTTCCGAACTTTGAGCCGTGGCAGATGTAGACGTCGATCTGCTTTTCCAGAGCGTAGGGATTGTCGGCAGATTGCCCCACATACTCGACGTGGTCCCAGAGCTGTTCGAGGCGTTCTCTGCGATCATCGAGAACGATCATGCAATTGCCGGAATAATTACCCGGTCCCCAGAGGAACCAGGTCTGGTGGCCGCTCAGCGATTGCGGCAGGCCGTAGCGTCGGCCGAGGAAGTCGATGGCGCCGGCCTGGCCGTAGTCCTGGGCGAAGATGCCGCAGTCTTGGCGCTGGTCCGCGGGGATGCGGTTCCACGCCACCACGGTTTCATCCACAATTTCCTGCCACCCGAACTGATCGGAATACCATTGCGGCAAGGCCGCGCGGTCGTGGGAGTGTTCCGTTACGGGGAGTTTGAACGGGAGCGCCTTCGCGTATGCGAGGAAGTGATCAGGAGAAAGAATCGGAATGACGATAGGCGAGAGATAGGCGCCGTCGGCTAGCAGAACGCCGATAATCACTGGCTTCAACCACTGCAGGCGTCGCCGCCCGCTCTCCGGAGGAAGATTCGCTCCGCCATCCGTTCGGCCATCAATAGTCCCCTCGATGACCACCGCACCGGCCGCCAGCAGCATGGGATAGACCGGGGCCAGATAATAGATCTTACCGTGCAACACGAAGAAAACCGCGTAGCAAACCAGATAGCACCATCCCAGTGCGCGGTACGGCCTGAGCCGTGCCGAGAACAGAAGGAAGAGCAATCCCCTCAGCCAAATCGGCAAGGTCAATGGATTCACCAGCAGGAGTTGTTGCAGGAAGAACTGAATTGGTCCCAGTACCACGTCGCGGCCATCCGCCTTGATGTTGTGAATCAGTTGTGCAAACGGCCAATCATAGTGGATGTTCCACAGCAGGTTCGGCAGGAAGATCAGAAAAGCGGCGAGACCGCCCAGCCAGATCCATTTGTCTAAGAACGCACGGCGCTGTTCGGTCAGCAGCAAGCCCACTACGATTCCCAGGCCGAAGACGGCGATGGAGTATTTCTCTTCCATGCCGAGGCCGGCGACTACGCCGAACCACAGCCAATACCGCGGATCGGTTCGCTTGATGGCGAGAATGGCGAAGTAGGCGCAGCCCATCCACAGGTTCGGTTCGAGGCAGTTGGTGCCAAGCAAGCTCCCGTTCGACAGATACTGCGGCACGACGACAGCGCAGATGGCGCTCAGGAGTACTGCGAACCGGCGTCCGCCGAGCTCGCGGGCGAGGACGGCAGTTTGCACCACCAGCAAAGACGACGCCAGTGCGGGGATGAAACGAATGCTGCGCAGCGAATCTCCCAGCACGGCCCGACAGATGTGGATCAGGAAAGGGATGAGCGGAGGTTGATCTACGTAGCCCCAGGCCAGGTGATCGCCGCAGGCGATGTAATCGAACTCGTCGCGGAAATATCCGTAGCGGTTATTGAAGTAACAGTGGAACAGCAGCTTGGCCAGGGCAATGGCCCAGATTATGGCCATGCCCTCGGCCAAGAACGATTGCCGGCCGTGGGTGGGTGCGGAGACGGTATCTACGGCGTCGTCCATGGAGGATCAGGATAGCTGATTCCCGGAGGGGAAGTGGAGCCGGAGGCCGGCGCGTCCCGAAGCGGGCGGCGGATCGTCACACCAAGGTAACGTCCGAAATGGATAACCTGTGCTTTGTGCCGTTTGGCTTGTGCTAACGTTTTCTTTTACCGCATATTCACTAAGGTTTAACAAAGGTTTTCGCGCACCAGTGTCCTCTGACAATCGCAAATCGGGAATCCATATCAAGTGGAAGGCCGTCTCGTACCGCAGTGTTGCCCTGATGGTGCTGGCGGGAGCAGTAATATTTTTCTTTGCCGTGCGGCTGACCTTTCCGACGTTCACCGCGAACACCCTGCAGTCTGCCAATGATGTAGCGGGCAGGATTCTGGAAAAGATCGGAGGCATGGCTCCGCCATCGGGCTCGGGAGGCTCGACCGCCCAGCAAGCTCACTTCACCGCGCTTGACGGAACTGTGCGGGTGAAAAAAGGCAACGGAAACAGCTGGCAGCCAGCCGACTATAACGTTCCCCTCGACAAAGGCGATGTGGTGCAGACGGGATCGGAAGGCATGGCGAAGGTGGTGTTCAACGACGGTACCAGCTACACCGTCAAACAGGACTCGCTGATTGTGATCGAGGAGAATTCGTCCAACGACCAGCAGCAGACCAACGTAGCCGTGGCGGTGAGTACGGGAACCGTGGATCTTTCCACTGCCACCTATGCGCAGGGGTCGAAGTCGACGGTGATTGTGGCCGGGGCTACGGCATCGCTGGCTCCGGAATCGGCGGCCCAGGTGCATAACGATCCTAAGACCGAGCAACACGAGATTTTGGTGAAAAAAGGATCGGGCGAGGTGACGCGAAACGGACAGACTGTGCCTTTGGCGCCGTGGGAAAAGGTGAGTTTCCGCGGGCAGGAATCGCATCTGGAAAAGGCCAAGGAAACTGGGCCTCCGGTGCCCATTTCGCCGGCGAACATGATGCCCATTTTCGCCTCGGGTGAAGGCACCAAGGATGTGGAATTTTCCTGGACCGCGATGACGAACGCCACGGGCTACCGCCTGCAGATTTCACGGAACCCGTATTTTTCCTCAACGCTGGTTGACAAAAAAGTTAATACCGCTGATGTTACGGTTACGAGCCTTGGGCAGGGTGCTTACTACTGGATGGTGCAATCCTACGATGTGGCGGGGAAGGAATCGGCGGAGAGCGAAAAGAACCGCTTCACCATCATTCCGAAAGGAAAGCAAAACGAAGCCATCAATCTGGAGCTGGATCCGTTCATCCAGCACGGGCACGTGATTGAAGTTACGGGGAAGACCGAGACCGGCGCGCGGGTGATGGTGAATGGGCGGGAGGTGCCGATGATCACGACCGACGGCACATTCCACTATTTCACACCGCCATTGCCAACGGGAGAGGCCGTGATTACGGTTACGGCACAGACAGCGCAGGGCGGAGTGAACACGACGCAGAAGAAAATCATCATCCAGTAGGAAAGCAAGTAGAGAGAGCAGCATTGGTTTGAAGTTTGGTTCGCGGTTCATAGAAACAGAACTTTCGGGCAGAGTTGCGAAGCATCTCGTAGAATAGGAACAGCCAGCAGCCGCATCCCGAAAAAATTTGCCCCGGCAATTTCCGGGGAGAGTAGCGGTTAATGAAGACGCAGAAAGAACCTCGTCATGTCAAAGAACGGATTTAATTCCAGCGCAACGCGCGGGCACAACCTGAGGTCGCTGTTCAGCATTTTTTCGAGCGACCTGGCTATCGATCTGGGAACGGCAAACACCCTGGTGTATGCCCGCGGCAAGGGCATCGTGGTGAATGAACCCTCGATCGTCGCCATCAACAAGAACACAGGCGAAGTGGAAGCCGTCGGCAAAGAGGCCAAGGAAATGCTGGGCCGCACGCCTGGCAACATCGTCGCCATCAAGCCCATGAAAGACGGCGTGATCGCCGATTTCAAGGTTACCGAAAAGATGCTGAACTATTTCATCCAGAAGGCGCACAACCGCAAGATGCTGGTGCATCCGCGAATCGTGATTGGAGTCCCTTCCGAGATCACGCAGGTGGAAAAGCGGGCGGTCATGGATTCCGCCTATCGCGCCAAGGCGAGCGAGGTGCATCTGGTCGAACAGGCGATGGTAGCGGCCATCGGCGCGGGATTGCCCATCACCGAGCCCAGCGGCAACATGGTGGTCGATATTGGCGGCGGCACTACTGACATCGCGGTGATTTCGCTGAGCGGCATCGTCTATTCGCGTTCCGTACGCATGGCCGGCAACCAGATGGACGAAGCGGTCATGAATTACCTGAAGCGAAAATACAATCTGCTGATCGGGGAACGCACGGCCGAACAGATCAAGATGGAAATCGGCTCGGCGCATCAGCTGGACAAGCCCATGACCATGGAGATCAAAGGCCGCAACCTGATTGAGGGCGTGCCCAAGACCATTACCGTGGACGACGGAGAAATCCGCGAAGCGTTGAGCGAATGTGTTTCGACGATCATGAACGCGATTCGCGTGGCCCTCGAGCGCACGCCTCCCGAGCTTTCCGCTGACATCAGCGACCGCGGCATCGTGCTCACCGGTGGCGGCGCCCTGCTGAAGAATCTCGACAAGCGCATCCGTGAAGAGACCGGGTTGCCCGTCTCCATCGCCGACGACCCGCTGTGCAGCGTGGTGCTGGGTACCGGCAAGATGCTCAGCGATTTCAAATTGCTGCGCAAAATTTCGATCGAATAGGAAGCAGGGGTCAGAGGTCGGAGGCCAGAAAAACATTCCCTAATCCCTGATCCCTATTCCCTAATCCCTGACCCCTGACTTATGGAATCCGTACTCGGCCGCTACCGCAACCTTGTCATCCTGGTGGGTGTGTTGTTCCTCCAGATGTTGGGCCTTGCGGTGCAGGTCAAGCGCAGCAACGATACCGAACACACGCGCTTGATCCGCGTCTGGGCGGTGGATGTGATCACCCCATTCGAGCGCGTCCTGATCTGGGCGCAGAACGGCACGGGGAATCTCTGGCACAGCTACCTGTACCTGCGCGGGGTGCGCGCGGAGAACCGCCAACTCAAAGATCAGATCGAGCAGCTCCGGCTGGAGCAGGTAAGGCTGAACGAGGATGCAGTCCAAGCGCACCGGCTGCAGGCGCTGCTGGCTTTCAAGGAGCAGTACATCTCCAGGACCGTAGCCGCGCAGGTGATCGGCTCAAGTGGCAGCGATTCTTCGCGCATGTTGTACATCGACAAAGGCGAAGATCAGGGTTTGAAGCGTGACATGGCCGTGATTACCGCGGACGGCATTGTGGGCAAGGTGCTGCAGGTGTTTCCCTCGGTCTCGCAGGTGCTGCTGATCAACGATCAAAGCAGCGGAGTAGGAACGATCCTGGAAAAATCGCGGTTGCAAGGTTTTCTTAAAGGAACCGCGACCGGCGAAGTCGTGCTGGAAGGCGTGATGAGCGACGAGCAGGTCGCGACCGGCGAACGCGTGCTTACCAGCGGAGGCGACCAGATCTTTCCCAAGGGTTTGCCCGTTGGCACAGTGACGAATGTCGGCACCGGCAAGGATCTGTTTCTGAATATCCAGATTAAGCCCGCCGTGAATCTGGGCAAACTGGAAGAGGTTTTGGTGGTCGTCGAGCGACAGGAGCGGCAGGCTCAAACGGCAGACGTGGGCAGAGTGCGGGCTGCCGATATCCTGGCACAGCGGCTGCCTTCGGTCCCCGACAAGCCCGCCAGCGTAACCAATAGCCCGACTACGGTTCCGGCTGGGACAGCGCCAAAGGCGGCCTCACCCAAGCCAGCCCCGGCGGGTGGGGAAGCGGTTGCAAAGCAGCCGGTCAAGAGTCCTTCCGGCAGCGTGGTGGCTGGATCGAAGGCCGCCAGCCCTGCGGCGACGCAGCCCAAGCCTTCGACTGCTGAGCCCGATCCAGTCAAGGCTGATCCGCCCAAGGTTGACCCAGCAAACGTTGGCCCAGCAAACGTTGGCCCAGCCAAGGTTAACCCCGCGAAGGTTGACCCAGCTACAACCGAGTCGCAAGACAGCCCACACTAGCGTGCCCATCACCTACACATCTGGGGAGCAGGTCGAGGTCTACCGGTTTAGCCTGCCGGTGACGGTCGGCGTGCCATTGTTAGCCCTCTTCTTGCAGGCGTTTCTCCCGCGGCGTTTTCCGGGCTTTGCGGTGTATCTCGATTTGCCCCTGCTGGTGACGATCTATTTCGCCATGGCTCGGCGTAACCCCATTTCTGGCTTGTTTACCGGGGCCGTGATTGGACTGCTGCAGGACATGCTGGGACACAATCCCATCGGCATTTACGGCATCGCCAAGACGATGGTCGGCTATCTGGCTTCTTCTCTAGGCGTGAAGCTGGACGTGGAGAATGCCGGCGCCCGGTTTCTGCTGACTCTGGGGTTCTATTTCATCCATTCCGCAGTTTGGTTCACGGTGGCGCGAGGAATGGTCAGCTTGACCCAGAACTGGAGTTGGAGCCGTGGGCTGCTAGCCGGACTGGCCAATGCTTTCCTGGGTGTCATCCTGTACTTCTTTTTGGATAAGTTCAAGCAGAGGGCGTAGCGCAGTCGTTGGCCGTTCGTCGTTGGTCGTTGGTCGTTCGCCACAAGAACATCAAAGCCGCCTCTCGCCGTCCAATTCAACGTTGTTCGGAGTTGCTGTTCTCGTGACCTTCGTTACTGCAACGAATCTTCTTGTCGGATTGCACGCGTTACAATGGAGTAATCCCGATTGGCCAACGAGCAACGACGTTCGGCCAACGACTAATCCCAACGACTAATCTATGTTCGGCCGTGACGAAAAAGTTTCTGCGATTCGCTTGACGGCGGCGCAGTACGCGATCCTGGGAATTCTTCTGGTGCTGGCCTACGGCCTGTGGCGGCTGCAGGTGATGCAGAGTGACCTGTACGCGAATCTCGCAGAGAGAAACCGCATTCGCAACGTGCCCATTCTTGCACCCCGCGGCAAGATTCTCGACCGTGAAGGCCGCACGATTGTCGACAACTACCCGTCATTCTCCGCGCTGCTGTTGCGCGATTCTTCCCGCGACCTGAATGCCGACGCCGACCTGATTGCCCAGGGGCTGCACATGGATGCGAACGAGGTACGCGCCCGGGTTCTCCACTTCGCGGCTATGCCGCAATACCAGCCGATCTTTCTCAAGGAAGACATCACTCCGGACGAGCTTTCGTTCATCGAAGCTCATCGCAACGAGCTGCCCGAGCTCGACACCATCATGGCCCACCGGCGCCTTTATCCGCGCAACGGATTCATGGCGCACCTGATCGGCTACGTTGGGGAGGTCACCGAAGACATGCTGAACCAGCCGCAGTTTGAGCTTTACAGCCCCGGTGACGTGGTGGGAGTTTCGGGTGTTGAGCGGCAATATAACACTGTGCTGATGGGCCAGAACGGATCGCGTCGCGCGCTGGTCAACAGCCACGGACGGGAAGTAGGACATCTCGACGAAACACCGGCCGTGCCCGGCAAACAGCTCAAGCTGACCCTAGACGTGGATTTACAGATTGCGGCCGAAGAAGCCCTCGAAGGAAAGAACGGGGCCATCGTCGCCATGGACCCGCACAACGGCGAGATTCTGGCCATGGTCAGTGGGCCGACCTTCGATCCCAATGACTTTGCGGTTCGGGTCTCGCGTGATCAATGGAACAAGTTGGTCAATGATCCCGACAAGCCGCTGCTGAACAAGGCAATTCAGGCGCAGCTTGCGCCCGGGTCGACGTTCAAGATCATCATGTCGGTGGCGGGCTGGCAGGAAGGCATTGCCCAGAGCCTGCACGTGAACTGCACCGGTAGCGCCGAGTTCTACGGGCGACGTTTCGGTTGCTGGGTGAAAACTGGCCACGGCGAGGTTGAATTGGAAAAGGCGATCTACGCCTCCTGCGACGTATTCTTCTACACCCTGGCGGAAAAGCTGGGCATCGAGCGCATAGCAAAATACGCCACCGAACTGGGATTGGGGCAGAAGACCGGAATCGACCTGCCCAACGAGGTGGCCGGTGTCATGCCGTCTGAAGAATGGAAGATCAAGAACTTCAAGCAGAAGTGGTTTGCCGGGGAAACGATCTCCGTCGGGATCGGGCAGGGCGCGGTCGCGATCACGCCGGTGCAGTTATTGCGCGCCATCAGCGCGATCTCGATGGGCGGGAAGATGGTTGTGCCGCACGTGGTGAATCCGGACGGTCTGCCGCAGGGCTATGTCCAGACGAGCCACTACGACGAAGTGAAGAACGTGTCCATTGACCCGAATGGATGGACCGTCATTACGGACGCCATGACGCGGGTTCTGATGCCCGGAGGATCGGCTCCGTCGGCCGGTGTTCCCGGAATCGACATTGCGGGCAAGACAGGCTCGGCCCAGATTGTGTCGCTGGCGACGCGCGCGAAGTTCAAGAACGCCGAAGATCTTGCGCAGAACGGATGGTTTGTGGGCTTCACACCGCGGCGCAATCCAGACATCGTCGTCTGTGTGTTGTTCCAGGGCGGGGAGCACGGCAAGCTGGCCGCGCGGCTGGCCACGCAGGTGATCAAGGCCTATGTCGACAAACAGCATCGCATTCCGAACAAAGTAGTCGAGAAGCGGAAGCCAGACGGCAATGTCGACATAGGCGGCCTGTGGACGGACCCCGACGGCGATAAGCTGGAGGGTGGGCGCTTCGTCGTGGACTTCGGGAAGGGGCCACGGGCAGTGGCTACGGCGGCGCCGGGAATGGTTCCCGCAAACTGATCGAATGGGTAAAGGTTGCGAGGGGCGGCACGCCGGCGCTACACCAAGAAAGCTAAGAGGAAAGCTAAGAGGAAAGCTAAGAGGAAAGCTAAGAGGAAAGCTAAGAGGAAAGCTAAGAGGAAAGCTAAGAGGAAAGCTAAGAGCTAAAGGCTTAGGAGCCAAGAGCTAAGAGCTGCTTTTATGTCACGTTACGTTTCATTTCGCGATTTCGACTGGGTGCTGCTCATCTTCGTGCTGCTGATTTGCGGATTGGGAGTGATGGAAATCCGCAGCGCGACGATGCACACCAAGTTCGCGGGATCCCACCTCAAGCAGATCTACTGGGTGGTGGCGGGCGTGGGAATGATGTTTCTGATGAGTCTGGTCAACTATCAGGCCCTGCTCGAGCAGATCCACTGGTTTTACATTACGGCCGTGGCGTCGCTCGTGGCGGTGATGGTCTTCGGGCAGAAGTATCTCGGTGCCCGGCGCTGGATCAAAATGCCTGGGGGCAACCACTTCCAGCCTTCGGAATGGGTCAAACTCATCCTGATTCTGGCCGTGGCCAAGTATTTTGCCGAAATGCACCAGCGGGAGCTTGCCTGGTCCGATTTCATCAAGGCGGGCGCTATCGTGGGATTCCCTATGCTCCTGGTGCTGGCGCAGCCGGATTTAGGCACGGCTCTGACGTATATGCCCATCGCCGTGATGGGAGTGTTCCTGGGCGGATTGCAGGTTCGCCAGACCCTGGTGGTTGCGCTGCTAGCGGCGCTGGCGATTGGAGCCGTTTTCTTCACTCCCCGGGTCCACATCTTGAAGTCTTATCAAAAACAGCGCCTTACGAACTTCTTGGAACCGGACGCCGATCCCCAGGGGTCGGGGTACCAAGTTGAGCAATCCAAGATTGCAGTGGGTTCGGGGGGGCTGTGGGGAGGCAAAGGCTCGCAAACACACGGCGCTTTCCTACCTGTCCCGCAAACGGACTTCATTTTTGCCGCGTTTGCCGAGGAGCACGGATTCGTAGGCGCGCTGGGGGTTCTGCTGTTATACTTCATCGTGCTGATGCGCTTGACCCAGAACGCGCAAACAGCGCCCGACCGCGCTGGCACGTTTGTGGTCATGGGTGTGGTGGCTGTGCTTAGCTTCCATATCATGGTCAACATCGGCATGGTGGTCGGTTTTATGCCGGTCACCGGAATACCCCTGCCGCTGATGAGTTACGGTGGGTCTTCCGTATTGTTCATGTTTCTGGCGCTGGGGATGGTTATGAACGTTCGAATGCGCCGCTTCGTGAATTAGCTTGAGCTAGGGAAGACAGTGGGGAGCAGTTCCTGCGCCCGGATGGCGCAGCCAAAAATATCGATCGCCCTCGCGTAAAGGGGGCATTTACCGGCCAGCAGAGTAGGTAGGCCGGGCAGGATTGAAGCTACAACGCCGACGGCAGGGAACGGCCCCCCGACCAGAAAAACGGTCTGAGAGTGCGGTCACAAACCCGGCGGCGCAAAGCGATTAAGTGCAAAAGATTTCCCAGCTTGCGCAGCGGAGATGGCTAGGGAGGAAACTCCAAGGCCCCACCCGTCCCTCATTCAGGGCAAGCATCGCGACGCTCGATCCTCCCGTCCCTTTCCTGACTCCACCCCGGTAACTTCCACCCGACTTGAAGACGTCGGCAGGAACCGGAGTATTGCATGAACAAGGAATTGTTTGTCTCTTCCACGCCCCACGAAACCAAAGTTGGGTTGGTGGAAGACGATCTACTCGCAGAAATCTACCTCGAACGCGAAAACGAATACACCCTGGCAGGGTCCATCTACAAAGGCCGTGTTACCCGCGTGCTGCCTGGCATGCAATCGGCCTTTGTCGACATTGGCCTGGAACGCGACGCCTTCCTCTACGTTTCTGATTTCATGGAACTGGAAGAACACGATGAGGATCTGACGGATGTTGTCCCTGCCAACCGTGGCGTGCAGGATTTACGGCCACAGCCGGCGCAGACTGGAAGTCCTCAAGGCGACCAAGTCGTCGAGGATCCTGCCGCGGCCGGCGCTGCAGAGGGCGAGCTAGCGCTGGAGCAGGGTTCGGAATCTGAGGAACACAACTCCGCGGTTCCCTATGCGGCTCCCCCGGGCGCAGGGCAACCGTCTTCCGAAGGAGGAGACCGCGAGCGCGGAGGCTTCCGAGGACGCCGCCGCCGTCGTGGTGGACGCCGGGATGGCCGGCCAGAAGGCCGCAATGACGCACGTGGCGACGGACGCAATGAGGTCCGCAGCGAAGGTCGCACGGAAGGCCGCAATGAGGGCCGAGACCGCGGACCAGAGCGCGCGCCCGAACCGCGTTTCTCCCGGCCGACCGAGAGTGCGCCTCCCCGTCATCAGGAATCCGCTAGAACTCAATCCTTCGGACCTCCTGCGGGATATCAACCCATTCTGCTTCCCGGAGAATCCATTTCGAAATACCAGCGCTTCGCGTCGCAGCCTCCGGCGCCGCAGCCGGTTTCTCAACAATCCCCGGCTGATTTAGCTCCAGCGTCTGCCTCCGCGCCATTCTCGGCCCCGGCGGCAACCTTCCCGGAGGATGAGCCATTCTTTGCGAGCGAGGCTGCGGCTGAGCCTCTCCACGAAGAGCATCACGACGAACCGCGGGCCGTGCACGAAGAGCAAATCGAGGCAGCTTCTACTTCGGTAGACTGGAATCGCGAATTCCGCCGTTCCGAAGTCCAGGTGGTAGAAATCTCCGCCGCAGCTGGTTCTGCGCCGGAGACGGAGCGTGCCGAGACTGCGGCCCAGGAAGCTGTCGGTCAAGCCGACGGATTTGCCGAGGGTGGCGATCACGCAGGGGAGCATGGTGGGGAACACGGTGCCCATCATGTTGACGAGCACTTTGCTGCCACGCCCGCTCCTGAATCGCCCACTCCAGTTTTCGCCGCTCCCGGCACCATGGAAGAAGAGACCATCGAAGAAGAGGAAGAAGCAGACACAATTCGCTATCAGGAATCGTCGGATGATGGCTATGAGGAATTCGAGGAGGAGACCCGCGCCGCTGGCGAGTCGTCGTTCGATGCAGCCAATCCCGCCATTTCCGCTGCCCGCGAGACCGTTTCTGAAATCCACCGCACCTCGCTGACCGAGGCCGGCGTGCAGCCTGCCGCGGAAGGCGGGGCAGCGGAAACCGAAGAAGACTCGGAAGAGCTCGAACTCGAAGAGGCGCAAGCCGAAGCGGAAGCCCTGCTCGACGCCGAAGCGCGTAGCAATGGCACCGTGGACGCGCGCGTCGAAGTTCGCGCGCCTGCCGCGACTGCCGGGTACACGCAGCGAACCGAGCGTCCGGGAACCGATAGACGCCCTGGCGGTGGTCCGCGCGGACGCCGCGGTCCACGCCGCTTCCGCCGCCGCGAATCGGCGCCAGTGCCCCAGATCAGCGACTTGCTCAAAGAAGGCCAGGAAATCCTGGTGCAGATTGCCAAGGAACCCATCGGCAAAAAAGGCGCCCGCATCACCAGCCACATCGCGCTGCCGGGCCGTTTCCTGGTGTACATGCCCACCGTGAACCACACCGGAGTCTCCCGCAAGATCGCCTCGGAAGAAGAGCGCCAGCGGCTGAAGCGCATCATCCTCAGCGAGCGTGAGAACGGCCATGGCGGCGGCTTCATTGTTCGCACGGCCGCTCAGAATGCCGGCGAAGACGAACTGCGCGCCGACATTCGCTTCCTGAAAGGCCTGTGGAATGACATCAAAGGCCGCTCCGAAAGCTCCAAGCCGCCTGCACTGATCTACCACGACCTCAACGTCGTCGAGCGCGTGCTGCGCGACCAGGTCACTTCCGATTTCTCTGTCATCTGGGTCGATACCGAACCAGAATACGAGCGCGTGCTGCGCTTCTTCAACCGCTTCCAGCCCGGGCTGGTCAAGCGCGTCAAACTCTACACCAAGGAAACGCCGCTGTTCGAACAGTTCGGCCTGGCCGAGGAGATGAATAAGGCGCTCAAATCGAAGGTGTGGCTGAAGAGTGGTGGTTATATCGTCATCAACCAGACCGAAGCTCTGGTCGCCATCGACATCAATACCGGCAAGTATGTGGGCAAAACCTCACGACTGGAAGATACGATCGTGAAGACCAACGTCGATGCCATCAAGGAGATCGTCCGGCAGATTCGGCTGCGCGATCTGGGCGGCATCATCATCATTGATTTCATCGACATGGATGAGCGCCGCAACCGCCAGCGCGTGATGCAGGCCCTGGAAGAAGAACTCCGACACGACCGCGCCCCGTCAAAGGTGCTGCAGTTCAACGATTTCGGGCTAGTCGCGATTACCCGCAAGCGGGTCAAGCAATCGCTCGAACGCACTATTGGCGCGCCTTGTCCTTACTGCCAGTCCACCGGCTATGTGAAATCGGTGACCACCGTCTGCAACGAGATTTACGTGGAGATCCGCAAGATCGCGAAACATCTCGAGCGTCAAGACGTGCTGCTACGCGTGAACCCGGACGTGGCCAAGGAGTTGAAAGGCAACAACGGCCGCCTCTTGAATGAAATCGAAGAACTCACCAAACGCACCATCATCGTGAAAAGCGATCCGGCGCTGCATCAGGAGCAATTCGATATTAATTAGCTGCTAGCTTCTGGCTATTTGAGGACGGGACGGGCGAAAACGCCCGTCTTTGTTTTTTTGGTGGTCAGTCTTTTTGGGGATTCAAATCCGGCGCGATGAGAACTGAGAACCGAAAACAGAGGCCCG
>Ga0209380_10001935_pt1 | contig 13624 bp, 9 predicted proteins | sample HubBroMetageWFT6_FD_188347 | JGI IMG/M metagenome (GOLD analysis project Ga0209380, IMG submission 188347) | Warmed and freeze-thawed soil microbial communities from the Hubbard Brook experimental Forest, New Hampshire - Hubbard Brook CCASE Soil... | ecosystem: Environmental > Terrestrial > Soil...
TCAGCCTGAGGTGTTGACCACGTCGAAGCTCGGCGCCTTGGACAGGCACACCGGATGCAAGGGCGGTTCTCAGCTTCGTATTGTCCGGTTCTCGCTTCACGTGTCCGTCGTTACTTTCCGGCGCCAAACGCTCCCGAAGACAGTGCTCCTCCGGAAGATATCGCAGCAACTCCTCCAATTCGGGATGCGGGAGCGAGATCGAGACCCGCCAGTACTCCGATGGGATTCGATCTATGCTGTCCACAACGAGCGAGTCCTGGCTGTTCTTGCGAAGCCAAATGGTATTTAACCGACCCTTCATGTTCCGCAAGCCATGGGTTTCCATGAAGTACTTGAGAAGCCCCTTCAGGCGCTCAACCTTGTTTTCGGCTGCGGCCTGCCGGGATTGTAGGCGATCAATTTCGCTCTTCGCATTCCGCGCTTCAAATTCCTGCGACTTGATGTAGTTTGCGATATTGTCGACCTTCGCCCCGAATGCCTCGCAGTAGTCGAGCAAGGCTTGTCGTAGTTCATGTGGTATTTCTCCGCTGTTGTCGGCCGCCGCCTCCGTTGCGGACTCCATCAGGAGAGACAGGGATTCGTCAAGCTCAAACAACGTCATCTCCGAAGCAAGGGTCTGCGAGAGCGGCAGGGGTGTTTGACACGCCATAAAACCTCCTTGTTGTCTTTGGAAGGCGCGCACTGCGAACAGCGTGCGCGCGATGATCAGGAGATCCAGCGCCACGGACTGATGCTTGATGTAGTAGAGGTCGTACGAGAGTTTCACGGTAGAACCGTCGACGCCGCTGCCGTATCCGTAGTTCACCTGAGCCCAGCCGGTGAGTCCCGGTCGCACCGAAAGCCTCGTGTTGTAGTAGGGGATGCTCTCGCGCAGTTCGTTGACATACCGGAACTGCTCCGGTCTCGGCCCGACCACGCTCATGTCGCCGCGGAGGATGTTCCACGCCTGCGGCAGCTCATCGAGATGAAGGCGGCGGAGCACCTTGCCGACCCGGGTGATGCGCTCGTCGTCCTCGGACGTCCAGTGCAGCGTCTGATCCGGATGCGCTCGCATGGTGCGCAGCTTGAGGATCTCGAAGGGTCGTCCGAAGTGGCCCACCCGATCCTGGCGGTGAAAGATCGGGCCGCGATCCTCGAGCTTGATGGCGACCCATGTGAACGGCAGCAATATGGCAAGGAACACCAGCCCCAGGAAGCCCGCGACGACGTCGATCAGTCTCTTGAAGACGGCATAGATGCGTGACGTCTCTCCGCGTTGTTGCAACGACAGCAGCCACGTCTGTCGGAGCCGTTCGACCAGCAGTCGACCGGTCAATTCCTCGTAGATGTCCGCAATCGATCGCACCACGAGCCCGAGGTCATAGCAGTCGACGAGGCTTTGAAAGAGGTCGGTTGGCAGATCCTCTTCGGCGCCGAGGACGATCTGATCGGCATCCCGATCTGTCGCCGCCGCGGTGAGCCGGGCTCCGGCGTCCCCATCAGCGGGGTGGATGGTACCGACCACCCGATAGAGCCCGGACAGGTGAGGATCGACTTCGGTCCACACCCGGTCGAGCGTCTCCGGGTCGGCGACCAGCATGATCCTGCCCGCAAAGATCGCCTGAGCGAAGACACGCCGGTAGAGCAGGCGCCAGAAGAGGACGGTGAGGGCCGCCACCGGCACCCAGATGAGGATGGTCGGTCGGGTTACCCCGTACGGGGCGATGAAGAAGACGACAAGGAGAGCAATCGTTTCAAGCGTGACGGTGGTGGCGACGACCCGAAAGATCGCCCGGGCGCTGACCGCGGCATGCAGATCGTAGGCATCGACGACCAACGCCACCGCGAGCCAGATAGCTGTGACCAGGGCAACGCCGATCCAGGGAATTGTCAGGGCCGCGTGCTGGATCGGACCTGACCTGAGGTTGAACGCGATGATCAGTGACGCTGCGACGAGGATGATGTCGCCGGCCGCGAGCAGCAACTTTCGTTCTGAGGCGAGGATGCCTCGCCTGCCGGCCGCGACAGTGGCGCCCGGAACCTTCTGGGCGATCATCGAGGCTAGCCTACACGGTGATCATGCGAGTGCGCCCCTCGACGATCGCAATTGCTGCCCTCTGCAGCGAGGCATCGTCGCGTTGGTCCAGCGACGATTCTGGGGACTCTCATCCAACCGCCACGATGGTGTCGGCCTGGTTGCTGAAGACCACTGCTCCAAGTTGCAGTACAGCCGGGTTGTCATCGTCGACGTCCCTGTCCCGGCTGTCGATCAGCAGGAAGCGGACCGCATACTTCTGGGTCATGGTGCGCAGTGCGGTGGCGTCGGCATAGCGAAACACCGCGTTGTTCAGCAGCTGGCGGGTGACGAAGTCAGCACCCGCCGGCGTGTCGATGTCGGTGCTGATCTCGTAGCGAGAGGCGTCGTAGCCCTCGATGAAAACCTGCCGATCAGAGAAGGCTGAGTAGTAGTAGTAGCGTCCGTCGGTATCGGCCGCATCGAGCCAGTTGTTGCTCACCGCGATCACTGCATCGACCGACGAATGAGTCTGCAACCAATGCAGTGCCGCCAGCAGATCCGGCGTCAAGCCGCGAACGCTCGGACCACCCTCGGCGTGTGCGACGGGGATACCGGCCACGATGAGTCCAGCTGTAGGGGCGAGCTCGATCGGTGACGCGAGTGCAGATGCTGCCAGGATCGGGATGAGTCCGAGCCCCAGGACTCCTGATGTGGCGCGCTTGCGCAGCCTCGCGACCAGGAACCAGAGAGTTACGAAAACGATGCCTCCGGCCAGCAACAGCTCGTATCGCGTGATAGCGGCCTGTGACGGATGACGCGCCGGTGACGTCGCAATGACCAGCGCCGCAAGGGCGGCGATCCAGCAGCCCAGCGCGACGATCGCCGCACGTCTCGATATCGGAAGAGTGCTGCCCGCGTCGTACCACGCAAGCCGGAGTCCATCCGCCGCCACGATGCAGCCGGCGACATACCCGGTGTCCTGAAAGTACAGCTCGCTGTAGCCGATCTGGTGGAAGACATTGGCGATGATCGCTCCCGCGCCGAGCATGGCCAGGCACAGCGCGTAGCGACGCAGCCTCCTGCGATGCCGTCGCCGAAGCATGTACAACAGCCCCGCAAGTGGAATCAGCATGCCGGCGAGCCCGGCGGCATAGGCTGCGCCGAGCACCGGTGCGGCGACCAGCCCGGGCAGCGAACTGTGACTTGCATCGACGACGACGACTGTCCGGTCCAGAGACGCAAGCGGGCTGATCCCGGTGAAGGGTGCGCCGCCGCGATAGATGATGAAGAAGGTTGCCAGGAAGATCGTGGCCGCCAGGCCGAGTGTGACCAGGAGCTGCGCTGAGGGCCTGGAGCGGCGCGTGATCAAGGCGAACGCGCCGTAGGCTCCCGTGCCCACGAGCACGACCGGCAGGACTGTCGCCTTGGCGCCGGAGGCACCAACCATCAGGAGCGCGATCAAGAGCCACGAGCCGATGTCCTTGGGCTTCCGCCATGTCGAAGCCCGCAGACGTTCGGCTATCAGGTAGAGCAGCGCGATGAAGAAGATGAGCCCGAAGGGGAACGTCCAGCTCGACCAGAGATGACTGCTGAAGACGCTGAAGAACGGGGACGCCCCAGTGCTGTCCGTTGTCAGGTCAAGGGGGCCGAGCAGAAAGAACACCGCCATCGCTATCGCACCGGTCGCCGCGGTTCCGGCGAATGCGCGACCGAGCATCAGCAATTGACAACCCACGACGACGATCATCGGCACGAAGTCGAGGCGCAGTGCGATGACCGGGATCGTGACGTGCGTCACCTGGCTGACCGCCGCCATGTGGAAGAAGAGAAACCACTCGTATGGCAACGGAACTCCCGACAGCCCCGGATTCGTCGGCGGCCAGTGGTACAGGACCTCGGCGGTCTTGCTCATCTGGTACACGAAATCGGGGCTGTACGCGACTGACACCTGCGCTGAGGGCAGCGGCGTTTGCGGGATGAACATGAGCGCCAGGTAGATCAGACCCGCCGAGAGCGTCACAGCTGCCGCCCACATCAGCCGGCCGGACATCGTCGCTGCAGGGGTGGCGTGGGCGCCCCAACCCCCGCGCCTCCAGATCACCAGTGTGCAGAGCCCAGCCGAAACCACGGGGTACGCGAGGAAGAGTCCCCGAACGCCGGCGGAGGCTGTCGCCGTGAACGCGAGGATCTCGAGGGCATATCCGAGCGGCATCCCGAGCCCGATCGACTCGAGGAATCCTCTGGGGCGCCCGCGCAGAGCCCAGAGCAGGGCGACCCCGGGCAACGCCACGTATGCGATCTCGTAACCGGCAAACCGGAGGATCTCGTCGAGCGTGACCCCGGCGATCAGCCAGAGCTCCAAAACAATCGCGACGACGAGCGTGACGGGTGCGAGTCCCCGGCGCAGCACCCGCGGAGTATCCCCCAACAGGGTGAGGTCGAAAGGCTCGGCCGCGACCGAGGAACGAGGCGGTACCGTGCGTGGGACCCATGAGCCCAACCAAAGCCGAACCCACCACCGCCGTCTTCGTGAGCGTGGTCCTGCCAGTCTTCAACGAGGAGCGCCACATCGAGGCCTGCCTGCGCTCCGTTCTCACACAGGACTACCCGTCGGATAGATTCGAGGTGATCGTTGCCGATGGAGGCTCGACTGACCGGACCCGACGCATCGTCGAAGCCATCGCCGAGGGGGATCCACGCGTACGCCTCATCGACAACCCGGGTCGGATGCAGGCAGCGGGGTTGAATCGGGCCATTCAGGCGAGCCGGGGGGACATCATCGCGCGTCAGGACGGCCACGCCGAATGGGCGCCCGATCACCTCCGGCGCTCGGTCGCGATCCTCCTTTCCAGCGGGGCCGACAACGTCGGCGGTCGTCAGGAGGCCATAGGCGACGGCGAGCCTGGCCGCGCCATCGCCCGCGCCATGAGCTCGCCGTTCGGGGTTGGCGGCGCCCGATTCCGCTACTCCGAACACGAGGAGGACATGCCGACTGTCTTTCTCGGCACCTTCCGCCGCAGCGCGTTCGAACGTGTCGGCCTCTTCGACGAGGCATACCCGCCTCACGAGGATTACGAGCTCAACGAACGGATACGGTCGACGGGTGGACGGATCGTCTTCAGCCCCGAAATCCGCACGCGCTACCACGTCCGCAGCGGCCTCCGGGCACTCAGCCGTCAGTACTACCGGTATGGGCGAGGCAAGGTGCGCGTCGCCCGAGCGCGACCACGGGTCATCCGCCCGTACCACCTCGTCGCACCGGCGCTGGTCGCTGCGATTCCGGTGATGGCCGCCATGACCGTGACAGGGCGAGGCCGGCGCCTGGCGCTCGCCGGAGCCGCCGCCTACGCGGCGGCGTGCGTCATCGCCGGGCAGCAGGCGGGTCGTGGCGAATCCTTGGACGTGCGGATGCGGATTCCGGCTGCCTTTGCGGTGATGCACGTCGCCTGGGGGGCCGGGTTCTGGGCAGGAATGGTCGAGGCGGCTCGCGGGATCGAGACGGGCGGCGGCTCGCCGCCGCCTCTGCCAGGGCGGGCGCAAGCGGGTTAGCCGGGTGCCCGGACCCGTATTGTTCGCCGTGTGGCTCCACGGGTCGTCGTATGACGGAGCGCCCGAACCCCCTCTGCATGGTCGGCGCCGGATATGTCGGTCTCGTGACCGCTGTCTGCCTCGCCGATGCCGGCGTGGACGTGCGCCTCCTGGACATCGACGCGGCTCGGCTCGCGAAGCTTCGACAGGGCAGGGCCCCGATCCACGAACCGCTCCTCGATGGTCTGCTCAACAAGGCGCTGAAGAACGGGAGACTCGTCCTCCACGAGGACGCCGCGATAGCCATGACTGGAGCGGCGGTGATCATGATCGCCGTCGGGACCCCGCCCCTGGGCGATGGCCGGGCGGATCTCACCCAGGTGCGTGCCGCCATATCGCAGGCCGTCCGCCACGCCGGCCCCGAGACCGTCATCGCGATCAAGAGCACGGTTCCTCCCGGGACCACCGCCTCGCTGCAATCGCTCTGCCGCCGCAACGGACGCGTGGTGCCCCTGACCGTGTGTCCCGAGTTCCTCGCTGAGGGCACCGCTGTGCGAGACTTCCGCCAGCCGCCCCAGGTGGTCATCGGCGGAGACGACCCCGCCGCGTGCGAACGGGTTGCCCGCTTGTTCGGGCACCTCAATGCCCCGATCAGGATCACGGATCCGACCAGCGCGGAGCTCATCAAGTACGGGGTCAACGCGTTCCTCGCCCTGAAGATCTCGTTCATCAACGAGATGGCTCAGCTCTGCGAGTTCACCGGCGCCGATGTGAGCTCCGTTGCCGACGGCATCGGCACCGACGAGCGCATCGGGCGCGCCTTCCTCGGGGCTGGGCTGGGTTTCGGTGGGTCGTGCTTTCCCAAGGATGTCCTCGCGCTCGACCAGGCGGCGAGCTATCACGGGCAGAGCTTCCAGCTGCTCCGCGCGGCGGTCGAGGTGAACCAGCAGGCGCGGAGCAGGTTCGTCGCCAAGATCCAGCGCGCGTTGAACGGCAAGCTTGTCAAGCGGCGCATCGCAGTGCTCGGGCTTGCCTTCAAGCCGGGGACCGACGACGTCCGCCAGGCGGCGTCGATCGACGTCATCCGCCACCTGGAGGATCTTGGCGCCGTGGTGGTGGCGACCGACCCGGTGGCCGGCGCCAACGCCGCGCCCTTGCTCCCGAACACGGAGCTTGTCGACGACCCCTACGACTGCGTCATCGGGGCCGACGCGGTGGTGGTCGTGACCGAATGGCCGGAATACGTCAACCTCGACTGGACGCGGGTCGCGACGCTGGTGCGCCGCCGGCTCGTCGTCGACGGGCGCAACTGCCTGACTGCCGACCCGCTGGTCGCGCTCGGCTTCACCTACATCGGTGTTGGCCGGCCGACTCGCAAACCTAAAGCGGGCAAGTCGCACCAGCCTGCCGGCAAGAGGACCACCGAGCTGCTCGCCGTCCAATGACCTGGACTCCGTCGCGCGTGGTCGTGACCGGCGGCGCGGGGTTCCTGGGGTCTCATCTCGCCGACCGTCTGCTGGCTGATGGAGCCGAGGTGATCTGTGTCGACAACATGATCACCGGATCCCCGCACAACCTGAAACATCTCGACGGGCACCGCCGGTTCACGCTGCGCACCGAGGATGTCACGGGTGCCTGGAGTGTCGACGGAGCCGTGGACGCAGTCCTCCACTTCGCATCGCTGGCGTCGCCGGTGGACTACCAGAACCATCCGCTGGCGACGCTCGAGGTGGGCACCGTGGGCACCATGAATGCGCTTCGCATCGCAGCGGAGAAGGGAGCGCGATTCCTGCTCGCCTCCACGAGTGAGGTGTATGGCGACCCGCTCGTCCATCCGCAACCCGAGACCTACTGGGGCAACGTCAACCCGATCGGACCGCGGAGCGTGTATGACGAGTCCAAACGGGTTTCGGAGTCGTTTGCGATGGCATTCCTCAGGGATCGCGAAGTTGACGTGCGCATCGCTCGGATCTTCAACACGTATGGACCGCGGATGCGCGACCACGACGGGCGCGCGGTCCCGCAGTTTGTGACCCAGGCCCTCGCCGGAACGCCGATCACGGTGTACGGCGACGGCTCGCAGACTCGAAGCCTCTGCTACGTGGACGATCTCATCGAGGGGTTGATGCGGCTGCTGCGTTCGCAGTACACGCTGCCCGTGAACCTCGGCAACCCACATGAGGTCACAATGTTGCAACTGGCGCAGATCGTCCGCACCATCTGCGCGAGCGCTTCATCAATCGAGTTGCGCCCGCTTCCTGCGGACGATCCGCGTCGCCGCTGTCCCGATGTCGGCGTCGCGATCCGTGAGCTCGACTGGCGGGCGACGGTCTCTCTCGAGACAGGACTGGAGCGAACCGTCGAGTGGTGGCGCAGCTCACGGTCATGAGCTCGAGAGCTGCCGATCCGGAACGCCGCCGCGATGAGAGCCACTGGTCGGCTTTTGACGCCGCGGGCATCCAGCGACTGCTGGCCGCCGAGGATCGGCACTTCTGGTTCCGGGCCCGAAACGAGACTCTTGCCGCTCTGGCCCTCGGGCCGATCGGCCGGCTTCCGGATGGCTTTCACATCCTCGAGGTTGGGTGTGGCAGCGGCAACGTCCTTCGCGTCCTGCAACGGCTCGCGGCAGGTCGCGGCGAAGTGGAGGGCCTCGAGCTGAGCGTCGAAGCGGCGAAGGTGGCTCGAGACCGCACCGGGCTGCGGGTGACCAACGGATATCTCTCCGACCTCGACTCGAGCACCAGCTACGACGTCGTCGCCGCATTCGACGTTCTCGAGCATATCGCCGACGAGGCGGAGGTTCTGACTCAGATGCGAGAGCGGATGCCGCCGGACGGTTGTCTGATCCTCACCGTACCCGCGCACCAGGCGCTCTGGAGCCCCTTCGACATCGCGTCGGGTCACTACCGGCGCTACTCGATGGAGACGCTCTCGCGCGCTCTCCGGTCCTCGGGTTATCGGGTCGAGTACATCACGTACTTCATGAGCCTTCTGTTCCCGCCGATGTGGTTGCGCCGCCGCTTCTTGAAGACCGAACATCACGACATGGGCGAGCTGCTCGACTCAGAGTTTCAGATCATCCCGGGTATCAACGTCCTGGCGTATGAGCTGCTCCGTTGTGAGGCGCAGGTCGTGAGCCGCCGATGGCGTTTGCCGTTCGGCACATCGCTTGCCGCCATCGCGCGTCCACACCCCTCTGCATGAGCGTCAGGGGGATATCGCCATCGTGCGGATGCCGTAGTACTCGGCGGTGTCTTCGTTTATCCAGTACGTTGGGTCCGTGGTGATCTCTTCCAGCGGGGTGTGGTTGAAGATCCCGATGTTCTCGACATTCACGAGTGCGGGAACGATGACTGACGCTCGTCCTGCGCTCCGCGCACCTTCGGCAGCTGCTGCCTGTGCGTCCTTACCAGCCGCATAGGCCTCATACGAGGGAAGATCGCGACCGATCATCGCGATCGTCGCGACCGGTCCGGTGACCACGACTGCCGCCGCAACGACGCTCGCCCCCGCCACAGCCAGTCCGCGCGTCTCCAGGCGAAGATGAAGGCGGGGCCAGAGGACGTCAGCGCGATTCCGCAGGACGCGCCCGGCGATCCAGCTCAACGTCACAAGGGCGCACATGCAGACATAGACAAGGACGATCTGATCGTAGAGTGGAGGCAGCGCACCGTACTCCAGGGCCGCGGGAGTCATCGCGGCCCACACAACGATCGCGGCGCCGACGCTCGCGAAGAGGGTGGCGACCAGTCCGGATCGAGTGGTGGGCTTGGGGGCTGCGTCCGACCGAGCCGCGATCAGGACGACCAGCAGCACCAAAGCAAGCATGCCTTTCCAGTGCTCGAACACGAGGGTGTGTGCGAAATGCAGCATCCGTCCCACCGTGAAGAATGGGAGCGCAAGGAACGATGGGCGGGGAACGGTGACAATCTTTGAGATCACCGCGCTTCGAAGCCCGTTGCCCGGCGACGCGAGCTCAACAGCCAACCCCGCCGCGGCCCCGATCCAGGCGGAAGCGAGCTGGGGCAGCTTTGCGCGCCACACGTCGGAGATCGATGACATGGCAACAATGACCGCGAGGGTCGATGCGATGAACGCCGCCACCGTGAAGATCTCGGCTTCGCCAGAGGCAACGAATGCGAGGAGGCCGACGGCGACGAGCAGGACGATACCGCGTCGACCCTGCGATATCGGGCGCGAGATGAGCCAGAGGACCATGGCTGCGATGAGAAGCGGGATCACGAATGCGACGGAAGCGGTCATCCAGTAAAGAGCGAGGAATGGGCTTGGCGTAACGCGCAGGGTCGTGTAGACAATTGCCTCGGCGATCACGAATCGTCCAAGCAGGCCGGCTTTCGGCACGAGGTGACGTAGAGCCAGGATGAGAACGGCGACCCACCCGACGATCAGGGCGCCCGGAAGCACGCGAACGACGATCGGGTTGAGGAGAGAGAACGCAGTCTGCAGCGCCGTGGCGACAAAGTGCCCGTCGGTGAGCCGATAGGCGGCCACCTGCTGCGCCCAGTAGCCGCGCAGTCTGACGGCGATGGCCAGGCCGTAGTCGTCGGCGACATATCGTGTGTAGTTCCCAAGAAGCATGTATCCCAACAGGGTGGCGGCGAGGACCGCACCGATCACGCTCTCCAGCGCAACACCCAGTCGAGACCCTCTCGGCGACCGTGCATGCGGCATCGGGCTGACGCGGTCCGCCAGAACGCTCACGACCCCCGGCGTCGGGTTTCCGCGATCGGGAATCGCTCCCGGAACTCGCTTGCGAGACACGAGAGCAGATGCAGACCTTCGAACCGACCCGCTCGAAAGATGTGGTCACGAAGGAGGATGTCGCGCCGGAACCCGGAGGCCTCGTGCAGAGCAATCACATCCTCGTTGCTCTCCGGGACGTGGGCAATCACCTTGTGCAGCCCAAGGTGGTTGAAGCAATAATCCAGGACGAGAATCTCGGCTTCCTTGGCGACGCCGCGTCCCCGGTACTCCATCTCGCCGATGAAGATCGGGCCGAACTCGCAACGCCGGTTCCGCCAGTCCAGGTGCATGATCCCAACTGTCCCCACCGGCACAGGGGCTGTCGCCAAGTGCGCTGATTCCGTGTCAGCCCCCGCAAGCCAGCCACGAAAGTTGATGAGCCAGAGGCGTCGAGTCCCGCCGGGACTCAGGCTGGCAATGAACCCCGCTTGCGCAGCTGCACTCAGCGGCTCGTACTCGATAAAGCCGGTGTACACCGCGGGTGTGTTCCTCCACCGCGCGATCACTGCAGCATCCTCCGGCTCGATGGCCGTGAGGAGAACTCGCTCTGTCTCGAGCATAACGTTCATTGCTGTACTAAGAACTCGCGAACCGACTCGATGACCGCGTCGGTGTCAACAGGTTCCATGTTCGTGTAGAACGGCAGGCGGATCAGGCGGTCGCTCACGACCTCGGTCACCGGGCAGTCAGCGTCCGGTTGAAGTTGCAGTCCGTAGGGCGACAGATGCAGCGGCTGGTAGTGAAACACGGCCAGGATGCCGGCGGCTCGCAGGTGGTTGATCAGGGCATCTCGAGACTGAGCCGATGGCATCACCATGTGGAAGAGATGGTAGGGCGTCTGACAGTGTTCCGGCACCAGTGGCAGCTCAACATCATTCGCCGCCGCCCAGGCGGAGAGCTCGTCGGCATAGCGGTGCCAGATCGTGCTCCGACGTTCCCACACCCACTCGCGATCCTCGAGCTGTGCAAGCAGCAGGGCTGCAAGCAAATCGGAGGGCAGGAAGCTCGATCCCACATCGACCCAGGTGTACTTGTCGACCAGTCCCCGAAAGAAGTTGCGCCGGTTCGTCCCCTTTTCGCGGATGATCTCGGCCCGCTCGACGTATTTGGGCTCATTGATCACGATGGCGCCACCCTCGCCGCTCGAGAAGTTCTTTGTCTCGTGGAAGCTCTGGGCGGCCATGACGCCGAAGGTGCCGAGCGGTCGATCACGATACTGGCCGAACAGGCCGTGCGCGTTGTCCTCCACGACCGGAATGCCGTGACGGGCCGCGACCGCAAGCACTTGGTCCATCTCGCAGGCGACTCCGGCGTAGTGGACCGGGACGATCGCGCGAGTCCGGCTGGTGATCAGTGCTTCGAGCCGTCGCTCGTCCAGGTTCAGCGTGTCACGCCGGATATCGATGAACACCGGGACGGCGCCACGTAGCACGAAGGCGTTGGCCGTCGATGGAAAGGTGAAGGATGGAACGATGAACTCGTCACCGGGCTCGATGTCGAGGAGCAGAGCAATGAGCTCGAGCGCATGCGTTCCCGACGTCGTGAGCAGGACGCTCGGTCCGCCGAGGAGATCTGCGAGCAGGTCTTGACAACGCCGCGTGAACTGTCCATCACCGGAAAGGTGCCCGCTCGCAAGCGCCTCCGCCACATACGAATCGACCAGCCGCGTGTGCGTCGGCCGATTGAACGGGATCCTGAGTGGGGGGCTGCTCATGGCAGCGGCTCCATGTCCTTGGTCGTCTCCGCGACCACGTACGTTGGGCGCTCCAGAAGACGCAGGTGCATTCGCGCGACGTATTCACCCATGATGCCGAGAATAAGCAGCTGGACGCCCGAAAATATCGCGATGATCGAGGCCAGGAATGGAAAGCCAGGCACCGCGTCGCCCTGAATCAGGTTCCGGACCACGACAACGAAAAAGATCACCACGCCGAAGATGGTGAAGACGAATCCAATCAGGCTTGCGACACGCAGTGGACGCGTGGTGAACCCGGTCATCATGTTCATGGCGTGGTGCAGGAGTCGCCCGAAGGTGTAGGTCGAACGGCCATCGCCACGGGGGTCCTGGGTGACCTTGACGGTCGCAAAACGAGTTGTTGCCCAGGTCAACAGGACATCGACGGAGATGTCGGGACTCTGGTAGCGCTCGAACGCGCCGCGCAGTTCGGTTCGGAAGACGCGAAACGCGCTCACACTCCTCGCCGCGTTGGCCCCCATCGCCTCTTCGAGGGCGTACTTCGTGACACGTGAAGCGGCGGACCGCCAGATGCTGTGCTGTTCCGAGGCGGGGGTGCCATATACAACGTCGACGTCATCGGTGAGTGCCGCTACCAGCTGCGCGATCTCCTCGGGAGGGTTCTGGAGATCATCGTCAAGGGTCAGGGTGTATCGGTAGCGAGCCTGCCGAATGCCCAGGAGCAGAGCGTTGTGCTGTCCGAAATTACGCATCAGGCGGAAGCCGCGGATCCGTGCGTCGGCGCGAGCGGCGGCGGTGACGACATCCCAACTACGGTCCGGGCTTCCGTCGACCACAAGGATGATCTCGTGAGCGGGACTGAGTTGCTCGAGCGCCGCCGTGAGGCGTGGAATGAGCTGTGGCAGAATCGTCTCAGACCGATAGACCGGCACGACTGCCGATATCCCTGCCGGGAGGCTGCTGGCCCGATCCACGAGCGGCAATGTACCGCCTCCAACGGTGCTTGGGCGGTCACGCGATCGCGCCAACCAGGTCACCCGACGGCGACGATGGCTGCATCGTGGTTGCTGTAGACGAGTTGCCCGAGCTGAAGGACGGCCGCGTCAACGCTGCCATGGATTCGGTCCACGAAGAGAAAGCGAACGCCGAACTGCTGCGTCAGAATCCGCAAGGCGCCAGCGTCCGCGTGCCTGAACAGGGCATCGTTCAAGCGTTGACGGTATGTGTAGATCGTCCCCAGTGGCGCCATCAGAACATTTGAGATTCCGTAGCGGATGGGGTCGTAGCCCTCGATCAGGACCTGGCGCTCCGAGAAGGCGGAATAGTAGAAGTAACGCCCGTCCTTCTCGGCGGGGTCGACCCAGTGGTTGCTGACGGCGAATACCGCACCGGCGGACATGTGCCCTTGCAACCACTGGAGCGCCGATAGCAGCCCCGGGGTCAGCCCCCAGACCGTTTCGGGGTCGGCCTGCGCCGGGGTGAGCGGCGCTCCCGTGAGGATGCTCCGCACGGTCGCCGACACTTCGAGGGGCGGGGCCAGGACAGCGGCTGCGAGCAACGGGATCAGTCCCAAAGCCAGGAATCCCGACCACTGATGACGGAGACCGCTCAGCACTACGACCACCATTAAGACAAATACC
>Ga0209380_10001936_pt1 | contig 13621 bp, 11 predicted proteins | sample HubBroMetageWFT6_FD_188347 | JGI IMG/M metagenome (GOLD analysis project Ga0209380, IMG submission 188347) | Warmed and freeze-thawed soil microbial communities from the Hubbard Brook experimental Forest, New Hampshire - Hubbard Brook CCASE Soil... | ecosystem: Environmental > Terrestrial >...
ACGAAGACCGCGCCGGCTGGAGGTACGGCGCGGTCTTCGCGTTCGGGCACTGCAGCGAGGCGGCTGCAGCTGGGCCGGCCAGGGGCGAGGCCGGCCCGGGCGTCAGTGGGCGTGCGCGAACTGCTCGCTTTCGGTCGAGCCGGCCAGCGCCGTGGTGGACGCGTCGGGGTTGATGGCCGACGTGACCTGGTCGAAGTAGCCGGTGCCGACCTCGCGCTGGTGCCGGGTGGCGGTGTAGCCGTCGGCCTCGGCCGCGAACTCGGCGTCCTGCAGCTCGACGTAGGCCGACATGCCGCGCTCGGCGTAGCCGCGGGCCAGGGTGAACATCGACTCGTTCAGCGCGTGGAAGCCGGCCAGGGTGATGAACTGGAACTTGTATCCCATCGCGCCGAGCTCGCGCTGGAACTTCGCGATCGTGTCGGAGTCCAGGTGCGCCCGCCAGTTGAACGACGGCGAGCAGTTGTAAGCGAGCATCTGGTCGGGGTAGCGGTCCTTGATGGCCTCGGCGAACTGGCGGGCGATCGCGAGGTCAGGCGTCGAGGTCTCCATCCACAGCAGCTCGGAGTACGGCGCGTAGGCGAGGCCGCGGGCGATGCACGCCTCGAGGCCGTTGCGCACCCGGTAGAAACCCTCCGCCGTGCGCTCGCCGGTCACGAACCGCTGGTCGCGCTCGTCGATGTCGCTGGTGATGAGCGTGGCGGCCTGGGCGTCGGTCCGCGCCACGATCAGCGACGGCGCGCCGCAAACGTCGGCGGCGAGGCGAGCGGCGTTCAGCGTCTTGATGTGCTGACCGGTCGGGATCAGCACCTTGCCGCCGAGGTGGCCGCACTTCTTCTCCGAGGCGAGCTGGTCTTCCCAGTGCACGCCCGCGGCGCCGGCCGCGATCATGCCCTTCATCAGCTCGAACGCGTTCAGTACGCCGCCGAAGCCGGCCTCGGCGTCCGCCACGATCGGGGCGAGCCAGTACGGCGCGCCCTCGTTCTGCGACTCAGCCCAGGTGATCTGGTCGGCGCGCATTAGCGCGTTGTTGATCCGGCGCACCACCTGGGGCACGGAGTTCGCCGGGTACAGGCTCTGGTCGGGGTAGGTCTGGGCGGCCAGGTTGGCGTCGGCCGCGACCTGCCAGCCGGACAGGTAGATGGCCCGCAGCCCCGCCTTCACCTGCTGCACGGCCTGGTTGCCGGTCAGCGCGCCGAGCGCGTTGACGTACCCGTCCTCCTGCAGCAGCGACCACAGCCGCTCCGCGCCGAGGCGGGCGAGCGTGTGCTCTTCCTGCACTGAGCCGCGCAGCTTCACGACGTCCGCGGCGGTGTACGTGCGCTCGATGCCGGCCCAGCGCGGATCTGTCGCCCAGTCACGGTGCAACGTCGCTGCGTGGCTGTCGAGCTTGCCGGCCACGGGGTGCCCGTTGGCCTGACTTTTCTGCGGCGGGATGGATGAACCGTTCAGCGTGCCCTCGAGGCGACCTTCGTTCATGACGTGACCTCCAGCTGTGTCGTCCCCGGGTGGATACTCCGAGCGTGCCCGGGTAACCGAGCAGAAGGCCAGCGAATTCACGCTCAACTTTACCTAGACTTCGGCTACAGTGAAGAAGTGCGAATCTTCTCGGATGAAGAAGTCTCATCTTTGCCGGAAGTCGGCTTCGACCTCAGCGTGTTCGGCCAGCGACTGCGACATATCCGGCGTTCTCGCGGGCTGACGCTGGCCGAGCTGGGGGAGCGGGTGGGCCGGGCGCCGTCGGTCCTGTCCCTGCTGGAGAACGGGCGCCGCGAGCCCAAGCTCTCCCTCATCGAGGCGCTGGCGGCGGCGCTGTCGGTCCCGGTCAGCGAGCTGACCCGCAACCAGCCGCCCAGCCGCCGCGCGCAGCTCGAGCTGGCCCTCGCCGAGGCGCAGCTGGATCCGGGATACGGCGATCTCGGGCTGCCGCCGCTCCGAGTCGGTGCCAGGGTGCCGAGCGACGTGCTCGAGCACCTGGTCGCGCTCCACGCCGAGCTGCGCCGGCAGCGGACCAAGCCGACGGCGACGCCGGAGGAGGCCCGCGCGGCCAACGCCGACCTGCGCGCGATGATGGGGGAGCGCGGCAACTATTTCGCGGAGATCGAGAAGGCCGCGGCCGAGGCGCTCGCCCCGGTGGACTACACCGCCGGCGCGCTCTCCCAGGGCATGCTGATGTCGGTGGTGAGCCGCCACGGGTTCACTGTCCGGTACGTGCACGACCTGCCGCGGTCGGCGCGCTCGGTGACCGACCTGCGCAACCGCCGCATCTACATGCGGCAGGAGCCGCTCGGCATGCACACGCCGCGGGCGGTGCTTCTCCAGACGCTCGGCCACTTCGTGCTCGGGCACTCCGCGCCGGCCGACTTCGGCGACTTCCTGCGCCAGCGGATCGAGGCGAACTACTTCGCCGCCGCCGTCCTCGTGCCCGAGCGGGCCGCCGCCCAGTTCCTGAGGACGGCCAAGGAGGCCAGGGACATCGCGGTGGAAGATCTGCGGGACGTGTTCTCGGTGTCGTACGAGATGGCCGCGCACCGGTTCACCAACCTCGCCACCCACCACCTCGGCCTGCCGTGCCACTTTGTCAAGAACGACGAGGGCGGCATCATTTACAAGGCGTACGAGAACGACGGCGTGACGTTCCCCGCCGACCCGACCGGGGCCATCGAGGGCCAGCGCATGTGCCGGCAGTGGTCGGGCCGCCAGGTGTTCGGCTCCTCGGACAAGTTCAGCCCGTACTTCCAGTACTCGGATACGCCGTCCGGCACGTACTGGTGCACGGCCCTTGTCGATTCGGGGCGGGAACGAGGCTTCGCCGTCACTCTCGGTGTCCAGTACGAGGACTCACGCTGGTTCCGCGGCCGGGACACCAAGATCCGCACCACGTCACGGTGCCCGGCGGGGGACTGCTGCCAGCGGCCGTCGTCAGCGCTCGCCGCGCGCTGGGAGGGCATGGCCTGGCCCTCGGCCCGCGCGCACTCCCACGTGCTGCTCGCGCTGCCGTCGGGAAGCTTCCCCGGCGTGGACGAGACCGACGTGCTTGAGTTCCTCGAGCGGCACGCAGCGTCTTAGGCCATTAGCTCTCTGTACGGATCGGCATTCCGGTGTTACGCCTGAAAGAGGTAACACAGAGGAGCCGGCCATGGCCACAGCCGACCAGAGCGATCTGCTGATCTCCGAGCGCGTCGCGGGCGGGATCCTGCCCAAGGTGCTCACGACGTTCGACATGGTGGCGATCTTCGTTGCCATCGTGCTGTTCATCACCAACTCGGCGGTCATCCAGAGCGCCGGGCCCGCCACATTCGGCTGGTGGGTCATCGGCTTCGTCGTCTTCCTGATCCCGTGCGCGATCGCGACCGGGCAGCTGGGCGCGATGTTCCCCGGCGAGGGGTCGATCTACCTGTGGACGCACAAGGCGTTCGGCGCGTTCTGGGGCTTCTTCGCGGGCTTCTGCGCGTGGTGGCCCGGGGTGCTGGTCATGGTGGCGACCGGCACGGCGTCGATCGGGTTCATCAACTACGCGTTCCCGTCGACGGCCAGCTGGTCGGTGCAGACCCAGGGCCTGATCATCACCGCCATGATCGTCTTGTCCGCGCTGATCGCGCTGCTGCGGTTCCGGGTGACGCAGACGGTCGTCAACGTCGTGTTCCTGCTCTACGGGCTCGCGATCCTGGCCATGCTCGCGGCCGGCATCGTCTATCTCGCCCGCGGTCACCACGCGGTCGTGAACCCGTGGGACTTCGCCGCCTACAAGCCGAGCGCGGGCCTCGGCATCAACTTCACCAACTGGACGTTCTTCGGCCTGGTCGTGCTCGCGCTCCTCGGGGTCGAGGTGCCGCTGAACATGGGCGTGGAGATCCGCAATCAGAAGTCGGTGACGCGCTACCTGCTCTGGGGCTCCGGCGTCGTCATCATCGCCTACCTGCTGGCCAGCTGGGCCGTGATGGTGACCGTGCCCGCCAAGGACGCCGCGAATACCTCGGCCGTGGCCCAGGTGGTCGGGATCGCGCTCGGCTCGGCGGCCGGGAAGGCCACCGCTATCGTGCTCGCGCTGTTCTTCCTGTTCATCACCGTCGTCTACAACTACTCGTTCGCCCGGCTGATCTTCGTGTCCGGCCTCGACCAGCGCCTGCCCGCGGCGATGTCGCACGTCAACAAAGCCAAGGTGCCCGACGTCGCGGTGTGGGTGCAGACAGTCATCGCCGGCGTCTTCGCGCTCGTCGCCTTCGTCCTGGTCCCGACCATCACCGGCGGCAGCGCCGTCAACTCGGAGACCCGGATCTATGACGTGCTGCAGGCTTCCGTGACCGTCATCTGGTGCATCTCGATCGTCGTGCTGTTCATCGACGTGCTGATCATCCTGCGCCGGTACCGGACCCAGTTCGAGCAGAGCCGGCTCGCGCACCCCGCGGTGTTCTGGGCCTGCTCGATCGTGGGCGGCCTCGCGGCTTTCATCGGCATCGTGTCCACGCTGTCCGGGTCCTGGAACTCCACGCTGATCAGCAATGACGCCGGCGTGCTCAAGATCGGGAGCCTCGCGATCGACTACGGCGACTGGTTCTGGTGGATCGGCGGGATCACGCTGTTCTCGCTGGCCATCGGCTCGGTGCTGTACATCATCGGGCAGCGTTCGTCGCCGCCCACGCGGGGAATGCATCGCGCGGGCCGCGCCACCGACGTGGGCTAGCTAGCCGAACTCGGGCGCTCGCTTCTCGCGGAGCGAGGCCAGCCCTTCCTTGATGTCCTCGCCCATGAACGTGAGCATCTCGTAGGCGGCGGACTGGTCGAAGATCGGCCCGGCGTTGCGGATCCAGCCGTTGAGCGCGCGCTTGGTCAGCCGGATCGCGAGCTGCGGCCCGGATGCCAGGTGGTTCGCGACGCGGAACGCCTCGGGGAGTACCTCGTCCTTGGGCAGTGCCTTCGAGACCAGGCCGATCCGCTCGGCCTCCGCGCCGGTCACCATCTCGCCGGTCATCAGGTAGTACTTGGACCGGGCGAGCCCGCACAGGAGCGGCCAGATGATGGCCGCGTGGTCGCCGGCCGCGACGCCGAGCCGCACGTGACCGTCGCCGAGGCGCGCGTCCTCCGCGCAGATGCTGATGTCGGCGAGCAGCGCGACCACCAGCCCGGCACCGACGGCGACTCCGTTGATCGCGGACACGATCGGCTTATCGCAGTTGACCATGTTGTAGACCAGGTCGCTCATCTCGGTCAGCATGCCCGTCACCCGGCCGTAGTCGCCGATCTGCCGCTCGACCATGCCCAGGTCGCCGCCGGCCGAGAACGCCCGCCCGGCTCCGGTGACGACGGCGACCCTGGTCTCGTCATCGCGGCTCACGTCGGCCCAGACCGTGGCCAGCTCGGAGTGCATCTCCTCGTGGGCGGCGTTCAGCACCTCGGGGCGGTCAAGCGTGATCAGCAGGACGCCGCCCGGCTGCCGCTCGAGCTTGAGGTGCTGGTAGCTGGCGAGATCCATGCTGGTGTCGTCCCCTCGGGCGTGGCTGGTGGGCTTGCGCCGTCATCATGACAGGGGAGGCCCGCCGGGCCCGAACCCGGTCCGGCCTCGGCTAGGGTAGATGCGTGCGCATGCATCTGGGTACGTCATGACGGCCGAGGCGGCCGACGAGGGCCTGGTGGCCGAGCTGAAGTGGGTTCACGGCATGATCCGGCAGGATCTGCGAACCGTCCGGCGCCTGGCCGCAGAGGTCACCGCCGGGCTACCCGGCGCACAGGCAGCCGCCGAGGTCAGGTCGCTGCAGGTCGCCGGGCCGCTCTGGCAGCTGAAGGTCAACTGCCTGCGCTACTGCCGCTTCGTCCACATGCACCATCACGGGGAGTCCGCGTTCTTGTTTCCGCGCCTTCGCCGGTCCAATCCGGCGCTCGGGCCGGTCGTGGACAAGCTGGAGGCCGATCACGCGCGGGTGTCCGATCTGCTCGACGAGGTGTCCGCGGCCGCGACCGACTTCGCCGAGCGCGAGAGCGAGGCCGGCCGCGCCCGCCTCAGCGGCGCGCTCGACGACCTGTCGCGTGACCTGCTTGAGCATCTCGACTACGAGGAGAGCTCGATATCAGACACGCTGCGCACCTGGACCGGCTGGGCGGAGTGGTGAGCCCCGTGGCTGAGCCCCGCCCGGCGCCCGCGCAGTACGCGTGCGCGCGAGCCTGGGCGGCGCTGGCCGCGGTGCACGCGAGGGTGGCCGGCCGGCTCGCGGCCGGCCTGGGCGCCGGGTGCGGCCTGAGCGTGACCGAGTTCGAGATCCTGCTCCGGCTTGAGCATGCGGCCGGGCGCGGGCTGCGCCTGAGCCAGCTGACCCCGGCGATCCCGCTGACCCAGCCCGCTCTCAGCCGGGCGGTGACGCGGCTGGCGGACCGGGGTCTCCTGACGCGGTCGGGTGCTCCCGAGGACGGCCGCGGGGTGCTGATATTCCTGACCGCTGCGGGGGAGCACGCGGCGCGCGAGGCCGCTCACGTGCACGCCCGGATCATCCGGGAGCTGGTACTCGACCGGCTCAGCGATGACGACCAGGCAGTGCTGGCCGATCTGCTCGCCCGCCTGCTCGACTAGGTCAGGGCGCTAGTCGTCCAGCAGGAGCGAGTGCAGGCGCGCGCTGGTCTCCGCGGAGAACATCTGCTCGTCGCCGACCAGCCAGGACCGATACAGCTCGCGGTAGTGATTCTCGCGCCGGGGAACGGTCGCGTCGCCGCCGTAGAAGTCGACCGTCGACCCGTCCCTGATGATGTAGCCGACGACGCCGTGGTGGTCCATCACCACCTCGGCGCCCGAGGAGTACGTGATGCGCGTCGATCTCGTGGGCCCGCTGGACTGCCAGCTGGTCAGCACGGTGGCCGGGAACCGGCTGCCCCGGTATGAGCAGACGAATCTGCCCTCGGACGCCGACAGCGGCTCCTGCCCGATCGTGCGGTAGGAGGTGCGCTCGATCAGCGTGGCGAAGCGCTCGATGACGCTGAGCGCGTTGATGCCGCTGTCGATCCAGCTCGACCCGAAGCGCGCCGTCGCGGACGCGTGGTCAATCTGGTACGGATCGGCGGCCCACGCCTGGATCGAGACCGGCAGGCCCAGTTCATCGGCCATCTCGCGGGTGCGCTGGACCGCCCAGGCGACCTCGGGGGAGTAGGCCATGTGGTAGGCGACGTCCACCCCCCGGTTCTTGCCGGTGTTGGCGATGATGCTCAGCGCTTCGGGGAGCCGGTCCGCGGCCGGCTTCTCGACCAGCAGGACGGCCTGGGGGAAGTACTTCGCCGCGTCCGCGCACACCTGGTCGTGCACCCCGGTGGGAGCGGCGATGACGATGACATCGGGATCCAGCCGCGCGTTATAGGCCGCGGACGCGTCCAGGTACACCGGCACCGGGCCGTCGCGAAACATCAGGCTCCGGGTTGAATCGATATCAATCCCGGCGATGACCGTCGCATCCGGAATGCTCTCAAGAGCTCGCGCATGATCCATCCCCGCATTGCCGAGGCCGGCGATCATGACAGTTCGAGCTGATTGTGGCACCTTAGGGTCACCATATTCCGTAACGACGGTTTGACTGTTTCTTGCCCCGCGAGGATTTGGACGCGGCCGGGCTGATCGGCGCACGTTCCGGGCAGTCTACTCTGCCGGTGATCACCTGCCGCAGGGAACGGCGCCTGCCGGGGGCCGGTGTCTGCGCGTTCGCCAGACTCGCGTCTGGCGAGGCTCGCATATAGCCTCTTAGCTGGGTTATCCCTTACTTTGACGGACGTTTGAGCCGACGCGGGGCCACGGGGACGGCGGGAAGGGGCACGTCGGCACATGGTCGATCTGGCTACCGTGAGCTTCGCCGATCTGCTGAAAGGACTCCGGCTTGAAGCCGAGCTGACGCAGGAAGAGCTCGCGACGGCGGCCAAGCTAAGCGCGCGAGCCATTAGCGACCTCGAGCGCGGGGTGAATCACACTGCCAGGAAGGAAACCGCGCGACTGCTCGCCGATGCGCTCGGCCTGGCCGGCACCGCCCGGGCCGGGTTCATGGCCGCGGCCCGCGGCCGCCATGAGTCGGAGAAGCCGGCCCAGGACGAGCCTGAGGTCCTGGCCAGGTCCATCGCCGCGACCACGCCGCAGCTGCCGCGCGACATTCGCAACTTCATCGGCCGCGAGCCGGATCTCACCGCGCTCATGGCCGCGACGCAGGACGGCGGCGTCGTCGGGATCTACGCGATCGACGGCATGGCGGGAGTCGGCAAGACCACCCTGGCCGTGCACGCCGCGCACATGCTGGCCGGGCAGTTCCCTGACGGCCAGATCTTCCTGCAGCTCCACGCTCACACCGCCGGGCACCGGCCGGTCGACCCCATCGATGCGCTCGCGAGCCTGCTGCTGACCGTCGGCGTCAGGGCGCATCAGATCCCCCCCGGACTGCCCGAGCGCGCGAGCCTCTGGCGTTCGTACCTGACCGGCAAGCGGGTCCTGCTCCTGCTCGACGACGCGGCCGGGCACGAGCAGGTGCGGCCGCTGCTGCCCGCCACGCCGGGAAGCCTCGTGCTGGTGACCAGCAGGCGGCACCTGGCGGCGCTCGACGATGCCATGTCGTTCTGCCTGAACGTGCTGCCCGACGAGGACGCGGCGACGATGCTCATCCGGCTCGCCGACCGGCCCGATCTGGATCCAGCCGATCCCGCCGTGGGAACGATCAACGAGCTGTGCGGGTCGCTGCCGCTCGCGATCGCCATGCTGGCCCGCCATCTCCATCATCGTCCGGCCTGGACGATCGCCGGTCTCGCCGATTACCTGGCCGCCGCGCGCGACACGCTCGAGCTGATGCACGCCGAGAACCTGTCGATCACCGCGGCCTTCGACCTCTCCTACCAGGACCTCACCCCTGATCAGCAGCGGCTATTCCGCCGGCTCGGGCTGCATCCGGGCACGGATATCGACTCCTACGCGGCCGCCGCGCTGGACCACACCAGCCTGTCCGCAGCCAGGCGCGGCCTGGACGAGCTGTTTGACCACCACCTCGTTACCGAGCCCGTCACCGGGCGCTACCGGATGCACGACCTGATCCGCAGGCACGCGCGCACGCTGGCCGAGGCCGACAACGCCGACGACAACGACTCGGCCACCCGCCGGCTCATCGACTACTACGTCAGCGCCGTCACCGCGGCCGGGCGGCACTTCAACCGCGGCGCGGCGGTGACCGCCAGCCTGCCGGTCATGCTGCCCGAGCTGCCGGCGCGCGCCGACGCGGCGACGTGGATGGAGGCCGAGCGAGCCAACCTGCACGCGGTGGCCGATCTCGCCGCGCTGCAGCGCTGGTCGGATCCCGGCATAAAGATCGTCGCCGGCATGAGCGACTTCCTCCGCACGCGGGGTCACTGGACCCAGATGAAGGTCCTGCACATGACGGCGCGGGAGACCGCGCGCCAGGCCGGTAACCGCCGCGGCGAGATCGACGCCCTCACCAGCCTCGGCCACATTCAGCGGCTGACCGGGGAGTACCGGGCCGCCGCGACGACGCTGGCCGAGGCGCGGGCCATCAGCCTGGCTACGCAGGACCGGGAGGGCGAGGCCAACGTGCTGGTCGTGCTCGGCGTGCTGCAGCGGCTGACCGTGGACTTCCCGACGGCCATCGCCACGCTCACGAGGGCGCTGCAGCTGCAGGACGGAACGGGCGGCCGGGCCGGCCAGACCGACGCGCTCAACGAGCTCGGCAACATCAGGCGGCTGTCCGGCGACTACGCCGCGGCCACGGAATGCCACGAGCGCGCGCTCAAGCTGTCGCTCGAACTCGGCGACCGGCTCGGCCAGGCCGACTCGCTGCGCTACCTCGGCCGGGCGCATCACGAGAGCGGCGACCGCGCCCCGGTGGGCCCGCTCTACGAAGAGGCCCTGACGCTCTACCGCGAGCTCGATGACCGGGCCGGCTACGGGCATGCGCTGAACTACGTCGGCATCGCGCAGCGCGCGGCCGGCGACGAAGGGGCCGCGGACCAGACGCAGAAGGAGGCGCTTGCGGTCTACCGTGAGCTCGGCCACCGCCTGGGACAGGCCGAGGCGCTCAACAATCTCGGAGAGCTGCACATCTGGTCAGCTCCCGCCGACGCGCGCGCCTACCACGAGCAGGCGCTCGAGGTCGCTCGCGCCATGCCGGCCCTGTTCGAGGAAGCGCGCGCACTTGAGGGGATCGGCGCGAGCCACCTGAAGGACCCGGAGGCAGACTATGCCGGGCCCGGCCTGCACCAGGCCCTTGAGATCTACCGGCGCCTCGGCGCCGAGCGCGCCCGGCAGGTGGAGCGGATGCTCGGCGAGGTGTACGGCTGAGCGGGCGGCGCCGGTCGCCATTGCCGACTGGCCAGGATCGGCCGTTCATTTTTCACCTGAGTAAATAGCTCGCAGCACGATATGTGCCTATAACGGGTAAATAAACGATCTCCGGCCGAGACCTGCGCCGCAGGCCAGGTGGTTGCAGACGATCATCAAAATAGGAACGGGGCCCATTCGGGCGTGGACGTCGTTCTTTACCACAGAGTAGATTAGCTGCCTGAATACAGCTTCCCGCGGCTGGCCTCGTTCCGTTTCCCGATCCCGTCCTTGAAGGTTTGGCGGTCGCGCATGCAGCAGCTCAGCACCGTGGCGGATGTTGTCGCCGCAGCCGGTGGCGATCCGCAGTGCGTGTGGGTGGCTCAGGGGCTGCAGACCGGCGGCCGGGCGTGGGAGCACGCCGGGGCAGTGGCCGTGGCGTGTCCGGGGCTGTGCGGCCGCGACCGGCTGGTGATCCGCGGGCCGGCCGTGGCGGCGGGCGCGCTCGTGCGCGAGGCGATCCGCGTCCTCGGCCCGAGCTACGTGCCCATCGGGGATCCGGGGGTGACGGCGACCCTGCTCGATCAGATCGCCTGGCTGGAGCCCGGCAGCTCGTTCTTCTGGATGGACGGCACGCAGCTGCCGCAGCAGCCGCCTGCGCACGAGGCCCGGTGGCTCGCGCGGCGGGAATGGCCAGCGGCCGATGCCGTGCTCACTGCGGCGGGCGCGCCGCCGTCCTTCGGCCGGCCCGGGCATCCGGGCGTACGGCGGTGGGCCGGGATCAGCGACGCCCGCGGGCTGCTGACCTCAACCGCGGCGGACGCCTGGAGCGCTCCGGGCATCGGGTTCGTGTCCGGAGTCGCAGTGCGGCCGGAAGCCAGGCGTTCTGGGCAGGGCCGGGATATCTGCGCGTTCGTGATCGCCGCCCTGCTGGCCGCGCACGGCCGGGCTGCGCTGATGGTGCCGGACAACGGGACGGCGGCTTTAAGCTTGTGCGCCGGCCTCGGCATGTCGGGCCGCGCCCAGCGGATGCTGCGGGTCGTCCCGGCCGGCTTGCCGCTGCCGCGGGATGCGTATGACGATGCCGTACTGAGCCGGACGAGCGTGCCGGACGGCAGCCGGTAAGACCTCGCGGCCGGTGCTAGCGCAGCGGCGCCCGGCGGCATAGTCTTTGATTACCCGACAGTAACTTAGTCTGCTGCGGATGCCCCCACGATCGGCCGCCGGGCCCCGTACTCGCTGCAAGGAGCGACATGAGCAGTCCTGACCCGAGCATTGGTCTCTTCTCGCTCGAGCTGTCCGCCGATCTGATCACGATGCGCGACTGGGTCCATGAATTCGCCAGGGACGTCATCCGCCCGGCCGCGTCCGAGTGGGACGAGCGCGAGGAGACGCCGTGGCCGGTCCTCGAGGAGGCCGCCAAGATCGGGCTGTACTCGCTGGACTTCTTCGCGTCCCAGTGGATGGAGCCGAACGGCCTCGGCACGGTCATCTCGTTCGAGGAGCTGTTCTGGGGGGACGCGGGCATCGGCCTGTCGATCACCGGCACCGGGCTGGCGGCCGTCGCAGTCGCGAGCAACGGGACTCCCGAGCAGATCGGGGAGTGGCTGCCGCAGATGTTCGGCGGTCCGGGGGACGTCAAGCTCGGCGCGTTCTGCTCGTCGGAGCCTGATGCGGGCAGCGACGTTAGCGCGATCCGCACCAGGGCGGTCTACGACCAGGCCAAGGACGAGTGGGTCCTGAACGGCACCAAGACGTGGGCGACCAACGGCGGCATCGCCGACGTGCACGTCGTGGTCGCCTCCGTCGACCCGGAGTTCGGCAGCCGCGGTCAGGCCAGCTTCATCATCCCGCCGAATACGCCCGGCCTCTCGCAGGGCCAGAAGTTCCGCAAGCACGGCATCCGGGCCTCGCACACGGCGGAGGTCGTGCTCGACGATGTCCGCGTTCCCGGCCGGTGCCTGGTCGGCGGCAAGGAGCGGCTCGACGCCCGGCTGGCGAGGCTCGCCGAAGGCCGCCACGGAGGGGAGCAGGCGGCGATGCGGACGTTCGAGAAGTCACGGCCGTCGGTCGCGGCGATGGCCGTCGGGGTAGCCAGGGCGGCGGCGGAGTTCGCGTCCGAGTACGCGACCCAGCGCGAGCAGTTCGGCCGGCCGATCGGCCAGAACCAGGGCGTCGCGTTCATGCTCGCCGACATGCACGCGGCCGTCGACGCGGCGCGGCTGCTGACCTGGCGGGCCGCGTGGATGGGCCGGCACGGACTGCCGTTCACCAAGGCCGAGGGGTCGGTGTCCAAGCTCGTCGCGAGCGAGACGGCCGTCCGGGTCACCGAGCAGGCGATCCAGATCCTCGGCGGGAACGGATACACCCGCGAGTTCCCGGTGGAGCGCTGGCACCGGGACGCCAAGATCTTCACGATCTTCGAGGGCACCTCGGAGATCCAGCGGATGATCATAGGGAGGGCCGTCACCGGGCTGGACGTTCGGTAATAGCCGCAGGTCATCGTGCGAGTGCCCGACGACGATGTCTCATGCAGCCGGCCCTCGACGCGATGGAGCTGGCGGCCCAGGCCACTGGCTGGCGCTGAGACGTGTACGGGATGCGCGATGTGCGGCCCGATTATCACGGTGTGACTGGCACCGGGCGGGCCAGGCCTACTGGGAGCCGGGGCGCCGACCAGCACGCACGGATCTGCCGATGTGAGAGCGTCCCTGAGGCAGAGATCGGTGCTTAGCTGACCGTGCCCAGAAGCACTAGCAGGAGGCCCAGATGTCCGCCTACCCCGTTCTGATGCACACTGCTCTAGATGCCACCGACTGCCGCAGCCTTGCGGAGTTCTACCGACAATTCCTGGGTCTGCGGTACCGCCCCGGCGATGAGATCCCCACCGACGGCAGCGACGACGACTCGAGCTGGCTGGTCCTGATCGACCCGGCCGGACACCGCGTGTTCGCATTCCAGGAGGTCCCGGCCCTCGCCCGACCGACCTGGCCCGCGCACGGCATCCCGAAGCAGATGCATCACGACTTCCGCGTGCCCAGCATCGAGGAGCTGCGGCTTCAACGGCAGCGCGCCGAAGAACTCGGGGCGACCCTGCTCTACGACCGCACCGACGACGAGGAGCCGCTGTACGTGCTCGCTGACCCCGCTGGACATCCCTTCTGCATTCTCGTCGGCTCTGAGTAGTCAACCCCGGATATCCGCGTCTGCCGCAGTTAACGGTGGTGCCCGTCGAATTCCCACTTGCCCAGAAAGCGAAGTTGCTCAGCAATTCCGCCCCATGCCTTGGCCTCGATGGCCTGGACTCGGGCCTCCAGCCACCGCCGCAGCGTACGCTCGTCGTAGCTT
>Ga0209380_10001937_pt1 | contig 13606 bp, 14 predicted proteins | sample HubBroMetageWFT6_FD_188347 | JGI IMG/M metagenome (GOLD analysis project Ga0209380, IMG submission 188347) | Warmed and freeze-thawed soil microbial communities from the Hubbard Brook experimental Forest, New Hampshire - Hubbard Brook CCASE Soil... | ecosystem: Environmental > Terrestrial >...
CTTGGCGAGCGTGTCCGAGAGGTTTGTTACTTCGTGTCCGGTAAGCTCACGGCCGTAAGGATAAGGCAGATGCCCGTCGGTGACAGCGATGGTGATCTTGCCGAAGCCGGAGGTGATACGCATACGCCGATACGTTTCACCTTTTTTCCCGATTTCAATTCCCGGCGCGTTGGGCTCGTCGGCGACGACCGTGCCGCCGGAAAACCCAACAAAGCTTCGGACAAAAGCATCGACGCCGCCGGCGGATAAATAAAGGCGATTTTCCGGCACGGTACGCAGCGGCGGGCGGCTGGCCGGTTTAGTGTGCCAATAGAACTGCATGTGCACTCCGCCCGGCCACGCGACAATCGCGTCACGGCCGATCGGATCGTCGAACGGCGCAACGATAACGTCGGCTCCATGCGCGGCGGCTGAGTGGACGGCGCCATCGAGGTCGGTCACCAGCGAGCCGGTTCGCTCGGTGCCGAAGGGGTATGGGATCGGCGTTTGGAAGCCGAAAACCGAGAATATCCCGACCGGCGTCAGAACGGGTTGCAAGATGGTTTTGCTGGGCGTCGGCGTTACGGTGGACTCGCCTCGCGGCGGCGTTTGCCCCCCGAACGCGGCGACGAGGCTCGCGACACACCTGTCGAAATTCTCAGGAGCGACGTAAACATGGGTCGTGCTGTATTGCGGGGCCACGGCGAAGGCATGCGCTTTCGAGGTATCTTCTGCGCGCGCCGTGATGACGGCGACGAATAGCGTCACCATCCCCGCGGCCGCGGCAACGGCCAGACCTAAAAAGCGCATCGTAACGACCTTTGGCCGAGATAGCCGCGCTCCAACAGCCCCAGCATCGACGACGTCGCGCTAAGCTTGCCCAGCCGCTTCCAGAATGAGATTTGCGATCGCCTCGGGCTGTGAGATCAGCGCGAGGTGACTCGCTTTAACTTCGATGGTTTTGGCGCCCATACGTTTGGCCATGAAGCGCTCAAGGTCGGGATTGATGGTCCGATCTTCCGTGGACACCGCGTACCAGCTTGGCTTCGACCGCCACGCTGCATGGGTCGTCTTGCCGGTGAGGAGGGCTTTGTTGAACGGCCATTGCACCGCGTACAGCACCTTCGCTTTCGCTTCCGGCAGGTCGCCGGCGAAATCATGTAAGAAAGCTTCAAGACCGAGGCGTCCCTCGTCGCCGTCGAACACGATGCCGGCGGTCGCCGGCGGTGTCGGGAAATTCTTAGCCAAGGCCGGGTAGTCTTCGCCGGCATCCGGCGCTCGGGCTGCTACGTAGACAAGCGCCGAGACGTTGGGGTGCACGCCGGCTTCGGTGACGATCATTCCCGAAAACGAGTGACCCACAAGAACCGTCGGACCATCTTGCCGGGCGAGCACACGCAGCGCCGAGTCGACAGCTTCGGGCAGCGTGGTCAACGGGTTTTGCACTGCGGTCGCGTTCAATCCAGCCGCCTGCAAGCGCGGAATGACTTCGGACCAGCACGATCCGTCGGCAAAAAGTCCATGTACCAGCACGACATTTTTTGCCTTGGGCGCAGGTTGCGCGTGAGCCGTTCCCGCCAGCAGCGAACTCGCAGCGGCGGCGGCCGTCGCGCTCATGAATGTACGCCGATCCATCGACGTCTCCTCTCTGTTCGAGTGTCAGTTTTGTTTCCTGCTACTCCCGCCCGGCATCGGTTGCGTCAGGCTTTCAAGAATGCCAGCAGGTCTGCGTTGATGGTTTCAGCATGCGTTGTCGGCATGCCGTGCGGAAGGCCCTTGTAGGTTTTCAGCGTGCCGTTCTTCAGAAGCTTTGCCGATAGCGGACCGGCGTCGGCGTAAGGGACAATCTGGTCGTCTTCGCTGTGCATCACCAGGACCGGGATGGTGATCTTTTTCAGGTCTTCGGTTTGGTCGGTCTGCGAGAAGGCGACGATACCGTCATAGTGCGCTTTGGCGCCGCCCATCATGCCTTGCCGCCACCAGTTCTGGATGATTGGCTCCGAAGGCTTACCGGTCTTGTTGTAATTGTAGAACGGGCCGGCGGCGACATCGCGGTAGAATTGCGAGCGATTGGCGGCGAGAGCCGCCTGGAAATCATCGAATACCTTCTTCGGCAACCCACCTGGATTGGCCGGCGTCTGCACCATCAGCGGCGGTATCGCGGAGATGATGGCCGCTTTTGCTTTGCCGCTGTCGCCGTGGCGCGCGAGGTAGCGAATGACCTCGCCGCCGCCGGTGGAATGACCGACGTGGATGGGATTTTTCAAATCGAGTTGCGCCATCACCGCAGCGAGATCGTCGGCGTAGTGGTCGAGGTCGTGGCCATCGGCGACTTGGCTTGAACGGCCGTGGCCGCGGCGGTCATGAGCGATGACGCGATAGCCGTGGTTGAGGAAAAACAGCATCTGCGCATCCCAGTCATCGGCCGACAGCGGCCAACCGTGGCTGAAGACGATGGGCTGCCCTTTGCCCCAGTCTTTGTAAAAAATTTCAACGCCGTCTTTAGTTTTAACGAACATGATGTCGCCTCCCTCAATAAAAACACGACTTAACTTCACTCAGGACCGCAGCGGTCCCTCTTTAAGCCTCGATAGATCGAAGCGGTCGATCTCTTGCAGCAATTCCACGAAGCCACGCGCGCCGTGGGCGAGCGCGGCCTCACCCTTGGCGGCGGTCGCGAGCGTGGCGTCGCCCAGCGCGCCGGTCGCGTGCAAATCCTGCGTCATCCAGGCAAATCCAGCCGGGCGGCTCGCGCTCAGCCACTTGAATTCGCGCGCCATGTCGAGACTCGCTGGCGCGGCGCGCGCCGCCTTGTTGGTACGCACGGTATCCGGCCGGGCAGCAAGCATGAGTGACGTTTCGATGTCGCCGCCGTGAATGCCGTGTCTTGCTTCTTCGCTGGAAAACGTTTCCGGCGGATAGCCGAAGCGATGCCAACCGACGGTGACAGCGAGCATGCCGAACCGCGCGCGCAAATCGCGGGCGACCAATTCCATCGCGGCGACATTGCCGCCGTGGCTGGTGACGAGAACGAGCTTGCGCAGCCCCGCGCGGGCAAGGCTTTCGCCGATCTCGGTCCAAGCCGCGACCGCGGTCGCCGCCGACAGCGACAGCGTACCGGCGTATTCAACATGCTCGACCGAGACGCCGATACGCTGGAGCGGCAGAAATGTCGCCGGCAGGTCGCCAGGCAAGACCTCGAACACTCGCGACAGATAGGCCTCGGCAATGAAGCTATCGACGCCAAGCGGCAGATGCGGGCCGTGCTGCTCCACCGCCGCTAGCGGCAAGACCGCGATCCACCGCCGCGCTGCCTGGCCGGCACCCGCAATCTCCTCCCAGGTCATGTCCGTCCACGCGCGTTTTGGTAGCGTCATCGGCATTGCTCTTTTCCGCCCCATGCCGTGTGTCCGGGCGCGACTTTAATCGAAAACTGGAGCCTCTTTTGGTGAGGCCTGAGGCAGGCTTTTTCCGAGATCATGCGGTATTCTCGCGTCGCCGCAAGAAAGGAGCAACTATGCAATTCACCGTTGCGCTGAACGCCCTATTAACGGGACTTGCGGTTTCGGCTGCAGCCCTGGTGGGACCAGTATCCGCGCAACCGCTCGATAAAGTCACATTCGGTTCAAATTGGGTCGCGGAAGCCGAGCACGGCGGCTTCTACCAGGCGCTGGCCGATGGGACCTACAAAAGATACGGCCTCGACGTGACCATTCTTCCCGGCGGGCCGAACGCCAACAACCGCATGCTGCTCCTCGTCAACAAAATCGATTTTTACCTCAGCGCCAATACGCTGCAGGGCTTCGATGCGGTCGCGCATAACGTCCCGACCCTCCAGGTCGCCGCCTTGTTTCAGAAGGATCCGCAAGTCCTCATCGCGCACCCGGAGGCGGGCGTCGAGAAATTCGCCGATCTGAAAAGGCTGACGCTGTTCGTCTCCAAGGAGGGAATGGCGACCTATTATCAATGGCTGAAGGCCGATTTCGGCTTCAAGGAAGATCAGGTCAAGCCTTACACTTTCAATCCACAGCCGTTTCTCGCTGATCCGCATAGCGCGATGCAGGGCTACGTCACCTCGGAGCCCTTCGCCATCGAGCATCAAGGTCACTTTACTCCGCGAATTTTCCTGTTGGCCGATCAGGGCTTTTCCGCCTATTCGACGTTGATTGAAACGCGGCGCGATCTCGCCGACAACAAGCCCGACCTGGTGCAGCGATTCGTCGATGCGTCGACCATCGGCTGGTACAATTACATCTACGGCGACAACAAAGCGGCGAACGCACTGATCAAGGAACAGAATCCGGAGATGACCGACGAACTCTTGAGCTACTCGGTCGCCAAGATGAAGGAATACGGTATCGTCGACTCCGGCGACGCCTTGACGCTCGGCGTCGGCGCCATGACCGACGCGCGCATGAAAGATTTCTTCGACAAGATGGTGCGCGCCGGTGTCGCCCAGGCGACACTTGATTATCGCAAGTCCTATACGCTGCGTTTCGTCAATAAGAAGGTCGGGCTCGATCTGCGGCCGAAGCGATAGCGAACCGATGCCGCCTGCGACCGCTGATGAACATTCTCCGCTCGTTGCACTGCGCGGTGTCGGCAAATCCTTTCCTAACGGCGTGCGCGCGTTGGCTGGGCTCGATCTCGCGGTGCGTCCTGGCGAGTTCGTCGCGTTGCTCGGACCGTCAGGTTGCGGAAAGTCGACTGCGCTCCGAATCATCGCCGGACTGACCGAGCCAAGTGAAGGCGTTGTCGAATGGCATAACGCGGCGGCCGCGAGCGCGAGCAAAAGCCGGATTGGCTTTGTGTTTCAGGAGCCGACGCTGATGCCTTGGGCTTCGGTCTTCGACAATGTGGCGTTGCCGCTCAAGCTCAAGCGGGTCCGCGCCGCCGCCAGGATTGAGCAAGTCGCAACCGCGCTCGATCGCGTCGGGCTCGGCGCCTTTGGGCGGGCTTACCCGCGCGAATTGTCCGGCGGCATGCGCATGCGCGTCTCCATTGCGCGGGCGCTCGTCACCGAGCCGCAAATTCTTTTAATGGACGAACCGTTCGCCGCGCTCGACGAGATCACGCGTTTCAAACTCAACGACGATCTTTTGCAAACTTGGGACGCGTTGCGCACCACTATCATCTTCGTCACCCACTCGGTGTTTGAATCGGTCTACCTCGCCAATCGCGTGTTGGTGATGGCGGCGAGGCCGGGCCGCATTTCCACCGAGGTCATGATCGATGCGCCGTATCCGCGCGGCCGCAGCTTTCGTACCTCGGCTGAATATGCGGCGCTGTGCCGGCGGGCGTCGGAAGCGCTCGCGGTCGCCATGGCGGTTGGAGGCCAATCGTGAGCGCGCGCGAGCGGCGCGACCGGCCTCTTCGTGTTGTGCTGCCGATCGTCGTCTTGGCGCTCGGCGTAGCGGCTTGGCAGGCCGTGGTGCAGTACAAGAATATCCCGCCCTATGTGCTGCCGGCCCCCGACCTCATCGCGCAGACCTTCGCCACCGATTGGGAGTTGCTGCTGCGGTCGTTGCTGGTGACGGTGACCACGACGGTCGAAGGCTTTTTGCTGGCGGCTTTTGGCGGCGTCTTCCTGGCGATCCTGTTCAATCAGTCGCGGTTCCTCGAATACTCGCTCTACCCTTACGCCGTCGTTCTGCAAGTCACGCCGATCGTGGCCGTGGCGCCGCTGCTGTTGATCTATCTGCCGCAGCACGCCGCGGTTTTAGTCTGCGCTTGGATCGTCGCCTTCTTTCCGGTCTTGGCCAACACTACGCTCGGACTGCGTTCGGTCGACCGCAACCTCGCCGATTTGTTCGCGCTTTACGGCGCATCACGCTGGCAGATTTTGCGCCGCCTGAAATTGCCCTCGGCACTGCCCTACATTCTCGGCGGCCTGCGCATTGCCGGCGGTCTGTCTCTGATCGGAGCCGTGGTCGCGGAAATTGCCGCCGGCTCCGCGGGCGCCGGCTCCGGCCTCGCTTACCGTATTGCGGAGTCGGGCTACCGGTTGAACATTCCGCGCATGTTCGCGGCGCTCCTGCTTCTTTCGCTCACCGGTATCGCCATTTTCTATCTGCTGTCGCTGATCAATTATCTGGCGCTGCGCCGCTGGCATGAGAGCGCTTTGGCCCAGGAGAGTTAACGGCCCACGGAGACGTGGGGCATTTCCCAACCCTTAAGCCCTGCGGCAGCAAAGAGGCTTGACCGCAACGGCGCATTCAGGGATCAAAGCCGCGCCGAGGCGCCTTAGGACCGGCGCAGCCGGGACTTCGAGAGTGCTTTCCGCAAAGACGATTAACTCCACCAAAGCCTCCCAACACTCGCGTCCGAAGGAATTTCGAGTCATGCCGCAAAATGCTTCGCGTCTTCCCGGACGCCACTTCCTGCAAATTCCAGGACCGACGCCGGTGCCGGACCGGATCATGCGGGCGATCGATATGCCGCTCATCGACCAGCGCGGTCCGGAATTCGCGCGGCTCGGCAAGCGCGTGCTGGAAGGCGTCAAGACCATCTTCAAGACGACACAGCCGGTGATCATCTACACGGCGACCGGGACCGGTGCGTGGGAGGCGGCGCTTACCAACACGCTCTCGCCCGGAGACCGCGTCCTCATGGTCGAAACCGGCCAGTTCGCCACGTTGTGGAAGACCATGGCCGAGCGGCTCGGACTCAAGCCGGAATTCATCAAGACCGATTGGCGTGTCGGCGCTGATCCGAAGGTTATTGAGGAGCATCTACGAAAGGACAAGGGGCACGAGATCAAAGCGGTGTGCGTGCTGCACAACGAAACCGCGACCGGGTGTCTTTCGCCGATTGACGCCATTCGCAAATCGATCGATGCCGCCGGTCATCCCGCGCTGCTCCTGGTCGACACGATTTCGTCGCTTGCCTCGACCGATTACCGTCACGACGAGTGGGGCGTCGACGTCACCGTCGGCGGCGCGCAGAAGGGGTTGATGATGCCGCCCGGCATGTCGTTCAACGCGATAAGCGAGAAGGCGCTGCGCGCCTCGAAGACGGCAAAACTACCGCGATCGTTCTTTCAGTGGGACGATATGCTCAACATGTACAAGCAGGGCTTCTTCCCCTACACGCCGGCAACGCAAATGCTGTACGGCCTCGATACGGCGATCGAAATGCTGCACGAGGAAGGCCTCGACAATGTTTTCGCGCGGCATGACCGGCTCGCCGAAGCGACCCGCCGCGCCGTGCGTGCCTGGGGCCTGGAGATTCTTTGCCGCGATCCGCAATACTATTCGCCAACCGTCACCGCCGTGCTGTTGCCGGATGGCCATGATGCCGACCGTTTCCGCGGCATTGCGCTCAATACGTTCAACATCGCGTACGGAGCCAGCTTCGGACCTTACGCCAAAAAATATTTCCGCATTGGCCATCTCGGCGACATCAACGATGCCACGTTGATCGGAGCGCTCGGCGCTACCGAAATGGCGCTGAAGCTTGCCGGCGTGCCGCACAACAAGGGCGGCGTGCAGGTGGCGATGGATTACATCGTCTCTGCGCAATCCGGCGCCACGCGGGCGGCGGCGGAATGACGTCTACGCGAGCGTCACCGCCGCGACTTGAACCCGGAAGGCCGGCCGCGCGGCGATAGCCGCGTACCAGCGCTCGAAATTCCGCAACGGCGGGCGCTCGTGCACCAGCTGGCGGTAGCGATTGGCCATGACCGCGGCAGGAATGTCTCCGTAAGAGAAATTGTCGCCGGCGACAAAAGCTGTCTTGGCGAGTGCGCCGTCCAGAACGGTCATCGCGGCGGTTGTTTTCTTTTTCGAGTCCTCGATCGTTGCATGGTCGCGCTTTTCTGCGGGGGTGCGGATGAGTCCGATATAGGCCGGAGTGATCGCCGGCCCGAGCACGCTGAGCTGCCAATCCATCCACGCGCCGGCCCGCGCCCGCAGCTGCAAATCGGCGGGCTCAAGTATTTCGGCGCGGTGCTTGGCCGCGAGATAACGCACAATCGAGTTGGATTCCCAGAGTAGAAAACCGTCCTCCTCTTCGAGCGTCGGCACTAGGCCGTTCGGGTTCTTGGCAAGATAGTCCGGATCGCGGTTCTGGCCGAACGGCCCGCCGATATCGATTCGCTCGTAGGGCAGGCCGATTTCAGCTACCGCCCACATCACCTTTTGCACGTTCGAGGACGTGTTTCGCCCCCAGACTTTGATCACGGATTTTGCCCCTTCACTTTGACGATTGGGAACGCCCGATAACGCCTAATCGATCCGGCGCGCTTCTTCGGGCAGCATGATCGGTATGCCGTCGCGGATTGGATAGGCGAGCTTGGCGGATCGAGATATCAGCTCCTGATTCACGGCGTCGTATTCGAGCGGGCCCTTGGTGAGCGGGCAGACCAGGATTTCCAGAAGTTTCGGATCGACGGTGTCGGCGGCGTGGTCGGGCGGCATGGCGGGCTCCGGATGATCTATGGCTGATCTTAACGGTCGGAAGAGTGAGCATAGGACGCACGGAAGTCGATCGGCGGCGAGGTCACGGCAATATAAATGAACGGCGTGTCGCCGGTATTGTGCAAGCCATGAAGATCGCCATCGGCGAAGCGGGCGACGTCGCCGGCGCCGAACGGTTCGGTGCGTTGCTGGTCGAGCAGCAGCGTGCCGCGGCCGGCGAGCGCCACCCAGATTTGTTCGGAGCTTTGGTGCCGGTGCGGCGGGTTGACCGCCTGCGGCGAGATCGTCACGCGGGTAATAGTGACCCGGCGGGAAGGCGAATTCTCGGGAGACACCAGTTGCTCCGAGTGCACTCCTTCGTTTGACAGCGTTGTGGTCGAACCGTTGCGAATGATTTCCATCGATCGTCTCTGGCTGTCTTTATTGCAGCGGGGTCTCGCCGGTCTTGCCTTTAGCCAGTTCAATTTCAGTCACGGCGATCAAAATCTCCGCCCGCATTTTTAGATCGGGCGCCTCGAGCAGGGCCTGTTTCTCCGCCGGGCCGTAAGGCGACATCATCGCCAGAGCGTTTACCAGCGCTTCATTGGGCGCATTTTCGATGCCGCCCCAGTCGGCCTTGAGATTGTTGGCTTTGAGGAAGTCAGCCAGCGCGCGCAACACTGCCTTGCGGTCGACCTCGTCTTCGCCCTTGCGCGCGGTGAAGTCGTCGACGAATGGCTGAAAGGTCACGCGGCATTGCCGATAAGGCGTGCCGAGGGCAAGTTCTTCTTCAACCCGAAAGCGCGCGACGCCGGTCAACTGAACGAGATAGCGCCCGTCACCACTTTCGGCGAGCTGACTGATGCGGCCGACGCAGCCGACCCCAAACAAGTTCGGCTTGTTTTCATCCTGTCCCGGGTGAGCCGGATCCGGTTGGATCATGCCGATGATCCGAGTGCCGGAGCGGAATGCGTCGTCGATCATCGCCAGATAACGCGGCTCGAAAATATTGAGCGGCATTTGTCCGCGCGGCAGCAGCAAGGCGCCCGGCAGCGGAAAGACCGCGATCACGCTGGGCAGATCGTCGGGGCCCTTGTAGATTGCATTGATCGACATGTCGTGCTCCGCACGCGCTAGTGGAGCGGATTTGACATTCGTTACCCACTGGGCCGCGAACTCGTAAAACGAATGTCAAATCCAAAGCCCCACTAGCACTTATATTTGCTAGTGGTCCTTTGATTCTAACATTCGCATGATAGCCTGCCGAACCGGAATGCGAATGTTAGAATCGGACCAACGCGGCGCGGCTCACCTCGCGCGCGACCCGGCGAGGGCGGCTTAGGCGAACAGGATCGACGAAAGGCGTCTGCGGCCCTCAATCGTCGCTTCGTCGGTCGGTCCCCACGCGTCGAACAATTGAACCAGTTGTTTGCGCGCGCCGTCCTCGTTCCATTTGCGGTCGCGCTTGACGATGCTGATCAGATGCTCCAGCGCGTCCATCCGCCGCCCTTGTCCGTTGAGCGCCAATGCCAAATCGAAGCGCGCCTGATGGTCGAGCGGATTGGCGAGCACTTTTTGCTCGAGATCGGCGACCGGCCCAAGCGTTTTTGCTTGTTCGGCGAGTTCGAGCGCCGCGCGCGCCGCGACCACCGCGGCATCGTTGCGCTTTGATTCCGGGACCATGGCCAGAGTTTGCTTCGCCTGATCGACGGCGCCGGTCTGCACATAACAGCGCGCCAGTCCGGCGAGCGCCTGGATGTTGGTGTTGTCCTCGGCGAGAAGCTCGGCATAGAGATTGGCGGCGTTCGCGGCATCGCCGTTGGCGAGCGCGGCGTCGGCGGCGTTGAGCAAGTCCTTAGCCTCGGCGTCGATACCGCCCTTGGTCAGGCGTTCGAGAAAGGCCGTCACTTGGCTTTCCGGCAGCGCTCCCATGAAGCCGTCGGCCGGCTGACCATTGACGAAAGCAATCACCGCCGGAATGGATTGGATGCCCATCTGACCGGGAATGGCGGGGTGCTCGTCGATATTCATCTTGACGAGTTTCACCTTACCTTTGCCGGCGCGCACCGCCTTCTCGAGCACTGGGGTGAGCTGTTTGCACGGGCCGCACCATGGCGCCCAGAAGTCGACCAGCACCGGTTGCCGCTTGGACTCTTCGATGACGTCCTTGATGAAGCCTTGCGTGGTCGTGTCCTTGACCAGGCCGTCGGCCCCAGCGGTTTGAGCTTCCTGCAACATCTCCTTGATATGCCTTCCCTTTCGGCCGCGTGGGCCGGAAATCCCCAGTCTTTGACTGATTAAATGGGAAGAACGCGGCCGAATGCAATCGGAAAGCTTCCTACATCGAAGTCCCGGAGACCGGCTCGATCCGCGGCCGATGTCCAGTAGCTTCCAGGAATTTCAGAAGTCCGTCCCGGGAAATCGTGGTCGTGCCGGTATTGATGAGCGGATGAAAGTTCAGCGTCGGCTGGCGCATCATCGCGGCGTCGAGGACGACGGTCACTTGGCCGCTTTTGTCATTGATCGCGGCAAACGGCGTCACCGAGCCGGGTTCGACGCCCAGCGTCTCGCGCATCAACTCGGCAGAGCCGAAAGAGAAACGGCCCGAGGCGCCAAGAAGGCGATGCAGCGACTTAAGCTCGATCGCCGCTTGCGCCGGCGCGACGACGAGGAACATTACGCCCTTCTTGTCGCGCAGGAACAGGTTCTTGGTGTGCTCGCCGGCGACGCGGTCGCGCAGCGTGCGCCCATCCTCGACCTTGAACATCGGCGGGTGCGTCACCGTCTGGTGGGCAATCCCGAGACTATCCAAATAAGCGAAAAGTTCGTCCGGCGAGCAAGCAGGCGGCATGGGCTTACCTACAAGCAGCAGGGTATTTGCGAAAGCCGGTTTGCGTTTTCTACCTCGCTTCGCCGATTACCCTTGGAATTTTCCAGCGGGCTCAACGCTTAACCTACCGGGGGCGGGGCGGTTGCAAAGCACCCCACTCTTTGGCATAGCTCTGGCGCGGCTCGCGTTGCCGCCTTACCTCTCTACGGATGCGGGTGTAGCTCAGGGGTAGAGCACAACCTTGCCAAGGTTGGGGTCGAGGGTTCGAATCCCTTCGCCCGCTCCAAAACATTCAATCGTTTCTGAAATTATGCCGTCCGGGCGAGGCTACCGCTGGCGGGTGATCCGCTCGCCGCGATTTGGTGACTTCGACGGTCTCAATCCCCCGTCAAGGTCAGGCAGCCACGGCGCCACTCCCGACAGCTAAGCGTTCAGGCCTCCGGTAAAGCCAAAGAATAACCCTGTCGGATCGTATTTGGCCCGAATCTTTTCCAATCGCTTCCATTTTTCCGGCGAAAAGGACTTCCTGGCCCGCCAGTGATCTTTGGCAATGTCGGTTTCACCAACGTAGTGCCGACTGGTGTAGGGCTGAAGAATGCCGGCTATTTCGTCGTGCCACTTCTTGTTCGCCGCATCATCTTCCGCGTTTTCCCAAATGGACCAAATGCCGCCGTAAAAGCGCGCGTCCATCGATAGCGCAACGTCCTTCGTCGTTCGAACGATGTTGTGGCCGCCCGTGGCTTGGCAGAAAACAACTACCGACTTCGGCGATGGTGCTTGAATAAATTTGTCGCGCAACGCCATCAATACTTCGACCGGATCAGCATTGGATCCCTGGTTTTCGCAGAGATTGCGATGGTTCTCGGGCCAGGTCGCGCCGGACGCGTCGAATAGCTTCTCGAAAGTAGCGTCTTGATTGACAGTCTTTGATAGGCACTTCGCAATCGATGGCGCTCTTTCAAGTGATGCCAGCGCCGCTTCTCCTTGTTCTTTGGTATCGGCGAAGGCGACCGCTGAAATCATGCACGCCATGCCATTATGCTTTTTGCATTTGTCCTCTAACTCCGGGGGTGCCTGGAGCAGGAAAATGGAAAGTTCGACGGTCTCTGGCATTTTATGCCAGCCGATATCGACGGCATCACGTACGGCTTCTTTCAGATCGTCCAGAGAATAATAGTACACGCTCGACATCATCGCTTTGGGCAGCGGGTAGCATTTCAGGTGAAAGCGCGTGGCGACGGCAAACATACCTGGCCCGCATCCCCTCGCTGCCCAAAATAAATCCGGGTGCTCCGCAGCGCTTGCCGTTACTTTCTTGCCACCCGCAGTAACGAACTCAATGGCCTCAACACTGAAGCACGCCGGTCCCCAGTGCCCCATATTCCAGGACATCCCGCCATTGAGCAGATAACCGCTACTCTTGACGGTGGGACAGTGGCCCAGCGGAAATGCCAGTCCGTGTTCGCCTAAACGTCTGGCCGCGTCACGATTGCTGATGATCGGCTGCATTACGGCCTTAGCCGATACCTTATCTATCTTCGACTCCGTCAGCTGCGAAAGATCAATGGTCATGCCACCATTGCGGACTGCCAGACCGCACCAAGTGTGACCTCCGCCGTGAACCACTACTTTTAGTCCGTTGTGGCGCGCGAAGTTTATGGCTTGTACGACATCGTCGTCGTCGGTCACGGAAACAATAACGTCAGGCGATCGATCCGGTTTGATTCCGTTCCACACCATTGCAGATCTGACTGCCGCAAAATCGGGAGCGGTGGACGTCACGACAGGGCCTTTGACACTCTTACGCAAGACGTCCCAGTTGATCGCCGCGGATTTTGCTGCGGCGTGTTTGCTCTGTAATAGACCCACTCCCTGCGCGATGGCGCTCGTTTTCGTTAAGAAGAATGCGCCGAAAGCGGTAGCGGACGCCGCGAGAAATCGGCGCCGAACGTAGCCTTCCATGTCCGCAACCTTTCCATTGCGGCAAACCGTCAAATGCGCGTGGCGGTTTCGATTCCTGCTCGATCGTGAACCGATTCATTTGAATCAGATTGCCGATAAACGCGTACGCGGATGTTAGCGCGCGTTGATTAAAGGCTCATGCTTCAATCTTTCCCAAGGAAAAGCCATGAACCGAGTTTCCCACCGTTTCACCTGCGAAGCCTTACCCAGCCCCGACCGGCGGGCGTTCTTCACTTACACCGCGACGGCAGCCGCAGCCGGCGTTGCTGCAGCAGCCGGCATGCCGGTTGATCCGGTCAGGGCCGCGACGGCTACGCCAGCGCCGACCGCGGATCAACGCAAATTCATGGCGGAAGCCACGCGGCTCGCGATTGAGTCGGTGGAGAAAGGTTGGGGCGGGCCTTTCGGCGCGGTGATCGTGAAGGACGGCGAGATCATC
>Ga0209380_10001942_pt1 | contig 13597 bp, 11 predicted proteins | sample HubBroMetageWFT6_FD_188347 | JGI IMG/M metagenome (GOLD analysis project Ga0209380, IMG submission 188347) | Warmed and freeze-thawed soil microbial communities from the Hubbard Brook experimental Forest, New Hampshire - Hubbard Brook CCASE Soil... | ecosystem: Environmental > Terrestrial >...
ATGAGCGCGTGGCCCGAGCTAACCGTCAATCGATAGGCTTGTGCCGCGAGCTCCGGGTCATTCCGAACCAAGATCGTTGCGCTGCGCGGTGCCGACGTACGCAGCGGACCGATGCCCAGAGCGCTCCAGCGCTCGTCTAATTCGGCTCTCGCCGCCGGGTCGAAACCGGCAGAAACGGTTCGCGGAACGGCCGCTCCGCGTGACGGGCACGATAGCGTTTCGATCTGCGCGGGTCGAGGCACGAGATGCAGCAACGCGACCGCAAGTGCAAACTCTACCGCCAACGGCGGCTACGGCTTCGTCACGGCCGCGCGCATCGTGGCATCGCGGCGGTCGAGCGTCGCGGTGACGTCATCGAGGTATTGCCCAACCGCGTCCGGCACAATCGACGAAGCCCGGTCGGCATCCGCGACGACTGCAAGGTCCAGCGCGACGAACGCGCCGTCGTCGCCGGCCGTAGCCGGCATTCGACCGAAGACGCTATGCACGGCAAACGCCTTCGGATCTGCGAAACCGACCCGCAGCAGCAATGCGTCGACGCGCTGGGTCAACTCCGCTGAAAGGGGGCCGCAGCTCAGGGTGAGGTCGGCGAGCGCCTCCCCGAGGTAGGATCGCACCAGCTCATCGGAACGCCGTCGCTCGATGTCCCCGCCATAACCCGGGAAACCCGGGATCTTTTCGCGCAACTCCTCCAACGGATCCATGGCGGCACAGGTACGACACGTCCGCTCGAAGGGCCTCGAACCATCCGTGGGAAGATAGCTGCAGTGAAGCAATCGGTATGGCCTGCGTATCTCGTAGCGGCCGCCTGTTTCGCAATCGCCCTGATCTCCTCGATTGCGAACATCTCGTTGCTCGATCAACTCAAGCAGCAGGAGCGAGAGGTCGCGCATCTCTCAGCTCGCGCCACCGCGCTCGCGCACAGCCTCACGAGCGAACGCATCGCGCTCCTCGACATATCGGACAGTCGCGCGCGACATTACGACGTAGCGAACGGTGAAGTGATCGCGCAGGGGAGCCACATCTATTTAGCGGTGCATGCGCTGCCGGAACCACCGCGCGGAAAAGTCTACGAGTGCTGGACGGCAGCTAAGGGGGCGACGCGAGTATCGGCATCGCCGACCTTCCTGCCGGATGCGCGCGGTGCAGCGATCGTATTGCTGCCGGCCGATGCACGTTCGACCACGGAAGTTACCGTCACGCTCGAACCGGACGGCGGCAGCCGAGAACCGACCGGCAAGCCGCTGATGGACGTATCTCTAGGCCCGAGGTAATGCGTATCGAGCCGCTTTCCCGCGCGAATCGAGGCGAGGCGCTGCGCTTTCTTAGCCGCTCGCCGTATCTCAACGTTTTTATCACGCACGAGCTGCTCCACGATCCGCCTTCTCGTGCGCGCAGCGAGCTGGCCGTAGCCGCGGACGGGAATGGGGTCCAGGGTGTCGCGTTTTTCGGCCGTCAGCTCGTCATCGCGGCCGAGCCGGTTGCGCTGCAGGCGTTCGCCGACTATGCCAAACGCCATCGCGGGGAGCGCATGATCGCGGGCGCACGGGCAACGGTGAGCGCGTTTTGGAATCTCGTTGCCGGCTGGCACGTTCGGCCGCGCTTGGTGCGCGACCGTCAGTTCGTGATGATGCTCGACCGCGCGCGACTGCGCCGATATGAACCTCGCACGACGGTTCGGCACGCACGAGCCGACGAGTGCGCCGCGGTGGCCGACGGCTCGGCGCAAATGGTCCGCCAAGAGCTTGCCTACGATTCGCGCCATGGCGCCGCCGAGTTTTCAGAGGCGGTTCGCCAAATGATCGAGCGCAAGCTGTGGTGGGTCGGGATCGCCGACGGCCGCATCTGCTTTTTTTGCAACATCGGTCCGTGGTGCGAACGCACGATCCAGTTGCAAGGTATTTGGACGCCGCCCGCCATGCGGCACCGGGGATTCGCGACCGCGTCGCTGGCGGCAATCTGCGACCGGCTGCTCGAGGCGTCTCCGACCATTTCGCTGTACGTGAACGACTTCAACGAAGCCGCCATCGCGTTGTATCGTCGCGTCGGATTCGAGCACGTCGGCGATTTTCAAACGATTCTCTTTTAGATCATGCGAGTCACGACGAATACGACCGACGCACCCTGCAATACGTACGCGTTGGGAAGGATCACGGGCTGACCAGGGAGCGTGCCGTAAGGCACGCCGCCCCCCACGATCGTGAACGGGTTGCTGTAGACGTTCGTTAGATTCGTGCCGTACAGGCCGAAGTCGTAGCCGTCGCGCCGATAGTCAACATGCGCATCGAGCGTCGCATATGGCGAGCGATTCAACTCGTTGTACGTGCCTTCGTAATTCAACCGCGCGCCGTATGCGAGGCCCGCAGGAGGCTCGCGATCCAGCGATACGTACGCCTTGTGGAGGGGTTCGCCCAGTACCTGTTGTCCCGCGACGAGCGTACCGTCTTGAATCGACGCCGGGATCACCGTCAAAAACGAGCTGTTGACGTCCCACCCGGCTCGAAGGTGCACGTCGGGGCCGAACTGCTGGTCCGCGCGCAGCTCAACGCCGCGATAGATGCCATTGCCGGCATTGACGGGATAGCTCAACGGACACAGCGTCGGATTTCGCTGCGTTTGGCAGTTCGGAATCGGCGTAACGTTCAGTTGACTCGAGGGCGACCGGAGGTTCGTCTGATAGAGGTCCGCCGAAACGTGCAGAGGACTGTGGCGGCTTCCCACGATCTGCTCGGCACCGAGATCGAAATCGGTTGCCCGATCCGGCCGAAGGTTCGGATTTCCCACGAAGATGATTCCACCGACCGGAACGCGATCGGCCGGCGGCGGTACGACCAACTCGGAAAGCTGAGGAGTTTGAAACGTCGTTCCGACGGAGGCGCGGACCGCTGTATTGCCGGTGGGGGTCCAGACGAGCCCGGCGCGGGGATCGAAGCTATTTCCGAACGTGCTGAAATTGCTGTCGTAAAGCGCCAGTGAAAAATGGATCTGGCTGCTAGGATCGCCTTGGTAGCGCAAGACTCCGGAGCGTTGCGTTTGAGCTAACGACAACGCCTGCGTCGGTGGTGTGCGATCAGATCCAACCGTTCTTGCCTGCGCGACGATCTGGCCTTGCACGTAGTTGGTGGCGAGCGATTCCGTGCCGACGTCGTATTTGAACGAGAGCGAGCCGTTGGTGAATCGGTGATCGAGCTCGAGCCAGTCGTCTCCGAGCAAGTCGCGCTGATTGTAGAGATACGGCAAGGATGCGGCTCCAGGCCCCGAGACCGATTGCGATGCAAGCGTCGTCAAGTGGCTAAACTGCAGGACCGTCGCGGGGGCACCATCCAGAGTTTGCCCCCCGAGCGGCAACTGGGCGTCGAGCCCGTAGTTGGCCTGATGCGCGGCGAGCAGTGTGCCGGCAAAGCTCTGGTAGCCGCCCGAGTTCGCAGAGGCATCTGCCGGTAGCGCATCGCCGCCGCCGCCTCCGGTAAAGCCGGCCGGCGTGAACGTCGTGAGCAGCGACGAGTCATCCTTTACGACGGTCTGATTGCGAAAATTCAGCTGCACGTAGCCGTATCCGTTGGATCCGCCCAGCTGATAGCGCAGCTTGGTAAGCAACGAGTTGCCGTCGGAACCGCTGCCGACGTTCTGGAACGTCTCATTTCCGGACGGAGGAGCCGCCGGCGCGGGCGGAGCGAGAATGGTTTGATTGACCGATCCCGACGACGTCGTGGCGTGAAGCGAGAACGCGTAGCCGAAGCGGTCGTCCGTTCCGGTCGTTTGCAACGTTTCGCCAAACGTTCCGTACGAGCCGCCGAAGATGCGCAGTAGGGAATGCGGGGCGGTGGTCGGTTGAAGCGTTACGATATTGAGGCCGCCGCCGATCGTGTTTGGACCGATTAGCGATGAGGGTGAGATGCCGTAGACGACCTGCACGTCTTGCAACGCGGCGGGGTCGAGCAGCGACAGATCGAGGTCGCCGGTGTTTCCGTTGTTTACCTGATGGCCGTCGATATCGACGAGCGTTTCTGTGGGGTCGGGCCCGCGCACGGCAAAGGCCACCGTTGCATTGCTGCCGCCGCCCATCGGCAAGACGGGCGTCAGGGAGAGCTGATTCCATAACATCGAGGAAACGGCCGTAACGCCCGCCGCGGCGGCGTTCTGCGCGCTCAAAGAAACGGTGGGGGCGGACGATGTGGAAACGGTTTCGCTCCCCGACGCGCGCACTTGCCCGATCACCGTCAGCGAGTTGGTCGTTGCCCGCGAAAGAACGAGCACGACGCTGGTGTCTGAAGGACCAACGCTGATCGTGCGTTGCGAAAGTGTTTGGTAGCCCGCCGCAAAGGCGCGAACCGAGTACGTGCCGCTTCGAACGTCGTCAAACTTGAACTTGCCGCGGGCATCGGTATGCTTGCGTTTCGAAAAATCTTGCGCCGAAAGCACGACCGACGCACCGGCAATCGGCGTCCCGTCCTCCGCGACGACTCTACCGGACAGGTCCGGTTTCAGGTCATGCGCCGGAGCCGCGGCTGTGACCGCGCCGAACGCAAAGGCGATTGCAACAAGCCGGGACGCGACGCGCGCGCCTGCGGAAAGGCTCCCCATGGGATTCCTCCTGAGCTAAGAGTAGTTAGAAAGAACTACGCGCAGGTGAGCTCGGGAGGTCCACGCTTGGAAAGACGCAGCGCGTGTGGAGTGCGCCGGCGCCGCGGGGTGAAGAGTTGCTCGGCGAGATCGTAACTCGAAGGACGATGGCTGCCGTTAACGCTGCGCAGCAGCGTCTCGATGATCGTGACGATCGCGTCGCGATGCGAGACGAGCCAGCGTGCAAAGCCGTAGACCAGCAACGCCAGGCCGGCGGCACAAGCGATCGTCGTGGCAAGCCCCAACCACAGCGATCCGCCAAACGCTTCGTCGAGCCCCTGCACCGGCACGCCGGCGAGGCGCCCGTCGAGCCATTCCATCATCGGCACGAGCGCCGCACTCGTGGCGACGGCAGCGACGACGAAGCCCAGGGCTTCTGACAGGCGGGGAGTGGAAGGGATTATGCGCGTACGATTGACGGCGGCGATCTCGCAGCAGATCCGCAGACCGCGAGCCGCAATAATCGCGGCGAGCACGAGTGCGACTCCGCTGATCAGTTCTCGCGAGCCGTGATTCAGGTGATCGTAGCTGTCTGCCGTTAGCGCGTAGTCACCGACGACGTCAATGGCAAAGTGCGCCATAGCGGCGCCGGCGGCCGCCGCGCATAAGGCTAACGAAACGAGCGTCCTAAATCCGAGGCGCACGCTGCGCGCTTCGACGCGCTCGGGGAGCGTCCTACGAAGTGCGAAGGGCCGATCTACCGATCGGCCCTGAGTTTCTCCCCGGCTAGACGGTATCTTTAATGGGACGAGGGTGCGATCCAAACCGTGCCGCCCGCCCACTTGACTTCGACAGGCATACACACGGTGGTCTGGGCGCCGGCGTAGGTTACGTCGTTGTACAGGCTTAGCGTGTGGCTGATCGTCGCGCCGGGGGCGAAGGATCCGACGTCGGTGACGCGGCGCAGATAATGCGAGGACGCGTTACGGTAGCCCACCGCAAAGGTGATGCTCGCTGCCGTTTTCTTGCCGAGATTGACGTAGGTTATCTGCGTGCCGTTGGCCATGTGGCTCAGCGGCTTCGGCTTCGCGATGGTGCAGCTCTTGATCAGAATCGGCGCTGCGGCTTGCGCGGGTCCGCTCGCTGCGATTACTGCGGCGAAGCCCACAATGGTCAGCGCAGTCAAACGACCTAAGGAAGTCATTGAAATTTTTCTCCTAAACGAAACAAAGTAAGCGAGAGGTGGCTTTCCTTTCTACCGGCAGCTTTTCCTTGGGACCGCCCGCCTATGAGGCGGCCGCGGCCCGCAAGCCGGGCGAAGGCAGTAGGTGGTTTGGGAGGTCCGGCCCCCCGGGCGTTCAGCTTCCCAAGGCGTCGATTTATTGCTGCATCGAATCCATCAACGAAGCGTCTCGACGGATCCGCCGCTGTCGACCCAATCCTCAAAGCGCCCGAGATTGTAGACGTTGTTGTAGCCCATCTCCTTGAGCATCTCGCCGCTCAAAGCCGAGCGTTCGCCGGCCGAGCAGTACAGGATGATCGTCTTGTTCTTGTCAAAAATGTTGTCATAATAAGGCGTTTCGGGATCGGCGCGAAATTCTATCACGCCGCAGGGCACGTGCACGGCGCCGGCGATCTTACCGCTCCTTACGACTTCAGACGTCTCGCGCACGTCGACGACAAGCGTGTTCCCACGTTCGATCATGACTTTGGCCTCTTCGGGTGTGATCCGGGGTACCGCAGCGTCGGCGGATTCCATCAGGTTACCATCGGCTCGATCTTCACGCTCTTCATGACGTCACCGCGTTTGATCGCGTCGAGCGCATCGAATCCTTCGGTCATCTGGCCGAACACCGTATACTGCCCATCGAGGAAACGCGCTTCGTCGAGGCAGATGTAGAATTGCGAGCCCGCTGAATCGGGCTGGGACGACCGCGCCATCGCAACCGTTCCGCGGAGGTGCGGGCGCCCGTTGAACTCGGCTTTGAGATGGTATCCGGGTCCTCCGGTTCCGTCACCTTTCGGGTCGCCGCCTTGCACGACGAAGCCCGGTTCGACCCGATGAAATGCGAGCCCGTCATAAAACCCCGCATCGGCGAGCTTCATGAACGCTGCCGAGTGGAGCGGCGCGTCATTGGGAAACAGTTTGAAGACGATGTCGCCGTGCGCGGTCTCAATCCGTACTTGCGAGCGGTGCGCGCGTTCGGAGTATTCTTTCACTTCTGGCGGTTGCGGCAAGATATGCGTCATCGTGCGGGCTTGTTCATCGGCAACCCAAAGGCCTCGTCGCAAGCGGGAGCGCGTTTATTTTCGCGCTGCCACCACGCCGAGTGGTTCGTCGAAATTCCCCGTAAAGACCGCAATCGGTGAACCGCCGGCCGGGTACTTGAAAACCTCGCCATCGTTGTTAAATGCGTCCCCGCAATAGATCAGGTTTCCGACGTTCCAGGTCTGCGCGCAGTCACCGGCACCCGCAATCGAAACTGTGCCCTTCAACGTCGCCTTCGTTCCGCTGACCGTGTACTGATACATCGCGTTCGCTGTCTGATCGAAGACAGTGAGGTACGTGCCGTCCCACTGCACCGAGCCAGGGAAGTTTACAGTGTTGCTCGTTGTGATCGTTTGGAACTTACTGCCGCCCTTCGGAAGCTCGATGAGCGCGAAACCCGTGCGGTAGCCGGTAAAGCCGTCGGCGAAGAGGTTACCCTTGTTGTCGTATCCATCGAAGAACTCTTCATCCAGCGGCGTGGTGTAAACTTTGCCCGGGGCGCTCGCGTGCTTGAAGATTATGACTTTGCCGTTGGTCAAGTTCCCAACCGCAAGGTCGCCACCAGCATTCATCGCGCAGCTGGACGGCTCAGTATTCGCGGTGACAGAGAGCGTCTTAATCGGCGTTTGGGGAACCTTGTATTCCGTGATCTGGTCAGGGCCCGCGACGATCCAGACAATGCCCTTCCCATAGCCGTAGAGGACGTTCGTGCACCCTTGGCCACCCACGTTATTGATCGTACCGATCTGTTTATCGCTCTTCGGATAGTCGAAGATGCTGGCGTAGGAGCCGTAAAAGTTGATGACGTACTCAAAGCGCTTCTTAGAATGCAGGTCAGGAAGGATAGTGGCGTAACGGGGAAGCGGACTCATATTCACGCGCGCCGCGGTTACCAGCCTTCCGTTGACTGAGAGCGTCCTACCGATGTATTGGACCTTGAGCGCGGCATCTGACGGGGCGACTGCCGGGCCGCCGCCGCACGCCGAGCATAACGCTAGCGCAACCAGAGCACCGGCGTACTTCACTAACCGAGTCGCATGCATACGTCACTCCTTTTTAAGTAGACACGATCGCGAGGCGGACAAGACAGCCAGGCGATTACGCTCTAAGTGGCTTGTTCCTGTGACCTGGTGCGAGTATTGCCCAAGATCCAACGAGGGTCTTCCTTTAGGAGGTACTACGAGGTACCGAGATTATCGTGGCACCGCAGAACCAAAGCCTAGCGCCAATCCATTAAGAAAGCGTGAAACTGCGTCGGCCCGCAGCTCTTTGTCTACCCGAAACGCAGCACCGCAGGACCAGTTTGTGACCGGCAGCGATGCGTTCGAGGCGGTTCCTGCTCAAATGTGGCGGGAGCGTGTAGGAATCGAATCCCTGAAACATCGTTGGCCTCGTACAACTGGCTCCGGTCGAAGCGGCAGGCACGTGCTCTATGTCGATTCGCATTCCTCAAGCGCGAGTGCGATTGCAGCCTCGGGCGTGAGTGCAGCGCCCTCTGCGTTTAGTCGCGCGAGTTCGTCGGGCGCGAGTCCCTTGCACAGGAAAACGATGAGGCGGTCGTGCGTCGCCGTCTCGGTGAACTCGCGCTCGTATCCGTGTCGCCCGAACGCGGCGGCGGCGTACCCCTCGAGCGTGGCCGCGCGCCCGCAGTCGCCGAGTAGAGCGACCGCCAGCGCCAGGTGCTCGATCGCCATTGCGACGTGGACATGATCCGGTTCGCGCGCGGCCCGGATACCGATAGATTCGCGAGCTGCCGCCGCCGCGCCGGGAAGATCATCCGCCGCGGCGAGATAGCCTGCGAGGTTACTGAGTAGGAGGGCGAGCACGCTCTTATCGGTACGAGCCCGCGCCGCGTGAAGCGTCTCCCGAACGATCGCAATCGCTCGCTGCGTTTGACCTCGCGTGTGTTCGACCTCGGCAAGGTTGATCGCGGCAATCTGCTCGCCGCGCGGGTTTCCGAGCGAGCGGTGCTCCTCGCGGAGTTTCTCGCGCAAGCGTGCTGCCGTTTCAAGATCGCCACGAAACTCGCCCAAAAGTGCACGAGTCCCGAGCAAGTTAATCCGTAGGTTAGCAGAGATCCCTGGAATCGCCTCGGCTTCAATCAATGCCCCTTCCGCATCGTCAAACCGGTGGAAGAAGATCGCACTTTCCGCGTACCGGCGCAGCAGTTCAGCGAGCGGCGAGCCGTCACCGCTCATTCGTGCCTGCTCGACCGCCTGCGCTGCAAGCTCAAGTCCGCGCGTCTTATGGCCGGAATTGCCAAGAAAATACGCCAACGCGCTTAACAGCCGAGCGCGCAGCCGAGACTGTTCCGCGGGAAGGGCCGCGAGAAACGCCCCGCACCGGGCCATCCCCTCCGCATCGAGTCCTATGGCTTGCCAACTCGTATCAAGGTTGGTGAGCAAGTCGGCACCGTCGAGGATCTCGGAACGCGCCAACGCACCGTCGAGCGCCGACCGAACTTCGTCCAGTTCTGTCTGGAGCGCCCCATAAAGGTTACCTCGTGCGGTTCGCTCGCGCCGTTCCCGCAGCTCCGCGAAGCGATCGCGCAGATAGCGCAGATGGCGCCCCGCAACCAGACCGCGCTCACCCCTAACCTTATCATCCTGAGTGCCTGGCGTAGCGGCGCAGTCGAAGGACTCGTTGAGTTTTTCCAAAGCATAGGCGCGCGTCGATTCGAGCAACCGGTAGCGCACCGCGTCATCCTCCGGTTCCGCGAGCACCAGCGACTTATCGACCAACGACGCGAGCACGTCGAAGACATCGAGCTTGTCTATATCCTCCCCGCTGCCGACCGCAACGGCTCCCTCCAGCGCAAATCCATCGACGAAGATCCCCAGCCGCCGGAAGAGTACCCGCTCGCGCTCGTCGAGCAGGGCGTGGCTCCAGTCGATCGTCGCGCGCAGCGTCTGCTGGCGCGGCAGCACGTCGCGACCGCCGCCGGTGAGCACCCGAAAGCGCTCGTCGAGTCGGTCACGCAGTTGTTTGACCCCGAGCATCTTCACGCGCACCGCCGCCAGCTCGATCGCCAACGGAATGCCGTCGAGCCGCCGGCAGATGTCGGTCACGATTGGCGCATTCTCGTCGCTAAGCGAGAACGTCGCGTTTGCCGCAAGCGCGCGTTCGACGAAGAGCGCGAAGCCGGTCGGAAGGTCGAGCGAGGGTACGTGATACGTCACTTCCCCGGCGACACCCAACCCTTGTCGGCTCGATGCCATCACGGTGACCTGCGGACACCCATGCAGGATTGTGGAGATCGCTCGCGCGGCGGCCTCGACCATATGCTCGCAGTTGTCGAACACGATCAGCGCGTGTTTTCCTTTCAGAACGCGAACGAGGTTCTCGACTGGATCGCCTTCGGGCACGAGCGTGAGCCCGAGTGCCTGCGCGACGGTCGACGGAATGTAGTCGCCGTTGGAAAGTGGTGCGAGTTCGATGAACCACACGCCGTCGCCAAAGCCGTCGAGCAGATTAGCTGCGACCTGTAAGGAGAGGCGCGTCTTGCCTACGCCGCCAGAGCCGACGAGCGTGACGAGGCGATGCTGCTCGATGAGCGCAACGATGGCGCCGGTCTCCGCCTCGCGACCAACGAAGGTTGTGAGCTGCAGCGGCAAGTTGTTCGGAAGCACCTGCAGCGAGCGCAACGGCGGAAAGTCTGCAATGAGATCGGGCGCGAGCAGTTGATAGATTTGCTCGGGACGCGCAAGGTCTTTGAGCCGGTGTTCGCCCAGATCGCGTAGGCTGCTTTGCGGCGGTAGCTCACCTTGGAGCAGCTCCATGCAAGCACCCGAGACCAGCACTTGACCGCCGTGGCCGATCGCAAGCAGGCGCGCGACGCGGTTGACCGCAGGTCCGAAATAGTCGCCATCGCGCTCGTCGGCGGTGCCGGTATGAACGGCTGCACGAACGCGCAGTCCGTCGACCGGCGAGAAATCCTCTGCGGCAAGGGCGCGCTGCGCATCGAGGATCGCAGTAATAGCGTCCTCGGGGCGCGCGAATGCCGCGCAGAATGCATCGCCGATCGTTTTGAATATGTAGCCATGGTGCCTGGCGATCGCCGCCAGCATCAGTGCGTCATGACGGCGCACGGCATCCTGCATCGCCGCCCGGTCACGGTCCCAGCGTGCGGTGCTGGCTTCGATATCTGAAAACAGAAACGTGACCGTGCCGGTGGGGTGAGCCGAGGCCGGCGCCCCTCGTTTCACGCGAGCCGCCATGGCCCCGCGTTTCGTGCTAAGCTCGTTTCCCTCCGCCGAGCATCTGCATTGGCGATCTGCGCCATTCCTTTGCGTCACTGCTGCTGGCCGGCGGGGCCGACGTCAAGACGGTTTCGACTGCGCTCGGGCGCTCAACCGTCGCTGTAACCGCCGACGTACGCGCACGTTAGCCCGGCGATGCTGCACGACGCAGACTATATCTTCACCTTGCTGACCGTCGCACCCAATGGAAAGTCGAAACCGCCGGTAATGGTTTTCTTCGCCGAACCTCCTGCGGGGTACGCCCAGATTCCAACGTCGTTTGTAATGGGTTCCGGTACGATAACGTTTGCCTGCTCGATCCAGAACTGTTCGGCGCCACCGGAACCGTTCAGTGGCGTCGAGCCGACTTTCGTGCCCTTCGCTCCATTTATGGCAAACTCATAGATTGTTCCCGCTCCCTCGGTATTATTTCCGACGGCCAGGTGCTTGCCATCCCACTGAACGCCGCCCGCTCCCATAAAGGTTTGGGTCAGCGTGATATTCTTAAAAAAAGTTTTCCCGCTTGGAATCTCGGACAATCTCAATCCACCGCTGCTGAAACCCTGCCCGTCGACGAAGAGGTTCCCCGCATTATCGTAGCCGCAAAATTCTTCGTGGTAGATCTTCGAATCCGTGCGATACGTCGGTCTGCCCTTGGCGTCCTTATAGATTGCAACGTTGCCTTGCACTTTGGAGCTAGACGTCGCTGAATGATTTGTGACGGCGAGATCTCCGGTCTTTGGATCGACGGAGCACCCTTGCGCCGAGCCCGCATCCTTCAGAGTAGCGATTGGCTTAGTCCCGCCGTGTGCGTACTCGAGGATACCGCTTTTGCTTGTGATGAAAACATCCCCGCTCTTGTCGACGCACTCACCGGCCGGGGACGAGAAGCCTGTCAGCGTCCCTTTTAACCTGTCGTGCGGATAGGAGTATACGTAAACGTCGCCGTTCAGCCAGCTCGAGAAGTAGAGGAGATCGTTCGTCTTCGCGTCGGGGGCCATCCACGAACGGCCACGGTCCGGATGCGCTGCCGACGCCGCGGCGCTCCAAGGTGAGAGTGCAGGAATGCGACCGAGTTGCGGTACGTTCGCGCCGAGGCCGACCGCACTCTGCTGCGTCGCGGTCGAGGGAGCGAGTTGCGTGGTCTTGTCGCCGAGAGTCGCACGCGCACGATTCATCTGGGAATTGGTATGTTGGAGTTAGCGCGCCCAGCAGCTCGCGGGTCGATGGGTATTCTCCCGGAAGCACTAGCCGAGGCCGGTATACCGTCACCGGAATCCACAACCTGTAGCGATAGGTTCCGACCCTAGAGGCGATACGGTACGAATGTATTCACGGCTCGCATAAGTCCGAGGGAAACGAATCCGGGTTCCAGGCGGCTTGGGTGGCACAATGGTGCAACGGAGATGTTGGAGGCAGGTGGTCTAGGCCCGCTGACTCAACGTAGCGAAGATTCATCAGCGTATCCCTTGTGTTTACTGGGCCAGAAGGGAGGAGATCGTATGCGTCAAGCGCCTCAAGCGTTCCTATCGCTTGGGCTCGCCGCATTCCTTGGATCATGCGGCCAGAGCGCCCCATTGGCGTTGTCTCCGATTAGCGCTTCGGCAAAACAGCGAGCCATCGCTGCTCCCACAGAACCATACTCCGTCGCGCTGGTATGCACGCGCGGATGGGCCGGCGAATACAAGCCCTACCAGCGCAAGCCTGATCGAACGTTTGACTACCACCGACCGAGTACGTTCCACGATTCTGTGGACGATCTTGAGACCGCGGCATACGATCCAAAGGGAAATCTCTACATCGCGGCTGAAAACTTTCTCTTCTCTTGGGTCGACGGCTACGCGCCCGGCAAAACTGTTCGTTTCCTACGGATTAATAAGGACATCCACCATCCAATATCGATGACTACCGACCCGGATGGTGATCTCTACGTAGGCAACCACGGCGTTTTGGGACACAACGTTGTCATGTTTATGCCATCAAGAGGATCAGCCGATCTGACGATCACGGACGTCAGTTATCCCAGCGACCTCGTCTTCGCACAGGGCCGCTTGTATGTAGCCGATTCCGATAAGAATCAGGTTCGCGTTTATCGCATTCTACCGCGCGAAAGGAAGGCCATCCTAAGCTGGATCATATCCTCCGGTCTGCATGGTCCGAGCCAACTCTCTTACAACATGCACGGACGCCTCTGGGTTCTGAACAAGCCATTCGCTGGAGCCGACGAGGTCAGGGAATACCGGATCGCCATGGATAACGAGCCAGTTTATATCAGGTCCATCAAAGAGCGCCGCCACTACATCAACGCAGTGGCGACAAACCCATCGAATGAAGACGTTTACGTCGCTGAAGTGCCGCTATTCGGTAATCCGAAGTCAGTGATTTCCACTTACGATCGCTATGGAACGTTTAGGTACGAGGTAGCGATTGCCGACCTACCACACTCTATCGTGTCGTCACCGACGCGTTACTACTCAGCAAGCCGCTTCCAAGCTGCAATGTACGCGGATAAGTCCCTTGAAAGCGT
>Ga0209380_10001943_pt1 | contig 13594 bp, 10 predicted proteins | sample HubBroMetageWFT6_FD_188347 | JGI IMG/M metagenome (GOLD analysis project Ga0209380, IMG submission 188347) | Warmed and freeze-thawed soil microbial communities from the Hubbard Brook experimental Forest, New Hampshire - Hubbard Brook CCASE Soil... | ecosystem: Environmental > Terrestrial >...
CATGATCTTCCAGTTCTTCAACCTGCTCGACGACCTCACCGTCGCCGACAACATCCTGCTCCCCGCCCAGCTCGCCGGACTCCCCCGAGCCACCGCCCGGGCCCGCGCCGCCGGCCTCATGAGCCGGCTGGCAATCACCAGCCACGCCACCGCTTACCCCGCCCGCCTGTCCGGCGGCGAGCGGCAGCGCGTCGCCATCGCCAGGGCACTCATCAACAACCCCGCCCTGCTCCTGGCCGACGAGCCCACCGGCGCCCTGGACACCACCACCGGCCAGGAAATCGGCGCGCTCCTGCGCGAGCTCAACGCCGACGGCCAGACCCTCGTCATGGTCACCCACAACCCCGGCCTGGCCGCCGCCTACGCCACCCGCGTCATCCACCTCACCGACGGCCGCATCACTGACGACACCACGACGCTGCCGGGCAGGACCCGCCGCGAGCCGACGGTGCCGGCATGACCGTCTCGCCCATCGGCCGGGCGGTCCGCGGCTCGCTGTCACGCCGCCGGGTCCAGACGGTCGTCATCGGCCTCGTGGTCCTCGTTTCCACGTGCGCATCGGTCCTGGGTATCGCGCTGGTGGCCGACTCCAACGCCCCGTTCGACACGGCGTTCGCGGCCCAGCACGGCGCCGATGTCACGGCGACACTGGCCGCCGCGAAGGCAACCACCGCGCAGCTGGCCAACAGTGCGCGCCTGCCCGGCGTGAGCGCGGCCGCCGGGCCGTTCGCCGAGGCCACGGCCCAGATGAACATCCGGATCACCGCCGGGCCGGCCGGTTCCGCCAATGGGGCCCTGCCGAACATGACCGTCGTCGGACGGCCCAGCCCGGGCGGCTCGGTCGACGACGTCAGCCTGCAGGCCGGGCACTGGCCCGCCGGCCCTGGTCAGATCGTGCTCGCGGACGAAGCCGCCAGCAGCAACCTGCCTCCCGGTACGGCAGTCGGCGACCGGGTCACCGTCACCAGCGCCCCGGATCGGCCCGTCCTGACCGTGGTCGGGCTGGCAACCTCGGTCACCGGCACGGCCGATGCGTGGGTCGCTCCCGCGGCGCTGCTGAGCTTGCTCAGGCCGGGAACGGCCGCTAGCGCGCAGATGCTGTACCGGTTCGCGCGCGCAGCGACGCCGGCTCAGATTCGCGCGGACATCGCCGCGGTCGAGACGGCCCTGCCCGCCGGGGCCGTCACCGGCACCCAGTCCTATCTGTCGGTCCGGGCCCAGGAGTCCTCGGGGATCGCGCCGATCGCGCCGCTGATCGCGGCGTTCGGCGTCATCGGGCTGATCATGGCGGTGCTCATCGTCGTCAACGTCATCACCGGCGCGGTCGTGGCGGGCTATCAGCGGATCGGCATCCTCAAGAGCATCGGCTTCACGCCGCGCCAGGTGACGGTCGCCTACATGGCTCAGGCACTCGTGCCCGCCATCCTTGGCTGCCTCGCCGGGCTGGCCCTGGGCAACCTGATGGCGGGAGCGCTGCTGAACCGCGCGGCCCAGGTCTACCAGGTGGGCGCGCTGGGCGTGCCGGCCTGGGTCAATCTCACGATCCCGGTGAGCATGCTGCTGGTCGTCGCCATCGCGGCATTGCTGCCGGCCGCCAGGGCCGGCCGGCTCAGCGCGATCCAGGCCATCGCGGCCGGCCGCGCGCCGCGGGCGGGACGCGGGTACGCCGCGCACCGGCTGATGTCCCGGCTGCGGCTTCCCCGGCCGGTCGGCATCGGCCTGGCGGCGCCGTTCGCCCGGCCAGCGCGCACGGCGGTCACGCTGGTCTCGGTACTGCTCGGCGCGGCGGCGGTCACCTTCGCCGTCGGGCTCGGGTCGTCCCTGAGCGGCGTGGTAACCGGGCTCCGGCTCAGCAACACCGAGCAGGTCCAGGCGTGGCTGCCGCCGACGCCTGCGGCCACAGCCCGTGGTGCCAGCGTCCTGACCGCCGCGATCCGGGCCCAGCCGGGCACGCTGCACTACGTCGCCGAGTTCGACGAGCAGGTCCACCTGCCGGGCATGACCCAGCTGGTGCCGGTGACCGCCTACCAGGGCCCGTCCGCCTGGCTCGGTTACGACCTGATCAGCGGCCGGTGGTTCACCGCGCCCGGCCAGGTCGATGTCCCGACCTACTTCCTCACCGTCACCGGGAAGTCCGTCGGCGACGACGTGTCCTTTACCTACGGCGGGAGGCTCATCTCGGCCCGCATCGTGGGCGAGGTATTCAGCAGCGACAACAACGGCATGGCGATGTTCGCGGACTGGCGCACGCTGGCCGGCACCGGCGCCCGGCCGGTACTGCCTACCCAGTACGACATCGGTCTGCGGCCGGGAACATCAGCGGACGCGTACGCGCGTTCCCTCGGTAATGCGGTTGGACAGGCCTACCAGGTCGGCCAGAATCCCGGCGGCAAGGGGCTGCCGATCGTGCTCGGCCTGATCAGCCTGCTGACCTTGCTCATCGCGTCGGTGGCCGGCCTCGGCGTGCTGAACACCGTGGTACTGCAGACGCGGGAACGGGTCCATGACCTCGGCGTGTTCAAGGCGATCGGGATGACCCCGCGCCAGACCATCGCGATGGTCCTGAGCTGGGTCACCGGGACCGGGCTCGTGGCCGGCGTCCTGGCCGTCCCGGCCGGCATCGCCTTGCAGCACCATCTGGTGCCGGTCGTGGGCGAGGCCGCCGGGACGGCGATTCCCGCAGTGATCATCAACGTCTACCGCGGCCCGGAGATCGCGGTGCTCGCGCTGGCCGGGATCGTGATCGCGGCGGCGGGAGCGCTGGCCCCGGCAACCTGGGCCGCCGGGGCCAGGACCGCCTCGGCCCTGCGAGCCGAATAAGAAAGGTGTCCGTTCACGCGCGCGGTCGGTGGCCGAACATCGGTCGGTTAATGTGAAGGAGGGACACGATGACGGCAGCAGACATGACCGCGGCGCTGGACGAGGTGCAGGCGAGGCTGGCCGGGGCTCAGCTGACCGCCGAGTTCTACCACGGAATAGACAGCCGCGACCTCGACCGGGCCATGGCGACCTGGCACCCCGAGGGCGTCCTCAGCTTCACGCCTGGCCCGGTGCTGGACGGCGGCAGCGCGATCCGCGCCTTCCTGGAGGAGACGTTGGCGGCGTATGCCGAGCTCCACCACTGGATCACGAACCTTTCCCTCACCCTGCGCGGCGAAGGCGACATGCACGGCGAGTGCCAGATCGCCTTCCTGGGGGTTAAGCACTCGGGCACGACCAGTCGAGAGGCAGGCACAGCTGTCCTCGACTACACAAAGGCAGAAGGCACATGGCTGATCTCTCGCCAAGCCGTGATCATCCGGCCGGCCACCGGGCCCGCCCATGATCACGGATAGAAAGTCAGTCCTGGCCTGAGTTTCTATCCGTGGTCATGAAGCCGTACCCGCACGCCGAGGCGGGTGTGGCTCCAGGGGCTTGAGTGGCGCCCAGCGCGCGAGCTCGCCGACCGGCCTCGTGATCACGCGGGTTTTGCGGGGTCAGGACCACGCAAAACCCGCGTGATCATGGAGTCGCGGCCCGGGGCCGCGGTCGGGTCTTCGTCGCCGGTCAGCGCCTCTTCGGACACCGCGGTTCGCGGCAGCAAGAGGCTGAGCACGCCGCAGAGCGCGAACGCGCCGACCGCGTACGGGGTGGTGTGCCTCAGCGCATCGGCGAACGTGTGACCGCTGCCGACCGAGCCGAAGAACACCGTGCCGAGCACTGCCACGCCGATCGCCCCGCCAAGCTGCTGCGCGGTGCTGAACAGCCCGGACGCGCTCCCGGCGGCCTCGGCCGGCGCGGCCGCGAGCACGACGTTCACCAGCGGGATGACCAGCAGGGCCAGGCCGGCGCCGGCCGCGACCAGCCCGGGGACCACCGGCCAGGGGCTGCCGTGAATGCCGACGTGACCGACGGCCGCACCGACTCCGATGATCCCGGCGACCATGAGCGCGGCGCCGGTGACCAGGATCCGGCGACCGTACTTCTGCGCCAGCGGGACCGCTGCCGGCGCGCCCAGGAAGCTGCCGACGCTGAACGCGACAGCGGTCAGGCCCGCCTTGAGCGGCGAGAACCGCTCGCCGATCTGGAGCCACAGCGCGAACATCAGGAAGAAGCCCTGCATGCCGGCCGAGAACGCCATCTGCACGCCGACCCCGGCGGAGAACGCCGGCGCCCGGAACAGCCTGGCCCGCAGCAGCGGCGCCGGGCGCGACGCCCCGACGGCGGCCGGCTTGGGCCGCCGCTCCTCGGCGATGGCCAGCCCGGCCACGCCAGTCACCCCGGCCGACAGAACCGCCCACACCCAGCCGGGCCAGCCGAGCTGACGGCCTTCCAGCAACGGGTAGACGATCGCGACCATGCTGCCGGCCAGCACCACCGCGCCGGCGTAGTTCGGCCGCCTGGCGGCGGGATCCCTGGTCTCCGGCACGAGCCGCAGGCCGGCGATCAGCGCGATGAGCGCGACGGGGACGTTCACGAAGAAGACCGCGCGCCAGCTCCAGCCGAACAGGTTGGCCTCGGTCAGCGCGCCGCCGAGAAGCAGGCCGACCGCGGAAGCGAAGCCAAGCATCGCCCCGTAGACGGCGAACGCCTGCCCCCGCTCCTTGGTCGTCGTGAAGATGACCCGGAACGTCGCCAGCACCTGGGGCGCCATGCATGCCGCCGCCGTGCCCTGCACCACCCGGGCGGCAATCAGTTCGGCGCCGGTGGCGGACACCCCCGCGCCCATGCTGGCCACGCCGAAGACCGCGACGCCCAGCAGGAATACTCGCTTACGCCCGAACCGGTCGCCGAGGCTCCCGGCCACGATCAGCGCCGCGGCGAACGCCAGCATGTAGCCGGACACGACCCACTCAAGCTGCGTTGCGCTGGCGTGCAGGCTCCGGCGGATCGTGGGCAGCGCCACGTTCACGATCGTCACGTCGATCATGTCCATCAGCGCGCCGACGATCATCACGGTGGCGGCCAGCCAGCGACCGGTACCGGCACTCTGCCCGGCCCGGCGCCCGGCGGCCGATGTGCTCTCCATCTCGGATTCTCCCCTACTGCCTCGAACCAGATTCGCTACTCGAACGTCGTTCCTTGTCGAACATCGTTCTATCATGGGCGCACGTTCCAGTCAAAGCCGCGTTCGCTACTAGTACGCTGTTCGATGACGAGAGGAGTCAGCCCCTTGGACGAGGCCAGCGGCGACATCCCGCCGCCGCCGTGGCAGCGGCTGCCGGATCGATCAGCCAGGCGGCGGCGCGAGCCGATCAGCCGGGAGGCAATCGTGGCTGCCGCCATCCGGCTGCTGGACGCCGAAGGGCTCGACGCGCTGAGCATGCGCCGGATCGCCGACGAACTCGGGACCGGCGCCGCGTCGCTGTACTGGCATGTCGGGAGCAAAGACGGCCTGCTCGACCTGGTCTTCGATCAGGTCATCGGTGAGGTCGAGGTGCCCGACCCCGATCCTGACCACTGGCAGGAGCAGCTCAAGCAGCTGGCCCGCGCGCAGCGCGCCGTCAGCCTGCGCCATCCCTACGTGGTCCGGATCTCGATCGGGCGCATCCCGATGGGCCCGAACGCGCTGCGCTATTCCGAGCGCGCGCTCGGAATCCTGCGGGCCGGCGGTCTGCCGCCGCGGCTTGCCGTCCAGGCCAGCCACCTGCTGATCGCGACGATCAACGGATTCACGCTGGACGAAACCGGCGTCGGGGACCCGGTCGGCGATCCGGGCATGCAGGCCGATCAGCGGCAGGCGGCGGATATGGCGCGCGACTACCTGGCCGCACTGCCGCCGCAGCGATTCCCTAACCTGGTCACCCTGGCCGACGAATTCTCTTACGCCGACCCGGATGAGAGATTTGAGCTGCTGATCGACATATTCGTCGACGGCCTCGCCCGGCGGGCCGCCGCGGCCAGCCAAGCGTCGCCCAGGGAGGCAGACCGTGCTGCAGGGCTTTGACGAGCGCAACCGCGACCTCATCGTCAGCGTCGCCGGGCGGCTGACGCACCGGAACGATGCCGCGGTCAGCCCGTTCGACTCGGTGGTCCAGGGCGGAGACGCCGTCTGGGAGGGACTGCGCCTGTACCACGGCCGCATCTTCCGGCTCGATGAGCACCTGGCCAGACTGCGCCGCTCGGCGCAGGCCCTCGCGTTCACGCAGATCCCCGCCGACGAGGAGATCATCGCGGAGATCCGCCGCACCCTGGCCGCCAACCGGATGACGGACAACGTCCACATCCGGCTGACCCTCAGCCGCGGCGTGAAGGTCACGAGCGGCATGGATCCCCGGCTCAATCAGTCCGGTCCGACGCTCATCGTGCTCCCCGAGCACAAGCCGCCCGTCTACGACGACAGCGGGATCACGCTGATCACGTCGAGCGTGCGCCGGCCGACACCCGACACGCTGGACCCGAAGATCCATCACAACAACCTGCTGCCCTCAATCCTCGCCAAGGTCGAGGCGAACGTCGCGGGCGCCGACGACGCCGTCATGCTCGACCACCGCGGCTTCGTGGCCGAGACCAACGCGACGAACATCTTCCTGGTCGCCGCGGGCCAGCTTGGCACGCCGTCCACCGCCGCCTGCCCGGAGGGGATCACCCGGCAGACGGTGCTCGACCTCGCCGCGCAGGCGGGCATCGAGACCGTTGTCGGCGACTTCAGCCTGACTCAGCTCTATACCGCGGACGAGTTGTTCGTCACCGGCACGATGGGCGGGCTGACGCCAGTCCTCTCGCTGGACGGACGCCGGGTCGGCACCGGCCATCCCGGTCCGGTCACCACCAAGCTGGCAGCACTGTTCTCGGACCTGGCCGCGACCACCGGGACGCCCGTCTGCTGACGCCGGCAGCGCAGGCGTAGCCCGCTCTCCCGATGGGAAGAGCGTGATCATGGGCGCGGCAATAATGAGCAGCATGACTAAGCCTGCGGATGTGCCCGCCGTCACCCTCGCCAGCGGTGCCGAGATGCCCATGATCGGCTTCGGGACCTGGCAGCTGCGCGGTCGAAGGGCCCGCGATGCGGTGCTTGCCGCCCTGGCCGCCGGTTACCGGCACATCGACACCGCCACGATGTACGGCAACGAGGAGGAAGTCGGCGAGGCAATTCGCGCCAGCGGGCTCGACCGAGGCGAACTGTTCATCACCACCAAGATCCGTCCCTCGGACGCGGGCCGCGAGGCACGGGTCCTGGACGCGTCGCTGCGCATGCTCGGCACCGACTACCTGGACCTGTGGCTGCAGCACTGGCCCTCGCGGTCAGGCACCAACCGTCAGATGTGGCAGGAGCTGCTGCGGCTGCAGGGCGACGGGCACGTCCGCGACGTCGGGGTGAGCAACTACAGCACGGTCCAGCTCGACGAGGTGATCAAGTCATCCGGCCGCGCCCCGGCGGTCAACCAGATTCCCTGGGACCCGGGCCGGTACGAGCCGGGAGTGCTCGCCGATCATGCCCAGCGCGGCATCGCCGTCGAGGGCTACAGCCCGCTGAAAGACACCAGGCTGGACGATCCCGTCCTGACGCGGATCGCCGCCGCCCACAGCGTGACGCCGGCGCAGGTCGTGCTGCGCTGGCACCTTGAGCACAACATCACGGTCATCCCGAAGTCCGCGCATCCGGATCGGATCGCGGCAAACATCGACCTGCTCGGATTCCGGCTCACCGCGCCGGAGACAGCGGCCGTAGACGGACTTGCGAGGCGCTAGCCATGCCAACCGATTTCCTGCCCTCACGCGACGGTCTCGCCTTCACCAACACGTGGCCGCCCGAGCCCGCACTCTCGCTGCCGTCACCGTTCGGCACGATCGGGATCGGCAACGCCGCCAACGGACTTTGCGGGGGCATGATTTTTGCAGCCCTTGATTACTGGAACGCGGGACGCCCGGCGCCGGTGAGCAGGCCGGCCGGCGGTAGCCCGCTGTATCAGTTCATCGTCCGGCGGCTGATCGACTCCTGGCACCTCCCGGTCGGGGTCGCGAGGTACTACGAGTGGATGAACCTGCCCGATGCGAACACCCGAGTTCAGCTGCGCGGCCGGCGGGTGGGGACGGTCCGCGGGCTCACCCAGCGGACAATCGCACGGCAGTGGCCGCGAGTACGGGCGAGCCTCGATCACGGGCGGCCCGCCGCGCTCGGCGTGGTGACGATGGCTTCCGCCTGGCCGGGCGAGCTCGGCCGCAATCACCAGGTACTCGCCTACGCCTACCAGGCCGAGGGCAGCGCGGTGACCGTCCGCCTCTACGACCCGAACGCCGGCCCGGACGACCGGGTAGCGCTCTCCTTTGACACCGCGCCTTCGGCCGGGCGGGCCGCGATCGACCACAACATCAGCATCGCAGGGCCGGTCCGCGGGTTCTTCATGACTGCCTATTCGCCCGCGCTGCCGCCTGCTAGCTGACGCTGAGGCCAGCGACCAGCCGGTCCGCCGCCGCCCGGTCAGGCACCCGGACGAACGTCAGGTGCTGATGGGCCGGGTCGTGCTGCGCGGCCCCGTAGCGCTCGGCGTACTTGCGGTGCTGAGTCCACGCCCACATCAGGATGGATCGCTCCGGGTCTGGCCGGAACAGGTCACGCCACGGCTCGGTGTTCCCGTTCCACAGCTCGGCCCGGGTTATCAGCCGCCGCAGTGTCCTGCTCAGCAGCTGGCGCATGACCCGGTGCCGCGGCAGGTCGATCCAGACGACCGTGTCCGCGCGCCGCCAGACGAGGTCGAGCACCTTGCTGTAGTTCCCGTCGACCACCCAGCCGTCGGCGGCGATGAACTCGGCCACCCTCGCCCGGAACAGATCGTTGTCCAGCGGCTCCCAGTTCGGCTGGTGGAAGACCGCATCGAGTTCCAGGTGCGGCACTGCCAGAGCCTCGCTCAGCGCCCTGGCCAGCGTGGTTTTGCCGGATCCGGAGTTACCCACCACCGAGATCCGTCGCACCCGCCCACTGTAAGTTAAGCGGGCAGGCTCTGGCGCAGCGCGAGGATCTGGGCGACGGCCGCCTGGAACGTCGACTTGGCCAGCTTCCCGTCTCCGTAGCCAGTCTCAAGACCGTCGAGAGTCTGCTCGCCCTCGGTCGGCGTCTCGCCAGCGGCCAGGATCAGTTCCATGCCGGCCTCGGCCGCCAGCAGTGCCCGGTTCTGGGTCGAGCCGTACGCCGCCAGCGCCCCGGCGCCGATCGCGTCGGTAATCGTGACGCCCTTGAAGTGCAGCCCACTGCGGAGCTGACCCTGCACGATCGCCGACGACAGCCCGGCCGGGCGGGACGATCCAAGGTGCGGGTACACCGCCCAGGACACCATGACGAGCTTGACCCCGGCCGCGATCGCAGCCTTGTAGGGGTACTCGTCATCAAGCCCGAGCGTGCGCGCGGACAGGCTGATCGTGACCGGCTCCACGTCGGTGTCCTGGCCTCTGGCCGCTGCCCCGAGCCCGGGGAAGTGCTTGGCGGTCGCGGCTACGCCGCCCGCCTGCTGCGCGGCGATGAACCGCGACCCGAGCGCCGATACCAGGCCCGGACGCATGCTGTAGGACCGCTGGTACTGGTCGTCGAAGTCGCCCGCCTTCCGGTAGACATCGAGCACCGGCGCCAGGTTGACGTTCAGGCCGTAGCTGCGCAGATTGGCCGCGGCGCCCTTGCCTGCCTGCGTCGCCGCCGCCTCCGCGGCTGCGTCCGGCCGCTTCTCGCCGATCTGCTTCTCCGAAAGCGCCGGCTGACCGGGGAGCCGGCGTACCTCGCCGCCCTCCTGGTCGGTCATCAGCAGCAGCGGATACTTGCGGGCGGGATTGTCCCTATTCGCGTTCGCGCTGGTGAGCTTTCCGACAACGTGGCGGAACTGCGTCGCGTTCTCGTAATTCCCGCCGAAGAAGATCACGCCCGCGGCATCGCCATGCTCGATGAGCGTGATCAGGCTGGCGGGTGGCGTGAAGCCGGAGTAGCTGTAGATCACCCGCTGCCCGGCCAGCTGCCGCTCGGACAGCTTGATCGGCAGCGCCGCCACCACGGGCAAGACACTCTGGATGCTCGCGGCGTTGGTGAGCGATGTGCCCGCGAACACGTCCGCAGCGGGCCTCGCGGGATCGCTCGCCCGGGCGGGCGCCCGGACCGCGGGAACGTGGCGCTGGCCCGGGCTCGGGCTCGTGGCGGTGCCGGCTCCGACCATCATCGTGGCGACCGCAGCCGCGGTGATGCCGGAGAGCCTGTACGAGAGCAACTTGCGCTACCTCCAATGGGCCGGGCGCGTTCATGCTAACGAACTGATAACGCCCGTCGCATTGCTTAAGACGAAGAGTCAGGCAGGGAGGTTGGAGCGAAGTTGCAGTAGTTGCGCGAGTTGCGCCTCGAACGCCGTTTTCGGCAGCGCGCCATCCTGGTAGCCATCCTGCAGGCCGGCGACGCACTTCCAGCCGGGCAGCGGCTTGATGGCGGTGCATAGCAGGGCGTCCATGCCGGCCCTGGCGGCCAGCATCGTGCGGTTCTGCAGATCGCCGAAGGGAGCCAGCGCCCCGGCGCCGAGTGCGTCGGTGATCGTCGCGCCCTGGAAGCCGACGCGGCGCTGGAGCTCGCCCTGGATGATGGCCGGCGCGAGCCCGGCCGGCAGCCTCGGGTCAAGCGCCGGGTAGGTGGCCCAGCTCACCATCGCCAGCTTGACTCCCGCCTTGCTGGCCGCCTCGTAGGGCAGCTCGTCGACGGCGCGCAGGGTGGCGGCCGACAGGCCGATGGTCACCGTCTCGTTGTCGGTGTCCTGAGTGGTGGCGGCCGCGCCAAGTCCGGGGAAGTGCTTGACCGTCGCCGCAACGCCGCCCGCCTGCTGGGCGCTGACGAAGGCCGCGCCGGCCTCCGCGACGACGTCCGGGTTCATGCTGTAGGACCGCTGAAACTGGTCATCAAAGTCACCGGCCTGCCGGTACACGTCCAGGACTGGTGCGAGATTGACGTTCATGCCGACGCTGCGCAGGTTCGCGGCGGCGCTCGAGCCCGCGGCCGCGGCCGCGGCCGACGGGTCGGCGGACGCGCCGATCTGCGCCTCCGACTGATCCGGGCCGCCGGGCAGCCGCCGGACCAGCCCGCCCTCCTGATCGGTCATCAGCAGCAGCGGATAGTGGCGCGCCGGGTTATCCGGGCTGGCGTTCGCCGCGATCATCTGCGCGATGACCTTGCCGATCTGTGCCTGGCTGGAGATGTTGAAGTTGAAGAAGATCACGCCGCCGACGAGGCCGTGACGGATCGCATCCAGCAGGCTGGCAGGCGCGGACAGGCCGTTGTAGCTATAGATGACCCGTTGCCCGGCGAGCTGAGCGGGCGAGAGCCTGGCGATCTCGGGCTGCTCCTGTCGCAGGGCCGCCAGCTGCGCCGCGGTGGGAACGGCCGCGGCGCCCTGCACGGCCTGGGCGGCCCGCTGCGCCGCGCTCGGAGCGGGCGCCTGCGAGCTGTGGTCCGGGCTGCTGGGCGTGCTCCCGTCCGGCCGCGTGGCCGGGGAGGTTGTCGCCTGCGAACCCGAGCTGGGCGGAGCCGGGGTCGGGCTCGAGCTGCAGCCCGCGGCGACCGCGAGGGCAGCCACGGCCGCGGCTCCGCCGAGCCTGGACCAGAGCCGTTCAGTTCGCAAGGCTGGTACCTCCGTGGCCGCCGGAAAGGCCGGAAGCCTGGTGGGAGCGCGCCGCCACGGTCAGGTCCGGCCGGGCGAGGAGATGCCCGGCGGTGCTAGCGGCTCCAAACGTCGTACCCCGCCGCGCCCAGGTTCAATGGGCGAGCGGGCCATCGCTGGCTACAAACTACTCGGAAGGGTACGAATGTGCCATTCACGTCGCGGGTTCCGCCCCGGCGTGCCGCTAGCTGCGCGCGAGCGACTCGAGGGAATGGCGAATTTTGGCGGCACTGGCGTCCTGGAGCGGGCCGTACAGGGACAGTGCCCTGGCCCATGCGGCCCGCGCCTGATCCGGCTCGCCGCGCTCGGCGTATGCCAGGCCGAGGTAGTTCAATGCTTCCGCCTGATGCAGCCTGCTCGCCGCCTCCAGCTGGATGCTGACCGCCTGGCCAAGGACGTTGATGGCCTCATCGAGGCTCCCCGTGGCCCGCAGCAGGTCGCCGATGTTGGCGAGGGCGTTACCCTCCAGCTGCTCGTCGCCGGTCTGCCGGGCCAGCTGCAGCGCCTGCTCGGCGTAACGGAGGGCCGGGGCGAACTGCGCCGCCTCACCGTAGGCCATTGCCATGTTGCCCAGCGTCATGACCTGGCCGTGCAGGTCACCGGTCTGGCGGCGAATGGCAAGCGCCCGCTCGAGGCAGCGAAGGCTGCGGCTCGTATCGCCGAACTGGGCGTGGGCGATGCCCAGGGTATTGAGCGTGTTCGCGTGGCCGGTGTCCTGACCCGCCTCGTGGTGCAGCCTGGAGGCTCGCCGCAGGTGCCTGATCGCTTCGGCCGGGCGCTCCAGCAGGACCAGCGCGGCTCCCAGCGAGCTCCTGAGCCAGGCCTCACCCGTGCGGTCGTCGCTGCGACGCGCGGCTGCCAGACCTGCCTCGTGCGTCGTGATCCAGTCGGTGAAATTGCCGCAGCGATCGAAGTAGACGTGCAGGAACACCGGCAGCTGCCAGGCTGCGGCGCCGGGGCCGAAGTCCGCAGCAGCCGACGTCGCCGCGACGAGATTCTCATGCTCCGCATCGAGCCAGTCCAGCGCCTCCGTCGCACCTCGGAAAGCCAGCGGGCGGGACGAGCCTTGTACGGGCACTGTCGGCAGGTGTGTGCGCCGGGGCGTGATGAGGTGTACCGCGGCGATCGCGGTATGCAGGTACCAGGTGACGATCCTGTCCCTGGCCCGGCTGAGCGATTCGGGGCTGTCCTCCGCGGCAGCGCGCTCCGTGGCGTAGGCACGCAGCAGGTCGTGAAATTGGTAACGGGCAGACGCCACGGACTCGATGAGGTGGGCGTCGACGAGTTCCTCAACCGGAGCGGTCACGGCGATGGGATTGGTTTCCAGCATCGCAGCGGCGGCATGCAGGCTCAGGCTGGACCCGGACCAGGTGCCGAGAACCCTGAATGCGCGCGCGGCGTCAACCGTGTTCCGGTGCGCGAGCCGGGGCAGGGCCTCGTAGGTCACTGCGAAGCTTCCCCGAACCGCGCGGTCACCTGACCGCAGTTCGTCCAGTCGGCTCCGCTGGTCAGCCAGCCGGTCCGCGAACGACCGGAGTGACCAGCTCGGGCGCGAGGCAAGCCGGGACGCAGCGATGCGGATGGCCAGCGGCAGCCCGGCGCAGGCGTGCAGCACGTCCCTGGCTGCCTGCGGTTCCGCGGCCACCCGGCCGTCACCGAGGATCCGGCGCAGCAGGGCTAGCGCGTCAGCCTCGTCGAGCATCCCGAGCTCGAGGATTCGCGCGCTGTCGAGGTCTGTGAGCCGGCTGCGGCTGGTGATCAGTACCGCGCAGTCCCCTGTCCCTGGTAGCAGCGGCCTGACCTGCCGGGCGTCCCGGGCATCATCGAGCACGACGAGCATGCGCCGGCCGGCTAGCAGGCTGCGGTAGGCCGCCTGAAGCTCTTCTTCCGCGCCGGACACCGGCGGCGCCGCCCGGCGGCTGTCGCCTAGTTCCCGGATGAAACGGCTGAGCACGTAGCTGGGGTCAGCCGCATTGGCGTCGCCGCCTCGCAGGTCG